>JAABUQ010008316.1_pt1 | contig 14606 bp, 13 predicted proteins | sample 5560001 | NCBI WGS metagenome assembly JAABUQ01 (sample SAMN10711888, study PRJNA513371) | rock metagenome | isolation source: Antarctica rocks | place: Antarctica: Victoria Land, Finger Mt nord | collected 2015-12-18
GGCGACCTCCAACTCCGACTGCCCGACGCCCACGGTTTCCAGGATTACCTCGTCAAAGCCGAAGGCGCCCAGCAGGCGGACAGCTTCGCGGGAGGCCACCGAGAGACCGCCCAAGTGCCCGCGGGCGCCCATGGAGCGGATGTAGACGCCCGGGTCGAGCGCGTGCCTCTGCATGCGGATGCGATCGCCCAGGATGGCGCCACCCGAATAGGGCGAGTTGGGGTCTACTGCCAGTACTGCTACCCGCAGCTTGCTCTTGCGGAGATTGCCGACCAGCGCATCGACGAGTGTGGACTTCCCAGTCCCCGGTGCGCCTGTGAAACCGAGCACCCGGGGCCGCCGCGCACCGTTCGGCAGCCCTTCCAGCAGGTGCCTAACCGAAGGGTCCCGCTGCTCCACCAGCGAGATGGCGCGGGCCAGGCCGCGGATGTTGCCGGCTCTGAACTCGGCCAGCAGGTTACGTCCCGGCATGCTCATCCATCATGGAGCAAGACATCCGGCTCCTCTGCAGGAGGCAGCCGACGGCACCAGGGATCCGGCGGAGAAGACGCCTTCCGGCGTCTCGGCGCTTGTTCTCAGGCGTTTGCTTGGCCCACCCAGCGCAGGGCGTAGTCGTGGCCGAGGACAACCACCAAGCCTCCCGCCGGCGGCTGCGGGGTCCGCGAGGGCTGGCCGGCGACCGGCTGCACCACGGTGGCGCTGAAGTACTGCTGGAGCCAGCGGGTGGTCTCCGGATAGCGGCCACCGGAATAGTCGTAGACGGTGGTTGCTGTAGCGCTGTGGACACGCTGCGGCGGCTGCACCTGCAGGCCGAGCGGTTTCAGGCTCAGGCTCACCCTATCTCCCAACTCGGCCAGCGTGCGGCTGCCGTTGGCGATCTGCACAGGTGCCTTCTCAGACACCACTTTCGGGGCCACAAAGAGGTTGGCGAAGTACTGGTGCATGGTTTTCCAGCTGGGGTCCAGGGGACAGACCAGGTAGGCCGCCGGGCTGCTGCATTGATCGCTGACCAGGTCGTCGACTGTGATGGCCGCGTGGCCGATCGCGTTGTCGTGCAGTTTGCTCGTCCACGCCTGGAGGGCACGGAGGTTGTTCAGGTCCAGGTCGGTGGAGAAGTCCTTCTGGAGGGCATCCATGAGCTGCGGAGCCTTAGTCAAGGCGTTCACCGAAGTGGCCTGTTTACGGATGGCACTGAGAAGAAGCTGCTGGCGCCGGGAGCGTCCGAAGTCGCTGGCCTCCGCCGGCTGCTTAGCGTGGCGCGAGCGCGCCAGCTGGAGGGCCTGCTCGCCGTTGATGTGCTGACAGCCCTTCTGGAAGTGGATGCCGCCCTTCACATAGCCGTTGTGATAATCGGGGTACTGGTAGTCGTCAAGAGGTCCGTCCAGACAGACCTGGATGCCGCCCATGGCGTCGACCACGTCGCGGAAGGCCTTGAAGTCGGCGGCCAGATAGCCATCGAACTTGAGCCCTGTCACGGCGGTTACGGTCTGTTCGGCGAGCCGGCCGCCGCGATCTTTACCTGTCCGGAACTGACTCTTCTGACCGCTCCAACCCTGTGTGTCCATGGCCACCGAGTAGGCCGCATTGACCTTGTCGGTCACCGGAGGGGCATTATCGAAGGCGTCGATCTTGACCTGGAGGTCTCGCGGGATGGAGACCTGCATGACCCTGCCGCTGGCCGGGTCCAGGCTCACCACCACCATCGAGTCGGTCAACCAGGGAGCATCGTTCTCCGCCCCGCCGTAGCCAAGCAGCAGCAAGTTCACCTGCTCCTTGTGATCGAGCTTCCAAGCGATGGAGCCAGGCGCCGGCCGAAAGGCTTCCTGAGCTTCCTGAAAGGGATTGCTGAACCCCGTCACGCTGTGCAGGAAGCTCTGGGCGCGATAGGCGGCAAAGCCACCCATGAGGATGACAAGTGCCAGCGCCGCGGCGAGAGCTACTCGCTTGCGAGGCCGTGAAGACTGCTCGGTTGTGATCGCTTCTGACGAGGGTGGGAAAGGCGTTGACATGGAAGCCGGCTACCTCTTCAAAGTTGGAACGTGGAGTGCGAAGGAAAGGGAGCGGAAGGGCCGCCCGCTGCAGGCGGACGGCCCCAGGCTACGGGATCTAGCCGCCGCCGCGGGAGTTGATAACCACTGCGACGATGGCGTAGATGATGCCACCGAGCAGCAGGACTGTGCCGATGATGCCCAGGATGAGTCCCGCGGTCGCCATACCTCCGCCACCAATGGTCCCACCGCTGGCCGCAACGCGGCGGCGGGCGCTGAGGCTCAGGAAGACCGCGACAGGACCGCAGAGCGAGCAGCAGACGATGCTGATGATGCCCAGGATCATCGACCAGAGCGCACCGTTGTCGCGGGGAGCCGCGGCCAGAGCGCCACCCGCTGTCGAGTAAGACGGCGGCGGGCTGTAGGAAGCCCCGCTGGAGTACTGCGAGCCGCTTGGATAAGGCTGGTTCTGCGGACCGTAGGAGGGAGGCGGCGGGGGCGGTGGTACGCCTTGACCCGACTGCGGCTGCCAACCGCCTGGAGGGCTCTGGCCCGGCTGCGAAGGGGGCTGCCAACCGCCCGACCCGCTGGCGCCCTGACCAGGCTGGGAGGGGGGCTGCCAACCGCCCGAGCTGCTGAACCCCTGGCCCGGCTGGGAAGGCGGCTGCCAACTGCCCGCACTGCTCGGCGGCGGTGGGGGCGGCGGCGGTCCGCCCTGACCATGCTCGGAGGGTGGTTGCCAGCCGCCCGAGCTGCCGGAGCCACCGGAAGCCGGGCCCTGGCCTGACTCAGACGGCGGCTGCGAACCACCGGGGCCGCCAGAGCCACCCGAAGACGAGCCCTGGCCGGACTGTGAGGGTGGCTGCCAGCCACCCGACCCGCCGGAAGAACCAGGCGGGTTGGCAGGCGGCGGCGGATTTTCGCTCAAGGCAAGACTCCTTATCAGTTATCAGTAGGTCGGTTGGGAGGGATAGTAACCGGGATTGCTGGGAGGTGGCTGGGGAATTCTGGCCTGGCGCCGCTGCTCCAGATAGACCATGGCACCCGCATCCACCAGATAGGCATAAGGGATGGTGAAGGCCACGCCCACAATGCAGGCGATGATGCCCACCTCGCCGAGAAGTTGGCCGACGAAGCGGCCGAGCGCTGCCATGAACGAGTCCAGCGGGGCGGCCCGAAACTCCTTTATGGCAGCAGGCAGGTTGAGGCCGGCCCCGATGCCACCGTCGTAGGTCCGCAGCAGGATCACCGGCGTCAACAGCGCCAGCCCGAGTCCCAGTACTAGCGCTCCCAGGTAGCCGGCCAGGATCACCAGGAAGCCGAGAACGCCGAGAGCCCCCGACCCGGTGCCGGAATCACCGCTCTGGTTGGCGCCGATGGCTGTGAGCCCGAATCCAACCAGGTACACGATGCCTAGCAAGACGGCGAGGACCAGGCCGTAGAGCAGCAACACCACACCTGGATTGACTCCTCGACCTATGTAGCCGAACCCAGCCGAAGGAATCTCCTGGCGCCCGCTCCGGAGGTTGTCGAAGGCTGTGTAGACCCACCCATACAGGTTGAGCACAATCACTATGTTGAGCAGAGGCACGAACAACAGGAGGCAGATGAGCCCCATGAGGAGGATTTTCGAGACCCAGCTCTGATCTCTCATCGGCCAGGCGAGCATGTCGCCAAAGTCGTACATACAGCCGGAAACTATATAACGGGCCGATTAAGCGGGTGGCGAACCGGCTCGAGCGACCTGCTCAGCGCAGCAGTGCGCGAGCGATCACCACGCGCTGGATCTGGTTGGTGCCCTCGTAGATCTGAGTGATCTTGGCGTCGCGCATCATCCGCTCGACTGGGTAGTCCTGGATATAGCCATATCCGCCCAGGACCTGCACAGCATCGGTCGTCACCGTCATCGCCATGTCGCTCGCGAACAGCTTGGCCATGGCAGCCGTCTTCGTCAGATCCTCCGCGTGCGAATCGACCTTGGTGGCGGCCAGGTAGACGAGGTGCCGCGCGGCTTCAATCTGGGTGGCCATATCGGCCAGCATGAACTGCAGGCCCTGGAATTCGGCGATCGGCCGACCGAACTGACGGCGCTCTTTGGCGTAGTTGAGGGCGTACTCAAACGCCCCCTCGGCGATGCCGAGCGCCTGAGCTCCGATCCCCGGTCGCGAGCGATCCAGCACGCCGAGCGCGATCTTGAAGCCCTGGCCCTCCTCGCCCAGCCGGTTGTGAGCCGGGACCCGCACCTCGTCGAAGGCGAGCATGGCCGTCGGCGAGCCCCTGATGCCCAGCTTGTGCTCCAGCTTGGTGACTGTCCAGGGGCTCTCCTCCCGCTCCAGCACGAAAGCCGAGGTGCCGCGTGAACCGCCATCAGGATCGGTTCGGGCGAAGACGATAAGTGTGTTTGCCACGCTGCCGTGGGTGATGAAGATCTTGCTGCCGGAGAGGACGTACTCGTCTCCGTAGCGCTTGGCGCTGGTCCGCATGGCCGCCGCATCCGAGCCGGAATCCGGTTCCGACAGCGCGTAGGCCGCGACCCTGCCCTCCGCCAGCGGCGGACAAAGCCGCTTTTTCTGCTCCTCCGAGCCGGCCAGCAGGATCGGATAGGAGCCGAGCGCCTGCACCGCCAGGATCAACGAGGAGCTTGTGCAGACCTTGGCGATCTCCTCCACTGCCATGCAGATGGTGACGCTGGAACCTGAGATGCCGCCGTACTCCTCCGGAAAGGGGATGGCAAGGATGCCGTTCTCGGCGAACAGCTTCTCCAGGTCAGCCGGGTACTCGGACTTCTCATCTATCTCCGCCGCGCGTGGCGCCACCCGGTCTTGGACGAGCTCCCGGACGCTGTCCCGGATGGCCAGCTGCTCGGCCGAGAAATTGAAGTCCATACGGTGAGTTTATGGCCGCCCTCTGAGCAGGGAGCGAGCTATGACCAGGCGCTGAATCTGGTTTGTACCCTCATAGATCTGTAGCGCCTTGGCATCACGGAAATGTCTCTCGAAGGGCTGATCACTCAGGCAGCCGTAGCCGCCGGCCAGTTCGACGCCCTGGCTGGCAACCTCCATGGCAAGATCGGTGCAGAAGAGCTTCGCCATGGCGGCTTCGCGCGTGAACGGGCGGCCGCCCGAGCAGAGTGACGCCGCGTTGTGAGCAAGTTGCCGGCCGGCTGTGAGGAGGGTTGCCAGGTCAGCGAGAACAAAGGACCCACCCTGGTCCAGAGCCACCGGCCGGCCGAACTGGTGGCGCCGGCGCGCGCAGTCAAGCGCGCCCTCGAGCACTGCCTGGGCGATCCCCAGCGCCTGTCCGGAGATGCCGATCCGGCCCGAATCCAGAGCCCGCATGGCGATCGCAAAGCCTCCTTCCTCTGGGCCGAGCAGGTTCGCCGCCGGCACCGTCACCTCTTCCAGCACGAGCTCGCCGGTGACCGAGCCGTTCAGGCCCATCTTGCGAAAAACCTGGCCGACTTTGAGCCCGGCTGACTCGGCCGGCACGAGAAAGGCGCTGATCCCGGCGGCCCCCTCTCCGGCCGTCCGGGCGAAAACCAGGTAGAGACCGGCCTCCCCCACATTGGTGATGAAGACCTTGGTTCCGTTGAGGACCCAATCCTGACCCACCCGCCGGGCGGAAGTGTTCAGGGCTGCGGCGTCTGAGCCGGAGCCGGGTTCACTCAGAGCGAATCCGCCCAGCATGCTCCCGCCGGCCAGCGCCGGCAGCCAGCGCTGCTTCTGCGGCTCGCTGCCGAAGAGAACTATCGGCTCACTCGCGACAGAGTTGTGCACGTCCATGATCACGGCCGTGCTGGCACAGGCGCGGGCCAGCTCCTCCACCGCCAGGGTGAAGGAAAGGTGATCGAGTCCCGCACCGCCGTACTGACGCGGGACCAGCATGCCCATCAAACCCAGTTCGGCTGCGCGCCGGATGATGTCGCGCGGAAAGGCGTGTTCACTGTCGATCGCAGCTGCTTTGGGCCTAACTTCTGCCTCGGCAAAGTCCCTGACCGCGTCCCGGACGGCGAGCTGCTCGGCGGACGGTTCCAGCTGCATGGCGGACCTACAATAGCCATCGCCCATGGATGCTGGACCGCGCTATCTGGAAGGCACCACGATCGGCAGCGGTCGCGACATCATTGGGGTGCGGCGGGATCGGATCAACGCGATCATCGAACAGGGCAAAGAGATAGTGACCCGAGCCAAGCAGGAGAAGATCCTGCCCAACACGATCACAGGCCCAACTGCCGCCCTGCTGGTCACCGTCGCCGGCTTCGGTGAGCCGCTGAGCGAAGGGCAGTGGCGCGAGCTCTCGGGAGTGGTCGGGGGCATCATGCGGGACCCTGATTTCGGTGATCTTTCCCGGCTGCGGACGGTCGTCACGCCTGAGCAGTTCGCGATGGTGTCCCGGAATCCGGGCTATGCCCGCTTCTTCCATCGCAAGGACGACGGCCGTTGGGTCTGCGACCTGACGCCCACGCTTGACGACGTCCCTGACGAGTAAGGCACAGTCCGGTCAGCAGCCCAATTCGCGGGCGATCAGCATCCGCTGAACTTCGCTGGTGCCTTCGCCGATCTCGTTGATCTTCACGTCCCGCCAGTAGCGGGCGACCGGATAGTCCTCGATGAACCCATAGCCGCCGTGGATCTGGACGGCCTGGTCAGCTGCCCGCTTGGAAGTCTCTGAGCTGAAGAGCTTGGCCATCGCCGCCAGCCGCCGGACCTCGCCCGTAAGCTTCCCAGCGGAGTTCTGGTAGGCGGTGGCGGCGCGATAGGTCATGAGGCGTGAGAGCTCCACCTCCATCGCCATGTCGGCCAGCTTGAACTGCACAGCCTGGTGCTTGGCGATCGGCCGGCCGAAGGCAACCCGTTCCTTGGCGTAGCTGAGCGCGGCGTCCAGGCAAGCCTGGGCCAGCCCGACTGACAGCGCCGCGATGGCCACCCTGCCGCCTGTCAGCGTGTGCAGGAACTGGGAGTAGCCGCCGCCCCGCCGGCCGAGCAGGCTTTGTTCAGGCACCCGGCAGCCGTCAAAGGCCAAAGGGTGCGTGTCAGAGGAATGCCAGCCGAGCTTGCGATAGGCCGGCTGCACTACGTAACCGGGAGTGCCGGTCGGCACAAGCAGCGCACTGATCTCCGGCCTTCCGGCAGCCATGCGACCGGTCAGCGCTGTGATCGTCACGCCGGCGGAGATCTCCGTGCCGGAGTTGGTGATGAACTGCTTACTGCCTGAGATGATCCATTCGCCGTCCTGCAGCTCGGCCCGCGTGACGGTGGCGCCCGCGTCCGAGCCGGCGCCGGGCTCAGTCAGCCCGAATGCCCACAGGAGCTTGCCGGCCAAGAGGTCGGGCAGAAGATCGGCTTTTTGCTGCGAGGTGCCGAAGTCATGGATGGGCGCGGCTCCCAGCGAGACGGCCGCCTCCAGCGTGATGCCAACTCCGGCGTCGCCGCGGGACAGCTCCTCGATGGCCAGGCAGTAGCTGAGGAAATCCGCGCCGGCGCCGCCGTGCTCCTCGGCGAAGGGAAGCCCGAAGAGGCCCAGCTCGCCCATCTGACGAACTATCTCGTAGGGGAAGCGATGTTGCCGATCCAGTTCCTCCGCCGCAGGAGCTACCACCTGGCCGGCGAAGTCGCGGCAGAGATCGCGGATCGCCCTTTGTTCGTCGCTGAGCTCAAAATCCACGGCCGCCATCGTAAGAGCAAGGGGGGCAGGCCCCCCCTTCCGAAACCTCCGGGTATGTGCAACCGGCACGGCTGTCCCCGAGCCAAAGGGCCTGATGAACCCGGCGTCCGGGGTCGACACCGCTGTCGTGTACCGGCCGGGATGAACCCGGCCTAACAATCTGACGATCGCAAAGCACTGAAATGCCTTGCGCTGCGGTCCTCCCTGCGGCTCAGTTCGGCAGTACTGTCAGCTTCAAGGCCCAGTTGACCAGCAGAGGCAGGGCGGCGAGAAAGGGAAGGGCCCGCAGCAATGCCGGATGGGCCAGCAGCCGGACGTCCCGGTCTCTCACCAAAGCGACTATCAGTAAGGCAATGCCGATCACAGTCGCCGCGAAGAACACAGGCCCCAGGGGATAGAGCAGCAGGGCGTGGCCGAAGTCACCGTTCCAGGTGTAGGCGAAGGAGCGGGTGCCGCCGCAGAGCGGGCAGGGGTGACCGGTGACTGCCAGGAAGGGGCAGCGCGGCAGGGTCGCGTTGACGCTGTGCAAGGGCCAGAAGAAGCGCGTGTACAGCAGCCAAGCGGAGAAAAACGCGAGCAGGCAAACGTTGCGCACGCGCGCGTAGTGATCGGCCGGAACTACAGCCAGGGCAACCGGCATCACGCCGGCGAGTCTAGCAGTCAGCCGTTCTAGCGGAGCGGGTTCATCAGAATTGTCCGGGTTCCGTCTGGTGTTTGTAAGCCGGCCGTCGGGCTGTTCAGGCCCCGGCCAGCATCTCCACCAGCTCGTCAGTCGTCTCGGCCACCCGCACGCCTGCGGCCCGGAACGCCTCCTCCTTGCTCTTGGCTGTGCCTCGGTTGCCGGAAACGATGGCGCCTGCGTGGCCCATGCGTTTCCCCTCGGGCGCCGTGCGGCCGGAGATGAAGGCGACGGTCTTGAGGCGCGAGCCGCGCCCCAGCAGCTCAGCTGCCCTCTCTTCATCAGAGCCGCCGATCTCTCCGATGAGCGCCAGGTGCGTGGTTTCCGGATCGTTCTGGAAGTGCTCGACCACGTCCCAGAACGAGAGGCCCAGCACCGGATCGCCGCCTATACCCACTATCGTGGATTGGCCTGCCCCGGCCGACGTCAGGGCGGCCATCGCCTCGTAGGTGAGTGTGCCGCTGCGGGACACCACACCAACGTGACCGGGCAGCGAGAACTGCTGCGGGATGATGCCGATCTTGGCCACACCGGGCGTGATCAGGCCCGGGCAGTTGGGGCCGATCAACCGACAGCCGGGATGGAGGCGAAGGAAGTCCTTGACCCGGATCATGTCCTGGATCGGGATGCCCTCGGTGATGCAGACCACCAGCGTCAGGCCGGCGGCCGCCGCCTCCATGATCGCGTCGGCGGCAAACGGAGGCGGCACGAAAATGCCTCCCGCATTGGCACCTGTCTCGCGCACGGCGTCGGTCACCGTGTTGAAGATCGGCACGCCGAGATGAGTGGTGCCGCCCTTACCTGGGCTGGTTCCGGCAACCACCTTGGTGCCCATCGACTGCATCTGCTCGGTGTGGAAGGTGCCTTCCCGGCCGGTGATCCCCTGCACCACTACCCGGCTCTCACGATTCAAGAGGATGCTCATCTCGTCATCTCGACGATCTTCTGAGCAGCCTCCCAGCCGCTGGCGCCCGGCTCGATGCCGTTGGCGCGCAGGAGCTCCCGCCCCTCGGTCTCGTTGGTGCCGGAGAGCCTCACCACGAGCGGCAGCCGCAAGTTCAGACTGTCGCGGGCCTGAACCAGGCCGCGGGCCACCTCGTCGCCGCGCGTGATGCCGCCGAAGACGTTGATCAGCACTCCCCGCACGTTGGGATTCATGAGGATGACCGAGAGAGCGTTCTCCACCACCTCGGCCTTCGCCCCGCCGCCGATGTCGCAGAAGTTGGCAGCCCGCCCGCCGGCGCGCTGGACCAAATCCAGGGTGCCCATGCAGAGTCCGGCGCCGTTTCCGATGATGCCAACCTCGCCTTCCAGCGAGACGTACGTGAGGTTGCGCTTCTTGGCCTCGCGCTCGTAGGGGTCACCCTCCACCACATCGCTGTAGCGTTCTTCCAGCTCCCGGTGCCGGAAGGCGGCGTTCTCGTCGGTCTCCAGCTTGGCGTCGCCGGCGATCACCTTGCCCTGCTTGCTGATGACGAGAGGGTTGATCTCAGCAGTGACGGCGTCGTAATCGGTGATGGCGCGAAAGAGCTGCCGGATCACAGGCACCAGCGCCCGGCTGTGCGAGCCGAGATCGGCCTCCCAGACCAGCTGGTTCAGCTCGAAGTTGAGCGGGCCGCGCCAGGGGTTCGGGTAGAGGCGGGCGATGGCGTCGGGCGACTCCTCCGCCAGCTGTTCGATATCCATGCCGCCCTGCGCCGAGAGCATGAGGACGTTGGCGCGCGCGTCGCGGTCGACAGTGAAGCCCAGATAGACCTCCTGCGCGATGTCCAGAGCGGTCTCGCAGTAAACCAAAGGCACCCGAAAGCCTTTGATGTCCATGCCGATGATCTGCTCCGCCGCCGCCCGAGCCTCGTCGGCGGTCTGAACCAGCTTGATGCCGCCCGCCTTGCCCCGGCCGCCGACAGGCACCTGCGCCTTGACGGCGACAGGACCGAGCTCGGCGCAGGCCCGCGCTGCCTCCTCCGGGTTGTGCGCGACCCGGCCCGGCGGGATGGGAATCCCCAGTTGACTCAGAACTTCCTTCGCCTGGTATTCGAGCAGCTTCATCGGTCCGGAAGACTAGCCGAATACGATGCTCCGGCTGTGTCGAGCCCCTTTTGGAAGCCACTTCGACACGCCGTGCCGGCGGCGGTCGGCCGGTGTTGATCCCTTCCAAAAGGCGATTCCGCGGCCGTCAGCGCCGGGTCCCAACCGCCTCCAGGTATTGCATCGGGGCGACCAGGGTGCCATCCGTCGCAGTGTTGAACCGGTCGCTCAGCTGGATCAGGTCCGGTCAGGGTTTCCGCTACTACCTGACACCAGCCGGGCAGGAGCTGGCTGAGCTGGTGATGCAAAGTGTTTCGGAAAGCAAGGGCGCCTGGGCCCTTGTCTCACTAGAGGGGGATGTTGCCGTGGCGGCGGGGTGAGCGGGGGCGCTCCTTCCGCAGCGCCAGGCGGAGCGCCCGGATCAGCTCGGGGCGCGTCTGGCGGGGCTCGATGACCGCGTCGACGTAGCCGCGCTCGGCAGCCACGTACGGGTTGGCGAACTGCTCCGAGTAATCGCTGACCAGCTGCGCCCGGCGCGCCGCCGGATCGGCGGCTGACTCCAGCTGGCGGCGGAAGATGACGTTCACCGCTCCCTCCGGTCCCATCACTGCGACCTCAGCGGTGGGCCAGGCGACGTTGTAGTCGGCCCTGATGTGCTTGGAGCACATGACGCAGTAGGCGCCCCCATACGCCTTGCGCGTGATCACTGTGAGCTTGGGGACTGTCGCCTCGCTGAAGGCGTAGAGCAGCTTGGCGCCGTGGCGGATGATGCCGCCATGCTCCTGACGCACGCCGGGCAGAAAACCCGGCACGTCTTCGAAGACCACCAGCGGCAGGTTGAAGGCGTCACAGAAGCGGACGAAGCGCGCCGCCTTGACCGAGCCGTCGATGTCCAGCGCCCCGGCCATGACCTTCGACTGGTTGGCCACGACGCCCACCGGATAACCGTCCAGGCGGCCGAAGCCGACAACAATGTTCATGGCGTGGAAGGGCTGCACTTCGAGAAAGTCGCCGTGGTCCACGACGCGGGTGATCACCTCCTTGCAGTCGTAGGCCTCCTTCGGGTTGTCAGGGATGAGGGTTTGCAGCGCGGGATCAGCACGGTCCCAGGGATCGTCGGCCGCCGCACGGGGGGGCGCCTCGTCGCAGTTCTGGGGCAGGAAGGAGAGCAGCCGGCGCACGTGGCTCAGGCACTCGTCCTCGCTCTGGGCCAGGAAGTGCGCGACGCCTGAGATGGCGTTGTGGACCTCGGCGCCGCCCAGCTCGTCGAAGTCGACCACCTCGCCGGTCGTGACCCTGATCACCTCTGGCCCCGTGATGAACATGTAGCCGACGCCGTGGACCATGAAGTTGAAGTCGGTCATTGCGGGCGAGTACACGGCGCCGCCGGTGCAGGGCCCGAGGATCAGGCTCAGCTGCGGGATGACGCCGCTCGACTCCACGTTGCGCCAGAAGATCTCGGCGTAGCCGGCCAGCGAGACGACGCCCTCCTGGATGCGCGCGCCGCCTGAGTCATTGATGCCGATGATCGGCACCCGGTTCCGGTAGGCCAGGTCCATCACCTTGCAAACCTTTTCGGCGAACACCTCCCCCAGCGAACCGCCGAACACAGCCGCATCGTGACTGAAGAGCAGCACCTGGCGGCCGCCGATGCTGGCCAGCCCGGTGACGACGCCGTCGCCCGGTGGCCGCCGATCGCCCAAGCCCAGGCTCTGCGAGCGGTGACGGGCGAAGAGGTCCAGCTCCTCGAACGAGTTCCGATCGACCAAGCGCTGAATGCGCTCGCGGGCTGTCAGCTTGCCCTTGGCGTGCTGACGGCGAAAGGCCTCGGCGTCGCCGTGCCCTGCCTCGTACTTTCGCTGCCGAAGGAGATTGATGCGGTCAACCCGAGGTTTGGACTCGTCAGCCATCAGCTGACGTCCGGCGGCTGGTACTCGCCGAAGACGTGGCGGAGGCGATCGCAGCACTCGCCGATGGTGGCGTAGCCGGCCAGCGCGTCCTTCAGCGGATAGAGGAGATTCTCGCTGCCCCTGGCGGCCGCTTCCAAGCGCCCCAGGCAGCGCTCCACCCGCGCCGAATCGCGTTCCGAGCGAACGCGGCGGAGCGATTCGATCTGATCGGCCTGGTGCTGGGGACCTATCTTCATGATCTCCGTCGCGTCCACTTCGTCGCCGCTCTTGGCAAACCGGTTGACCCCCACCACCACGCGTTCACCCATCTCGACGCGCTGTTGGAAGCGGTAGGCGGATTCGGCGATCCGGCGCTGCACCCAACCGCTCTCGATGGCCGCCACGGAGCCTCCCCTCTCATCGATGTCGGCCAGCAGCCGATGCGCCTCGGCCTCGATCTGGTCGGTCAGCGACTCCACGTAGTAGGAGCCGCCCAGGGGATCCACCACCTTGGCCACGCCGCTCTCGTGGGCGATCACCTGCTGGGTGCGCAGGGCCAGCTCGGCGGCCGCCTGAGAGGGCAGTCCCAGGGCCTCGTCGTAGCTGTTGGTGTGCAGCGACTGGGTCCCCCCCAACACAGCGCTCAGCGCCTCGAGCGAGGTCCTCACGACATTGTTGAGAGGCTGCTGGGCGGTCAACGTGACGCCGCCGGTCTGGGTGTGGAAGCGCAGCGCCCAGGAGCGAGGATCCCGAGCCCCAAAGCGCTCCTTCATGATCCCGGCCCACATGCGGCGAGCGGCCCGAAACTTGGCGGCCTCCTCAAAGAAGTCCATGTGGCAGGCGAAGAAGAACGACAGCCGAGGCGCGAAGCTGTCCACGTCAAGTCCTGCCGCGACGGCTGCCTCGGCATAGGCGATGCCATCCGCCAGCGTGAAGGCCACCTCCTCCGCGGCTGTCGCCCCCGCTTCCCGCATGTGATAGCCCGAGATCGAGATGGTGTTCCAGTTGGGCAGCTCGCGCCGGCAGTAGGCGAAGAGGTCGGTGGTCAGCCGCATCGATGCCTGCGGTGGATAGATGTAGGTCCCGCGGGCAGCGTACTCCTTCAGGATGTCGTTCTGCACTGTGCCGGTGATCCGTTCTGGCGGACAGCCCTGGCTCTCCGCCACCAGCTGGTAGAGCAGCAGCAGCAGGGCGGCGGTGGCGTTGATGGTCATGGAAGTGGAGATCCGCTCCAGCGGCAGTCCCTGCAGCAGCACCTCCATGTCGCGCAGGCTGTCGATGGCGACCCCCACCTTCCCCACCTCGCCGTGCGCCATGACGTGGTCGGAGTCGTAGCCGATCTGAGTGGGTAGATCAAAGGCAACTGAAAGGCCTGTCTGGCCCTGCTCGAGCAGGAAGCGATAGCGCCGGTTCGATTCAGCTGCCGAGCCGAAGCCGGCGTATTGGCGCATCGTCCAATGGCGACTGCGATACATTTCCCGCCGGATGCCGCGAGTAAACGGATAGTCGCCGGGCGCCGGCAGCTGTGCTGTCCAGTCGCCGGCGTCGTACACGGGCTGGAGCGGCAGCCCGCTGTCGTTCACCACCTGGGGCTGGTCTGAGTCAGCCGGCATCCTGCTCGAGCTCGGTCAGCACGCCATGCGTGCTGCGGGGATGGAGAAAGCCGATCTTGGTCTTGCCGTCGCCACCTCGGCGAGGCACCTGGTCGATGGTCTCCAGGCCGTTGGCCCGGGCCTCGCTCAGCGCCTTCTGTACATCGGCGACCTTGTAGGCGATGTGATGGATGCCCTCACCACGCTTGTCGATGAACCTGCCCACCGGGGAATCTTCCCCCAGCGGCTGCATCAGCTCGATCTCCACCTCGCCGATCTTGAAGGCGGCCGCTTCCATCCTGTCCTGCTCCGCCACCCAGCGGTGACTCACCTTGACTCCGAAGACCTGCTCGTACAGCTGGATAGCTTCGTCCAGGTCCCTGACCGCCAGCCCGAGATGTGAGATCGCCTTGATCATTGCTTTACCTCGCTTGGGTAGGAGTACCAACCTTGCTGAGTCTTGCGGCCCAGCTCGCCCGCCGCGACCTTGGCGGCCAGCTGCTCCGAGGGCTTGTAGCGGGGATCGCCGGTTGTCTCGTACATGTGCTGGCGCGCGTTATAGGTGATGTCAAGGCCTGTCAGATCGCCCAGCCGGAAGGGTCCGAGCGGCCAGTTCAAGCCCTTCTCGACGGCTGTGTCGATGTCCTCGACGCTGGCCACGCCCGAGTCCAGCAGGCGGTAGGCCTCCTGGGTCGCCATGTGCAGGATGCGGTTCACTATGAAGCCTGGAATCTCCTTTTTGACCAGCACCGGCGTGCGGCCGATG
>JAABUQ010008318.1_pt1 | contig 14604 bp, 1 predicted proteins | sample 5560001 | NCBI WGS metagenome assembly JAABUQ01 (sample SAMN10711888, study PRJNA513371) | rock metagenome | isolation source: Antarctica rocks | place: Antarctica: Victoria Land, Finger Mt nord | collected 2015-12-18
TTAATAAATAAATATTATTAATAAAATATAATAATAATTATTATTATTATTTATTTTATTATTATATAAATTATTAAAGTTATTTTATTTTTAGGATTTTATATATAATTATTTTAAATATTATAATATATTTAAATAATATAAATTGAATTAAATTGAATTATTAATATTATATATATATATTTATAAGTTTTATATATTTTATATATTTTTTATATTAAATATAATTAATTTATTAAAATATTAGGTCAGTAGTTACCTTATAAGTTATATTATAGTAGGCAGCAGAAGGTAAAAAGTCTAGTATTATAGTTACCTTAAGAGCTCTGCTAAAAATAGGCTACGGGTTTAATCAGCCCTTAATTAGTACCGGATAGTATTATAGTTACCTTAAGAGCTCTGCTAAAAATAGGCTACGGGTTTAATCAGCCCTTAATTAGTACCGGAGTTAATATTCTTTATATAATTGCTATATTAATATTAATAGTATTATTATTCAATATTCTTATTTAATAACTGTATTCTAGAGCTTTATTAATTAGCTCCTACTAAATTATTACTTTTTTCGAGTCTTAGCTCTTATTAATTAATAGCTCTATTAATTAATTATCTATAGTATTCTAAGGAACCTTTCGAATAAGATTTTAGTTAAAAATTTTATAAAACTGTTTATAATTATTTATTCAATAAGAATATAAATAATAATAATTATTTTTTTGGCCTGCAAATCCTTAATATAATAATATAAAATATCAATATATTTGGACCTCTTATATAAATAAGGGTTTTTAATTAAGGCAATTATACCTTGGTTATCTTTTATAATTTTTATAAACTTGCTTTTTCCGAGTACCTTATTAAAATATCTTATATTTACTAGTACGTTCTATAGCTATTAGGACTACTAAGTAGTATATTTAAGTAATATATATTCGGCTTCTGTATTTAACGTAATAATAAATATTTACTTCTTATTAATTTATAATATTAATCCTTTATAAAATATATATATACTACCAGAAATATTCTTCTGCCTGTTTTTATATTATACTTAATCGGAGTTAGCGAATATCCTTATAAAATTATCTATAGGTAAGAAAATAATCCCTTTTTTAATAATATTTCGAAGGTATTTATAAACTGTTTTCAGGGCTTATATATAATATATTATAGGATTCGATATATATTAATTAAGTATTTGTACTAATTAGGCAATATCTAGTTTAATTTATAGTATTCTATATAGCAATTCTCTTATAACCTTTTAATATATCTTGATATCGGCCTTCTTATCGGAATCCTATATAGGTTTTAGATTATTATAATTTAATATTAGGGTAATATTATCCTTTAATTTATATTTAACTTTGATAAAGCCTATTCTAATTAGGATATTATTAATATATTACTCTTAATTTATTTTCAGAGTCCTCGCTTTTTTATTTTAGATAATTCGTATATTAAGGATCTTCTCAATCTCTCCTAGGTCCTTGATTTTGAATAACTTCTATATTAGATTTTTAAATTAATTGATATCTTTTATTATCTTAATAATAACAGGAATATCGTTTATATATAATAAAATTATAACTTTTTTGGTTCGATAAGTTAATATATAAGGTTCTGCTATACTTTGTTCGAAACCCGCCTTTTTTAAGACTTTTATAAAGAGATTATTTCAATTCCGGCTTACCTGCTTAAATCTATAGAAACTCTTATTAATTTTAAAAACCTTTTCTATTATAATATTTATGCCTTCGGGTAATATTAAATAGATATTTTCTATTAAAGTTGCTTCTATAAATACGTTATTAATATCGATATAATAATATTCTAGGTCTTCTCTTATAACGATTATTAAGAATAATTATAATATATTTATTTTAATTATAAATAAGAAAGTTTTATTATAATAAACTTTATATTTTTATAAGAATCTATAGGTAATAAGTTTAACCTTATACCGCTTAATAGTTCTATTGCTACCGTACTTTATAGAAAATACTTATTTACAAAATACCTTGTTTATATCCTTAGGTAAAGTTTGCTCTGTTTATATATTATTTCCTTTTAAGATTTAAATTTTTATATTTATCGCCTTTTTCTATTAAACGCTATACTCCGGGTCGGAGATTATTTATCGGTATATATTCGATACGATAATCCTGCTGCTAGGTTTATTTTCAAAAATTATAAAAAAAGCTCGTTCTGTAAATATAACTCCGATTAATAATACTTTTATATAATTAAGGTTATTTATAAACTTTGCAATTAATACCTGAATCTTCTGATATTATTACTTAAACTTATTTAAATTATTATCTTCGTCCTGTTAACGTTTCTGTACTCCTAAAATAATTAAATTCGATTATATAAATTAAATAAATATAGGGTAGACGAATAGCGGTAGAATAAGGGGTCTAGACGCCTGAATTTGGTCTTCTATAAGGTTAGGTTCGTTTTAGGATAAAATAGTATTATTTTAATTATCTGATTTTTCGATATTACTCTAGTATTCTTCTAATATCGCAATATTATTAAATTGATATTCCTTTGATATTAATTGTATATCTCTTTTACTATTTAATTATATATCTAATACAATCTTTTTTGATCGCCTAATTAATCTCTTAAGAAATAATATTATAAATAATCCTCCTAATTTTATTAACTATTATTCCTTTTTAAGATATTTAACGCTTCTTTTTACTGGAATAGGTATTAGGCTCTGCTCTTTATATAGCCGTTTATAGAGTTTCTGATTTATTAATTTGTTTTTTATATCTTATATATTTATATAGTTTTTTTTAATTTTTAAATTAAAATCCTTTCCTTTCCGTAACTTATCTATTATTACGATACTCGACCTAATTACGTAGCCTAGATCTGGGGCGTAGACTTATAATTATTATATAATCTTAATATATTTAATAAATATATACTCTTTGCTTTGGTCTATAAACTTGTCTTAGCGTATATTTATTAATAATAATTTTAGATAAATATAAATATAATAAATATTTCCTTATACTTTAATATAATTAATATTTAAAATAACGCCGGTATAAGCTTCCTTTAATATAATCCTCTTTTTTCAGTTATTTCGGGTTTTATAAAGATTATAGGTAATTTTATTTCATAGATACGTATCTGCTTCCGCGGCCTTATATCAAAGCTCTATTAATAGTCCTGCTTCCTTAATTATAATATAAACTTTATTTTCTATTATTTATATATTATATTTAGCTACTCCGTTCTAACTTGATATATAGGTAATTATATATTATAATATAATACTGATATTACTTATTTATTTATCGATAATATATTTTAATTTAGGTATATTATTATTCCGAATTGCTTTAAGTTTCTTACTAATAAAAAGCTCTTCTATTTGTCTCTATCTTTCTAATATATAAATTGCCTTATTCTTTATCTTGATAAGGATAGACTATATCTTTCTTATTAAGTTTTCTATAATTTATAGGAAATACTTATAATTATCTATTAATAACGGGAACTAGCCGGTTATATCGATTAATACCAGTTTTAATAATTTAATATCCTATTTAGATAGCTTCTTAAATATATAATTTCTCTTCTTAAATAATTTATATATACAATATATATAATCTTTAAATACTTTTAATTTCTTGTTTAAAATAGTTATTATAAATAAAGTTTCAATCTTTATAGCTCCTAGGTAAACAAATCGTCTATATTAAAGGATATATTTGTTAATAAGCTTCTTTTCTGATAATAACTAGTCCTTGTTTGTATTCTCTAGAGTAAAATCTATTAATTCGTTATCTTTAACTATAAGGAAAGCGTAATAAGATATCTTTTACTCCTTAGTTTGGAAGGCTCGATTTATTAATTTATTAATAATATATAATATAATATTAATACTTCCTTTTAAAGTTGTATTGATAATATATTCTCTAGATTTTAAATTTATTAAATATAATCTTTATTTATCGAATATTCCGTTAAAACCTATTTATATAAGTTGCCTCCCTGATAAAAGATTTATTCTTAAGTTCAATATATAAAGAGTTTTTATTAATATAACAGATAATCCCTTAGGTACTCGTATAATTATTATACTTATTTAATTTGAGTAAAGTTTCCCCCCTCTAATTATAACGGTATATTTTGATATTGTCTTTAAATATCCCCTGAATAATTAAAGTTAATCAGTTATATATTTAAATATACCGATATTTACGACCTATTCAGAAGTAGGGATCTTATAAATAACTTTATATATATAGCCTTTTTTAATAAGATAATTATTATTATCTTTTATAATATAGAGTACTTCTTTAATATTGTTCTTATCGGATTCGGAATCGGTATTGGAATAAATATCTTCAGCAAAGTATATTTTAAGAGGCAAAGTCTTGTTAATTTTCTTTTTATATTTAATAATTATAGCTCGGGCTATCTCGAAATAAAGGTAGTATTTAATATAGTAAATATTATTATAGATTCTATACGGGTAACGGGCTACTCGAAGATATTTAAATTATTAGGTTTCGCCTTGATTATAAGTTTATCCTTTGGAAAAATTAAAGGTTCAAATCTTCTCTTTTTGCCTTATTTCTTAGTTATAAATATAGCTTCCTCGTTTAGTTTATCTTTTTTATCTTTGAGTATATTTATATAATATTCGATTAAATATAAGTTTATACCGTCAATTATATCTCTAATAATAATATACTTCGATAATAATACTTTTAAGAATCGCTAAAATAGTCCCTTTTTATTAAATAATTTAATTATAACCGGATCGATCTCTTTAAGTTATTTTTTAATTTTTATTAATTTAAATTAAACTTTTTCTATATTAATATTTTTATTTATTCGATATATATAAAGCCTTTCGGTAAGTCCTGCCTTTATATTAATATATTTATTATAATACTTGTCTTTCAACTTCTTCTATATTTCGTTTATACTCTTAAGGTTTTTTACGAATTCCTAATCGAATTCTCTTAGGCAAATAAATATAATATATATAACGGAAGTATTATCTCTTTCCTATTTAGGTAATATATCTATACGTTCGGCTTCCTTTATTATTATAAGTATTAGAGATAAGGCAGTAGATTCGCTATCTGATATACTCTCGAGGGTTTTGCTTTTATTAAATATTTATAAGCTAATTATCCTTTTTATTAGCTTATATTTATTATATATAATTTTAAAGACGTATAGGATACTTTCTTTCTTGAAATAGTATTATATTAATTGAAATTACTAAATATAGGTTCTAAAGGATAAAAGGGGAAAGGGATACTTATATATTATAAAATTATAAAAAGTAATATTTATAATAATAGTTATTAATAAAATATAACGTTTTTGTTTATATTATAATCTTTATATTAAATTTAGTAAATATAAACTTATTAACTTTAAGGGAAATATAAGATAAAGGTATTTAAGATCGATTCTTTATAATCGGCTAATCAATATTATAAAGTTGCTAAAAATTTATTAATATCTTTTAATCTTTCTTTAAGGGGTAATCTTAAGCTTTTAATTACTTTAATAATTATATTGATTTTCTTTTATCTACTTAATTATAAGAAATATATAAAATTATATATATTAATATATATTTCGGTTATATAGAGACCTTTTAAGCTACCGGGCTTATAACTTATTAAAATATTAGATCAATAGTTATCTTATAAGTTATATTATAATAGGTAGTAGAAGGTAAAAAGTCTAATATTATAGCTACCTCGAGAGCTTTGCTAAAAGTAGGCTACGGGCTTAGTCAGCCCCTAGTTAGCACCGGAGCTGACGCTTTCTACACAGTTGCTATACCAGCACCAGTAGCACTACTATTCAACAAATTTTTTATTTAATAATAATAAAAATATTATTATAATAATTATATTATAATTTCTATATATATATTTTTATTATATTATTATTAATATAATAATATTTATTTTATAATTTTTTATATAAATATTTTATATAATATTTTTTTTTATTTAACTTTTTAAATTAAAATAAATAATATAAATATTATTTTATTATTATTTATATTTTTTATAAATATAAGTTTTAATATATTTTTCTTATTTTTATAATATTTTATTTATTTTACTTTATTAAATAATACTATTATATATTTATTTTATATTTATTATATAATTATAATTAATATATATATATAATTTTTATATTTTATATTTATATTATATAATCACCGTTTTTATAAATAAAATTATTTTATTTTATTTTAACTTTGCTTTTAATTATATTTATATTTAATAATATAATAAGTATTATAATTTTAATAAATATATTTTTTTTTATATATTTTTTATATTTATATTTGTATTTTATTTTTATATATTAAGGCCGGCGCCTTCGATTTTACCGGGAAAACTATTAAGGTGATTTTTATTAAGAATTATTATAATTTTTTATAAGTTATAAGATTAAAGGATTTTATATATAAGCTTTTATTTATTAAGGTTATAACTTATATAAAGGAGTTGTTAAAAGCTTTAGAAATAAAAGTTTATAATAATTATTATAAATTTATTATTTTATAAAATACTTCTAACTCCTTTATTATTTATTTAAAAGGGTTGTTAATTTATTTTCCTTAATTATTATATTTAATAATTTTATATATTTTTTGTTAACTTTTATAAAGGAAACTTATTATTAAAGGAGTAAAAGGAAATATTATTATTAAAAAAGGTAAGGCTATAAGGCCCGAAAATATATTTATAACTTCCTTAATAATATTTATAATACTTAAAGAGGAAAAGAGAAATATAAATTCTATTTTTATATTAATTTTTATATAATTTAATTAATTTTTATATAAAAAGATATAGAAATAAAAGGTATTAAGGAGGGAAAAGAAAGGGGAACAAAAAAGGAGGAAAAAGAAGATTCCGAAGCTATTAAGTTTATAATTATTAAAATTATAAAGAAATAATATAAATATAAATATTATAATCGATATTATATTACTATTACTTCGATATAGGCTTAATATAAAAATAATTATTAAATTTAATTTTAAAAAGGTAATATTTTTAAGTTTATTTAATATTAAAATTAAGTAATTATTAAATAATATATTTTTTTTATTACCTTTAAACTTTATAGAATATTTATAATAAATATATTTATATTTAATAAATTATTTTTATTTTATTTTATTTTTAAAATTCCGGATATTCTTTATAATATTTCTTATATTTTCTTTATTAATTTATTTATTATATTCCGGGTCTTAATTTTTTTATTTAATTTAATATTATATAATATTTTTTTAATAGTATTTCTTTAATACCTTTTTTATTTTCTATTCCTATTAATTATTTATTAATTTAAAAAATAATATATATTTCTAATTATTTTTTTATAAATTATAATAAAGTTTTAATAATAAAATATAAAAGATTAAATAGATTTAATAAATATTAAATAATATTAAATAATAAATTTATATTTTAATTATATCAAATATTTAGAAAAGATTAATAAATTTATAAAATAATTTCTTATTAAAATATTTTTATTTTTAATCAAATTATTTATAAAGAATATTTATAATTTATATTTTTTATTATAATATTTCTATTAATATTTTATTATTTTCTAATAATTTTCCTTAAATTTAATATAAATGAATTATAATTTTTCTGCTTTTTCTTTTATTATTAATATTTATTTATTTTTAAATATTTTATTCTTAAAATAAATAATAAAGTTATAATTATAATATATAAAAAATAAAGTTATTTTTAAACTCTTATAATAATAATTATTATAAGTAAATTCCGTTATTAATAATAATATAACCTAATTATTTTGTTTATAATTATAATAATTATATAAATATTATTTTAAAATTTGGTTTTATTATTTTATTATATTATCAATTTAGGAATAAAATATAATTAATAAATATTTTTTAATTTTTAAATAATAATATAATTTAAATTAGAAAATATTTATAAATAGAAATTCTTTATTAAATATTATATTTTTTAAAAAATTATATTTAATAATTATATTCAAAAAGAGATTAATAAGCTTTATAATTATTATAATTTTATTAATTAATATATAATATATTATTTTATTATATTAATTAATAATAATTAATATTATATTATAAATATAACTTCTTTATTTATTCGGCGGTAAATTAATAATAAAGTTTATAATAATTTCTATTTACGGCTTTTTAAGTTATAATAAATTATAAAGTTTTTTATATAACTTATATTATTATATTTTAATATATTAATAAATATTATATATTTTAATATTTTATTTCTTAATATATAATAATATCCTTAAATAATTAAAATCTTATTAATAAAATTTTATATATTATAATAACATTTCTATTTATTCCTTATAAATTTTTTATTAATTAATTATAAATTTTTAATAAAATTATTATTTTATTATAAAGTTTTAATTAAGTTTGCAATTTCGATAATATAATTTTTATAAACTATTTTTATAATTATATTAATTTTTTATTTTAATATAAATATTATATAATTAATTTTTTAAAATATTTTTATAATAAATATATTATATAAATACTCTATTTATAAATTTTTATTTTATAAGGTTAATTTAATTTAAAATATTAATAATAATTATTTTAAATTATTAGTATTATTTTTATAATTAAGATATTATAATAATATATTAATTAAATTTATTTTTTTAAATTTATAATTAATTTTAAAATTATAAATAATTAAATTTAAAATTTATTTAATTTATTTAAAGCTTAACTTTTTAATATTTATAAAATCTTTTAAATTATTATAAATTATTAAAAATTTTATAATATAAATATTACTATTAAAATAATAATAATAATATATTAATATATTAATAATAGTTAATAACTTTTAATTATAAACTTTATAATTTTATTTTATAAATATTATTTTCCTAGACTAAAAAGCTATTAAATATTATTTTATAATTATAATAATATTATAATAATAAATTTAAAAATATTTATTTTTAAATAAATCCTTTTCTTGAAATCGAAATATATTAGCAAAAATACTTATATAAAGGTTTTATATAGGGTATAGAACGTTTATATAATATTTTCTAATTATTTAAATTTGCCAAATTTTTTATTTCCTTTATTATCTTTTAATAAATTAGTTAAAAGACTCGCCTTTTTAAAATAATTTAAAATAAAAAAGTAGAAGTAATTTGTAAACCTTAAAAACTATTAAAACTAATAAAATAATATTAAAATTAATTATTATATAATTATTATAATTCTCTTTAAAGATATAAATACGCTTTATATAAATATTATAAAACCAAAAAACTTAATTATTATTTAATTAATTTTATATTTAAATAATTTTATAATAAAATAATCTTTTTAATCTTTTTAATCTTTTTAATCTTTTTAATCTTTTTAATCTTTTATATATATATTATTAATATTATAATAAATCTTTAAAATAAATTAATATATTATTTAAATATATTAAATATATTATATTAATTAAGTTTGTTAAAACTTTATTAATATATATTTAAAAGGTCTTTAGGATATTAATTAAATTAAATAATATTATTAAATATTTAAAATATTTATATTATATATAGAATACGGTTTTCTATTTATTACTTTTTTATATATAAATTTAATAATATATTTTTATTAAATTTAGTTTAATAAACTTTTTAATTTTATTTAAATAATTTAATATTTTTATAATTAAAAGGAATAAATATTTATTCTTTTTAATTATTATATTTAAACCTTTATAATTAATATATAATTATAAAATATTATCTTTTTTAAATATAAAAATAATTAATACCTTTATTAATAATATTAAAAGACAGATTATTTTTTATATAATTATATTATCAATATATTAATAAAGTTTTTTAAACTTTGGTTTAAAAAAATTATAAAAAAATTAATAAAAAAAAAATTTATTTTTTAATTTTATTATATAGTTATTTTTTTTAAAAGCTAATAATTAAAATATTTTATTTTTAAAAAATATTTTTTTATAAGTTTTAAGCTTCTTAAATAAAGTTATTTTTTCGCTTTAAATACGGATCGGCTATAATATTATATATATTATTTTAATTATTCTTATTAATTTAAGAAAATTTTTATTAAAATATTTTATATTTAAAATTTAAAATTTATTAATAATAAAGGGAAATCTTTATATTATTACTCCGAAATCGGCTTATATATAAAGATTTTTAAGATTTAATACTTTAATAATTAATTTAATTTTAATTTAATTTATAATATAAAAAAGCAATTTATATTCTTTTTAATAACTTTAATTATCTTTTATAATAAAGCGGATATAATAAGCTTTATAATAATATATATTTGACTTATTAATTAATTTGAATATAAATAAGTTATAATCCTTATATAAAAAGTTATATAATATAATTATATATTAACTAATTAAGTTAAATACTAACTCGTTATTTAAAAGGATTTTAATAAACTTTAATCTTTATAGAATAAATATTTTAATATTATTTATATTTAATAAAAACCCTACCTTTATTTTTTCTTATTATTCTGTTTATAAGGTATTTACGGAGCCTTATTATTTCTTATTTTTATAATAAAACTAATAGAATTTTTGGATAAATAATTCTTAATTTAATAACTTACTTATTTATAATAATAATAATAATTTTTTTTAGAGGGAATATAAATACTTAAAATTAACCGGAGTCTAATTTAAATTATTAAGTTTCTTATAATTATTTTTTTATTTTATAATTAAATTAGGATCGAATCTTTTTTAACTTATCCCTTTAACGTTTATTATTAAATAACTTTTAATATTAATTCGGCTTAATAATTCGGTCCTTTAAGGAATAAATTATTATATTTTTTAAAAAATTTTGTTTAATTTTATTATATTATTTTAAGCGGGACGCTTTTATTATAAAGTTAATATAAATATTCAATTTTTTTTCCTGCTATAATTATTAAATTATAAATATAAAATAATAGTTTTTTATTAAAAGTTTACTTTTTAATAATTTCCTTTTTATATTTAAAATTTATTTATATTTTAATATTAAAAAGATAAATATTAAAATCGTAAATTAATTAATATTCCCTTTGTTTTATATTTTTATAATATAATATAACTTTAGCTAATTTATTAATTAGGTATAAAATTTAATTTATTAATATTTTTTTAAAGGCTTTAAAAATATATTTAAAAGGCTTATTTTAAGACTTTTCAATATTCCAAATATACTTTAATTATATATTATTTAAACTTAATTTCGTAAAGGAAATTTTGAATATATTATTAGGAAAATAATTAAAACTTTATTATATTTAATTTCCTAACTTCTAAAATTAATTATTAAAGTTTTTAAATAATTTGTTTTTATATTATAAAGGATTTCTAATATAAGGTTCTTTTCATATCGCAACCGTTATATACGGAATATTATTATTTTATATAAATTATATATTTATATTTAAATTCTATTATTATTATTTTAAAGTATTAACTTCTATATTTGCAAGTTATAATTTAATATATTTTATTTTTAATTTCTTTTAAAAATATTCTTAATTTAGTTATATTAATATTTAAGCCGCTTTTATTATAATTTAGTTACGAAGATCGTATATTATATTTAATTATTTTGCTTTAAACAATATTAAAAAAAGGAATTATTAAAATTATTAAAATATATAATAAATAATAATAATAATTAAATATAAGCAAAATATAATAAACAAATAATTGCTATTAACTTTATCTTTTAAAAAAATAAAAAAATTAATAATTATTATTAAAAAAATAAAAGATTTTTAAAATAATAAAATAAAACTTTTGAGCAAGGTAAATACGGGGTTACTTTAATAGGCTTAGTACTAACGTAGCTTCTAATTATATACCGGAGCATATACGGAATATATACGCAATACCAAGACCTGCGTATAGCTTTACATTAATATTCGAATCTTTATATAAAATAAATTATATAAAATTCAATTATTTTTAATTACTTATAAATAAATTTTTAATATTTAATATTTAATTTTTATAATCGTTATATTAATAATTAAGATTTATAATTATTTAATCCCTATTTATATATTAATATATTATTATACTTTTAGATTATATTTTATTTAAAAAGAGTTCTTTTCTTTTAAAAATATTTTAAAAATATTTTTTTTATAATAATTAACTTAACCTTTTTTTCTATTAAGGGGATTCCTATCTCCTAAAGAGTTAAATCGGAGATTTTCTATATTTAATTAAAGTAGTATATTAATTATTAATAATATATTAATTACAAATAATATATTAATTTTAGTTTCTTTTATATAAACAGATTTATTAACTTTATTTTATAAAGAACTACAAATATAGAAATAATATAAGTTCGGATAAAAATTATTTAATTTCTTATTAAAACCTTTTTTTATATTTATAAATATTTTTATTTATTTATTATTTAAATAAAATTTTACTTTAAATAATTAAATAAATTAATATTTTAATATTTTAATATAATTTTTAATAATTTATATTTAATACTTTATATTTTATTTAATACTAATTAATTTTAAGCAAAAGGAAAAGTAATTATTAATAAAGGAAAATTAATATTATTAAAATAAAGCTAATTTTGATAAAATTATATAAATTTTCGTTTATTTATTAACTTATTTATATAAAAGTATTTTAGCAAAGGTTATATATTTACTTTGTTAATTCAATATTAATATATATTGCTCCTTGAAGTCATACAAAATATTACTTGCTAAAGGCAATTATTAAAGTTTTCCTAACCTTATATTTTATTTAGCTTAGCGGATAATATAAATAAATAAGAATTTATTAAAATTTCCTTAATTATCAATTTTATTTATATTAAAAAAGATTATAAATTGTTTATTTTCTGTACGGTTCCTTAATAACTGGTTTTAATATTATAATATATATTTATTTTACTATTTTTAATAATATTCTTTAAATAAATATATTTAAAATATTTAAAATTATTTTATATAAAATTATTATTTTAATTTTAAATTAAATCAAATTTTTAAATTTTTTAAATTTTTATATGTTTTAATAATATATTCGTTTAATTAAAGTTTTATAATTATATCAAATTGTTTTGGAATTTGTATAAAACATATTAAAATATATTTCTTAATTATAAATTAAGAATTATAATATTATATTTATATATTATATATATAGTAAATATATTTTAATATTTCATAAATTTTTGTTGTAAAAATATTATAAATTAATAAATTAATAACGTTTATAAAACCGATAATATTAATTTTAAACTTTATATTTTCATACATATTTAATAAATCGGTATTATAAAAGAAGTATAAGATAAGCGAAAAAAATTGACTTTACGAAATATTTATATTAACGTTATATTTCGATAAAATATATAAATTTATTATTAAATTAATTCTCTTTGTTTATAAGAAGTTTTTAATTTATGTTTATAATATAATTAATATGTAATATTTCTATATATTATATATTAATTTTATATAAAAAATATTATTAAATACTTTTATAATATTTAAGTTTAATAAGTTTATTATCTTTTTCTATTATTCTTTTATATAATATAAATCTTTTTAATAATTAAAAAAATATTATATTAATAAACTTCTTAATTTTAACTTTTATTTAAATATTTAATAATTTTTTATATAACTTCTTCGAATTTTTTTTTTTATATTTTTTATTTACTTTTTTTATTTTATCTTTAGCCTTTTAATATTTATTTCAATTTTCTTAAATCTTAATTATATTATAATCGTATTATAAACGATATATATTATTAATAATTATATTATATTTTTTAAATTAATATATTTTAATTTTATTATTAAATTTAATTTATAAAATTTAAATTTTTATTATTATTTTAATAGCCTTTATAAACTTTAATATATAATTATTAATTTATTAATAACTTACTTCCTTGTCTTTTAATAATTTTAAAAGGTTAACAAAGAATAATACCTTAAAAAAAATTTAATCTGTTATTTTATAATTTTTATATAAATATTATAATAACGTATTAAAGGCGATTATATTAAAAGTTATTTTTATAAAAAATTCATTTAATATATTAATAATTAATCGGTTATTTTATTCGATATAAATATTAAATTAATAATAATTTATTAATTATATATATTTTTTATTATAATCTTTTTTTAATATTATTAATATTACGTTTATATTTTATATATTTTTTAATAAATTATTTAATTATATATATTAAAACGAATATAAAAATCTTATTTATAAAATTAAATATATCTTTTAAATTTATAAAACTTTATTTAATATTAATAAATTTCTTTATTATAATATATATATTTTTTGATTATATTCGATATAATACTCGTTAAAACTTATACGAAATTTATATTTTTATATTTATAAAATATTAATTATTAAAAAAGTAATAAAAAAGCTTTATTTATTTTTAAAAAATAATAATTTCATTTTTAAAATTTTTAAAAAATTTTATTTTATTATATTA
>JAABUQ010008319.1_pt1 | contig 14599 bp, 18 predicted proteins | sample 5560001 | NCBI WGS metagenome assembly JAABUQ01 (sample SAMN10711888, study PRJNA513371) | rock metagenome | isolation source: Antarctica rocks | place: Antarctica: Victoria Land, Finger Mt nord | collected 2015-12-18
AAATTGAATCTACGAGAAACGTACAACCAAATTAGGATAAAGATAGAGAAAGAGTGAAAGATAGCTTTTCGCACACGATATAGATTATACGAATACACGATAATGTCGTTCGAGCTCACAAATGTCTCAACAACGTGTCAAAAAATAATCAATGATGTACTACGACAATATTTGAATCGATTTGTCATAGTATACTTGAACGACATCATAATTTACTCAAAAATTTTGAAAGAACATATTAGTCATGTTTCCAAAGTACTAGAATGTCTAAATAAGAGAAACTTACATTTTAAATCAAAGAAATGCGAATTTCATCGAAAAGAAGTTGATTTTCTAAAATTTGTCGTAAAACGACACGAAGTACGCATGAATTTCGAAAAGCTACGAACAATTAAAGAATAAAAATCATCTATTAATGTTAAGAAAGTGCAATTCTTTTTAGGTTTCATAAATTACAACAAAAAGTTTATTAAGAATTACTTCGTTAATGCGATATTATTGACGAATCTTACAAAGAAGAATACGTCATAAACATAAAGATTTACAAAAGAGAAATCATTTTAGAATCTTAAATTAAAATGCTTGAAGAAATCAATATTAAAGATGTACGATTCACGATTATCAAGTAGAATTGAAATCGACGCATTAGATTTAGTTATCGATGTATGCTTCAATCAAAAGCATGAAGACATGTAACATCTCGTAGCATATCTTTCGAAAAAACTTTTGTTAATCGAACAAAATTACGATGTTCATAATAAAAAACTACTCGCTATTGTAGTTTTCTTAAAATCATGAAAAATATACATTAAAGAATTATCAAAACTTACGATTCTTACGAATTATAAAAATCTTGTGCACTTTATCACTATTAAATAGCTAAATAGAAGACAAGTACGATGATTAGAACGACTCGAACAATACAAATTTAAGATACAATATATCTTAGACAAAAATAACGATAAAGCAAACGCACTTAGCAAAAGAAGTGATCATATAAAAACGAAGAAATCGTTTAATTATAGCATACTTAAGATCAATAAAGACGAATCACTATTAGCAAACAAGCACGAGTTGAGTGCTACATTACGAATACTTCAAGACAAAATAGAAGAGTTTCCAATAGAGCAAAGAAAACTTCAAATATCTATCGACAAAATCGATGAATGTATAAGAGAACATCATGATGAATCATTGCAAGAGCATTCGAGAATGATCAAAATTCTTTAACTTTTACGTTAGCATTGTTAGTTCTCACAAATAAGACAAGTTGTCAAGGCATATATTAAACGATGCCTTAATTGTTAGCAAAACAAACATAATACACATGCGAACTATGGCGAAATTCAATATTAAAAGTTACTTGAATTGTTATGAGATAAAGTCACGATAAACTTTATTATTAAGTTGTCTAAATTGACGAACTTAGCAACTAGAGACAAATATGATTTGATACTAGTGATAATTAATAAACTTATTAAGTACTCACATATCATCGCATGCAAAAACAAGTTCATAATAGAACAACTAGAATACATTGTATTGAATCGACTTATACGATATCACAATATACTTAAAGAACTAATTAGTGACAAAGACAAGCTCTTCACGTCTAACTATTAAAAGACGCTTTTATCAATGTTAGGAACGAGACTTAGAATGTCTATTGTCTATTATTCGATTACGAATGATTAAATAGAGCGAACAAACTAGAGTCTAAAGCAATATTTGCGACACTATATCAACAATACTTATAGCAATTGAGTATCGCTTCTATCTATGACACAACTAGCTCTTAATGCAAAGATTTCGAATATTATTAAGATTACTTCATTCTTCGCAAACTATAACAAGAAGCTCAATCTCTTTAAGAAAGAACGAAGGCATCTATTAGCACAATTAGTTATCGAAAGAATAGCGACATTGAAAAAGATACACGACAACATTTCGAAAATGCAAGAAAGATTGATCAAATATTAAAATAAAAAACGAAAAATAGCACCTTAACTAAAGAAGAGAGATAAAATATATCTTTTTACAAAAAATCTTAAGACAAGAAAGTTAAGCAAGAAATTGAATTATGTCAAAGTCGAATCGTTTCTCGTCAAGAAAATCAAGGAACCAATTAATTACGAACTCGACTTACTCAAGAACGTCAAAGTATTTTTAGTATTTTATATCTCATTGTTGAAATTAGCGAATTCAATTACGTCTTTATAGGACACATTTTATTTCCACTCACAAAAAGAAGAACAATATAAGATTGAGAAAATTCTACAACAAGAAGATTAAAAATATCTTATCAAGTGAAAAGAATATTCTATCTTCAAGAACACATAAGAGTCACTCAAGAATCTAAAGAAGTGCTTTGACAAGCTACGACGTTTTTATTAGCGACAAAGTCGCTCATGAGAGTCGATAGAACATTAGAAGACAAAGAAGCAAATAATGAAAAATCAATGTTAATATCGAATAAGATCTCGAACATCTCTTCGATACATTCGATCTCTTCCTCACTCTTTTTGATCTTCAAGATATTCTTCGACTTCGCATTACTCATATTTTTCAAACGACAAAGTTAGTGTTTTCTTTGTTTCGTCTTTCGCGCAATTCTTAAGCGCAACTTTGTTATTTTATCATCTAGCTTTTTAGCGTTTTAAATAGCTTCATTCATTCTTTAATAATTGAGAGCCAAATCACACTTTCGATTCTTTCGATAACATTTCTCACACTTGAGGTATTCTCTATTTATTTGGCAAGATACGTCAAACGAAACGCAAATTCGACAAGGGCGCATTGTGAGAAGAGCGTGTTTATAGCGACAATTAGCAACGAAGTTGCGACGTTGTTCAACAAATAACTTGACTAACATGATAAAGAAGAATGAAAGATTTTCGAGACGAAAAATCCTCGAAGAGGGGAGATAGTGTTACGAGTCGCGTGTTAATAAGTACTATTCGTCGCGCATCGCTCTTCATAGAATAATTAGAAAGAGAAGGTTTGCCAACAAAGTCAAGATAATCAAGATGACTTAATCCTTGAACATCTTGAATTCAAAATCAAGATGATCAAGGTAATCAATGTCTTGAACATCTTAAATATCTTGAATTTTTAATGATGAAAAGATATATAGCTTTCGAACGCGACTCCCTTATGAATCGTATTCAATTTATCTTAAGTTTTGACTTATTGTTACGACTACTTAGTTGCAACTCCTTGTTATCAAGTGATTGCTTGCATTGCCTAAAGACGCTTGCAAATCTCTTCAATAGCATAACTCTCTCTAATATCTTCGTGGAAAGTACTAGCGTAACATAAACGTTCGCATGTTCTAATAGAAAGTCTATTGTATTGTGCATAAATTGACGAGATAAAAAAATAAGATAGCTCTTGTACATAGAGTTGTCGATTTATTGTTCTTGTCGCTAAATTTAATTAACGTCTATATTTAGTTTTTTGATTTTTCTTGCTTCGAAGTCTTGTTTAATGTGTGTTTTCTTCGAGATCTTGATATCTAAAGCACTATAAATCTTTTTAATTTAGTCTCGTTGCATAGAATTCGAAATTTCTTTGATAATTTACTAAGAAATGTCTAAAAAAAGTAAGCGAAATCTTTGAGAATAAAAGCGTTGACAAAATATAAATTAATAACAATGTTATTTGATTACATGTAATTCGTAATCTTAATAGATAATTTTATTAAAATTATTGTCTAAATTTATAATAACAATTGAAGCAATGTTATAAATGTAATGTAATTGTTTCGAAATTGCGCTCTCGAACGCAAAATTTTTGAAAAAAGTTACTCTCGAAAGTTTCTTACAATTTCTAAAATTATTACTTGAAAAATAATTATATTGACGACAAGATTTACAACAATAAGACTTTGAAATAACAATACGCGCTTTTGTAAAGTAATAGAAGTATATTGAAGCTATAAAGAATAAAGAAATAAAACAATATAAACGTAAAACGCAACAATTTAGAAAAAGTAAAAAAGATCTTTTTCGAACGATTGAAAACAATGTTTAAAGACTTTAAATACACTTGTTTCGAAGCTCTAAATTAATCGATAAATAGCACTTATTTATTAATTAATATTTAAGTATCGTATTAATTCTTATTAATTTTAAATAAAAGGAATTTCTTGTTAAACTGCTCTTATTGTTATACAAAGTAATTAGTTATTGTGCTAAAGATGCAAAGTTATATGTTTCGATATCTTGATAATTTCTAATACTTGATTTGATTGTTTTAATTAATCTTGTTATTGTTTATAATGTAAAGAAAATATAAGATTAACGTCGAGTTTTTATTTTTAAAATGTAATAGTTGCAAATTAAAAAACTTCGCATGCTAACATAACTTCTCTCACAAAAAAAGAAAATAATTTAAAAGAAAGTTTAAATTGCTTCGCAAAAAGCAATCGAAAATAATGTACTTAATGTTTGCAAAATGTTGTCAAAAGAAATTAGATATTTGTCTCAATTTTTGCAAGTTATAATCGTTGATAATAATTTTTTTGTCGCGATTCTTGTAATAATTTTTAGTTTTCTAATGTTAAATAATTTGTTAAGCTTTTATTAAACTTTGAAGTGTTGCATCGTTAAAATTAAAATAATAATTAAAGACTTTAACAACTTAATAGTAATAAAGATTTATTAATTTTATTTTGTAATTTTGAACGCTTTAATATTTTAACGTTTGCAATAATGTATTCTTATTGATATTTTTCGACAAAAAGAGATTCTCTTTTTATGTCTCTATTAAGAGCGAATTCTTGTTTTGTTTGCGTTTTTTGTGTAGCGTCTTAGAGATAATAGATGTCTCTAATCTTATCAAATCAAAAAATCACAATAATTGCAATCTAATAAGCGCAATATTGTCTATTATATATATATATTAGAAGTGCTATTTTTACGCGTTCGAAAAGCGAGTTTAATAATATAATAATTATCTCCTCCTTTAAATTCACGTTCGCGAGAATAAGTCAAAAGAAAGTTTAATCGAGTTACGTTCGCAACATATCTTCTTTGATTTATTAGTATTATAAATAAATTCTTAAGAGCGAGACATTTTGTAAATACGATCAAAAATCTCAAGACTTGACGAACATCTTACGAATCGAATTTATAGTTTGACAATTTTTATTTTTATACTTGTTAGATCGCGATTACTTTGTAGCGTCTTAAAGATAATAGATGTTTTGAATTTTTATTCGCATTTAATAAATTCTAACTTTAGTTTTAGATATATTTAGATTTGTTATAACAAAAGTCGTAGTTTTCTATTACTAATATTTGAGCTTTGTGCGAAATCAAGATTAGAACTCGTAAATCTTGCATCATTTACAAGAATCTAGAAATTTAAGTCAAGCTTTGCGAGAGACGATTTTGACATTTCTTAATATTGCGTTTGTGAATGCGATTGTTCTATATAACAATCATAATTTGTCTACGTAAAATGCGCATACGTTTTCTTGATTTATTAGACTTGTCTCAAAAGTAAAGTTTGTTTAAATCGACAAAATCCAATGTTTAAAGCGAAAAATGTGAAAATTTGACGCAATTGTGCAACTAGCAAGCAATTGCAAACGTTTGTGCGCATCGCGAATATCAAAACTTTACGCGTTAAGACGTAATTTAATTCGATAAAGATTTCGCAATTTTGTTAAACTTTAAGAAAACAAAACAGGCTCTTCGAGCAAATTTTATCTTGACAATACTAATTTAAGTACGTGGAGTAAATAAATTTGTGAGATTTGTAGAATTTAATAAATATCTTGATTTTTATTAACTCGATTTGTCTCTCGAAACGCGAATGTTATCGAGTCAAAAAATTATAGTAATTGCGATTTAACAAACGCGATATTATCTATTACACATATATACTAGAAGTGTTGTCTTTGCGCGTTCGAGAAACGAGCTTAACGATATAATATCTTAAGATTGCTTTTAAGCGATCGATTAATTATCTTTTTTGCAAGAAATCAAATTAGCTTTGTCTTATGCACAAGATTATTGTCGTCGAAGCTTTAAGTTAAACATTAAGCTCGCTACTTCTTTTCGACGCATAAGTAGATTTTCGTAATATTTTTAGAACAATAAGTTTGTGCGAGAACAAGAGCAACTTGTTAAGCTCGAAAATTTGTTGTATCATTATTCAAGTTAATTTGTATACAATCGATAATTATCTTGACAAAGAATTGACTTGATTTGTAGACTAAATAAGATTGTAAATATAAATAAAACAATAAATATATAAGAAGATGCAAATCGAAAATGCGAAAATAAAGACAAAATTTTCGTGCGAATAATAATAACTCTAAATTATATTCTATATTTCTACTATCAAATGTTGCTTATTAAGTAGATTATCAGGTCTTTGCAAAATATCTATGTAAATTAGACGCAAATTAGTCGTCCCAAAATATCTATAAGATATTCGAAATTTTTGATGGGAGAAGCTGCAAATATCGATGATATTCCCGAGTCAGTCGTGGTTATCCCGGTCAGCCGTCCCTCGGATACCAACTTTATCGCGAACAGACTTCCCTCGGCTACATGTACACAGTCGCTCTAATCCTCTACTAAAGACAGTCATTTCTCAGATTTTCAAGGCATATATCGTGCGGTACTCTATATCGAAATCCCATATGTTCATCTAAGACCTAGCACGCCTGCAGAACCTTCTTTTACCGATGCTTTGTTGCATATGCTGATAGCACTTTCACCCACGCAACCCTACACCGATGGCGCCATTATAGAAACCAAGATCTGTCTTCAATAGCGCCGCGATAACTCATACAGGCTGCATTGTGATTGGAATGTCTGGTGTAGGTCATGAAATTTCGCATCGTGAAAGCTGTTTTCCCGTGAAGCCTGTTTCTCCTCTTCTCTCAAGCCATGGTTTATCCTTTCTCACTTTCTAATTTGACCAATCCAACTGTCCACCACTGTCCCAAAGCCTGAGTCGCCACAGCGAGCCGGACCTCTGTACCTCTCCCACTCGTTTCCTTAACATATGTCAACATTTTGTAATAACACCCCACCTCAATAGCACCTATACATCCCATAAACCATGTCTCAAGAAATCAAAACCGTCCTCCTAATCGGCGTACGTCCACTTCTCCCATCCCTTCACCACCCCCCCACCTCACCTCTCCTCAGGCAACCGGCAACCTCGGCCCCCCCCTCATCCGCGCTCTCATCCCCCACTTCACCGTCTCAGTCCTCACCCGCTCCACCTCCTCCCCTCCACCCACCTTCCCTCCCTCAGTCACCATCCACCCCATCTCCCCGAGCTACACGCCCTCCGAGCTCCTCACTGCCTTCACAGGCCAAGACGCCGTCATCTCCCTCCTCCGCTCCGAGCACGCCCCGCTCATCAAGCGCTGCATCGACGCCTGCATCGCCGCGGGCGTGAAACGCTACATCCCCGGCGAGTTCGGGAGCAACAGCGGTAGCGAAGCGGCGAGGGAGGCGGTGCCGATCTTTGTTAAGAAATGGGAGGTTAGGAACTACCTTGTCCGGAAGGAGAGGGAGGGGTTGAGTTGGACGGGGGTGATTTGTGGGGCGTTTTTCGATTGGTACTGTTCCACTCTTTATCATTTAGTTCTGCTCCTTTTCGCTCCTTCGCTTCTTCGTACTTAGGTTTCCTTGGCAATACTGGCAAATGGAATTGAGTCAATACTGTATACTGATACGGAAACGTCAGGGGCCTCACCAACACCTTCCTCGGCTTCAACCTCCCCACCCACACCGCCACGCTCTACAACTCCGGCACCGTCCCCTGCCAGCTCACCCTCCTCTCCGACATCGCTGCAGCCGTCGTCGGCGTCCTCCTCGACCCCACCGCAACCGCCAACCGGTACGTCTACATCTCAACCTTCTATCTCACGCAGCTGCAGATCCTGGGCGCGCTGAGGACAGCAACGGGTGAGGACTGGAAGCTCGAGAAGAGGAAACCCGAGGAGTTGAGGAAGGAGGGTTTTGAGAGGGTGGCGAGCGGGGAGGGGGAGGGGGAGGGGATGGAGGATGTGCTGGTTGGGGCGCATTGGTCGGTGGTGGAGGGGATGGATTATGAGGGGTGAGTCGCTCTATATCCTTCCAATTTCCCATTATCCTTCTCGACACTGCACCATCACGTCACACGATCATTTTTTCCATCCTTTCCTCTGTTATCCCAGGGCACGACTGCAACCCCAGCCTCTACAATCACAGACCATCCTTCCCATCTAAGGCATTCAGCTCCACATATCCACCATCCACCTCCAAGCCTCCCAAAATAAGTCCTGCTAACAACCTCTCATCATGGCAGGGAAGAACTATGGAACGAGCGCCTAGGTCTCGAAAAGCGCGACTTGAAAGACGTGGTGGGGAGGATCGTCCGCGGAGAGCAAGTAAGTACGTGGCGACACAGACAAGAGAGGTTGGTTCGGTCCTTCGAGCAGAAGAGTAGGCAAGGCATGTCGTACTGCAGGTAGGACATCCGCACTGTGGTTCTAATGTGATTAATTGACACCCTGTTCGCAATGGGAACACTGGGTTCATGGTACTAGGGACTGTCCGAGGGGTTAGAGATGAGGAGTGAGATCGATATATGAATCCAATTCCCTGATTAACTATATTATCGCTCGTCGACCCCGTCCTAAAAATTGTACGCACACCCCCATTACCGCCCACTTATCGCTCCCAACAAGACGCCCTCAAAACCCGCCATGTGAATATACGCTCTAGGTTCATCCAACCCAAAACACCCATATCTCAAAACGCCTCGCATCACACACTCCCCGCCGTCAAGAAACCACGCATCATGTTCCTTCCCCTCTGCCCACTGACGGCGTCCAGCTTCACGGCGTGAAGTACGATTTCCAGGGGTGTGCCTTCGGGTGAGGTATAGCCTCCAGTGGACCCGCTTGGACCTCCACTGGCCCCACCCCTTGTCCCCGCCTCCACCCTCGGCTGCACCCTCAGCCTCCACTGCCCGCGCCGAATAATCCACTCCCCGAAATCATCTAGGCTGCCCCTCCGCCTACGCTTCCTCGACGGCTGCAGCCCCGCTGATCGAGGCACCTGTGAACTCCGCAGCGCAGCAGGCTCGTCCTCACTGCCTGTAGTCTCAAAAGCCTGGGAATCAGGCACATACTCCTCCCCATCCAAAATGACAAACGCATCATCCCCTATACGAACCTTAACCCGATCCTCACTCAGTGGCGTATTGCCCGGACTCGCGTCCTGCGCGCCGGCACCCCCCGCACTCATCATGAGTCCCAGCGGGGCTTGGACGGGGAGATTCATCTTATTGGCCACGACCTGGAAGAGCTTGCTGATGCGCGCTTTCGTGAGGCGGTAGAACTCGGCGCGCATGCTGCGGAGGTCGAGCTTCGTGGCTTCGTCTGCGATCTCGAGGACGAGTTCGTGGCTTTCTTCGTCGACGAAAGGGCGCGCGTATTGCACCCATCCCGCCAGGGAGAAGGAGGGGTCCTCGACGAAGGAGATTCCCGATTGGCGGATGTCGTCGAGGCGGATGACGATCTCGGAGGTGTCGCGCTCGGCGTTGTGGCTGATGTCGTGGGCGATGAGTTTCTGCTCCAGGCCTTTGAGGTTGAAGTAGCGGCAGTCGCGGAGGAGCTCGGCGCGGTGGTTGTCGTCGCGGATGGTGAGCGGGTAGCCGCGCAGGAGGTGGAGGAGCTCGGCGAAGACGCGGGCGCAGCGGTTGGGGACGGTGGGGGGGCAGATGGGAGGGGGGCGGAGGAGGCCGTGGGGGTGGAGGCCGGGGAAGACGTCAGCGGGGGTGTTGAAGAAGGCGGCGAAGCCGAGGGAGAAGTAGTTGGGGGTATCGCCGACGCCGGAGAAAATGTCGCGCGGGATCTGGAAGTTTTCGCCGCCGATTTGGATGACGGTTTCGGAGTCGAAGAGCTGGGAAATGAGGCGGGGGACTTCAGACTGTCAATATATTGAAACCTTCGGGGCTGGATGTGAGCTTACGGCTGTAGAACTGCGCGTCGGCGAAGAGTCGGACATAGTTGGCGCCATCTGTAGGCTGTATCATGTAGCCTTTGAGTCTAAATCAGTTCTCTAAGGTCCAGTCCTATGGTGTGGTAAGCTACCTTGTAGATGCCTGCATATATCACGAAAGGTCGCCGGATCGCGGTCGATGTAGAGGGTTCTCACACCCCCTGTACCATCTTCATTCTGGCGAACCTGGTCTTCAAAGAACCTCGAAAAGTATGAGGGCGCTCTAGAAGTCTCAGCACATGCCTGACGGGCAAACATTTCCGGGGCACTGACAATCTGACATAATCGAAGCCCCAGATAACCTGAATAGCTCCGAGCCAATTTGAATCGGAAAGCCTTTTCCAGGAGGCAGTGGGAATTGCTCGCTGGGTTCACCTCCAGGTTGCAGTGCTCGCAGCACTCCGGGCGCTCCTATCGTTTCCAACATCGTCGATTCTGCTGCACGAAGATTGCCTTCCACTCCCAAGGTTTCATGCTCGTTCAGCCCTCTTGAATGACTCGACACGCTAGACACTAAGGATCCCCCATGAGACAGCGAAGCCATGTGTATCCGGCGAGCTTCCTCCTCTTCATTGGGTTGAAACGGCGTTCTCGGGAATGCTTGCCTTGACGACGGCGATCGTTGACCACCCTTGCGCTTTCGAGTTGGCGAGACTTGGGCAGAGCTCGGTGACAGTGTTTTACCGCTCGACGCGCTCTGAGGCCCAGCCTGTTGCGCCTGGGATGTGGAGGTGGTCTCTTGAGCTACGGTATGTATCCGAGTCAGAGGAGGAGAAAGCACTGGTGAAGTCCGACTCGGTTCCCTAGGAATAGGGGGGGATAGAAACGATCTATAATTCGCGAAATCCCGCTGCGCGATCTGACTTCCCGGATCTTGTCCCAATGGGCCACTCACAACATTGAGTGGCCTAATTGGCGGCCTCGCCGCGGAGTCACGGACATCCCTGATAGCAGTGGGGTTTGTCAATGGTTGTATAGACCGTACGGAGGATGGACTAGCTGAGGGCACGCTCGGCCAACCATAAGAGCCAGCGTGGTACTCATCGTCGAGATTCCAATTTTGGCTCTGGTGGAAGGAAGAAAATGCGCCGGTCGCACCGGCCCGGAGCGGATCCAATTCCGGGTCAGCACTAGCATTGGGCGCTGGAAAAGGGTGCTCGGCGCCATGGGAAGGAGTCGCATAGTCAAGGTCGAAAGAAGGGCCTGATGTGGTTGCAATCCAGTCGCTGTTTTGGTAGTGTAAGCTCTGATCCGTCCAGTCCTGTCCTCCGCGGTCTCCCTCCCCAGGCAGCATCTGCCGTGACTCCCCCTGTCCCCCTTCAGATGCAGAAGGCAATGACTGCTGTTTTTGCCGCTCCGGCTCCTACACGATGACGATGGATGACTGATCTGCTTAGTGCTGACTGTACCTGCATGCGCTGCGTTAGCGAGCTTTGCTCATTTCAACTGGCTGCACTCAGCAGGTCATTGCGCGTCTGCCCGTCAGCAAGCATTTGCTCTCGAGCATGTCCATTATCTTGACATCTGGCGTTACTGGAAGGAGAAGCGACTCTCAAGACACCACTGTGGTGAAGTACGTACTCTAGATGTAGTGGGAGGTGGAGGTGGCCGCGATTGGCCGCTTGCTTCGTTGGCATGCAGGTCTGGCTGCACGAGTCTTCCTCTGGTGAATTCTCCGATTCGATGTGCCCAAAAGTCTTGAACAACGACTGCAAGCGACGACTTCACTTATTTGTTCTCCTTCCTGCAAATCGAGGCCTACTTATAGCCCGGTAGTCGCCCTTCGAGATTCGTCATCGCGTAGCCGTATCTTCACGCATTGCTCTGGCCATGGAACGAAGCATACCCGGCACATAACCACCATTGCAAAGTCCGACGAGAAGGATTCCACCGCACCAAGAATACCTATCTCCGGCCGGGATGAGGCTCCTTTCGTCTACGATCTACGTCAAACAGAGTTGATTTTGTAAGCCAACGTCATGTTGCCGCTGGTCCCCCTGATGACCGTTAAGACCTACTGGAAGTTGCCTCAAGATTCAGCTATCTGACCCGCCTTACTAATGATAGGGAAGCCCTTCCTTTGGATATCAAGCCAAGGAACGACTTGATAGATAATCATCCGGCTGCGTAGCACCCTTACGACGTCTGGTTTATACCTCTCACACCACATCAAAAATCTATCTTTTCGACTATGATCGAAAATCTCTCTTTCCGTCAATATTTCTACCTTATCAAATTCCCTCAAAGACTCGGATCATACGATCCCTCCACATCTATGATCTTCTGCACCGCCCGTTTGTATCCCTCCATAGCCTCAAGCCTGTCCACATATGCCCACAACTTCGGGTGCTTCTCTTCCGAGAATGTAGAGCGACCTCTAGCGGCGCCGAGTGGGAAGCCCATCAAGATATCGGCTCCTGTCAACTCTCGTCCGCATAGGTATTCTCCACCATTGGGGGAGCTGGCGATTTGGCTTTCCATAAACGCGAATTGTGTCTCGAGATTAGGAGAGACAAACTTGGACTCCACTGCGCCCGTGATCATGGTGGCCAGCGGCCTGATGAAGAAAGGCGAGTTCGTCTTGATGTCTGTTTCCCATTAGCGTTGGGATTAGAAACACATGTGGCCAGGCTTGCTGTTCATCAACAATGCTATAAGCAGCATCGGCATCAGACTTCCTTCAGCGTAATGCATGTAGTATCTATAGCGAAGCCAGCCTTCTGTTTCACCTCCCGTTTGGCCGTCTTTCCCCTCTTGATACTTCTTAGGAACCAGCCAAGGCCCAAAGTTCTCAGCCAGGTACTCAGTGATCAGACCAGACTCTGCCAACACCAGCGGCTTGGAGGTTGCCTCGGTTTCGACTGAGATGAGGGGTGATTTCCCTAACGGATGCACCTCTTTGAGCTCCGGCGGGGCAAACATGTTCTGGCGCTTGTACGTCTTAAGCTCATAGTCGACTTTCAGCTCTTCAAGAAGCCACAAGATACGCTGGGCCCGGGACTTCTCTAGCCTACGTGCGTCAGTACAATTATCCGAGATATGACTCAAGTCGGTCGAATCAAAGTCGGCCGATCAATTGCTTTGCTGCAGATAACAAGGCAGTCGCTGGAAGCACGAAGGTGCAGCTTGAACGAACACAGCAGATTCCCATCTTGTAGAAAATCAACCGCCTCTTTTCTAAGCGAGGTGGTCCTTGCAGGCTTTTGCCCATGGACAAGACATATCCAGAGTTGGTCTCGCTGGAGATAAGCTTACCAGTACAGCGTTATCTTCGCCTTCTGATCCGCCTTCGTCGTAGATTGATCCGCAGCTCTCGTCATTGGTGCCATGCCTCACAAGGTCCTAGAGATATCGAATGTAATTCTCGGACATAAGCCGGTCAAGGTGTTTTCCTCGCTGCCTGAAACCAAGCTGCGTCGCCGCAATCCTCAACCTCGGCTTTCATTCTGACCAATCGATCGCATCAATTTCCTTACATAAGCCAGCCTTACCACTCCAAGCTCCGAACGCCGACGTCAACCTCCGTCTCTGGACCAGGAACCATATCATACCACATGACAATCCATCGCATCATCTCATCGCTAGCCTTCGATATCTCCCCATTACTTCACCCCAGCATGGCAGGCCACAACCACGGCGGTACGTTCCACCCACGCCCAGCACCTGCACCCACTGACAATCGCTCCAGCTCTCGCCATGGACCCAGCGCTCGTCAAATACAACAGTACACTTCCCCACCCCCCACTCATCCTTAACACCCTCTCCTCCCCCACAGTTACATCGCTACAACCATCCCACCTTGCCCGCCCCAGCACAAGGGATTAGCTAAAGTCGCGCTATGGCTGTGGGTTGAAAGCATGCTGATATCATATGGGTGATAACAGACATGTCCGCCAACCGCTGGAAATACTTCCGCTGGACGCCGCGCACGGCGTGGATCTCGCTTGCGTATATGGTGGCCGTGCCGGCGGTGTTTGGGTATATTGGGTTTGTGACTGATGTGAGTACATCCTCTGTGGTTGTGGTGGGTGTGTCGGGGATTCGATCTGCGGGGGTGGTTGGAGATGGATGGTAAAGGGCGGTAGACGGAGATGGAGATAGTGATCGGGATGGGGATAGTGATGGGGAAGGATGGGGTTTCTGGAGATTTGGGCTGACGCGAGGGTTTTGATAGGGGAAATATGATATGCGGGGGAAGAGGAGAGGGGATGTGATCTCGGAGTGGTAGATGCCGGGGAGGGGCGCGTTGGTGTTTGGGGATTTGGCTTTGGTTGCAAAGGACGAAGCTTTAGAAGCGGCGATTGGTCGGTTGCTGCGCGTTGAAAATGAACGGTGCCTTTAGCCTTCAAACTCGCATTCTTGTGCAATTGTTGCTCCCTGTGAGATCCATGGTATCGATTCGCTCTCTAGATCCACACATCCCTCAATACCCTCTGCCTCTCCCCCTCCCATAACCCCTCCCTCCATCCGGTACCCTCTCCCCCCTCCTCCACTCCCCACTCGGCACCCCCTCACCTCCAAGCCGTCCCTCATACAACCCACCCCTCCCCCTCCCCCTACCCCTATACCCCCCTCCAAAC
>JAABUQ010008320.1_pt1 | contig 14599 bp, 24 predicted proteins | sample 5560001 | NCBI WGS metagenome assembly JAABUQ01 (sample SAMN10711888, study PRJNA513371) | rock metagenome | isolation source: Antarctica rocks | place: Antarctica: Victoria Land, Finger Mt nord | collected 2015-12-18
CGAAGGGGGGCGTGATGGCGATGACGCGCGCCGCAGCGGTGGAGTACGGCGACAGGAACATCCGGGTGAATGCGTTGTGCCCTGGTCCGATCGAAACCCCGATGATCGCGTCCGCACCCGAGCCGCTACTGGCATCGCTGAAAGCGAGAATTCCCATGGGCCGCTTCGGGACGCCAGAGGAAATGGCGCGCGTGGCGCTGTTCCTCGCGTCCGAGGATGCGTCGTTCATAACGGGACAAGGCATCATCGCCGATGGCGGAAGGATAGCTGGCTGCATCTAAGCAATTACGTAAACCGACAACCTTCAAATCAAAAAGAGGAAACGCCAGTGAACAACGTCACACGCCGGACCGTCATCGCCGGAGCAGCGGCCACCACACTTCCGCTGCGCGCCCGAGCCCAGAACGGAACGGCGCCCAGGGCGGTCCGGATCGGCGTGCTCACCGATATGTCCGGCTCCAACAGCGCTGCGTCCGGTCCGGCATCGGTCGCATGCGCCCGCCAGGCCGTCGAAGAATTCGGTTCTAAGGCCTTTCCGATCGAAGTCCTGGTTGCCGACCACCAGAACAAATCCGACATCGGCGTTACCATCGCGCGCCAGTGGTTTGATCGTGATGGCATTGACATGATCCTGGATGTCCCGAACTCGGGCGTTGCCCTCGCGGTCAACAGTCTCGCGCGGGAGAAGAACAAAACTTATGTCAACTGCGGCGGTTCCACTGCCGATCTGACGGGCAAGAGCTGCACGCCGAACACCATCCACTGGTCCTACGATACGTTCATGATGTCCACCGCCGTCGGCGGCGCCGTGACGAAGGCGGGGGGCGACAAATGGTTCTTCATCACCGTCGACCTTGTGGCCGGTCACCAGTTTCAGAGGGACACGTCTGCCATCGTAACGAGGCTTGGCGGCAAGGTCGTTGGGGCCGCACTTCATCCCTTCGCGGCTTCCGACTTCTCATCGTTCCTACTCCAAGCTCAGGCGAGCGGTGCAAACGTGATCGGCCTCGCCAACGCAGCGGACGACACGATTAACTGCGTAAAGCAGGCACACGAGTTCGGCCTCACCGCCAACGGGACGAAGCTGGCGGCGATCTTCGGGTCAATCACGGTCGCGCATGGGATCGGCATCGAAACCGCCGAAGGGTTACTTATGGCCGAGAGCTTCTACTGGGACCTGAACGACCGCACGCGGGCCTTCGCCAAACGTGTCCGCCCGAAAACGCCGAACAACATGCCGAACGCCATCCACGCCGCGTGCTATGGGGGAACACTGCACTACCTGAAAGCACTCGACGACCTCGGCGTCGACCGGAAGGGCGATGGCGCGGCCGTGATCGCTCGCATGAAGGCGATGCCGGCGGAGGATGATTGCTTCGGCAAGACTATCATCCGCGCCGATGGCCGGGCCATGGTCACGCCCTACCTGTTGCAGGTGAAGAAGCCTTCGGAGAGTAAAGGCGAGTGGGACCTGTTCAACGTCTTGTCCTCGATCCCCGCTGATGAGACCGCTGAGCCTGTTACCACATGCCCCTTGGTGAAAGCGTGAACAGGACACGACACCATGGCTGACCGGAGGAGCCGTGCGATGCCGATGCGGCGGTCATCATGAATGCCGCGTTCGACCTGAGCGGAAAGGCTGTGCTGGTATTTGGCGGCACGAGCGGGATCAATCTCGGCATCGCCCAAGCGTTTGTCGACGCGGGCGCCAAGGTCGGCGTGGCGAGCCGGCGCCAGGACAAGGTCGATGCGGCCGTTTCGGCGCTTGGTCGGCCCGGCCAGCATGCGCTAGGCTTCTCCCTCGATGTTCGCCAAGCGGATGCGGTTGCGGCAGCCGCAGCAACCTTCGCTCAGGCGTGCGGACCCATCGACATCCTCGTCTCCGGCGCTGCCGGCAACTTCACCGCAGCCGCGGCGAAGCTCAGCCCGAACGGCTTCAAGTCGGTGGTCGATATCGACCTTCTCGGCACCTTCAACGTCATGCATGGATGCTACCCGCACCTGCGCCGGCCAGGAGCAAGCGTAATCAACATCTCGGCGCCGCAGTCGATTATACCGATGGCCATGCAGGTCCACGTATGTGCAGCAAAGGCCGGCGTCGACATGATCACGCGCACCTTAGCGATTGAATGGGGCCCGGAAGGAGTTCGCGTGAACTCGATCATCCCAGGTCCGATCGACGGGACCGAAGGCATGGCGCGGCTGGCGCCAACGCCGGATGCGATGCAGGCCGTGATCGATGCAGTGCCTATGCGCCGACTAGGAACGCTTGGCGATATCGGCAACGCTTGTCTGTTCCTCGCGTCGGACGCCGCCCGATATGTGTCCGGAGCTATCCTCCCTGTGGATGGCGCGTGGTCGACCGCAGGAGCAATTGGGTTCCAGTTTAAGTAGGGGCAGTAACACATAAAAAGTGGTCCCAAGTGCCGTCTACCAGTCCATGCGGATTTCCCTATCGACGGGTCAGAACTGCACCGTCTCAGGACGACGGCGTGCCTCAAATGGCGCCGAACGGAGAAGGATAACGACAATGCCTGGGTACACGGCGCCAATGAACGAAATGCATTACGTGCTCGGCGACCTTCTGAGCGCGGAAAGCGTGCTTGCGGCACTGCCGGCCTGTCCATGAAGGACCTGCAGGACATCGTCCACGAGCTGCAGCAGAAGGGCGTGGCGCTACGCGCGACCGAGCAGCCGGTGGACACGGGCACGGCTACCGTCAAGGCGTTCCTCGACATGCTGGGCGTGCTCGCCGAGTTCGAGACCAAACTGCTCCGCGAGCACCTATACGGGCTCAGGAGTCGCTAACAATGCAAAGCAATTCCACGACGCATGGGACTCCGGACACGGCGACTACGCCCATCCTGCACCTATCCGGGCCACGCGCGACGATCACCCTGAACCGCCCCAGGCAGCACAACCGGATTGAGCCGGCAGACGTTGCGGCACTAAAGTCGATGTTCGACCAAATCGAGGGCGATGACGGTGTCCGTGTGCTTGTGATCACGGGCGCGAGCCCGACCTTCAGTTCCGGTTACGACATCGGTTCCTTAGCGGCCGGGTCAGGAACGTCCACTGCGGTCGGCGGAGACGAGTTCGGAAGCCTGTGCGACCGTCTCGAAGACCTGCGGGTTCCAACGATCTGTGCCCTAAATGGCAGCGTTTACGGGGGCGCGACCGACTTCGCCCTTGCTTGCGATTTGCGCATCGGGGCCGAGGGGATCCGTATGGTGATGCCCGCGAGCCGGCTCGGCATCCACTACTACTATGGCGGTCTGCGCCGGTATGTGGAGCGTACCGGCCTCGGCGCAGCCAAGCACCTCTTCCTCACCGGTGAGCCGATCGACGCGCAGGCGATGCTGCGTGTTGGTTTCCTCAACGAGGTCGTGCCACTCGACCGGTTAAAAGCTAGAGTTGATGAGTTGGCTACCGTCCTGGCCAATGGCGCGCCGCTTTCCGTGCAGGGAATGAAAGCCTCGCTGAACGACATCGCGCGCGGGACGGCCGACGCATCGGCCGTGCAGGCGAGGTTCGGCGGAAGCCTGCGCTCGACGGACGTTGCCGAAGGGCTCGCCGCCTGGACCGAAAGGCGCCAGCCGCGGTTCGCGGGCCGCAAACCAGCCTGGCTCTTATTGGGTTCCGGGGTGGTGCCGGATTTGTCGCGCAACCAGGCCTGCGATGAGCGCGCCGAGCAGGGCTTTGCCGCGGCGTCGCGCGTTGTGCACGAACTGAAAGAAGCCGAGATAAAGGGGCAGCTTGTCCTGTGAGATGCCCCGGTGCGGGCGCAGCCAGGAGCGCAGCAGCGACCAAAAACCTTCCATGGTGTTGACGTGGATCTCGCAGAAGCCATCCCCGTCCTCGTCGCGGGCATACTCGCCGCGCCCATGGCAAACCGTCTTGTGCCCGTAGCCCAGGATGGCAGGTGGGCGTAGATGCTATATTCATCCGTGTGGATGAGGGTGCCCGGGGCGACGGCGGCGGTGATGATCGGCTTGATCGTGGCCTGCTGCACGTTGGCCAGCATGCGCAGCACGACCTGTCCGCCGCGCTGGATCAGGCCAAGGATCGGCGGCTTGTCTTTGTCCAGCGTGCCGCGTCCCGGCGCGCCTGCCAGCTTGCGGCAGCGCCCAAGCCGCCCCTTTTGGCCACTTCGTCCGGCTGCCCCTTGTGCCCGGCCACGACGTAGACCTCGTCGATCTCGACTTCGCCCTTCAGCTTTACCGACGGCGCTTTGGCGACCAAGCCGCGGCGCAGCTGCTCCGTCATGGCCCGCACATCCGAGACGGCCAGACCCAACTCACCCGCAATCTGCCGGTTCGAGAGGTTCAGGCCCATGAAGTATAGGCACAGCACCCACACGCGAAGCGGCTGGTGGTGCCCGGCCAGCACCGTGCCCGTGAGATCATCGAAACGGCCCGCACACGCCTTGCACCGGTAGCGCTGGCGATGTGGCTGCGTGTCGTCGCACCCGTCCCGGATCACTGAGGAACTGTCACAGACGGGACAGCGCACGCCCTCCGGCCAGGGATGCTGGCGCACAAGGGCGAAGCACTTGGCGTCGTCCATCAGGCCAGAAAGGTTGACCAAGTCAGATGCCGGCATGATGGCGGAGACTCCTCGCGCGAGCCGGTTGGCTGCTCGCGCTCCAGCTATCACACCAGATACCCTCCAAAGGCACCACCCACATCCACCACCCCGGAACCCGACAAGAGCCATGGCCTCATGCTCCGTACTGCTCGTCGCTGACCTGCTCCGTCCAGTCCGCGAACAAGCCGTTCAGCTTCTCCTGGACCGCGATGTGGCTCATGGCCGTGGTCGGCGCCGCGCCGTGCCAATGCTTCTCGCCGGGCGGAAACCAGACCACGTCACCAGGGCGGATCTCCTCAATGGGGCCGCCCTCCCGTTGCGCTCGGCCGCACCCGGCTGTCACAATCAGGGTTTGGCCGAGCGGGTGCGTGTGCCACACCGTGCGCGCGCCCGGCTCGAAGGTGACGAGCGCCATGACCACGCGGGCCGGTTCGGGTGGGCTGTGCAGCGGGTCGACGCGGACCGTGCCGGTGAACCACTCCGCCGGCCCATTGCCGGAAGATTGCGAGCCCGCGCGCTTGATTTCCATTGCTTTCCCTTTTTATTTGTTTGGATCACGAGACTGCTGTTCGAGTGACGTGTGATCAAGCCGGAATCACCCGCCGACCACCAAGCAGTAAGGTGCTTCTCTGATTGGGGTTGTTAGCGTCAAGCTGGTCCTCTTGCCCATTGCCGCAAAGGAGATGGAGGTGGAGGATTGCTGCGACAATTTGCCCGTCGCTGCCCAGCCTGTTAAGAGCTGCTTACCAATGAAGGCCGACCTGAATGCCGTTGCCGTGTTCGTCGTGCTTGCTGAGACGCTCAGCTTCCGCGCCGCGGCCGACTGGCTGGGCGTGACCTGCTCGGCCATCAGCCAGGGAGCCCGAAATAGGCAACCGTTGCGAAGCGCAAGCCATACATGGAATGTCGGTCGCTGGCCATGCCTCACGGTGACCTGTCCATGTGCCCGCGCGGCGCCTCAGATGGTCCACCAGCGCGTGCAGCTTGGGCGCGAGGTTGCGACGGCTCGGGAAGTAAAGAGAGAAGCCGGGGAAGCTCGGGGGCGTGGTTCAAAGCCGGGTTGACGCTTCCAGGATGGACGGTGGCACCCTGACGTTTTCAGGTGCGGTGCGCTTATGGATCGATATGCTGGCGCAGCGGCGAAGCTGAGCGGGAATAAGCGCAAGGACTTGGCCATTCAGGCGCTGGCGCGATCGGAGACGGTCAGCGATCTAGCGGTCCGGCACGGGGTGAGCCGCAAGTTCGTCTATGGGCAGACGCACAAGGCTGCCGCGGCGTTGGATGACGCGTTCCTGTCTGCGACACCCGACGATGAGGTGCTGTTCGAGGTGGCGGTCACTAAGGCCTGGCTGCACCAGGTGATCGTCGGGCTGACGCTGATCTGCCGCGGCTCGTATCGTGGCATCGTGGAGTTCATGCGAGACCTGATGGGTTTGTCCATCAGTATCGGCACTGTTCACCACGTGCTGCAGTCGGCCACGCTCCAGGCGGGCGTGATCAACCGCGACCAAGACCTGTCAGGCATTCGGGTGGGCCTGCACGACGAGATCTTCCCGGTATTATGTAGCAGCCACACCTAAACCCCCATCCCGCTAACCCATTGATTCATATACAATGATCGCCCTCCACAGACAAGGGCGATCCGATGACCGACTACGTGCTCGCGGGCCTGACCAAGCGCCGTGCTGAACTGTCCGGCGAGGCTGACAAATTGCACGTCCGCTTGGCCCAGATCGGCACCGACCTGGGCCATCTCGACGCCGTGATCCGGCAGTTCGATCCGAACTATGACCTTGCGAGCATCCGGCCCAAGCGCTCTCGCGGGCCGGACGTGGCGCGACCTGGAGAAATGAGCCGGTTCGTGCTGAGCGTGCTGCGGGAAGCTGCCGAGCCGATGCTAACGACCGATATTGCGGCTCGGTTCATGGCGCAGAGGGGCATGGACGGGCAGGACCGCAAGCTTGCCGAGCGGATCATGAAGCGGATCGTGTCAACGCTTCGCCACCAAGGGACGAAGGGCACGGTGCGGTCCCAGCCGGGGCCAGGGCGGGTGCTGCTTTGGGAGATCGCACGCGAGCCGTAGGCAGGATTTGGAGGAGCGCCGCCTTGTGGCGCAGACGGTGAAGCGTGTTGGGATGGCGCTTAGTCAGCAAAAGGTGGGTGGAACGGTATGGTCCGAGTAAGGGGTGGGGCAGGCTGTGTTGTATTAAGCAAAACGGTAAGCTAACGTTTATTATAAACGCCTAATTATACGGTAAGCCCGTGCGGCCTAATTGACTTGCTTGACATTCAGTTAATTCCTATTTTCCTCATGGTTCTGGTGACAAATCCTTGGAGGGGGCCTGCTACCGCAGGCTGCGTCGTCAAAACGCCAAGTGAGGTAATAGCCCCGGAATAGGGCTGTTAGGTGGAGCTACAGGGGATCGAACCCAGGGGACCGGGGATCAAACCAACCCCTGGCAGCCAGCCATAGCCCCACAAACGCCCCGGCCTGGTAAGCCGGGGCGTTCCTATTTATGCCGCATGACGAGGGCCTGCATATTGTTTCAGGCGATAACGCTCGCCATCGTAGAACAGAACGTCGTCTTTCTTAAGCCTGCTTAACAAACTGCTAACCGATGCTCGGTCTAGAGTCGTTCCTGCCTTAGCGGCAATGACAACGCACTCGTTTACAGTTAGCCCTCGTTCGGCTTGATCACCTACAATATCGAGCACGGTGTTTTTCAGTCCACCGCGTCTTTGCCTAGTCTTGTGGACTTCAGCTTTTAATTGAGATTCGTTGTGCTGAAGGTCAGCAGTCAAAACCGCAGTGTCTCCGTTGATCAACGAGAGCGCGCGTTTTAAGCCGTCTATGCGATTGCTGAGCGCATCTCGCTGCTGCGTGACGCGCGCGATCTCTTCTTCAATCGCCTTCATATTAATTCCCCTACTCGCCACCTGTGCCTCCGGTTCTGGTTTCGCAATGGGCACGACGGGATTTGAACCCGCACTCCTTGGAGGGAAGCTGATTGGTAATCAACCGCGTCTGCCGTTTCGCCACGTGCCTAATTGTCATATTGCTGAGCAGGAACAGCAAAGTCAATAACCTGCGTTTAATAATTAGCGCAATTTGCGTTTATCGTTGCCAATAGCCCTTCCACACCCGGCTGACCGGATGCGCCAACGCCGCCGCCGTAGCGGCCTGGTGCAGCGCCCCGTTCGGCAACCGCCGGCCATCTTCGCGCCAGGCCATCTCGACGGCATAGGCCAGCAAGTACTTGCCGCTGATGTGGTGGTGCTGGCCCAGCTCGGCGCGGCGCAGGCGGCTGAAATAGCTTTCCGCATAGGACGGGGTTAGCATGCTATCAGTCGCAATAACCACGCCATCAACACATAAGAATGCGATAGCAATAGTCACTCGCGAAAAACCGTATTGACTTTCATATCTGGGTAATGTTTATAAATCGCGGAAACGAGTTGAGAAAACGTTAGTTTGTTCACCCACGTCGCCGTATCAGCTAAAAATCCCCGCACATCTTCTGGCAATTTGGCAAGAATTATCTTTCCTACCGCCATACCTACGCCTGTTAAACTATAGCGTTGATAGCGTCCGTTGCGATCAATATTAATATAGCCATTCTGCTCTTCAGCTTGGAGGTGGGCATACACATCACTATCAAATGGCCCATAGTTATATGGCACAAAATGAAAATGAGGACCGCCCACAGCGTCAGGAATCTCACGATCTATAAGGAAAAGCAGTTTCTGAACTTGAGCTGGAGGAAAAGAAGCTCCATCACCTCCAGCAGCAAGGGCTGCAAGGACGATCTCGTGTTTGTCCATCCAATCGCCTCCCTGGCTTGCATATTACCCTGTTGCCAATATACCCTGTTTGTTCACATTGTCACCCTTCTGCTGAAAGATTGTCCTGCAAGCTAGCGCTGCCAATAACCTGCCCAGACCCGCGAAACCGGATGCGCCAGCGCTGCGCCCGTAGCGGCCTGGTGCAGCGTCCCGTTCGGCAGCCGCCGCCCGTCCTCGCGCCAGGCCATCTCGACGGCGTAGGCGGCAAGATATTTTCCGCTGATGTGGTGGTGCTGGCCCAGCTCGGCGCGGCGCAGGCGGGAGAAGTAGCTTTCGGCCTGGTTCGTGCAGGCGCCGTCCTTGGAGAACGCCACCGAGTGGTTGATCCGCATCACGTCGTAGTAGGCGTGCAGCCGGTTCCAGCCGCTTGCCTCGTCAGCATGGACGATGCTGCCCAGGGCGATGCGCTCGCGGAGCAGAACAACGGCGTCGGCCTCCTTGGCGACGACGAAAGGCAGCGTTTTGCCATCGCGCTCGCGAGCGACGACGACGGACTGGCGCTTGGCCGGGATTTCATACCGGCGGTCCTTGCGATTTGCCTTCACGTTCTCCTGCTTCGTGTGCCCGCCAAAGTATGCACCGTCGATCTCGACCACGCCGGAAAGCTGGCCCGCGCTCTGCTCCTTGCCGATGGCCTCGCGCAGCTTGTGAGCCAGAACGAAGGCCGTCTTGTATTGGACATCCAGATCGCGGCCGAGCTGGAGAGCGGAGATGCCCTTAACCGCGTTCACGAAGATGGCCGTGGCGGCAAGGTAATCGCGGATCGCCAGCTTGCGGTTAGCGAAGATCGTGCCGCTCGTGACGCTGAACTGATATTGACACGCCTTGCACTTCCAGATGCGGCGGACGGCGTAGGCGTAAACCGCCGTGCAGTTGCAGCGTGGGCAGAAAGCAGCGCCGCCATTGTCGACAAAGCGAATGGCCGTGAACGTGTCGTGCGCCTCGTCATCGCTCATGCGGAAAATGCCCTTGAGGCTCAGGGTTCGGGCGGCGGCGGTAAGGAGGAAGTGCTGAGCCATCTGAGGTATCCAACGGTTATCGTTGACCTCATGTATAAGCACTGATTGTGTTGGCGTCAACGGAAAACGTTGACGTAGGCGCAGATCTCTCCTATTCCATGCGTATGCTTGCACCCGAACAGAGCCGAGCGGCCCGTGCCTGGTTAGAGTGGAGCCAAGAGGATTTGGCGAAGCGCGCACACGTCGCGCTCAGCACGGTCCGCGATTTTGAGAAGGGCCGCCGCGTGCCGATCAAGAACAACCTTGATGCGATACGTCTCTCTCTGGAGATGGCTGGCGTCTCACTGGTGTTCAGAGGCGACGTTCCGCTTGGCATTCAAGTAACTCCGCCCGAACAGGCGCTTGCGACCTAGAAGGGAATCTCGTCATCCAAATCGCCGCCTTTGCTCGGCTCCCACGACGGCCCAGCCGGCGGTTTCTGTGTCGCTAAAAGGTACCCCGGCTTGCGTCTGTATGATGACCAATCATCATCCATGGCGTCTGCAGGACTAGAATATAATGAACCAGAAGCAGTTATCTGACCCCGCTCTCCATTCCTTAGTTTGAATGATACGTCGCTTTCCTTGAATGATACCTCAGACACTAGGAAATGTTTAGCGAGAACCTCACTTGCCAATACCCTAAGGTCTTTCTCCTCAACGAACCTTGTCTCTAATGTATTTAGAATATCAGCTACTGTATCGCGCATTTGCAATGCTGTATCAAGTAATCGGCGGGCGGCCTCTGCCTCAGACGTAATGCCCTGGCTGACTTGATAGGCCCGCAAACGTTCCAAAAGGCCTGCGGGCAGCATATAGACCCGCCGCTCGGTCCCATCTTTCCGTTCGGTTGCATCATTGTCTGCCACAGCGCGACCTCACTTGTATTCCCCTGAGTGACAACCCAGGATGTGAGTCAGCTTGCGGCAGTGTCAAAGGATGTGCAACAGTGTTTGCACATCATGGTGCATGAAAGGTGTCAGCCATGACGGCGAGAGCTAATACAGGTTATCGGAAAGGCGATGCTGGCAGCGCGTTGCGCGTGGTCGTGCTTATGCCAAGGGACGAAGCCGACGCGATTGATGGTTGGGGCATACCGGCTGGAATGCCGAGCCGCACATCCGCCGTCCGCTTTCTGCTGAAAAAGGGTCTTGAGACAGTCAAGGCTCAGGAAAACCGGCAATCTGCCGGCTAGTCGGCGGCGGGAACCGCCTCGCGAGCATAAATCCCGCCGCCGCACTCTACGCCCGCACATTCGTGCGGGCGCACCACGCCGCTTGGAGAGCGACATGACTGATCGGAAGATAACACCGTTTCTGTTTGAAGGCGAGATCACAGTAAGAGTAATTGAGCGGGACGGAGCGCCCTGGTTTGTGGCCGTTGATGTCTGCCGCGCGCTGGGTTTGTCGAACCCAGCCGAAACCGTGCGCTGCTTAGACGAAGACGAGCGTGGTATCAGCGCTACTGATACGAACGCCGGGACGCGAGAGGTGGTGGTCGTATCCGAGTCCGGACTTTACGCCCTGATCTTCAAAAGCCGGAAGCCGAACGCCGCCAAGTTCCGCAAGTGGGTCACGGCGGAGGTTCTGCCGTCTATCCGTGCCGTGGGCCACTATCAGCTTAGCGCGCCAGTCAGTTTGTGCGTTCAGCCCGAGGCGTTGAAGGTGCGGCTCGTTGCCGAGGCCCGGCAGACGTTTGGTACCCGGGCGGCGGCGGAACTGTGGTTCTCGTTAAACCTGCCCACAGTGGCGGCTATGCGGTTCGCGTCCTGCCAGTCCGATCTATTTATGCCGTGGACGCAACCGGATCAGGCAGCCGCAGCCGCTCTATAATAGATAATCCAATCCGCGTTCCGGCTTGCAGGCGTAGGAGCAAGCCGGAACGGACCTCTCTGACCCGGTCGGCTTGCCGATCTTTCGCAATGCGAAAAGTTCGTTAGAGGCGCGGGAAGGACTACCTACTGTCCGTTCGCTTTTTTGACCCAGTCAGGGCACTTCACTCCATACCGCACCAAGCATTCCGCGTCGTTCTTCGGAAAATTGCTGCTCGCGGAGGAATCGGCGGACGTTGATGAGTCAACCGCGCTGCTCCGAAGGACATAGCCCTGCGCCTGCATACAGCGCCCGAAAAAACCTTGCATGTTGACTGCGCCCGTCACGCCGCTCCCGTAATACCCGCTTTGCCGAGAGTCCCGCTCACAAGCGTAGCTGTCTCGGTTAAAGTCAGCCTGCGTCGCGCCGGGGCGATCCCACATCATCGGCGCACATCCCGCCATCACCATCCCAACTGCCAGAATTGCCCACCTCATGCACGCCTCTTTGTCCCGATCTCAGCACTTTAGCGGCAGGCAAGACCGACGTCACGAGGGGTTGGGCAGTTATTCAATTTTTTGGTTTAGGTGTGACTGCTACATAATACCGGATCTTCCAGGGTGCCAACCCCGTGCTCGCTAGCGTCGATGCGGCCTCAACGTACTGCTATCTTCTGGCTGCGGAGGAGCGTCGTGACGCCGACATCTGGGGCGTGCATCTGCTGGATGCCGCCCAGCAGGGGCTCGATCCTGACTACACGGTCGCCGATGCCGGGCAAGGCCTGCGCGCCGGGCAGAAGGCCGCCTGGGGCGACACACCGTACGATGGCGACGTGTTCCACATCCAGCACCAGTGCGAGGGCCTCGCCAACACGCTGTCGCGTCTCGCTAAGGGTGCTACGTCCCGACGCCAGATGCTGCAGACCAAGATCGGCCGCGCCAGCCCGCGTGGTCCAGAAGACGAGCTTGCCACCCAGATGGCGCTTGCGCGACAGGCCGAGACCCAGGCGCGTGGGCTGGCCCGCGACACCCGAACGCTCACTCAGTGGCTGCGCCATGACGTTCTGGCGCTGGCCGGACCGGCCCTGGCCACCCGGCAGCTGCTGTTCGACTTCATCGTCGAGGAGTTGGCCGCCCGCGAGCCCGAAGATGCAAGACGCATCCGCCCGGTGCGCGTCGCCCTGCAGAACCAGCGCGACGGCCTGCTCGCCTTCACCGGCGTGCTCGATGCCAAGCTGGCCGACATCGCGCAAGCCCATGGCATCGCCGAGCCCCTCGTGCGCGAGGCCTGCCTGCTGCACCGCTCGCCCACCACCTCGCCTGCATATTGGCAGAGGTGGAACCGGCAACGTGCGCAGACCGGGGGCAAGTTCCACACGCTCTTCGCCGCCGTGAGCCGGGCGATGGCGGACACGCCGCGCAGCAGTTCCTTGGTGGAGAACCTGAACTCGCGGCTGCGCTCCTACTTCACGCTGCGCCGTCACCTGGGCGGCTCGTATCTGGACTTGCTGCGGTTCTTCCTGAACCACCGCCGCTTCCTGCGCAGCCGATGTGCCGAACACCAGGGCAAGAGCCCGCGGGAGTTGATGACCGGCCAAGGGCATCTGCATTGGCTGACCCTGCTGGGCCTGGGACCGCTCCAACCCCACCGCGCTTGACCCGGGGAGGCTGGCCGCCTCCCGCACCGAACACGCCCTGCCAGTCGCAGTCCGACCCTCACAGGCCGGCGGTTTCCGCGTGCCTTGTGTAACCCAAAAACGGCAGATTCTGAACCACACCCCACTTTCCCAAGCAGAAGCGTAAGATCATGAACTGGCGCGAGTATGACGCCAGCTTGCGCCAGCGCGGGAGTTTGACGGTCTGATTCACGGACGAAGTGCGCCACATCACCTGGCGCTGGATCCCTTTTGCAGAAAGGAAGGGTTTGGAAGAGATGACCCTTGGGCCAGCGGCTTACCCGATGGTGAAAGCCAAAAGGGACAGTAGCATGCCGTCGAAGCGGGAGCGGTCCGAAGACGCTTACGGCCGCGTCCCGCAAGGCCCGCGCGATATGGTGAGGATCGGATTGTTCGAACCTCAGCCTCCAGCGATGCAAGTGAACATTCCCCGCCACAGCGTCTTATGTCGGGGCCACCGCGATAGGACGGCAGCCTCGTCGCCGTTCGAACCTTCCACGCGGCGGGCGATGGGACGTCGTCCCATTCAAGGGGGCGGACGAGGCACCTACGTCGCGCTCGACACGTCCAGCACCAAGGGAATGTGGGATCGCCCGACGCGCTGCGAGGCGCAGGGCGACGGAGCCGCCATAGTACTCCGAGGACGGGAAAGCCGGCCACACGGGGAAGGGCGGCAGGTGTCCTGAGACCCAGGCAGGGAGGTACGCGAGATGCGGAACGCCGAAACCGTGCTGGGGATCATCCAAGACCGTGGCCGATCGCCAGGGTCCTGGACGACACTGGAAAGCTGGGTGCTCCGAAAGGCGCACGCCCGGTTTGGGGAGGGGCGGTTGGAAAAGTGCCGATCTCGGCAACTCGCCAGCCGCCTACTCTACGCTATTGAGGCGTGGCGGGCGGAGCCGCGCACCACCCCGGACGGGCAACCCTGGTACTCTCCTTTAGCGATCTTGACGGCGCTTACGCTCAAGGCTGTGTTCCGTTTGGCGCTGCGCCAGACTGAGGGCCTGGTCGGTTCCGTCATTGGCCTGCTCGGGCTCGATTTGGCCGTGCCGGACCACAGCACCCTGTCCCGCCGAGCCGCGACGCGGCTTCCTTTTGCGCTGCTCGGGCGTCATCTTGGTAGGACTGCCGGCATTATCGGTTGAGGCGTACCCCGCTCTGGTCGAAATCTCACGTGGTCGATGAGCGCACGAAGCTTTGGAGCGATGTTTCTGCGATCTGCAAAGTAAAGGAAGAAGCCCGCGAATGGCGGGCAAAAATCCTCTAGCAACGGCACCAGCTCGCCGCGCTGCAGATAGGGGCGGAAGGTTTCCTCCATCCCGAACGTAAGCCCGCCGCCCGCGCAAGCCGTACCGATCATAAGCGACATGTCGTTGGTGGTCATTTCCGGATCGACGGCGACATCATACTCACGGCCATCTTCCCCAAATTCCCAGCGATAAGGCGCAACGCGGGGGGACGGACGCCAACCGATGCATCGATGTTGCGCAAGTTCGCGCGGGTGCGTGGGCGCGCCGAAGCAGCTGATGTAGCTTGGCGACGCGACCACCAGTTGGCGCTGCTCACCTGACACCGGCACCGCGATCATGTCCTGCTCGATCACCTCGCCCAGGCGCACGCCGGCATCGTAGCCTTCAGCGACGATGTCGAACTCGTCGTCGGTGACGAAGACGTCCACCTGCACGC
>JAABUQ010008321.1_pt1 | contig 14599 bp, 11 predicted proteins | sample 5560001 | NCBI WGS metagenome assembly JAABUQ01 (sample SAMN10711888, study PRJNA513371) | rock metagenome | isolation source: Antarctica rocks | place: Antarctica: Victoria Land, Finger Mt nord | collected 2015-12-18
GCGAAGGCCGGCCCACCCTGAGTCGCGATGAAGGCGACCGTGAACACCTTGAGCGCGCCGACAACCCCTAGCACCAGGTTGAAGAACATCGTCGGCGAGATCATTGGCAGCGTGATGTGGCGGAAGCACGCCCAGGCGCCGGCGCCGTCGATGTCGGCCGCGTCGTAGAGCTCCTGCGAGACGCCCTGTAGCCCGGCCAGGAAGATCATCATCCGGTTGCCGCCGATGCCGGTCCAGAGCGCGATCACGATCAAGGACGGCATCGCCCACTCGGTCGAGCCGAGCCACTTCGGCCCGCTGACCCCGAAGAGGCCGAGGACGTAGTTGATGAGCCCGACATCGGGCTGCAGCAGCCAGGTCCAGAGGATCGCGGTCGCGACCGCCGGCGTCAGGCTCGGCAGGAAAAAGAAGGTGCGGTAGATGCTGGTGCCGCGCAGCCGCTGGTTGAGCAGGAGCGCGAGCAGCAGCGAGCCGAAGAGCGCGAGCGGCACCGAAACCAGCGCGTAGGTGAAGGTGAGCTGCAGCGAGGGCCAGAAGCGCTCGTCGCCGACGAGGGCAGTGGCGTAGTTCTCGAGTCCGACGAAGCGCGGCGGTCGCGCGACATCGTACGAGGTGAAGCTCAGATAGAAGGAGTAGAGAATCGGGCCGCCGACGAAAAGTGTAAACCCGACGATCCAGGGCGACAGGAAAAGGTAGCCAGCCAGCGCCTCCCGCCGGCGCGCGACCGACGACGTCGCGATTAGGCTGATCGTGCGGGCCCCCTGCCTCACTGCACGGCCACGATAGGCACAAGCACCAGGCCTGTCAAGCGTCGTGTGCTCTTTTGGGGACTTACAGGTCATTTCAGTGAGCGGCGGCTTCGGCATGGGCCAGGAAGCGCAGGCAGATAAGAGCACAGGCGAGGTGCAGGAACGACCAGACCGTGGCGGCCTGCCGGTCGTAGCGCACCGCGAGCTTGCGAAAGGCGACGACCCACGCCTGTGTCCGCTCGACTACCCACCTGAATCGACCAAGCCGCTCGCTGGAGTCGACGCCACGTCGGGCGATCCTGGGCGTGATCCCGCGCTGCCGCAGCGCCCGCCGCTTCGACGCGAAGTCGTATCCCTTGTCCGCGTGCAGCTTGGCGGGGCGCTTGCGGGGTCGTCCTGGCTCGCCGATCGGTCGGCGGACCGGCTGGACTGCATCCGCCAAGGGCTCCAGCAGCTGCGAGTCGTGCACGTTGGCGGCCGAGAGCTGCACGGCCAGGGGCACGCCCTGCCGATCCACCAGGAAATGGTACTTGCTGCCCTTCTTGCCGCGGTCGGTCGGGTTGGGGCCGGTGTGCTCGCCGCCACGCTTGGCTCGAACGCTTACGCTGTCCACGCTGGCACGGCTCCAGTCGACGGCGTCCAGGTCGCCCAACCAGTTGAGAACGACCTGGTGCAGCACTGCCCAAATGCCGAGAGCCTGCCACTGGCGCAGACGGCGCCAGCAGGTGACGCCACTGCCGTAGCCCAACTCCTGCGGCAGATCACACCACCGCAGGCCATGACGCAAGATGAACAGGATGCCGCCCAGCGCAGCGCGGTGGGAGACGCGAGGCGGTCCACCGTGGGTTGCCAGTGGTTCGGGCGGGAGGAGCGGCTGGATCGCCTCCCAGAGATCGTCGCTGACCGGGTCTTTGCTGGCCACCGCCAGGCATACGCCGTCCGGCCTACCGACCGGAAGAACTCGCTACGGCCGCCCGCCTGGCTCACTGAAATGACCTGTTAGAGGTTCAGTGAGCCCGCTCGGGGCTGAGCGTTCCTCCGGAGCCAGGGGCTTGCGTAAGTCGGGTCATGACGTTGTTGTTGGCGAATTAACAATTGCCCAGGTTTCTTCCCACCGGCACAGTTCTCAGGCCACACGGGCGGGTCTGGCTTCCCACTGGGGACCTGATAATGGACCGCCAGGAGGCGTGTTCTCCCACTCGATCGACTTCGCCAACAACATCATGACGTCGTGACCCGAAAGTCTCCTCGACACGCGAACGAACAGGGACTTGCCGGGCGGTAAAGGCGATCCGCGGCCCGTCGGCCAGGTCTGTCGCCGTCACTACTGTGGCGTCGTCGGACTCCGAGACGAGCACCGGCAGCGTCTGGCCGTTCGGAGTGATAGTCAGGACGAGCTCGAGGTCCAGCTTCTGAGCCAGCTCACACAGGGTGGCGAACGCCGGCGTGGACTCCCCCAGCTCCAGGAGCGCGACGCCGGCTGCTTCCAGCCAAGCGGCTCAGTTAACTCGCGCTGCGAGTCTTGCGCCTCAACCGCCAAGCCGCGCGCCGTGCTCGCGGAAGAGTTCAGGCCGCGGTGCGTATGCTGTGGCATGCCACCGCTTGTCGACCTCGTCCGCTCGTTCGATCTGGCATCTTATCTAGAGCGGGAACCAAGGGCCTCGCTTACCTACGTTGAGCGTATATTCATAATGTAGACGGAGAAGGCCTTACGTCAGCGATGGCGGATAGCCTGTCGACTGGCTTGGCGTACAACTCGCCGTAGAGGATTTCTATCCGCTCGTCGAGTTGATGGATGCGGGCGAGGAGGTGCTGTCGCTCAGCTTCGAGCAGCCCCATGCGCTGCCGAAGGGCGCGCAGCATAGCATCCTTTGACGCATCCGACGCCGGCTCAGTCGGTCGCCCCGGCTTGTCAACGAGTTGAGCACGCAAGCGGATGACCCGCTCCTTGACGTCCGGCTGCGCATAGAGCCAACCGGTGGAGACCCTGGCCACGGTCGCGACCCGACGGAAGGTGATCGGCTCGCCAGTACGCAGGAGCGCGCGAATCGCGTCGTCGACCTTGCGCTCGGCTTCCTGGTGCTTGCGTTCAGCGGCAGCACGCAGGCCATCGACGTTGCGTTGATGTCCAGTCCGACGTCGGCTCATAGCTGGTCCAGCGGCACGAAGGTCCCCACTGACGGCATCGGGAGCCGACCGCCCACAACCACGGTCTGGTCGTCCGTCTCCAGAGTCGTGATGACGGTGAGCAAGTTCTGGCGAACGCGCTGGTTCATCTCGGCCTGCCGCGTCCAGCCCTGGGCGCGGGCTGCCTCCAGGATCCGATCCGTCTGCACCAGCTGCTCCTTGAGCACCGCCAGGTACTGGCGGCTGGTGCCGAAGTGCACGCAGGTCAAGCAGGCATTCGCGTGGGGGCACTCGCCCTGCTGGATGGGCAGGCGGCACACGCCGTTCGGCAGTGCCTGAGCCAGGATGTTCCGCTTCAGCCACAGGGCTTCGCTGGAGATGGGCGGACCGTCTCCCTCGATGATCTTGCCGGCGATGTCGACCACCTTTCCGCGATACTCGGCGAGTTTTCGCTTCATGGTCGTGTCGTGGATATGGGCGTACCGCGCCGTCATGGCTGGGCTCTCATGCCCCAAGAACTGCTGCACCACGCGCTGCGGCACGTCGTTGTTGATCATCCGCGTGCCGACCGTGTGACGGAACCCGTGGGGGTGCACGCGGAACAAGGCGCCGGTGACGTCGCGCACACGGTGGCGATACGCGAGCTCGTTGATGGCATGGCGAAAACCGCGCGGCGTCACCGTGCCACCCTTCCGGTTGGGGAAGAGCCAGGTCGCGTCAGCTCCCCATCGGTCGCGGACCGCGTGCTGCTGCTCCTGGATGACCGCCGCGAGTTCGCGCGAGATCGGGATCTGCAGCTCCTTGCGCATCTTGGGCTGGTGGTAACCCAGGAAGTAATCGCCCTCCGGGTCGCGGGAGAGGCAAGCGAGCCGGAGCGCGCACGCCTCGCCAATCCGCATCCCGCACTCTTCGAGCACGAGGGTCATGCGGCGATACACGGGGCGGAGGTCGTCCAGGTGTGCGTCGAGTTGCTGCAGCACGTCCTCCGCGATAAATCGCGGCAGCGGACGCTCAGAGCGAGGAAAGTCCTCGCGGTAGATGAGGGGCCGCTCGGGGACGGCGGCCCAGCCCTCGAGAGCGCACAGCTCGAGGAAGGGGTATGGCAACGATCGCTGCATTTTGGGGCCATATGGGTTGCGTCGGCGTTGCTGGGTGAGAGCCCATCTCCAATTTGCCAGAGAAGTCCGCTACCGACACGCTGCGGACCATGGTTATTTGATCGTGCGCACTGGTGATCAGGACGGGAAATGCCAGAGAAAACGCTTTCTCTGGCACGAATCGGTCTGCTACTGGCGTTCAGGCACGCTTCATCTGCGTCCCGCGACGCTGCCTCGGTGAAATGGCCCCAAAATGCAGGAATCGTTGCCGGACCCCGATGAGTACCGCCGCGCCCACGAAGGCCTCCCCTTAAGCGGGGCGCTGAAGTAGTCCCACCAGATCACTGCAAGCTGGCTGACCTGCCTCGTCGCGGTGGCCGGTTCTAAAATGAGCGGTGAGGAGGGTTACACTGGGCCAATGCGGTGTCTGCTGATCGCGCCGTATGGAGTCGATCTGTCCGTACTGAGGGAAGTCTTGGCTGAGGAGAGCCTGGCGCCCACAGCGACGGAGGATATCGGCTCCGGCATACTTTTGGCGGATGTTGAGATGCGGGACTTCAACGCCGCCATCGTCATCCTCCCAGACGGTCACACTACCGCTGGATTGGCTGCCGTACTCGTAGAGTCCGGTATCGCGGCAGCCCGAGGACTGCCTCTACTAGCCGTTGTGCCTCCGGAGCAGTCTCCACCGACGGCGCTAGCTTCAGTTCGGCATGTGAAGGGCCGCCTCGACAATCGCGAGGCGCTTCGTCTACACGCCCGCCTCTTTGTCAGATCGCTTAACGAACAACCGAAGGCAGACGTTCAGGCGACCACTCGAAACAGTTCACGACCTTCACCGGCGCAGATAGCTCAGTTCCGCGAACGTCTTTAGTAGGCTTCGTCAGGATAGTGACGCCGCACGCGGCTTTCGTTTGACACAACTCGTCATGGATGTGCTGCGCGCCTGCGGAGCGCAACTAGAGCACGAGCATCAAGCACACCCCGATTCGGGTGTTGATGCCGCCGCGGTCTTTCCAGGCGAGGAGTACCGCCTGGGAGTGTTGCTCGTGGACGTCAAGTCCGCTATCCACGGACGCGCACGACGACGCTTGGCTGAGCGCCAGCTTCAGTCGTATGTCATGAACACTAGTGGCGGGCTCGGCCTCTTGATCCACGACACTCCCGACGACGACGAACTGAACAACACGACGCCATTGATAGTGTCACTCTCAATCAATCGTCTGCTAGCTGAGTTGGGCGAGGCACCACTGAGCCAAGTGCTCGTGCAGGCTCGCAACGAGGCCATCCACCGAATGTGACATGCCGATCGACCGGGCGATCATCGTCGAACATCTAAGGAACGCCTCGACTGCGGCTCACACCGACGCCCAAGGGCATGCGTACGAGAAGCTTGCTGGGTACGTGTTCGAGCAGGTCCCTGGCTGCCGCGTTGAATCAAACGTCATTAACAACTTTCGTACAGAGCAGGTTGATGTCGCCGTGGGCAATGACCGACTTGCTCACGGACTTCCGATCTTGCCTAGCGTCTTTCTTGTGGAGTGTAATGATTGGAGCAATCCTGTTGACAGCAAGACGGTGGGCTATTGTTTCAACATCCTTGCAGGACGTGGTGTCGAACTCGGTGTCCTTGTCGCTGCCAATGGGATAACGGGCCAGGAAGATATGCTGCACGCTGCCTCACTTGGCTTCGCGGCGGCTCCCCGTGGCGTGAAGCTCATCGTTATTACCTCCAAAGATCTGACTAATTTGACATCGACTGAAGACTTTATCGAACTGATGAGCCGGCGGTATCTGCGAGCGGTAGCTTCAGGAACCATTGGCCTGCCGTGACCATCTCCCCGCTACCTATACCTGATCACACTGATCCCTCCGAGTACGGCATGCGCGACGGTCCATTTGACGTACTTTTCGGGGACTTCGAGGACCTACACCTGGCTAATGAAAAAAGGGAACGTCGGGGAGCACGCCTTCGCGAGTTGCAGGACGATGAAGACCTTTGGGACGACCCGCGTGCTGTACTCCACGATGAGCAGAGCTACTGGGACTCGCTTTATCGCTTCAACCCCATTGTCTTCAGCTACTTCTTAACTGGTCCAGCCCTTACAGAAATCTCCGCGATGAAATCCGCGACACGTTGCGCGAACTGCGACCAGGAGGAACACTGGTCATCCTTGGGGCACAGGGGCCCAAGTACGATGCAGCATACCGTCTCATCGAGCAGATTGCTCGAGAGAGCCGCCTTGAGCGCGTAGACAGCATTCCCGAACAGGTAGCTTGGGGATACGCGGACAGGACGGCGGCCGTGATCAAGGACTATTATCGAACGAGTTGGGAACGCTACATGGCTGACTTGCCCCGGGTGAACGATCTAAGAAAGTCCACGAAAAAGTATCTCTGGGACGCTGCGGCTCCGCTGTCTGGGCCGCGATGCTTCACCCTACGTGTCTTCTACAGGGGGCCGATTAGACGACGCCCCCGCCGCCAGAACGCTGAGACAGTCCGCTAATAATCACGCGACACGGCGATGGTTGAGCGTGCTCGTCACCGTGCACGGCCCTCCGCGGTGGGCCCGGTCGACGGATCCAGCGAAAGCCCCAGCCGCTGCGCCATCCCGAGCATGCCTAGCCCCCACACACCAAGAGCGATCAGCAGATACGGCTGGCCGAGGTCGGCGACGAACGCCCGCATATAGCCGGTCGGGAACTGGAGCGACACGAGCACCGCCGCTAGCCCGACCACGACAACGCCCAGTACTACGCCGGGCCAGACGGCACCCGACCGCCAGCTCCAGCCCCACAGGTACGCGCCGTCGAGGCCCGCCAGCGGCAGCAGGTTCACCACGCTGACCACGTAGAGCCACCCGATGAAGACCACCGTCTCCTGCACCACCGGCGACGAGGCCGCACCCAGCTCGGCTGCCAGCAGGAGCAGGCCCACCCCATAGGCCACCTGGGCCAGGTTCCCTAGCACCGCGAGCCGCCGTCGGCCAGTACGCGGCGCACCAGGCGCGAACTGCACATCGACCAGCGGGGCGATTCGCATGCCCACCACCGGTCTTCGCTCATGCCAGGCGACCAGGGCCCGGCTGGTGGCGTAGATCAGGCGGCCCCCGTGGACCAGCCCGTAGATCAGCAGCGCCAGGCTGAGCGGCTCAGGCGCGCCGATCATCACCAACCACAGCCACAGGGTGCCCAGCACCACGACCTGGACGACCGGTGTGATCTCGGCCAGGCCCAGCCGCACCGCCGGGTTGGCCCGGCGGAGGACGCTGGGCCGGGCGGGTGCGGACCGCTCTCGCCGCGGAGCCAGACGGTCGACGATGAGCAGGGCTACCGCCAGCACGCCGGCCAGCAGGATGACCTTGGCAACCTGGTGGTCAGGGTCCAGGCCCAGCGTGGTGGACACCGTCGGGACCAGATTCGCCAGCGCGTGGCCGAGCATGCCGGGATAGAGGCTGCCCGTCCAGCGGTAGCTCAGCGCAAGCAGGCTGCCGGTCACGAACAGCGTGACGCCCAGGTACACCAGCTGCGCCACCGGCATGCCCGCGGTCAGGTGGCCCAGTGCGAACAAGCCACTGGACAGCCCGACCGCCAGCCACAGCGGCTGGCCGGCGCGCGCCAGCAGCCCGAACAGGATGCCGCGAAAGACCGTCTCCTCGACCATGGGCGCCAGCACGACGACCACACCGACAACCTGGGCGACGCCCAACACCGTGGGAGGCCCACTCAGGGGCACCGCGTTGCCCAGGTGGGTCGTGTCGATGCCGAACAGCGTCAGCAGCCACCCCACCAGCCCATCAAACAGCATCCCGACGGCGGCGGCAGCCGCACCGACCACCACCAGCCGCCTGAGGGCGATGGGCCGGTAGCCCAGCTGACGCCAGCCACCGAGGCCGAGACGCCGCACCGCGGTGCCGACACTCAGCAGCATGGCCAGCTCCGCCAGGAGGCCGCCGACCAGGACCGCGGTGGGGGTACCTGGCTCGATCTCGGGGAGCACCGCCTCCGCCACAGCGCCGACACCAACCCGCGCGGCAGCCAGCGCAACGTAGATGCCCAGCACCAGGCTCACCGGAGCGACAGCCCGGCGCGACGCCGACCCAGTGTTGCTCAGGGTCGGGACCACCACCAACACCGCGACGCCCAGGGCCGCCAGCAGCCCGAGGCTCCCCGCCAGCAGCTGCAGCATCCGATGCTCGGACGGCAGGGGCAATGGCGCACCGAGGACCAGAGCGGCGCCCAGCAACGCCAGGCCGGCTCCGGCCATCCGCATCCGATAGCTTGCCGGCTGCCCTCGCCCTGACGATGGCGTCTGCCAGGCGCTGCCACACAAGCTTGCCGCCAGAACGAGGAGACACCGGAGCAACGGATTGCGTGGGTCGACCGCGTACGGCAGCTCCGGTCCGATGAGCAGCGCGAGCGGTCCGGTGACGACGGCGGCCAGCAGCAGAAGCGCTACCACGCGGTCGGGCGACAGGCGCCAGGCGGGCATCACTCCGATCCTCTCCTCTTTTCGTACCGCACTACCCTCTCCCTGTTCAATCAGCCGCGGTCATGCCGGAGCCCGTCAGCTCATGCCGGATCGCCTCGAACAGCACGACCGTTGCCTCGCTCGGCTGGCTGGGCAGCGCTGACTCCACCCCGAGAGCATCCAGCCGGCGCAGAGCCGCCCCGAGCTCGGCCCAGGCCTGAACCAATCCCGGCAGATCGCGCAGACGACCGTAGCACTGGAACAGCGCGCGAGCGTACGTCTCGAGCTGGTGCTGCCCCTGGTCCTCGTCCTCAACGCCAACGGGCGGGTCCGGATCCACCAGCAGCCCGTGGTACACGGAGACCGCCTCGGTCAGGCGACCGGCGCCAACGAGTAACGCGCCCAGGTACTGTCTGAGCTCGCGGTCCTGGCGCTCGTACACATCCCGCAGCGTCAGGCTCTCCCCGCTCTCCGTATGCAGATCGAGCCAGGGGAACTCGCGCTCCCAGCCGCGCAGGAGCGGCCCCGCGTACAGCTCGCGGGCTCGCCGGTACGCAGCGATGGCCTCGGCGCTTCTGCCAGCGGCGCGCGCACTATCGCCCTGCCTGGCGGCCGCGAGGAACCCATGGAGATCCACGGTCACCAGGTCTGGGTTGTAGGCATAGCCACCCTTGCCGTCGGCCAGGACAAGGCGATCCACGTCCGTCCGCGTCAGATGCGTCCGCCAGAAACGGCGTAGCTTCGAGACGATCGACCGCACGGCGGGCTCCCGATCCATCGGCGGCACACCGGGCCACAGGATGCTGGCCAGCTTTTCCCACGAGGCCGCCCCGGGCGGTAACGCGGCGAGCAGGACGCCGATCTCCCACGCCTGGCGAGCCGCGCCAGAGATCGTCTCGCCGTCGACCAGTACCAAGCACCCGCCAAGCACGCGGATCTCGACCCGCGGTGGGCGGGGACGGTCGCCGGCGGCCCGCCCTGGCGGATGCGGCACAGCCACCGCTGGGACGAGCACAAGCTGCTCCTCAACGTCCACCTCCACCGCGGGTGGCTCGGATGCCGCGGGTTCGCCGCTGGGCGCATCCTGGTGTGCCACGCCCGTACCAGGACCGGCGCCCCTCTCCTGCACGCGCACCGCGTCGTCCGCTGCGACAGGCGGTGCACCCGCGGGAGCGGCGTGGACAACGTCACTCTCGCCCGTCGCCCCCGCGGCCGGCTCGTCCACCGGCTCCGCCGCAGGCACCTCTCCGTCATCGGGCTCGCCCGCACGGCCCACCGACACGGGCATGTCCTCGGTTGCCCGAGAACGCGCGCGCATCTGCTCCACCAGATAGGCGCGGTGGGCGGCAGAGATCTGGAAGCTCCGCACCCGTGGCAGGATCGCGTCACCGAGCCGCGGCCACAGCTGCCCCACCCAGTCCAGGTCCTCAGCGCCGGGCTCGCCGAGCAGGCGCACACTCGCCGCCTCGGACGGCACCCGCAGCACCAGGCGGGTCCCGAACAGGCCAACCCAGCGCTCCAGACCCTCATCCTCGCAGCGCGTGGTGCCGGCCAGAACGCGCATGCCCGCGCCGGAACCCTCACGGGCCAGCAGGTCCAGCACCGGATCGGCGTCCGGCAAGTCGGTCCACTCGTCGACCACCAGCAGCACATCGGGGCTGTCCCCCTGGCCGACCTCCAGGCGGCGCGTGAGCTCATCCTGGAGCTGGTGCAGCACGCTCACCACTGCCTCGGCGTCGTGCGGGTCGACGAACCCCGAGCGCTGGTGCGGCAGCTCGGCCAGCAACGGATCGAGCCGCTGTGGGTCGGCAATGGTCACCAGGTACAGCGCCTCCGCCGTCTGCCGCCGCGCCACCTGGCAGACGAGCGTCGCCAGCACGTCGTCGATCCCCGTGTGCGGTTCGCCGGCGACCAGGAGCAGCCCGGCACGATCGCGCTCCACATACAGGACGCTGCGGTCACCCGCCAGCCCCAGCGGCAGCAGCCACACAGGCGAGTCGGGGACGCCGGTGACGGCGTGCAGGCGCACAGCGTCCCAGGGGAGCGTCCATTCGTAGAGCCCACCGGGGACACGCCGGAGCGACGCCGATTGGCGGTCCTGGCACAAAGCCTGGACCGCCTGAGCCAGCCGGGCGACCTCGTCCTCGGCGACAGTCAGCAGGAGGGTCGCGCCCTCCTCGCCGGCGTACGCACCCGCCAGCCGCACGCCGGGGCAGCCCTGGCTCGACACAGACGCGAGCGCGTGGGCGGCCAGCGCAGCCACACGCGCGTCATAGACCTGCTCGTCGCCGGTCGCCGCGGCGAAGCCCCCGACTATGGCAATCTGGGGCGCCCGTTCCGGATGGCGGCGCCGGCGCCGCACCATGCCGGCCAGGCCTAGCCCCGCCGCCGCCACACCTATGGCCGCGGTCCCCGCAATGACCGCGCCACTGATCCCGTCGGACAGCCCGCTGGGCGCCGGTGCCATGATCGGCGACCCCGCATCCTCGACCGACGTCGGGTGTTCCACCGCGGTCGGCGCAGGAGCACTGATCACCGGGTCAACGACAACCGGCGCACCAGGCAGTGTCGCCGTCGGCATGGGCGTGGGCTCTTGAGGAGACGCCGGCACCGACGCGGGTGACGCGATGGACGTCGACGTCGCAGCACCCTGCGGCGGTGGGGTGGGCGCTTCGGGCGCCCCGTCATGCGCCGCGGGCGCTGGATCCGCTGGGGCACCAGCGGCCGCGGCTGGTGCGGGTGGTTCTGCCTCATCTGTGGCCGGCGCGGACCCCTCAGCCGACGTCCGCAGCTCCAGATCGGGCCAGATCAGGTCGGGGTTGGTCAGCGTCCGGCCATCGGCCAGGTGCGCCCGATCGCGATTCAGCGCGAACAGCTCCGGCCAGCGCCGCGGGTCCCCCAGCTCCGTGGCGGCAATCCCGCTGAGCGTCTCTCCTGACCTGACCACGTGCACGCCAGGATGCGCGTCCGCGTCGACACCCTGTGTCGGCTGCGGGATGATGAGCCGCCAATCTTTGTAGATCTTCCGCGCGTCCTGCAGCGTGCGCCCATCGGGCTGCGGCAGGTCCCGGTTGGCATCGAAGATGACCTTGTACTCCTGCCAACTGCCGTAGAAACGCTCCCCGAGACTCCCCAATGTGTCCCCCTCCCGGACCGTCACCAGCACATCGCCCGCCGCCACCTGGACGTCCACCGGAGCCGCCAGCTGCGCGACGTCGGCGTGCCACGCAGAGGGTGCCACCTCGGCCGGCTGGAGATGCTCGATCTGGGCATAGGGGGCGCTGGGCGCGGCGGCCGCCGCGTCCAGTGCACTGCCAACCGCAACCCGCGCCAGCACGCCAGCGGCGAGTGAGACACGCACAGCTCGGCGCACCAGCGGGACGCTCAGCCAGTCCGCGACGGTGCGCAACTGGCCCACCCAGGCCGCACCCGCGGCGACGCGCTCGACGAGACTCACCCCGAGCTGCAGCACCAGGCTGAGGACCAGCCAGCCCCAGACGAGCCAGCTGAGCATGCCCACCACGTAGATGACGCCCTCCAGCGGCGGGTACCGACTCCGCAGGAGCGCCTCGACCGTGGCGCCATCGGGGATGCTCAGCGACGGATCGGGCGCGTGCGGCAAGCCGACCAGCACCGAGAGCGTGGCGGCGAAAGCGAGCAGCAGCGGCACCAAGACACGCAGGCCTACCGCTCCGTCCTGACTCGCTGCTGTTTGCGCATGACGTCCCATTGACTCCTCCTGGCCACCGCGCCGGCTACGGTCAGCGCGGTGGCTCCTGGCTCGCACCGATGTCTCCTGGCGCGGGTCAGCGTCCCGTAACAGGTCAGTGCTCAACGATGGATTGGATCTGGCGGACGGGGTACCGGGCCGTGTACGTCTGACTGACGTCCGGCAGCCCCTGCGAGCCGCCACCGTTGACACTGAACGCTGTGGCCCACGTCACCCGCAGCTCGATGGGATAGCCACCATCTTTGAGATACTTGATGCTGGACATGTGGTAGGCGTGGGCCACCGGCGAGGGCGTGTTCGGGTCGGTGTACACGTGGCCCAGGCCCTGGGCATCGTCGAAACGGGCGTAGTTGTCCACGTCGTCGCCAAACGTCCATTCGTAAAGACGAGGCGTCGCCTGAAGATTCACTGTGACCGAGTCATCCACCGAATGGCACTCCGGCACGCCCTCGTTCAACCGGCACTCGGTGTGCGAGGCATGCTCCGTCTTGCTCCAGGTGATCACGCCTCCGTTGTAGCCTTCCAGCCAGAACCACGAGGGCAACGCCACACGGCCAGGATCGGGGTTGACCTTCAGACTGATGCGCGGTAACGGCGCCTCGCTCTCCGCCGAGCGGGCGACCGACCACGGGTCGATCTGCGGCACAGGCCCAATGGAGGCCCAACCAGTCGTCACGGCAACACTCTGGTTTCCTGCCGCACCATTGATCTGGGTCGGATCGGTGATCGGAAATGTCCACCCACCCACCGCGCCACCGCCGAACGCATTCGTGCCCGCATCTGTTCCTGTCTCAAACGACATAGGACCACTACGAACCACTTCGTTGCTGCCACCCGTCGGTGATTCCAATATGTAGCCCCGATCAGTTCCGCCACCGTTGCCAGGGCGACTGCCATTCCCGCTCCAACGAGCAGCGGCTCCTCCTCCGCCACCTGGCGATGGCCCCTGCCACAGGGTCGCGCCGGGTCCAGCCCCCGTAGACACCGAACCGGTCGGGGAGAAGGCATTGGAAGGAACCGCCTGGCTGCTGTCCCCGTGTCCATTGATCGTGACCTGCAGCTTCATGCCACTACCGGTCTTCCAAATGTCCGCTTGTTTACTGACTCGATCGGCGTTGTTCGTCCACGTACCGGCGGGCTGACGATCGCCGTCTGCATACACCGGCACAGCCGCCGCCACTATCACTGCACAAGCTATCATCGACCGCAACAGCCGCACGCGTTAGTTCTCCCTGTGTTCGGCCACGACCTTCCAGGTACCGCCAAGATTATGAAGTAGGAAGCTGTTCTTCAGCTGCTCCACACTTTGTGCTTCATCTAGCGGCGCCTTCGTGGTCGGGTCGAGCTTCACTGACGTGGACGTGAACTGATCGAGAATAACCGCCTCTTCAGGAGTAATTCGTGTCACATAGATCTGGTGAGCTACGTGAGATTGATAAGCCTCTCCAGCATTTCGGTACTGTGCAAGCGTCTCGCGTGCAGCCGCCAACTCGGCATCGGCCATGACGCTTTCGAGATTCAAATCGGCCGCAGCTGGGTCCTCCGTTGCCCGTGCCCGGACTTGCCAGTACTGGGCATACGCTTGGAGAACTGCGGCTTGCACCGTCGGGTCGACGGTGGGCGGGGCGGCTGTGCTCCCCTCACTGTTGGCCGCTACGGTGGGCACAGAGGTCATTGCGGGGACATCGGTGGTGGGCCCTGCAGCGGGAACCGCCGAGGTAGCTGATGCTGCTCCTCGTGCGATAGCCGTGGGCGTCGGCTGCGTCAGTGGCGCCACCGCAGACTGGCTGGTTGGGGCAGTTGTCGCTCTCGTGGCCGGCACTACCGTGGGTGCCCTTGTAGGCGCCACGGTCGGACGCGGAGTCAGCACCGCCGCCGTCATGAGCGCCTGCTGGGTGGCCTTCGCCGCGACGATCTCCGGGTCATCGCCGGCCGGCCGCGGGAAGATGTGCAGGTCGCGCAGGGCGATCAGCACGCCAAACAGGATCACGATGCCCGCCGCCCAGATGAAGAACGTGCGCCAGCGGTAGGGCGGCTCCACGCCTGGCGGTATCTCGGGCGGGCGACCCACGGGCTCCTGGCCCGGTGGCTTCCTGATCAGTTGCGACACGGGACGGCTGCTGCCTCCTGACTCACCAGACTACGGCGTTTGGACCGGGCGGTCGATGCCACCGCGTGGTCGCGCCTGCGACCGCGCCTGCACGGGCACGGGTCCGACGTGCAGCAGCTGCAGAAACGTTGGCGTGACCTGCTGCTCGACCACCACCACGATCGTGTTGTCGTCGGCCGTCGCACGGAGCCGCAGGTCCGGGTATGTCTCGGCGACGTACGCCTCCGCGGCCCGTTGCGCGGCCGCTGGATCCAGCAGGTCGGCCTGGACAGGGTCGCCACGGGCGTGCGGCACCTGGATCTGCGCCGCGCCT
>JAABUQ010008322.1_pt1 | contig 14597 bp, 15 predicted proteins | sample 5560001 | NCBI WGS metagenome assembly JAABUQ01 (sample SAMN10711888, study PRJNA513371) | rock metagenome | isolation source: Antarctica rocks | place: Antarctica: Victoria Land, Finger Mt nord | collected 2015-12-18
AAGGAGGGCATGCGCGAGCGCTTTGACCAGCTGCGCGCGATGGGCATCCGCACCGTGATGGTCACCGGCGACAACCGTCTGACCGCGGCGAAGATCGCCGAGGAGTCCGGCGTGGACGACTTCCTGGCCGAGGCCACCCCGGAGGCCAAGCTCGCCCTGATCAAGGAGCAGCAGACCTCGGGTCGGCTCGTGGCCATGACCGGAGACGGAACCAACGACGCCCCGGCGCTGGCTCAGGCTGACGTCGGGGTGGCCATGAACACGGGCACCCAGGCCGCCCGCGAAGCCGGGAACATGGTCGACCTTGACTCCAACCCCACCAAGCTCATCGAGATCGTCGAGGTGGGCAAGCAGCTGCTGATCACCCGCGGAGCGCTGACCACCTTCTCGATCGCCAACGACGTGGCCAAGTACTTCGCCATCCTGCCGGCGATCTTCATCGCCACCTACGCCGTCAAGGGAGCGAGCACCGGGCCGCTGCACGTGCTCAACGTCATGGGTCTCGGCGACCCGCGCTCGGCCATCGTCGCGGCGGTGATCTTCAACGCGCTGATCATCCCTTTACTCATCCCCCTGTCCCTGAAGGGCGTGAGCTACCGTCCGATCGGCGCGAGCGGCCTGCTGCGGCGCAATCTGCTGATCTACGGACTGGGCGGCATCATCTCCCCGTTCATCGGGATAAAGCTGATCGACCTGGTCGTGCACAACGTGCTCGGGGGATGACCCACCCGTTGCGCACGGTGAGCAACGGGCTCGCGATGGTTTCCAGCCTCCGTCATGGTCCCTAGCCGCGGGCACTACAAGATCTTCCTGGGCATGGTGGCCGGCGTGGGCAAGACCTACCGCATGCTCCAGGAGGGCCACGCCGAGCTCGAGGCCGGGCGCGACGTGGCGGTCGGCCTGCTCGAGACCCACGGGCGCGCCGATACGGCGGCGGCGGCTGAGGGGCTGGAGATCCTGCCTCGCCGGCGGGTCAACTACCGCGATCAGCAGATGTCAGAGATGGACCTGCCGGTCATCCTCACGCGCGCGCCCGAGCTGTGCCTCATCGATGAGCTGGCCCATACCAACGTCCCCGGGGTCGAGCACGCCAAGCGCTATGAGGACATCAATGACGTCCTGGCCGCCGGCATCGACGTCATGAGCACGGTCAACGTCCAACATCTGGAGTCGCTGAACGATCGCATCGCCGAGCTCAGCGACGTGCGTGTGCGCGAGACGATTCCCGACAGCGTGCTGGCCGCCGCCGACGAGCTCGTGCTCGTCGACGTGACCCCCGAGGCCCTGCTCGACCGCCTGCGCGCGAACAAGGTGTATCCCGAGGATCGTGTCGCCGCCGCGCTCAACGGCTTCTTTCGCATCGAGAACCTGTCCGCTCTGCGCGAGGTCGCGCTGCGCCAGGTGGCCGAGGAGGTCGGCGCCAAGCGCATCACCAGCGAGCCCCAGACTGGCACCCGCGAGGACAACCTCGTCGGCGACGCGCCCCAGGCCGTCGGCGAGCGGCTGCTCGCGCTGGTGGAGCCCTACCCCGGCGCGCAGCGCCTCGTGCGTCGCGCATGGCGCTCGGCCCAGCGCCTGGGCGCCGACCTGGACCTGCTGTGGGTCAGGCCGCCGGGACACGCGCCCAGCCCCGAGCAGGAGAAGGCGCTGCGCGCCCTGACCGAGCTGGCCTCGATCCTCGGCGCGCGCTGGTTCATCGAGGATTCCGATGACATCGCCGCCGCCGTGGGCGACTTCGCCGACCGTCGCGGGACGACCTACATCCTCATGGGCCAGTCGCGCGAGCCGGGGGCCCTGGCCCGGCTGCGCACGCCGCTGCCCCAACGCCTGATGCGCCGCCTGCCCGGGGTGGACGTGCGCATCGTGGCCGACCGCTCCCGGCGCCAGAGCACGCCCCAGCCGTGATCATCGCGCTCGTCGGCCTGCTGGCCATCGGGGTGGGCCTCGCCGCTGGCTACTGGCTGCGGCCCCGCGGGCGTAGTCCCGGCAAGGCCGCGCGGGGCAGCGCCACGCGCCAGATCCTGCTGCCGTTCACCGGCCAGACCGTGTCGCGCCGTGCCTTCGATGCCGCCCTGCGTCTCGCGCGCGCGGAGGAGGCGACCCTCATGCCCACCTTCATCGCCACGGTGCCCATGAGCCTGTCGCTGGAGAGCCCGCTTCCCCGTCAGTGCACCGCGGGCATGCCGCTGCTCGAGGCGCTCGAGCAGCGGGCGCTGGCGCAGGGCATCGCCGTTGACTCCCGCATCGTGCGGGGCCGCACCTATCGTGACGCCCTGCGCCGCCTGCTCAGCGGCGAGCACTTCGACCGCGTGATCATCTCCGCCTCCGAGGACCCCGGCATCGGCCTCTCCGGCAGCGACATCCTGTGGGTGCTCGAGCGCGCCGAGGCCGAGGTGCTCATCCTGCGCCCCGCCCCGCAGGACACCCGGGTGGTCACCGCGGCGGGCATCAGCGGTCACTTCTAGGGCGCCGTGCCCCGGCGACGCCGGCGCGGCGAACCTCCGGACACCCGAGCGGTGGCCGCCTTCACAGGCCCCCGGGGGGACTGCCAACCTCCGAAAGCAAGCCGGCCGGCGCTGCGAATGGTTGGCGGCCACCGCACCGGGTAATCGTTCACCATGGCGCAGGGGAACACCCAGATGGTGGCACCGGGCGTGCACCGTTACGCCGACGGCCTCGTGAACTGGTACCTCGTGGAGGAGGCCGGCGAGCTGACCCTGGTCGATGCCGGCTGGCCGCGCTCGTGGCCGAACGTGCAGGCGGCAATCGAAGCGCTCGGGCACTCCGTGTCGAGCGTCACGGCGATCGTGCTCACCCACGCCCACCCAGATCACCTGGGCGCCGCGGAGCACGCGCGCAAGGCCACGGGAGCCCCGGTCCACGTGCACCGCCCCGAGGTGGGGCGCGCGCGGGGCAAGGCCAGGGGGTCATCGCCGTTCACCCTGGTGCCAGGGCTGGCCCCCACGCTGTGGCGCCCGTCTGCGTTCGGGTTTGTCATGCATGCCACCGTGCGCGGCTTCATGACGCCGACCTGGGTCTCTGACCTGACCCCGTTTGATTCCGGCCAGGAGCTCGACGTCCCGGGGCGCCCCCGCGTGGTGGCGACCCCGGGCCATACCGAGGGCCACGTCTCGCTCCATCTGCCCCAGCTGGGAGTGGTCTTCACGGGCGACGCGCTCGCTTCGCTGGACGTGCTCACGCGTGCGCGCGGACCGCGCTTCATGCCCGATCAGCTCAACGGAGACCCGGGCGCGGTCCGCCAGTCGGCCGAGGCGCTCGGCGTCCTGGACGCTGGCACCCTGCTGTTCGGCCACGGCGAGCCCTTCACGGGCGAGCCCGCCGACGCGGTGGCGCGCGCGCGGGAGAGCGACCGAGGCTAGCCGGCCACTGTCGCGCGTCAGGGCGGTCGCGGTCTGCCATGTCCGCCTCACGGCCTGTTCGTCAGCCACCCACGCCGCCGGAGGCGGCTGTCATGGCTCACGGCCTGTTCGTCAGCCATCCTCTGCCGCCGGAGGCGGCTGTCATCCAACCGAAAGGACCCTCCCATGGCCCAAGACCTCAAAGGCAAGAAGATCGCGATCCTCGCGGCCGATGGCGTAGAGCAGGTCGAGTACGAGAAGCCCAAGAGCGCCGTCGAAGAAGCCGGAGCGACCACCGAGCTGCTGTCTCTGCAGACGGGTGAGATCCAGGCGATGAACCACGACATCGAGCCGGGCAGCAAGATCACGGTCGATAAGGCGATCGCGGACGCGTCGGTCGAGGATTACGCCGGCCTGATCCTCCCGGGTGGCGTCGTCAATCCCGACAACCTGCGCCAGGACGAGCACGTCATTCGCTTCGTGCAGGACTTCTTCCGGGCCGGCAAGCCCGTCGGGGCCATCTGTCATGGGCCGTGGACTTTGGTGGAGGCCGACCTCGTGCGAGGACGGACCCTCACCTCCTATCCCAGCATCCGCACCGACATCCGCAACGCGGGCGGCACCGTGGTCGACGAAGAGGTCGTGGTCGACAAGGGTCTGGTCACCTCGCGTAATCCCGACGACCTGCCGGCCTTCTGCGCCAAGATCGTCGAGGAGTTCGCCGAGGGCGAGCACGACGTGGCCAAGGCGGGCGCGACGGCGGGGTGACCCGCGGCGTCTGCCGGGGCGCAAGCGCGTGCGTTTCTTCGCCCGTCAGCCGGGACGGCTGGCCGGTCGTTTTGCGTCAGCCCGCTCGATGAGCTGGGCCGCGCTGTCCTTCCCGCCCAGCGCGGCGAAGCCGAGCCTGATCGCACAAGGATCAGGGCCGGCCGCCAGCGCGGACTGTACGGACTCAAAGCGGCGGCGGGCGTCCGCGATGGTGGCGCCGGCCATGACGCAGAGAAACTCGTCGCCGCCGAGGCGCACGATCGAGTCATAGGAGCGCACGTCGGCGCGGATTGCGTCCACGGCGCGTCGCAGCAGAGCATCACCCGCGGAATGTCCGTGAGCGTCGTTGACCGCCTTCAGTCCGACGACATCGACGTAGGCCACGGTCAGCGTTCCCGTCGTCCGCCGAGCGCGGTCGATCTCGCGATCAAGGTCACCCAGGCCCGCCGCGCGCGTCCGTGCCCCGGTCAGCGCGTCGGTCTCGGCGAGCGCAAGTTGGTCCAGCAGCGCGGCGCGGTCGGCCTGGGCCTGCAGTCGGTCACGGGCGGACAGCTCACGATCACGAGCGGCCTGCTCGCGATCCGCCGCAGCGGCGGCTCGACTCTCCGCCGCCGAGGCGCGGTCAGCCGCGACACGTTTCAGGGTGTCCGCGGCGCGCAGCAGGAACGCCGCCCGGCCGTCGCCTCGCGAGCGGGCGTCACGAGCCGTCCACTCGCGATCGCGCAGTTCGGCCGCCCGATCGCGTACGAGCGCCGTCCGGTCGCGGGCATCTGCGGCGGCGTCACGAGCGGCGGCCGCCTGCACCCGCGTCTGGGCGCTCTGCCTGCGCTGCTGGGCGCTGTGACCGCGAAGGTCTTGCGCGACCACGGGCTTGCCCAGGTCCGCGCCGTCCGGTAGGTCGCGGTCACCGCCGGTCTGAGGCCTCTCCGAGACCCGCGCTGTCGTACCGATGCTCTCTCGAGGCCCCTCGACCGCCCCCTGCGAGGAACGTCCGAACCGACCGCCTGACGCTCTGCCGGCCACGATCGGCCTCCAGATGGGTAAGCCACGAGTCTCTCGTGATCCTCGCGCCTAATCCAGTTGACCGCGAAATCGTAGCGTCCGAGGGGGACGCTATGGGCCCCAGGTGCCTCGCTGGGCGATCAGCCACACTCCGCTCGTGGAAGACGTCGATCTCACCGTTCGCCTGCAGCCGCGCGGGAAGCGCAACGCGATCGTGGGTGAGCGCGACGGTGTGTTGCGCGTGAGCGTCGCGGCGGCGCCGGTCGACGGCCAGGCGAACGCGGCGCTGTGCAAGCTGATCGCCAAGCGCGCGGGAATCGGGCGCGGACGGGTCAGCGTGATCGGCGGACAGCGCTCGCGCGAGAAGGTCGTGCGCGTGCAGGGAGTGTCACCCGACGAGTTGCGGCGCGCGCTGGGGCTGGCCGGCGGGTGAGCTCTGAGCTGCCCGAGCTCGTGGTCACAGACACCGCTGCCTGGCAGGCCTGGCTCGCCGACCACCACGGCGATGAGAGCGGCGTGTGGCTGGTCCTGGCCAAGAAGGGGACGACCGAGCCGACCAGCCTGACCTACGACCAGGCGCTCGACGACGCCCTGGGCCACGGATGGATCGACGGTCAGGTCCGCCGCCGCGACCCATCCACCTACTCCCAGCGCTTCACCCCTCGCCGGGCGACCAGCGCGTGGTCCAAGCGCAATGTCGCCATCGTGGAGCGGTTGCTGGCCGAGGACCGAATGCACGCTGCGGGCCTGGCCGAGGTGCAGCGAGCCAGGTCCGACGGTCGCTGGGAAGCAGCCTATACCGGGCCGGCCACCATCGAGGTGCCGGCCGATCTCACGGCGGCGCTGGTCAGGGCGCCCAGCGCGCAGGCAATGTTCGAGACCCTCACCAGCCAGAACCGGTACGCCATCCTGTACCGGCTGCACACCGCCAAGCGCGCCGACACGCGCGCGCGGCGTCTGGAGCAGTACGTCGCCATGCTCGCTCGCGGCGACACGATCCACCCGCAGAGGCGCCGACGCTCCGGCTGAAACCGCGGGCGTGCCGCTCGTGCAGGGCTACCTGCTCGCTCACCCGGGTCAGCCGTGGCCTGGGTCGGCGACGCTGCCGGCGGGTCTCGGGTTGCGCTCGGCGGTCGCCTAGCCGCCGCGTTGCTGGTGTTCGCAGGTGACGGCACCTTCAGGCCCGGACTGGCGATTGCCGCCCGTCCTGCTCACAGATCTCGCTCGTAGTAGTAAGCGACCGGGCCGTCGGCCCTCCCTTCGCGGTTTGTGAACCCGACGCTTTCGTACAGGGCGCGCGCCGCGGTGTCGTTCTCGCTCGTGCCAAGGTCCATGTGATCGGCGCCCTCTCGGCGCGCGAGCTCGATCGCGGCTTCGAGCAGCGCGCGCCCGAGCCCCTGTCCACGCCGGCCGGGAGCAACGTAGAGCTCCGCGAGGTAGCACTCCAGGGCCTGCGTCCAGATCGCCGGGCGGAAGCGCAGCACCGCGAGCCCATCGGGTCCGGCGCCTACGAGGAGCACGGTGATCTCCCCTTCGGCGAGCAGTTGCCGCACCCGGTCGGCGAGCTGCCGGGCGCCCGGCGTCGGCTCGCCGAACTCGCGGTTGAAGTCATGCAGAAGGCCGCCGATCGCCGCGCAGTCTGCGAGATCGGCCCGGCGTACGGACGGGAAAGACGCGGTGCTCAGTCGAGTCGCAGCTTGATCGTTGGGTCGACCTGCTGGGCGGCGCCGAGTGCGGCGCCGAACGCGGCCATCAGCAGCTGTTGCACCTGTGCTCGTGGTAGGTCCTCGGTTTGGACCCAGTCGAGGATCGCGGCGTCCATGTAGCCAAGCCAGCCCTTGATGGCGTTGCGTAGCGCCGGGCGCGGCTTGCGTTTGCCGATCAGCGCGGCGAGCAGCATGTCCATGGTGTGGGCGCGGAAGCCCTCGACAAGCACGTGGGCCTCGGTGAGGGTCGCAACGCTCTGCATGAGCTTGGACCACGTGCGTGCGTTGTCCTCGACCCAGCGCAGGTAGGCGTCCAGGCTGCGTGCGAGTTGCTCGATCGGGGCTCCTTCGCCGCGCGGCTCGATCAGGCTTTGCAGCTGCGCCGACGCGTCCTCCAGAGCGGCACTGAAGAGGTCCGTCTTGCTGGGAAAGTAGTGGTAGAGCAGTGCCTTGGACACGCCCGCGGCCTGAGCGATCTGACGCATCGAGATCTCCTCGAAGGCGTGCTCTGCGAAGAGCGCGGCCCCGGCCTCCAGCAGCTGGCGGCGGCGCTCGTCGGTTTGCAGGCGGGTGTAGGCAGGTTGGCTCACGAGGTTCATTCTAGCCTCTGTTGACCGTGGGTTGACAAGCCCGACGAACGCGCTACCCTGCCTATCTACCGACGGTCAACAAGGAGGATCGATGAGCGCGCCGGGCACCGAGCACACATTGGAAGAGCGGCTCGCGAGCCTCGAGTCGCGTGTGGGCGATGCCCTCGCCGCTTGCGAGCGACGCACCGCTGTCCTCGAGGATCGGATGTCACGCATGGAGTGGAAGCTGCCTCGCTCCGCCCGGCCCGCACCCGCCGGCGCGACCGCGGTTGCCGACCTACCCCGCCTGTGGGGGCCAGACGGGCCGCCCAACCCGCGCGCCCGGCTCGGCGCGGCAGAAAGCACGGGCGCAGTGCCCGAGACGCCGCCGACCACCGGTGGCATTCGCAGGGACGCCGGTCAAGGTGCTCAGACGTCCCTGAGCGACCTGGTCGGCGGCCGACTTCTGGCGTGGATTGGAGGCGTTGCCACGCTGGTGGGAATCGTTCTGTTCCTCGCGCTGGCGATCTCGCACGGATGGATAGGTGAACAGGCACGGGTCTTGCTCTCGGGAGCCGCGTCGATCGCACTGGTGGCTGCCGGCGTGTGGCTGCACGCCCATCGCGGCAGGACCGAGGCGGCGATCGTGATGGTCGGCACCGGGACCGCCGGCCTATTTGCCACGCTGATCGTGGCCGGCGAGGTCTATCGGCTGATACCGGGGTTGATCAGCGTGGGCGCTTCGATGGTCGTCGGCGCCGTGGCCACGGCGCTGGCCACCCGTTGGGCTGGACGCGCGATTGGGGCGTTGGGTCTGGGAGGCGCGCTGCTCTCACCGATGCTGGTGGGGGCTCCGGCGAGCACTGCGACGATTGCCGTGCTTGCCGTCGCGGCCGCGTGTGCGATGTGGGTCGTCGCCTGGCAGCAGTGGGAACGGCTCGGGCTTGCCACGGTGCTGCTCTGTGCGCCGCAATGGGCCCTGTGGGCGTCGCGTGGCCAACCGGCCGCCCTGGTCATCGTGGTCCTCATCGCGTTCGCCGGGCTTGGCCTCGCCGGAGGCGTGGGAGCGGACCTTCGCTCCGTGGCGCCACGTCGCCATCGCACCTCGATTGCCATCCTCGTCCTCAACGCATGTGTCGTTGCGGTCGTCGGTTACTCCGCTGTCCGCTATGCCGCGGGCGCGGTGATCGCCGATCTGTGGCTGGTCGGTCTTGGTGGCGCCCACGCCACCGTCGGGCTGTCCCGGTACAGGCTCGAGATATCCCGCGAGGTACGCCAAGTGCTGGTGACGCTCGCTGTCCTCCTCGCTGACGTCGCCTTCGGTCTGAGCGCTGACGGGATTGCCCTGGCGATCGGCTGGGGCACCTCGGCGGTGGTTTTTGCCTGGCTTGCCCGACGCGTTTCGCGCACGGCCTCAGACCGAACCGTGATGGAGCTCGGTCTCGGTGGCCACGTCGCTCTGGTGCTCATCCGAGCCCTGATCGACGCGCCGCCGTCCACGCTGGGGACGGGCACCGCTGCCCTCGTTTCGCTGCTGTCGGTGTCGGCCCTGGCCGCCACCTGCCTGGTGTGCGCGCGCCTTACCGACCCCAACCGACCCGCATGGCAAGGCATGCTCGACGGCCTCGGATTCCTGGCGATCGCCTACCTCACCGCCGGGGTGCTGGATGGAGCCGCGCTCGTTGCCGCCTGGGCGCTCGAGGGGCTCGCGCTGACCCGGATCGCTCGCCACACCGGCGAGGAGAACGCCAAGCTCGGTGGCGTCGCGTTCCTGGGCGGGGCCACGCTTCACGCCCTCGCGCTCGAGGCGCCCCCCGTCGCGCTGCTCACCGGCGCCCGCGACCTGGCGGATGGCGCGATCGCCCTCGCGACACTGTCGGGCGCCGCCCTGCTCGGCGCACGCACACAACCGGTCGCCGGCATGATGCGACGCTGGTTGCTGGCCACTGCGGCGGTCACCCTTCTCTACCTGGCGTCGATCGCGATCGTCAGCGCCTTCCAGCCCACATCCGCCGGCGCGATCGACACCGTGCTTGACCTCGGCGTCCGTCAGCAGGGACAGGTGCTGCTCAGCGCGCTGTGGAGCGTGGTCGGACTCGCCGCTTTGGGCCTCGGTCTGCGCAGGTCAATCAGCGCTATTCGCAGCGGTGCGCTGGCGTTGCTGCTTGTCACTGTCGCCAAGGTCTTCCTTTACGATCTCTCCACGCTCAACTCCGTTTACCGCGTCATCTCGTTCCTCGTGCTCGGCGTGCTGCTGCTCTCAGGGGCATTTCTCTACCAGCGCCAGCGCCCCCCGCAGCTGCCGGACCTGCGTAGCGTGCGTCCGCGCTAGGAGCTCACGAGCAGTGGAGATCCGCAATTACCTGGGAGTCGAGCAACGGGGTGTCGGACATGCGGTCGAGTAAGGGCAAGCGGCGACAGGGGGATGAGATGAAGAGCAACGGGATGGGCTTCGGGAAAGCCATCCTCTGCGGCGCCCTGGGCGGGTCTCAACTCGACTCAGTCACGGAACCCGAGCGGTGTCCCCGGTCTGCAGGTCGACGGTTACTTCCCGGATACCTCAACCGACAACGGGGAGAATGGATGGTTCCACGATGCCCAGTTCGTGATCCGCTTCCCCAACCGGTGGAACGGGAAGCTCGTGATCACCGGAGCGCCGGGCATCCGCAAGCAGTACTCGACCGATCCCGTCATCAGCGACTGGGCGGTGGCCCGCGGATACGCGTACGCCTCCACCGACAAGGGCAATAACGGCGACCTCTTCTACCAGGACGAGACCCAACCGGGCGGCGTGATCGCCGAGTGGAACTCCCGGGTCACGCAGCTGACCGTGGCAGCCAAGCAGGCGGTTCGCATGCGGTACGGACGGTAGCCCGACCGCACGTACATGACCGGCATCTCAAACGGGGGCTACCTCACCCGCTGGGCGCTTGAGCATCACCCCGAGCTATACGACGGAGGCGTTGACTGGGAGGGGACGCTGTTCACGCCCAACGGTCCCAATCTTCTGACCTACCTGCCGACGGCCCTGAAGTACTTTCCGACCTATCGGTCCACCGGTAGTCAGGCCGCCCACGACGCGATGATCCGCGCCGGCTTCGCGCCCGGCTCGGAATTTCTCTGGAACGACCACTACAGCGAGTATTGGGATCTCACGCGGCGGACCTATCGCCAGCTGTTCGATCCGAGCTACAGCGGCCCATTTCAGGCCGGCATACCCTTCTGCCCATCGAGCACGTCCTTCTGCGACGCCGACTACGACTATGCGTCGCGGCCGCAGGCGGTGCACGACGCGGTTGGGTCCGTATCTCTAACGGGGCACATCGGCAAGCCCATGCTGACTCTGCACGGAACGTTGGACGCACTCCTGCCCATCGCTGTCGACTCGAACGTGTACACGAAGATGATTCAGCAGGCGGGGAGCGGGGCGCTCAGCCGCTACTACGTCATCCAGGACGGAAACCACGTGGACGGACGCTATGACCTCTACGGCAGCAGGCTGCGCCCGATCCTGCCCTGTTACCGGGCCGCGTTCGTGGCGCTGGAGGGCTGGGTGGAGCGTGGGCAGGCTCCCCCTGCCAGCCAGCTCGTACCCGACCCTCACATCGCGAACGTGGCCAATGAGTGCGCCCTCGCGGGAGCAGCGGCGCCATCGACGGGGGCCGGACAGTCCGCAGCTTCGCCGGGCGGCGGACAGTCAGGAGCTTCGCCGGGCGGCGGCGCCCGCGACCGGCAGGCGTGCCGGAGCCGCCGTCGTTTCATCATCCATGTGCCGCGCGGGACCCTGAGCGTCCGCGTGGCCGGACGGCGGCTGAGAGTGCGCCATCACACGGCGTGGGTCGATCTGCGCGGCGCTCCACGGAGCACCGTACGTGTGACGATGCTCCTCCGTGACGGCCGCCGGGTTCAGCGCGTCTACCACACCTGCACGCACAGACGTGGGCGCCGACAGGGTGCTGGTCACCGACGGTCCGAGAGCCGCTGTCGGGCCTAGATCGGCAACCGGCGAAACACGGCGCGAGGCAGGAGCCGCAGAGCCAGCATCACCCACCGCAGCGGCGCGGGCGCCCAGACGGTGTGCGCGCGGCGACGCAGGCCCTTAGCGACCTCTGTCGCAACGTCCTCGGCCGTCGTCGAGAGGGGCGCCGCCTTGAGTCCCGCCGTCATCTTCGTATGCACGAAGCCCGGCCGTACGACGAGCACGTCGACGCCCGTGCCGGTCAGCGAGTCGCCGAGACCCTGGGCGAACCCGTCGAGGCCGGCCTTGGATGCGCCGTAGACGAAATTCGACTTGCGTACCCGCTCGCCCGCCACCGAGGAGAGCACGACGAGCGTCCCGTGTCCCTGGCGCTGCAGCTGATCGGAGGCCAGGATCAGCAGCGAGGCCGGCCCCACGAGGTTCGTCCCCAGCACCTCGACGGCGCCCGCCGGCTCGCGGCGGGCGCGCTGCTCGTCGCCCAGGATGCCCAGGGCCATGACGACGACGTCCACGTCCTCGCTGTGCGCGAAGGCGTCGCGCATCATGGCCGGGTGCTCCTCGACACGCGTGGCCTCGAGCGCCATCACCTCGACCCGACTCGCGCCGCGCGCGCGCAGCTCCTGTGCAGCCTGCGCCATCCCGCCCGCGTCGCGGCCCGCGAGGATCACCGTCCGTGCACGCTCGTCGACGAGCGCGCGGGCGATCGCCAAACCGATCTCGGAGGTTCCACCCAAAATGAGGACGCTCTGTACCGACCCCGTGCCGTCGCGCATGCCGACCACCTTAGGCCGCGAGCAAGGGCAGTCGGCGCGTGAGGTCCGAGCGCATCGTCCCGTGGGGATCCAGCCGCCGCTGAATCTCGCGCCACTTGCCGAGGCGGGGATACATGGCTTCCACCAGATCCGGGCGCAGGCGCGCGTCCTTCGCCAGGTAGACGCGACCGCCGACCGCGACGACCAGCTCGTCCAACCCATCCAACAGTTTCTGCAGGCCGGGCAGTCGGGCGGGGATGTCGAGCGTGAGGGTCCAGCCCGGCATCGGAAACGACAGGAGCCCCTCCTGCTCGCCGAAGCGCTTCAGAACGGCGAGAAACGACGCAGTTCCCGCCGAGCTCAACCGCTCGAGGATCGCGCGGAGCACGTCCTCGGCGCCGAAGGGTACGACGGCCTGGTACTGCAGAAAGCCACGCGGACCGTACAGCTTGTTCCATGAGCGCAAGCGATCCAGGGGGTGAAAGAAAGCGGCGAGTGGCTCGATGGCCCCGCGCTCGTCGTGCGGCGCGCGGCGGTACCACAGTTCGTTGAAGGCCCTGCCCGACGCGCGGTTGAGCAGGCCCGGTGGCGTCCACGGGGTGGTTAGCCCTGCGCCGGTCGAGTAGCCCAGCGCATCGGCGCGCGCATCCGCGTCCAGTTCGTCGCGAGTCGCGTGATCACCCCGCGTGAGGACGCCTCGCCCGAGGCTCGCTCCCCGCGCGAGGCAGTCGACCCAGGCCACCGAGTAGCGGTATTCGTCGTCACGGCGCGCCATGCGCTCGAGCAGGTCATCGAGTCCGCGCGCCTTCTCGGTGTCGACGCGGATCCGGCTCGTCTGGATCGGGATGAGCCCGATCCTGGCGCGGGTGATGATCCCGGTCAGCCCCATCGCGCCCGCGGTCGCCGCGAAGACATCGGGCGCGCCCGCACGGTCGACCTCGAGACGCTCGCCCGCAGGCGTCTGCAGCGTGAACGACTCGACGTGCATGGCGAACGAGCCGTCGCGATGGTGGTTCTTGCCATGGATGTCCGAGGCCATCGCCCCGCCTACCGTCACCTCGCGGGTGCCGGGGGTGACCGGCACGAACCATCCGAGCGGAACGAGCAGACGCATCAACTTGTCCAGGCTCGCGCCGGCTCCGACGGTGATGGTTCCCCGCTCGAGGTCGATCGCCTCGACGCGGTCGAGCCCCGTCATGTCCAGGACGCGTCCGCCAGCGTTCTGCGCGCAGTCACCGTAGCTGCGACCGAGGCCGCGGGCGATCACTCCGCGAGCGTCGGCCGCGGCGAGAAGGCGCGCAACCTCGTCTGCGTCGACGGGGCGCACGACGCTGGCGCGCGTGGGCGCGGTGCGCCCCCAACCCGTCAGGATGCGCGACTCGTGGGGATGCTCAGAGATAGACGCCGAGAACAAGAAGGACCACGAAGGCCAGGCCGAGTAACTGAAGCTGGCGGTCTCCCAGGACGATCTCCTCGGGCTCTTCACCGTGGCCCTCGTCGATCAGCAGGCCGTAGCGCATGACCGCCAAGACGACGGGAGCGATCGAGACGGTGGTCCACACGGAGGCGGGATGTCCCCCGTGCCCCTCGAACGCCCACAGGCAGAAGGCGAGAATCGTCACACCGCCAGCGATGGTGATGATCTGCGTCAGATATTCCTTGGTGTAGACGCCCAACGTCGAGCGCGTCGTGGCCGCCTCGGGCCCGAGAGCGACTAGCTCCGCATACCGCTTGCCCGCCACCATGTAGAGGGGGCCGAAGGCGGTCACGATGGCAAACCACCGTGATATGGGCAGATCACTGGCAAGTCCGCCCGCCAGCGCCCGCATGAAGAATCCCGAGGCGACGATCGCGATGTCAAAGACGGGCACGTGCTTCAGCCGGAACGTATAGGCGGCCGTGAGGATCACGTAGCCCGTGACGATGGCCCCGAGCTTCCACTGCACGACGAAAGCGAGTGCGACCCCACCCACCAGGCATCCCGTCCCCACAAGCACCGCGAGGCGGACCGGCACGAGGCCGGCGGCGACGGGACGGTGGCGCTTGACGGGATGCTTGCGGTCGGCCTCGACGTCGCTGGCGTCGTTGAGGAAGTACGTACCGCTCGAGACGAGGCAGAAGGCCACGAAGGCCGCTGCCGTGCGCACCAGGACATGACCGTGGCCGATGACGCCCGCGGCCGCCGGCGCCGCGGCTACCAACACGTTCTTGGTCCACTGCCGGGGCCGCGCCGAGCGCCACAGGGCACGGATGTGCAGGGGGCGAGCGCCTGGACGATTCCCGTCTGCGGGCTCAGCGGAAGCCGTCGTCGCCCAGGGGCGCCGCGGTGTGCGCACGTCGCCTGAGCGTGAACTCGTCACGGGAGGGCCGTCAGGATTTCGTAGCCGGGAGCCGGCTGCGCGACCAAGGTAGTGTGCGACACGACCGGCCACGCCTCGAGAAAGGGTCGCGGCGCGGGGCCG
>JAABUQ010008324.1_pt1 | contig 14595 bp, 17 predicted proteins | sample 5560001 | NCBI WGS metagenome assembly JAABUQ01 (sample SAMN10711888, study PRJNA513371) | rock metagenome | isolation source: Antarctica rocks | place: Antarctica: Victoria Land, Finger Mt nord | collected 2015-12-18
CGTCAAGTGAGGAGGCCGCCGGACGAACTGAGACCAGGTCCAGTCCTCCGCATAGTTGGAAAAACCAACGGCTTGATCGCCCTCCTGAAACTTCGACGTCAACCAAACGCGCGATGGGTTGGATACTATGTAGGGACGTGTCAATCGTCAGGTGAAAGAGAGGTACCTCGATGGAGCCCGGTTTTCCGCTCAGATTCACCAAAGAGTGTTGAGGGTCCTGTTGGCGGCCCTCGCGGCAGCGTGTCTCTCATCCCTGACCCTGCACAACGCGCATGCCAGGCGGCCCTGTCGTCAAGAAGCCTGTCCCGGCGGCGGTGACCACTCGGGCAGTGCCGCCGGTGACGGCTGCACCGGCTCAGCCGTCGACCGGCGTCGCGCTGCCCAGCGCGGCGCCAGCTCAGGTCGGAGCCGCGGCCGGCCCGCCGGTCAATCCGGCACCCCTGCCGACAGCACCTCCCACGAAGCCGGTCGTAGCGACGCCGCCGGCTCATAACTCCGGCGGTCCTAAGGCCGGCGGTCAGAACGCCGGCGGTCCCAATGCGAGCGGTCAGAACCCGGCGGGTAACGACAGCGGCGGTCACAAGCCGGGCTCGAATGCGCCCAGCGCCATCGGATCCGTTCCGGCCTCACCCGCGCTCTTGGGACCCACCACTGCTGGGCCGACCAACACGGCGCCGGCAGCCTCCGGATTGACCGGAACTGCTTCAGCGCTCCCATCGAACCCCCTCGCCGCCCAATCCGTCCAGGCTGGACCGGTCCTGTCCGGGCCGTTCGATGCGTCGACGGCAGGTCGCACACCGAGTGCTGGCCGGGGCGCCAGCGATCCGACGTTCTCAACCAGTCGGGTTAAACCGCTGGCCATCAATGCCGCTCCACCTTCGGCCAGTGCCTGCGGCGCCGGCGCCTCGGCCGGATCGGTTGGACCGTACTCGGGTAACTGCGCCGCAGATCTCGTCGGCGGCGTCATCAGCACGAGCCAGGTGAGCCGCGACCTGGGCCCCAATCTCGCGGGTCCCGGTTCCATCGCAGCGGGACCTGGCGGCAGCGCCCAGAACGGCGCCGTTCACGGTGGTGGCGGTTTCGACGGATTCATCGGCACCGGTCCGTTGGCCAGCACCGGGCTTCCCTTGACCACACTTCTGCTGGCGTTTGTCCTGATCGCGTTGGGACTCGTCCTGCAGCGGAGGCGGGCTGATTCCGAGGGCTGAGGGTCCAGCCGGGATTAAGTGAAAGGGATCGGGCGAACCGGTCCTGGTTGAGGTTCGGCCGGCCCGGCACGAGGCCGGGGCCGGTTGCATCTTTGTCGTTCGGCAGGTTGCTCTGCGGCGCCGTTGGATTAGCAGGCGCGGCCCCTGGTGAGCGGCGCACCGCTTTGAGTCCTACGTCCTCTTTTCACCGAAAGGCCCAGACGAGTACAGCCTGTTCGCTGTGGCGCCGGCTGACCGTAGGTTGCGAGCGGCCTCAGGGATTCTCGGCGCTCAAGGGAGGCGCAGGTCGAGAGCCGCCCCCCGGTCGAATTCGCCCGCGTAGCCGCGTTGATGAAGCTCACCCGCGTCAGCGCCGGCTCGCCACGCCGCCAGCAGCTGGTCCGGATCGAGCTGAACTCCGATTGGGTTCGCCCTGAACTCCGCGGCCGTGCGCATCCATGCGCCTGACGCGCGCCAGTCGCCGAAGTTGTCGACCTGTAATTCGACGCTGTTCCCGTCCGGGTCCAGGTAGTACAGCGATGTGGTCATGCCGTGGTCAAGGGCCGCGTGCGGCGTGATGCCTTCGCGCTTCAGGCGCTCGTAGGTCTCGAGCAACTGATCGATGCTCGGGTACTCGAAGGCGGCGTGGTGCATTCCGGCATGTGGGATCTTGGCGGGGTCGTCCTCAACTCCCGGGACCCCGAGCAGCGCTACTCGGTGGTTGGCCTCGTCATTGGTCATCCACGCAGCCACGCTGTCGCGGAAATTGGGCACCATGCCAACGACCTTTCCGTACCAGTCGATCATCTCGTCCAGGCGCGTGGTTTTGAACGTCACATGGTGCAGAACTGGCTTGCTGACTGGGATCGCGGACATTGCCTCCTCGCTGCTGCCGGTAATCAGGAGCGTTCACCGCTCCGCTGTCCTAGTTGCGCACGATCCGGCGATAACGTGCAACCGCTCTCGGCGCAAACACGGCGATGAGGCCAACGGACCAGGCGAGCGCTCCCCATACGGAGTTCCCGGGCGGGGTGCCGATGAAGAGAGCGCGCGTTGCGTCGACCACGATCGTGAACGGGTTGACGTTGGCAAAAGCCTGAAGCAAGGGCGCCATGGAACCGACCGGGACAAAGGCTGACGACACGAACGTCAGCGGGAAGACGACGAGGAATCCTATTGACCCAGCCGATTCGGCGGAGCTCGCTTAGAGCCCCATGAGGGCGAAGATCCAGGAGAACGCATAGCTAAAGAGCAGCAGGATCACGAAGCCAAGGATGACCTCACGGACGCTGGTTCCGAAGCGGAAGCCGACTGCGAAGCCGACTGCGATCATGAGCACTATGGCCAGAATGTTCATGACAACGTCAGCGAGCGTTCGGGCCCCGAGCACCGCAGGTCTGGCGATGGGAAGCGAGCGAAAGCGATCGATCAGGCCCTTGCGCAAGTCTTCATTGAGGCCCACGGCGGTGAGGTAGCCGCCGAAGGCGATGGTCTGGGTGATGATCCCCGGCATCAGGTAATCGACGTACTTTTAGCCCGGCGTCCTGATGGCGCCACCGAACACGTACACGAAGAGCAGCACGAACATCACGGGCTGCACCGTGAAGCCAAGCAATAGATCGGGAGCGCGGGGGATGCGGATCAGATTCCGGCGCGTGATCACCAGGGTGTCCTCCACAGCCATGAGCATCGACCTCATTCAGGCCTCCTCCTCTGCCGGCTCTTCGGCTTGCCGGCCGGTCAACGTGAAGAACACGTCATTGAGCGTTGGTCTGCGGACCGACGCGTCCTCGATCTGGACCCCGGCCGCGTCCAGGCATCGAACTGCCTCCACCACGGCACCGGTGCGCCGCCCGACGGTCACTGTCAGCAGTCGACCGTCCAGGCGCGGCATGTGTCCGTCCGCCATGGCGGTGAGCGCATCAACGGCCAGGCCAGGATCGGCCTGGGAGCCCAGCACCACTTCGAGCCGATCGCCGGCAACCTGATGCTTCAGCTCGTCAGAGGTGCCCTCGGCTATGACCGCGCCATGCTCGATCACCGCGATCCGATCGGCCAAGCGGTCGGCCTCGTCAAGGTATTGAGTGGTCAGAAGAACCGTGCTGCCCTCGGCCACCCGCCGTTCGATGGTTTCCCAGAGGCTGATTCGGCTCCGCGGGTCAAGCCCGGTGGTCGGCTCATCGAGGAAGATCACCGGCGGCCGCGCCACCAGTGCCGCCGCCAGGTCCAGGCGCCGGCGCATGCCGCCGGAATATGTCTTCACCGCCCGTCGGCCGGTCTCGTGCAGGTCGAACTGCTGAAGCAGCTCGTCTGCGCGATCGCGCGCGACGGGGCCAGCTTCGAGATGGTGGCAGCCGGCATGAATCTGGAGTACGCCCGACTGTCCGGCAAGGAATTGCCGGAGGCCTATGAGCACGTCCTGAGCGAGGTGCTGGAGGGTGGCCACAGCGTTTTTCCCAGCGGTGAGGAGATCGAGAGATCCTGGGAGATCGTCGATCGGCTCGTCAGCAAGTGGGAGGCGGGCGGGCATCCCGAGACCTATCGCCGGGGCAGCTGGGGCCCGGAGGCGGCCCGCGAGCTCATGATCAGGACTCACGGTGGCCGCTGGATAAACCCCGGTGACGAGCCAGGCACTGCCTGAAGAAGCCGGCAGGGGCCAGCCAGGAGTTCGCCGAGGACCACCTCCCCGGAGCGATCAACCTTCCGCTGAGAAGGATCGAAGCCGAAGCCGAAGACATCCTCGAGAAGGGCCGGCCAGTCATCGTCTACTGCTGGGACAACGCTTGAGACATGTCGCCCAGGGCCGCGTGGCGGCTCGAGAGCCTCGGGTTTGGCGATGTAAACGACTACGCGGCCGACAAGCTGGACTGGATGGCGGCCGGGCTGCCCACGGGGGGGTCCAACGCCAATCGCCCCCGAGCGGCCGCTCTCGCCCGGAGGGACGTCCCCACCTGCGGGTTGCAGGAGCGGCTGGCCGAGGTCAGGGATCGCGTTCAAGGGCAGGGTTGGAGCGCCGTGGTCGTCGTGAACGAGCGGCGAGTCGTTCTCGGCCTGCTGCGTGCAAAGCAGCTGGAGTCGGACGGGGGTCAGCTGATTGCCGAGGCGATGAGGCCCGGTCCCAGCACCTTCCGGCCCTACGTCCTGGCTGAGGAGATGGCTCGAACCATGTCAGACCAGAACCTCGAGAGCTCGCCGATCACCACATCCGATGGGAGGCTGGTGGGATTGCTGATCCAAGCGGACGTCAAGGCCGCGGTTGGAAACCACCACACCTAAGCCCGGTCAACGGATCCAGCGGGATGGCGCGGAATCGGCCCGAGGGGTCACCGATGGCCGTGCTGGTCGGCCCGGCCATGGCGATAAGGGTCCAATCGTGAGGCGGCCGGCGAGTACGTCGAGGAACGTTCGAGAGGCTCTCAAGGTCGCAGGAGCTCCGTCTGGTATTGCGGAGCGAGCGCTTCGGCCTTTGCTCTGAAGGGGGCCTGGGCGGCCGGGGTGAGCTCGCGTGGCGGCTCTGTCCGGCAGCCGACGGGGGCCCCGACGGTGATGAAGAACTGTTCCTGTTCAGGCGGAGAGCACGCGCACAGAAGGCGCGTCGGCCGGTCGGAGGAATTGCGAAAGCCATGGGGTGCGTTGGCCGGCACGTTGACGGCTTCGCCGGCTTTCGGAACCGATAGCGTGCCTCGGAAGGTGAACTCGACCTCCCCGTCGAGAACTGTGAACATCTCTTCGAAGTCATGACGGTGCGGAGGAGGGCCGCCGCCGGGCGGAACGTACATATCGATGACGGCATAGCGACCGGCGGTGACCTCGCCGGTCAGGAGGTTGTTGTAGGTGTCGCCCACCACACCGAGGTGGGCAAGCTCCGGTCTTTGTCGGGCCGGGCGACCACGAGATCCCGTGCCGGGTCAGCGGGCGGAATCGACGCCGGCTGAGTCGAGGTGGCTGAGCTGTCGTTCATCGTGCTATTCCCGTGTTGGCGTTTGTTGATCCCTTCCAGGTCCTTCTCCCAGATCGATATCAATGGTCTCGCTCCTACGTGACACATTCCGTAACGCTTTCCGACTGGTATCGCGGCTGACCCTGACGGACGTGAACCGGCCTACCCTTGCCGAGGGCAGCCATGGTTCGGATCGATCTTCACCTCCATACGTCCGCCTCGTTCGACTGCAGCGTCGAGCCCCGGCAGATCCTGCGGCGATGCAGGGCGCTCGGACTCGGACCGGTGGCGATCACCGACCATGACACGATCGATGGCGCCCGCGAGCTCGCCGAACTTCACTCTTGGCCGGTGGTCATCGGGCAGGAGATCACAACGACGGAGGGCGAGCTCATCGGGCTCTTCCTGCGCGAGCGCATACCCCTCGGCCTGACGGCCCGGAAGGCGGCGCTGCGGATCAAGGACCAGGGCGGGCTCGTCTACCTTCAGCATCCATATGACGCCTTCAGGCGCCACGCCCAAGAGGAGGCGATCGAGGCCATCGCCGACCTGATCGACATTGTCGAGGTCTTCAACGGCCGGTCGGACGAGGAGGCCAACTGCCGGGCCGAGGACCTCTGTCAGATACTGCGGGCCGCGCCAGGCGCGGGCTCGGACGCACACACGCTGGCCGAGCTCGGCTCTGTGTACACCGAGTTGGAAGACTTCAGGAGCGCGAGGGAGCTCTCGCAACGACTGCACGAGTCGAGAATCGTTCGGCGTCCGAGCCGGTGGCGGCTGTGGGCCGAAGCGAGACTTCATTCCTCCGTTGGCCGACAATGAGACGCAACCGCATGCTAGTCAGCCGCTTGAAGTTTTTTACCAACTCCGACCGTCGACCAATGCCAAAGGCTATCGCCCGCCGGGCCCGATCTTGGTGGCCAAACCCTTGGCGTTCGCTGCCTGCTGCCAGCCAGGCTACGGCGCATTTCGCCTCATAGAGTGGTGCTCCGTCAAGACCCGCCCGATCCAATCGGCGACGGATCGCGCGCGACTCCGCGCAGGCTTCGGAGCGGTGGTTCTCGTCCGCGTGGCGACTGAATCCCCGGTGGCCGGTCGGGACCCGCACCCGGATGAACTGGCGGTTTCGCGCCCGAGGTATGGGGAGGCATGGCTAGAGCCCTTTTATCTTCGGCTCGCCCTCTTTGCGGGGGTGACGATCCTGGACGTCGGGGCTGGACGACGACCGAGCGTTCCGAAGGAGCTCAGACCCGCTCGGTGCCACTACGTGGCGTTGGACCCCTCGCCGCAAGAGTTGGCCGCGTCTCCTCAGGGCTCGTATGACGAGGTCGTCATCGGCGACGTCACGGACGCTCTGCCAGCCCTCGCGGGTCGGTTCGACTTGGTGGTGAGCTGGCAGGTCCTGGAGCATGTGCGACCCATGGAGAAGGCGGTGGCCAACCTGCGCACCTTCCTACGGCCGGGAGGTCACCTCGTGGCTCAAGTCTCGGGTAGGTACTCCGCATTCGCGATCCTCAATATGGCCTCACCACATCAGGTTTCAACCAGAGCGATGCAGCGGCTGCTTGGCCGCGCGCCTGAAACGGTCTTCCGAGCGCACTACGACCACTGCACCTACTCAAGCTTGCAGCGGCTGCTCTCCCAATGGAGGCAAGTTGAGATCGTCCCACGGTATCGTGGGGCCGGATACTTCGCCTTCTCACGAATACTGCAGCGAGCATATCTCGTATACGAGGATTGGGTGGAGGCGAAGCAACATCGGAATCTAGCCACTCACTTCCTGATCTCAGCCGCGAAGTGAGCCTGGCATCGGCTTCAGCAGCGCAGCTAGCAACGCGTGGTGCAACTGCTACCGGCTACCAATACCCACAGGCGACGTTTTCCATCTCGATGTTGATCCCTGAATGGACGATCCCCCAGATGCATAATGGCTTCAGCAGCTGCGTTTCCCCGAAATATCAGCGCCGCCCGTCGGACGAATCGCAAGGAGGTTGTAGGCAACCCAACCCGAGTGGCACCGCCGTCAGCTGGCTGCTTTTTGGGACCCGGTAAACCTGATACGATACCGGAACCATCCCATGAGGAGACACGAAGAGCAGCGAGACATCGTTGTGGCGTCGCCCTACCCTGAGGGCGCCATTGTCGCATTGGCTGCGTCACTCAGCCGCCAGCGTCTGAGGGTTCTCTACACTAGCGCCTTCAATATACTACCAGGCTTCGTGGGCAAGATACCGCTGCATGCGGTTCAGCACGTCGACAGCCGGCTCCATCGGCGCCGGTGGGCAGGGCTGTCGTCGGACCTGGTGGAGGATGTGGCGGTAGCACCGGAATTACTACGCATGGCTTGCGCAAATTCGCCCCTGGATCGCCGATGGTGCTTTGCGGCGATGTACCTTCAAAAGAGAGCGTTTGACAGTGCGGTTGCGCGTCGACTGCAGCCGCGCATGTACCGTTTATTTGTTGGCGTGCAGGGCTCCGCAGCCGTGTCTTTGCGCAGGGCTCGGGACTCAGGATGTGTTGGAGTGCTACATCACGTCAATTCGTGTGCATCCGAACACAATTCCCTCCTGCGGCGGTGGCACAGGCTTTCCCCGGGCCATCGCGAGTTATTGCCGGACGGCGTGGTAAGGGTAGAAGCGGAGGAGCTCAATCAGGCAAGTATCATCCTCGTGCCGTCGCAATTCATAGCGAGGCAATTGGTGGCTCGGGCCGTGCCCGCGACTCACATCTCTGTCCAGCCGTATGGCGTTGACGTTGAACGCTTTCAACCACGCGATGCGCCATTGGTCAACAGCACCACAATGCGGCTTCTATATGTGGGTGAGATCTCACTGCGCAAGGGAATTCCGTTTCTAATTGAGGCTGCCTTACGCTTGCCGTCAATCGCGCTGACTCTGATCGGTCCCGTGGTAAGCCCGGAACTACTTAGGAAGCTGCCCTCAAATGTGCATTATGCGGGTAATCGTCCATCTCCACAGATTCCGGCCAGTATCCAATCGGCCGATGCCTTGGTTCTTCCCAGTCTGGAGGACTCCTACGGACTCGTGGTCCTAGAGGCTATGGCTTCAGGTCTGCCTGTTATCGTTAGCAGCCACGCCGGGGCTTCCGAGATTATTGAATCGGGCCGAGAAGGCATCATCGTTCCACCAGGGGATGTGACTGCTCTGGTCCGGGCCATTGAGTGGCTCGCTGATGAACCGACCGCTCGAGTCGATATGGGCAGTCGAGGCCGGACGATGGTCGCAGATCGTTACACATGGGGTCATTACTGTGACCGCGTTATCAACCTGCTCAACCGCCGCATGTCCATCGGTGCATGCTAACGTCGCCCTTGTCGCCTGTCACTCACCCAGCGCGACGGCACCGCTCCCGCCGGAACCGGCTCTGCGGCAGATCACTATCCAGTCACCAACGCCATTTACATGCAGGGCCTGCACAGTAGATTGATCAACCGCACCAGCCGGCGGGTACGCAGTCTGGTCAGTGTCTCCCTGGCAAGCCGTAACCCCTTGCTTACACTGCAAGCCGCGAAACACCATGCGCTTTCAGCCACAGTGTACTTCCTGCATTCTGGTGGCCGATTGACAAGAGGATCAGCCGAGTATAAAGGGGTTCGTCTTCAGCTCCCAGCAAGCCAATGGTATTGCCTAGCTGCGCTAGTACGTCTCATGGATTGGGGAGTTCAGGTCCGACAGTTAGACAATCGCTTCTCGATCCAGCTTCCAATCGGTCTCCAATTTGAGTGTCCGCATATCGGCATCCTATGGTCAGCGCTTACTATGCTGGATGAGCAGTTTCTCACAAACCAGTATGAAGGCCTTCGGGTGAAAAACGCAGCCGTGATCGACATCGGAGCCTTCATCGGCGACAGTGCAGTGTACTTCGCTCGGCGGGGAGCGCTCCATGTGTATGCATACGAACCATACGCCGAGCTTTGCGCTACAGCGAAGCATAACGTCTGGCTGAACGACTGCGGCGAGCGGGTGTCGGTGTTTCAACAGGGGGTCAGCGACCGCTCACGAATCGTAACCGCATATTACAACTCCATGCGAGCGGAAATGAGTGGCGTCACCTCTGATGATTCCCATCCACATGACGGCTGCGGCGACGTGACCGCCGAATCGACGAGGCTTATCTCATTTGCCGACGTACTTCGCGTCGTCGAGCAACGCCACCCCGGATCGCCCGTCGTCTGCAAGGTAGACTGCGAGGGGTGCGAATACAACCTACTGGAGGCGGAGGGGATCGAGGAGGTAATTAGTACGGTTCAACAGCTCGTGATCGAGTATCACGGGTCAGACTCGATCCGACGTACTGGTCTTGCGAAGCGGCTGCGCGACATGGGCTTCGATGTATCGGTAAACCCAACGCGCGCCGACCTCGGCGTGATCAATGCCTCACGCAAGTCTTTAGCGGCGAGAAATGGCGACACCGATCGATGACCAGATCCCGGTGGCGACTCTCAGCAGGCTTGCGCCTAAGTTGGCCAGACCAGCTTGACAGGGTGCTTCCCGCACAGGTTGCTAACGACCAGCGGGCGAAGGTGGTGACCATCTGGGCTCACTACGCACCATACCACTTGGCCCGCATACGAGCACTTGAAGCGGCAGGGTATGACGTTGTTGCATTCGCTATTAGTTCGTGGGTCCCGGAATACCCTTTCTTTAAGGCGGTCCGTGACCACCACATCGTAATCAATGATTGTAGCTTGGGTGAAGTCGGGTTGCTTAGCTCGTTTAAACGAACCTTCGGACTGTTACGACGCCCCAACCGCAGTTGGTGCTTGCGTGCGGTTATGACAGGACTGAAACGGCTGCCGCCGTAATTTACGCTCGCATGTCACGCAGGCGTCCCCGACCGGCCGTTGTGCTTATGGTAGAAAACCAGGCCAAGGACCGGGGCCGTCACTGGCTGACCGAGGCGATCAAGCATGCCTACCTGAAGGCCTTCGACGGCTTCGTCGTAGGTGGATCGACGCATCGCTCTTACCTCACCAGCTTGGGCGTACGGCCGGAGTTCATTCGTCAGGGCTATGACTGCGTCGACAACGACGGGATCGCCCGCCTAGCCGCTGCTTTCCGCGAGATCGACGGCGAAAGGCAGTCCAGGCCGCCCTACTTCCTCTGCATCTGTCGTTTGCTGCCGCGCAAGAATGTCCCCTTCGTTGTGCGGGCATACATTGCTTACCGCCGTTCACTTCCCCCTGGGATAGAGCCCTGGCAACTGGTGATTGGTGGAGATGGGCCGGAACGAAAGGCCGTGCAGGACGCCGCAATGCAAGGTGGGAGCAGTGGTATCCAGTTGATCGGTCAAGTGGATGACTTCGAGGTGCTCGCGCGCTACTACGCCGCATGTGGCGCATTCATCCTGGCTAGCAGTGGAAACGAGCCTTGGGGCCTGGTCGTCAATGAGGCAATGGCCGCGGGCGCGCCCGTGCTAGTCTCAAAGGCGTGTGGCTGCGCCCCGGAGCTGGTGAGGGAAGGCACGAATGGCTTCACATTTGATCCAACGGACGAGTCGCAGCTTACCCGCCTTATGCTCTGGCTGCATGAGCATCCCGATCGAGCATCGAGCATGGGAACGGCATCTCAGGAAATTGGCCAACGATTTCCCCGGCAGTTTTTGCGGCCGCGGTGCGCGACCTCGAGGAGTCGCGTCTGCGCTCCTGACTTGGTCGTGTTTTCTCCTCGTGCTCGTCTCGACCGGCGTGTTACCTCTCAGCTTGGCTGCGACAAGGCTGATCTAGCATTGAGCGCTTCTCAGCTGCGCCGCACGACCTTGACCCGAATATGATCGCTTTGAAGATGCTGGTCTCTAATACACGCGATACGGTCAGCAGTCACACATTTAGAACCGCCGAGTGGTGAACCCAAGGGCTCTACAAGCCCTGAGGCTGCTAAGCTCCGGTCGATTTGGAGGTGCTGGAGGTCTAGCAAGCTGGGTTTCAGGAACGGCGGCGACAAGCGTCCTGATCCTGCTCTTCAACCTGGGCGGCAGCGTCGTGGTGGCGCGTGGGTTGGGCCCTGAGGGTCGTGGGAGCTTGGCCGTGGCCATGCTTTGGCCCATCTTGATTGCCGGCTTCGGAGGGCTCGGAGTCCAGGAGGCCGTGAGTTACTTCTCGGTGGTGGAGCCCGAGAAGAAGTCCCCGACACTAGCAACGGCGTTGTGGATTGGAGCCGCGCAGAGTGCCCTTCTGATAGTCATTGGCTACTCGGTGCTGCCGTTCATCCTCCAGGGCAAACCCGGAGCGGTCTTGGCCGAAACTGACTTCTATCTATGGATTCTGCCTCTGTACCCGCTGACCCTGTATCCAATCGCTCTCTTCCAGGGACGGCTGGCGCTCCGCGCCTTTAACCTCACACGGCTGTCCGTCCACGCCCTGTACACCGGACTGCTCATCGTGCTGTGGATCGGGCACCACCTCACCGTTCACACCGCCCTCGCAGCGTCGATGCTTGCCACCGCCGGGACCTTCCTGCTCTGCATCGTGATCCTTGCGGCTCGCGGCTACTGGACGTGGCGGCCGAGTTGGAGGCTCGTGCAACCAATCCTCTGGTTTGGCGCCAGGCTGCACATCGGAGACGTGGCGGGTCTCGTGACTCTCCGAGCTGATCTGCTCGCGCTCTCTCTCCTTGTTTCGGCCAGTGTCCTGGGCAACTACGTGATCGCGACAGCGACAGGGCTGATCGCGGGAATCCTTCCGACGGCTGCGAGCATGGTGCTCTACCCCGTCTTCAGCAGGCAGGATCCCGCAAGGCTGCCGCTGTCCCTTTCGCGCTTTCTTCTCGCCGGCGGTATCGTCAGCATCCTCCTGAGCCCGCTGCTGCTGCTGTTGCCTCTGTGCGTCACCTACGTCTATGGATCGGGTTTCCGCGAGGCGCAGGCTCTCGCCTGGGTGCTGGTACCTGCCTACGCCATCAGGGGCTGGACCCTCATGCTCACCTCGATCCTGCGAGGCCTCGGTCGTCCGCTGCAGGCCAGCCTGTGCCAGGGGGCAGAGCTTGCCAGCCTCGTCGCTCTGCTCTTCGTGCTGATCCCCGGTCTGGGTGCGATGGGCGCCGCTCTGGCGGTGCTCGGCGGTGCGGCAATGGCGTTGGCTGTCACTATCGCCGCTGCCTCGAGGACCGCGCGGCTGACGCCTGCGAATGCTGTCCGGCTCTGGTCCAGCGACCTGCGCCACCTGCGCCTGGCGCTCGCCGATGGCGCCGTGTACAGTTCGCACGCACCGTGAAAGCGCTGCGCCATGGCAGGAGTGGGGCCGGAGGAGCGATTGTGGCCGACCCCGGGACACCCTGGCTCCCGATGATGGCGGCCGGGTTGGCGCGTGCCGGCCTTCTCCATACGTACGCGGCTCCATTTGCTTTTCAAAACTCGAGCCCAAGGCTGTTGAAGGCGCTGCCCGACCCACTAAGGCGATATGCGACATCCATGATCGCAAACCGTGCCGTGCCGGATGTGATAGATGCCAGCGCCATACGGCGGCGCGCCTCCTTCCTCGAAGCTTTCACGGTGCTCGCCCATCATGCGGGTCCGCGAGCAGCGTCCCTGTCCGGCCCTTCTGCGCGGCTACGCGCACTTTGGTTCGACCGACAAATCTCGCGCCTGATCGAGGCCTCCGACTCGGCCGTCGTGTGCATCTACGGAGCCGCGCTGCGCTCGTTTCAGCGCGCTAGAAGCCTCGGGGTCACGTCCCTTCTCGATTTTCCAATCATGCACTACCGGTTCGCGGAAGCGCTTTTGCAGGAGGAGGCCGAGCTGCAGCCCTCATTCGCCGACACGCTTCAATTTCATCAATTTCCACCCGAGGCGGCGGAACGCATGGACGCCGAGATGGCCGCGGCCCATCGGATTCTGGTGCCCTCGGAGGTCTGCAGACGCACGTTCGAGGACGCTGGTGTTGACAGGGGAAAGGTCTTGGTGCTTCCGTACGGTGTTGACACTGATCTCTTTCGACCGCCCGAGAAACCGAGGTCGGACGGCGTTTTCCGCGTCATCTTCGTCGGCCAGATCACTCAACGGAAGGGGATCTCGTACCTACTGGAGGGGTTTCGCCGAGCCGCGTTGCCCCGCAGCGAGCTCGTGTTGGTAGGCCGGCCCTGGGGGACTGGTGCCGCCTGGCGGCAGGCTGGCGGCGTGCGACACATCAATCACGTTCCGCGGCGTGAGTTGCCCAGGATCTATGCCTCCGCCGACGTTTTCGTCATGCCCTCGCTGGTCGAAGGCTGTGTGCTGACCGCGATCGAGGCGATGGCGTGTGGCCTCCCCGTGATCGTCTCAGATAACGCCTTGGGCGGCATCGTGGAGGATGGTGTCGATGGCTGGGTCGTCCCCATCCGGAATACCGATGCGATCGCCAGCCGGTTGACCCACCTCCATGAGAATCCGAGTGAGCGTTGGCGCGTCGGGCAAGCTGCACGCATGAAGGCTCTCGATTACTCGTGGGAACGCTACGGCGAGCGAGCCGCGACCCTGATCGGGGCGCTCAGGTGACCAGGGTGGGGACCGTCATCGCCGTGCTCGGCCTGATTGCCGGCGTTGCCCTCGGCGCCATCGTCGGACTGGGGCTGGCTCGTGTAGCTCCGTGGATGCTGGTCCTGGCTGGGGCCCTCATGGCGGCAGCGCCCTTTGTGCTTGGGATCGCCGGGCGACGTCTCGACGTGTTCGAGCCTATCTACCTCTTCGCGTTCGCATACGCCGTCCTCTTCGTGATCAGGCCGGCGGTGGACCTGGCGACCCAGGGGGAGTCGCCTGTGATAGTCGGATACAGCGTCGGGCCCACCTACAGTCTGGCCTTGCTGGCCGGGCTCATCGGCGCGGTCAGCTTCTATGTCGGATATTCCCTGAAAGCGGGCACGCGGCTTGCCGAGGCCCTGCCTCTTCCTCGTGCGCGACCGGCGCTTCGCCCGGTCTACTTGGCGGTCGCCATGACTCTGATCGCCTCCCTCCTGCTGTATGGCCTGTTCCTTCGGGACGCCGGAGGGCTGGCGGCGGCCAGCACCATCCTCAACGGACGCAGCGCTCAGGAGCAGGCGGCACTACGAGGATCCTCGGGGTACTTCTACGCGGGACTTCTCTGGCTGACCGGCCCTGGCGTGGTGCTACTCGCGCTTGCGAAGCGATGGATTTCGCTGCCGGGCATTGCTGGATTCGGGCTGCTGTTGCTGGCTCAGGTGACGCCCTTCTCAAATGGCGACCGATCGTGGACGGTGCCTGCCCTCTGCAGCGTCGCCCTGGTCTGGTACCTTCGGCGGCGCCGCCGGCCCTCCGTGCCGGCACTGGCGGGGCTCATGGCCATCGGTTTCACCCTTGGTGTGGTGGTGCCGGCCGAGTATCGGAATGTCGAGGTTCGCACCGGCACCTTGCAGGATACGGTTGGAACGGCGTTCACCCGTCCGATGGACGGCGTTGTTGAGTTCTTCCAGGGCTTGGACACGGCCGAGGTCGATGATCTTGCGGTTGAACTCAGAT
>JAABUQ010008325.1_pt1 | contig 14595 bp, 20 predicted proteins | sample 5560001 | NCBI WGS metagenome assembly JAABUQ01 (sample SAMN10711888, study PRJNA513371) | rock metagenome | isolation source: Antarctica rocks | place: Antarctica: Victoria Land, Finger Mt nord | collected 2015-12-18
CGGTCGAGCTGGAAAATGGAGCTTCCGGCGTGGTGCCGCGATCAGCGCAATCAGATGACCGGTCCCGCCGACGACGCGGAGCTGGTGGTAAAAATGCTCAATTCGGGAGCGCCGGGCGTAATGTTGGATCTCGAAGACTCGATGGCCAACACCTGGGCGAATCTCATGCGCGGTATCGACAACATTGTGGCGGCGCTCTATGGGACGCTTACCTACGAAGATGCCAAACGGCGGCGAACTGTAGCCATCGCACCGAATGAGGTTGCAGTGTGGACGCGCGTGCGCGGTCTGCACCTGTCGCAAGGGAACGTCGTGCGGAACGAAAGCACTTCAGCCAGTTTGTTTGATCTGGCGCTCTTATCGTACCGTCTCGATGCGTCGCTGCTAAAGCATCCATTGGCTATCTACATTCCGAAATCGGAATCGGCGGAAGAAGCGCTGTGGTGGGACGATGTCTTTAGCGCAATCGAAGCGTCGAAAGAATGGCCGAAGAATTTTATCCGCTGCATGGCTCTGGTGGAGTCGCATCCGCTGGCCTACCAACTCGAAGAATTCATCTACAATTTACGGGATCGGATTGTTGGTTTGAACCTCGGCCGCTGGGATTACATGGCCAGTCTGATTTACTATAATTTGCACGACCCCGAGTGGGTCTTGCCGGATCGCAACACTATTCCGCTCGACGTTGCTTTTTTTCAAAATCTGCGCATGCTCTTGCCCGAAGTATGCCACAAGCACGGAATCCTAGCCATAGGCGGCATGACCGCGCTCTACCCCAGTAGGGAGGACACGGAACTCAACGCGCGCGCTCTCGCAGTGCTGGAGCGCGACAAAAAGAACGAAGCACAGTGCGGTATGGACGGCGCTTGGACGGGGCATCCCGACCAGAATAGCATCGCCGTCGAGCAATTTCCATTTCCCAATCAGGTTCACGCGCGCGCGGCCCATGCGGATTTACATCCCGAACTGCGGCCGCTCCCCCACGGTGTTGGCAGCAAAACATTGGACGGCACGCGTGCTGCGGTGCGAACGGTGATTCGCTACCGAAACGGCGTTTTAGAAGGCAAGGGCGCGAGTCTACTGGATGGTTATATGGAAGATCTGGCGACCGACCGCATCTATCGTTTGATGATTGCACAGCGCATGCGTTTTCCAGGCGACTACATTCCCGCGAGCCTCAGCGACTTGTTTGATGTGGAGTTGCAGCGCATTCTCGACGAATCGCAGAATCGTAGCCCGCAAGCGGCAGAGCGGTACGCCCAGGCACGCCTGATAAGCGAAGCAACGATCCGTGCAGGCACCTTCGACCCAACGTAGCTCCCACGAATCTGCCCTAACCGTATCAGTTCGTTGACCAAGGTACCGTCTTCGGGTTTTCCTGATGCGGATTGCCAGCCGAACGTTTGCGGACCATGTTACATAACGGGCGGTGGCGAAGAATCGCAAGGGCTCGGTATCATGGGAACGCTTGCGATTGCCGATAGAAATACAAACCTTTGGAGATAACAAATGAGTACCAGCGATTTACAGTTGACCGCCAACCAAATGGTCGCGCCCGGAAGAGGCATTTTAGCCATCGATGAAAGCACCGGCACGTGCAACAAGCGATTCGAGAAGCTCGGAATCGCACCGGAGGTGGGCCAACGTCGTGCTTATCGCGAACTGTTACTCACCACCCCGAAGCTCGGCGAATGGATAAGCGGAGCAATTCTTTACGACGAGACGATCCGCCAGTCGACTGCCGAGGGGCGGACCTTCGTCGATGTGATGAACGAGGCGGGAATCCTCCCGGGGATCAAGGTCGACACGGGGACAATCCTGCTCTCAGGCACTGCCGGAGAATTAATCACCGAAGGACTCGATGGACTCAAGCGGCGCGTGGAGGAGTACCGCACGCTTGGTGCGCGATTCGCGAAGTGGCGCGCCGTCATTTCTATTGGATTGGGAACGCCTAGTCAACGTGCATTGGCTGCTAATGCGTACACTCTGGCTCGCTATGCGAGGATTTGTCAGGACGGTGGGCTCGTACCAATTGTGGAACCGGAAGTATTGCCGGAAGGCAGTCACGATCTGGACCGATGTTACAAGGCGACGCTTTCGACGTTGCAACTTGTTTTCGAAGCGCTGTGCGCTCAAGACGTCGATTTGCGTGCCATGGTTCTCAAGCCGAACATGGTCACGGCCGGTAGCGAATCGGTAGCGGCTTCAGTCTCGGCCGTTGCACAAGCGACGGTCAGTGTTCTATCCGAAACTGTTCCCGCGGCCGTAGCAGGCATTGCTTTTCTATCAGGGGGCCAAAATGACGTGCTCGCCACCCAGCACCTGCAGGCGATGAATGAACTTCCAGGGCGTTACCGTCCTTGGCCGCTGACGTTTTCGTTCGGAAGAGCCATACAACAAGCGGCTTTGGTCCGGTGGGCCGGAGATCCGCAACACCGTGAGGAGGCGCAATCGATCATCGCACTCCGCTCGCGGTGCAATGCTGCGGCGTCGACCGGCTCATATGCTGCCGCCCTTGAGGATGGCTCCGCGTACGACCGGGGCGAGGATTCAGCCTTTGAATCGCCCCTCTTTAGCACCCGCTCCATGCTCCGCTCCCCGTAAACAGAATCGAGAAACGCTTATGTCCCAAAAGCATCCCGTTATTGCAGTTACGGGTTCTTCCGGAGCAGGGACCTCGACGGTCAGAATGACTTTTTCCCAAATCTTTCGACGCGAGCGGCTCAAGGTGGCCGACGTAGAGGGAGACGCCTTTCACCGTTTACGACCGCGTCCAGATGCATAACTTGCTAGAGGAATCGCGAACCTCAGGTAACCCGCACTTTAGCCATTTCGGCCCGGAAGCCAATCTCTTCCAGGAGCTCGAGACACTGTTCCGGGTGTACGGAGAAACGGGAACGGCTAGAAATCGCAAATACTTACACGATGAAGTCGAAGCATTACCCTACGAACAGGAGCCGGGCACGTTTACGCCATGGGAAGATATTCCAGCCGGTTCAGACCTGTTGTTTTATGAAGGACTGCACGGCGCGATAAAAACGGAAGAAGTTGACGTTGCGCAGTACGCCGATATGCTCGTCGGGGTCGTTCCATCGGTTAACCTCGAATGGATTCAAAAAATCCAACGCGACAAAAAAGCGCGCGGACACTCACATGAAGCGATCGTCGATACTATCTTGCGCAGAATGCACGATTATGTGAATTATATTTGTCCGCAATTTTCACGCACCGATGTCAATTTTCAGCGGGTTCCGATCGTGGACACATCAAACCCATTCATCGCACGAACGATTCCTACTCTGGACGAAAGTATGTTAGTCATCCGTTTCAGAAACGCCAAGGGCATCGATTTTCCATATTTGCTCTCGATGCTTCACGATTCTTTCATGTCCCGGCCGAATACGATCGTGTGTCCCGGTGGAAAAATGGAACTCGCTATGCAACTCGTCTTCACACCCATGATCTGGCAGCTCATAGACCGCACGAAGCGATCGTTTTAGCCCAGGGAGTTCAACGGGACGGGTCGACAAACATCAGTATATCTTGATATAATGCGATCCATGACGCATCGAGCCGTGCACAAGCTGACCGTCCGTGAGGCAGCCGGGGACGAATTACAGGCGAAGTTCATTAGGGGACTCGGCGATCCGACGCGTCTTCGCATCGTTCATTACCTGCTCCAGGGACCGCTCTGCGTCACCGACATCATGACGCGTTTGCGTCTGCCGCAAAGCCGTGTGAGCAATCATCTTGCATGCCTAAAATGGTGCGGTTACGTGTCAACGGAACGTCTGGGGCGCACAATCATCTATCGCATCGCTGACGAACGTATTCGCCTAATCTTGGAATTGACTCGGGACATCGTAGGCGACAATGCGCAGCGAATTGCATCATGCCTGCGCATACGAGAATGAAACCCACGGGAAGTGCGGTGGGGCTGGGGGCCGCCACTGCTGGCACCGGTGCGGCGCTAACGGCTGCTCTGGCCGGTGCCTGCTGCGTGGGTCCCTCTCTTGCGCCGGTGATGATTTGGCTTCTCGGCGCAAGCGGGCTTATCGCCGTCTCAAGTCTGCGGCCGTATACCGCACCGCTGTTACTCGTATCCGCGTTGCTGTTGGCGTTCAGTTTTCGGCGCGTCTATAGCGCGCCGTCTTGCGGAGATGGCGAGCCGAAAGTACCGGTTTCGCGAGCACTGAAGGCTGCGCGCGTTGTCACATGGATCGCTGCACTAGTATGGCTAGCTTCAGCGGCAGATTCCATCTACGGTTTTCTCAACGAGTGAGCGGTCATGCTCCGTAAGCGGTTTATTTTGGGGACTGCGGCGATCGTAAGCAGCTGCGGCTACGTCTCAAACGGCGAACGTTTTCTGCAACTTGCCGACAACGGTGAGCCGCTGCGGAAAGCCTTCAATCATGATGCCGGTAAAGTGCGCATCGTTATGCTGGTAAGCCCGACTTGACCGCATTGTCTTCGAGGGTCGCTCGAAGTCCAAAATGTGATTTTAGCGCACGAGCCAAGCCGCGATTTGTCCGCATCGGTCGTTTGGACTCCTGAACTTGGGGCCCGTACGTGGAATGTGCCCGCGGGCATGGCGCTTGTTCCTGATAGCCGCGCACGGCACTACTGGAATCCGACGGAATCTTTAGGTCGTGCGTACCAAAGAGTTCTTCCAACGCCAGGCCCGGCATGGGACGTGTATCTGCTTTTTCGCCGGGGAGTCCGCTGGACAGGCAGTACGCCGCCAAAGCCAGATTACTGGATGCATCAATTGGGCGGGGTAACTGCTGCTCCGTATCTTGATCCGCAGATCTTCAAGCAACACGTTGAACGACTGCTAAAAGCATGAGAGAGAAAGCGCTGCAGGTAGAGATCTTGACATGTGAAGGATGCCCGCACGCAGCGCTTACCTATCAACGCGTTCGTGAAGCGCTGGGGGCTGATGGCCTAAACGCGGAAATTAACCAAATCTTAGTTGCCACTGCTCAGGCCGCGATCGACTTGCGGTTTATCGGATCGCCAACTGTGCGAATCAATGGAGAAGACGTTGAGCCTGCATCGCAGGCGCGCACGGATTACGGACTGATGTGCCGCATGTACTTCGAGGGTGAAAGCTGCGCCGGGTTGCCCTCCGAAACACTGCTGCAACGGGCGCTACGTTCGTCACAAGATCATCCCCTGGGTCAGTCGACTTCGCGTGCGTTAAGGTGAAATAAGGCCGCGCCTCGGGCGGACGATAGCGATATTATCCGACCTTTGTGACCTGCGGCGTAGCTATTGATCCAACGTAGGTAGTTAAAAATGGCCTTTGCTCCGCGATTCGGGTGTTAACACAGGATACCACTGGTCAAACAGCCGGCGTTGGCCGAGCTTGGCGAGCGCACTAACCCGATCATCGAAAATCGCCAACTCCTCTCCCAAAACATGAGTCATTTCGGCGGCAGACCGCGACGCAATTCCATGTTCGCCGTTCTCGTAAGCGCGAGTACCCAACGCTCGGGTACGCATCCAGGACGTGTTTTGAGGATAGGCTGGGGTTAGCCCCACATCGCGCAGACCATCAGCCGTAACGCAATCGACGGATTTGCTGCGTCTAACAACAAAATCATATAGTACCGGGCGGTATTGCGGCCGTAGATCGAACAGCGTGTGGATCTCGTCCTCGAAGTGTTTGCGAGCGTTGGCTGCGGCAACGCGAATCGTGGCATTGAGATGAAGAAGCCCGAACTTGCGGGCTGGATTCCAGCGTCCGCCCCTTTCCTTATTGAACGAAGTGTCAAGCGGACTGGCCCATTCGGGATCGCACACTCGGAAATATATGCCTCCGCGGCGGACGAATTTCATCGACTGGTGTACGAGTACAGGTCTTCCAGGTACCGGTATATCCGGTCCACTCCATGCAGTTTAAGGGTCTGGAGCAAGGTAAGTCCTTGCAAGCCTTTTGCGGGCGTCCTAACGATTTGCGGCAGTCGCTTGGGAAGAAGACGGCGTTTGAGAATCCGGGCCAGTTCGGCGATACGGTCTACGTCGGCGATGCGCTTGTTGGGCACTCCCCGCAGGCGCCACTGTTGTACCGCTTGCCGGCTGAGGCCGAAGATTTCGCCCAGTTCGCCCTCACTCAGGCTGAATGCAGCTTGAATCTGGGAGAGCAACTGAGCGGCCGGGACGGAAGTTTCCGGATCAGCGGCATTCATGGCTCAAGTATATCAGAGTGGCCTGCTCGTCTGCAAGCTTTATGCAAGATAGTATTGCAAGGTACTGACAAGAAGCGTTTGCAAGCAAAAAGCAAGGTATACCCCCTTTTTGTTAAGTAAACACTTTTGGGCATGGGTGCCTTCATGACGGGAGATCGGGCGTTTACCCTGAGCCGGGAACACTTTATGTTTTGAGCGCTGCAAAGGAAACGACGGTTTCGTTCCCCCGATGGCAGCACTTTTAGCGTTGATTCACACGACGATGCGCCTGAAGAACACACGGGTGATGTGCTGGACGACGCTTGGGCGCTACATGGCGCTTGGATTGAACTTCAACCCACAATGCGTCAGTGGTAGAGAAAAATTTCTCAAATTGGAAGAGCACGCCGAAGACTTGCGCCGATACTTACAGCCGCAGCCCCGTTGAGGGGGCCGGTCTGCCGACGCCGTCGGCGGGTAAGTCTGGTACCACAGGAAACTATAATTTGGTGTGGTAAAAGTATCCGACGCAGCGGTGGCCTTGGGTCGCCCTCTTGGCCGTTCTCATGGTTCAGATGCCGGGAGCTCGCTCGCGGATCCTGACTGCGAGCAGGCGATCTGTAATTCCGTTCGCAGCGTTAGTCTATCGTGTCGGCCTTCCGGTGGTAACGCGGAGTGGTATTGCGCAATTGCCGAGCGATAGCGATAAGGACCGGCTCGGAGGTGCTACGCGCGTAACCGAGATGCCCCGTAGCAACTTGTCCAAACCAGGCAGCGTCGACAGGTGCACCGGCGGCTTTCAAAACGAGAAAAATAATGAGCGCTATAACGAACGCCGTCGCAACGGCCTTGGCAACCGCCATCAGGCCGGTGCCGAGCAATTTCTGCATCACGCTCATCTTCTTTAACGCTTTGCTCCGCCCGCCGCTCGATTATTAGCGCACCATGGTCCGACACACCGGTTCTGCAGCTCGCGTTTTGGTGTTCTTGGTATTGGGCGATCGCTAGATGCAAGAAACGTTGATCGGTTTTCAGGCTGAAAGGCCAATGCCGCCGGAAGTGCCCTTTCCGCCTGGTCCGGATATCCCAGGGATGCCACCGGATCCTACGGCGCCGTGATCCGGATGCGCCGCCCGATCCCAACCCGATGGCTGAATAACAGTATAGTCACTCATTGTCATGAAGGGGCCAAGGATGTCAGTGCCCGTGTTAGTGAGATCAGTTCAACCTCAGTTCAGAGTTTTGAAGAAGCGATTCGCCAGGGGATCGAGCGTGCGACTCAGACCTGGAACGGATTCATATCAATGACCTTGCGGCGTGGCCCTTGCCGCCGAAGTATTCCTCAGCGCGCGCTGGTCGGGTTCGAGTTCGCTGAGACGTTGAAATTCGCAAGCGAACTGCGTACTCACAACGCGTCAGTGCCTGGAGCATCGACAACCTGGTAACTCTTCTGCAAAACGGGCAGCGACCCATACGAACTTCGGGCTTGCAGCAGGTTTTTCAAGCGTAGCGACGATTAGCAAGATAACTGTCAGTTCGTTTACGGCGAGAGGTGCATGTGTCTACAAAACCACGAAACGGCAAGAATAGAGATGGAGTTAAACGCTTGGCGCTCGACCCGCATCGCGCAAGTCCTACGAACGCAAAGCTGACGACGAACCAAGGCGTTCCGATCGCCGACAATCAGAACTCACTGCGTGCCGGAACCCGCGGCCCGACGCTGCTCGAAGATTTCATCTTGCGCGAAAAGATTACGCATTTCGATCACGAGCGCATTCCCGAGCGCGTCGTACATGCACGAGGCAGCGCGGCGCATGGCTACTTTCAAGTTTACGAATCGATGGCGCCCTACACGCGAGCACATTTCTTGCATGACCCTTCCGTCAGGACACCGGTGTTCGTCCGTTTTTCGACGGTCGGCGGCTCCCGAGGATCAGCCGACACGCCACGCGATGTCCGCGGCTTCTCGGTCAAGTTTTACACGCAGGAAGGCAACTATGATCTGGTCGGCAACAATATGCCGGTCTTCTTCATCCAAGATGCAATAAAATTTCCGGATTTCGTACACGCGGTGAAGCCCGAGCCCCACAACGAGATCCCGCAAGCCTCTTCGGCGCACGACACTCTGTGGGATTTCGTGTCTCTGACGCTCGAGTCTGCGCACATGATGATGTGGCTCATGTCGGATCGCGCGATTCCGAAGTCATACCGCACGATGGAGGGATTCGGCGTTCACACGTTTCGATTCATCAACGCCCGGGGCGAAGGGCGGTTCGTTAAATTTCACTGGAAGCCGCTGCTGGGCGCGCATTCCCTTGCGTGGGATGAGGCGCAAAAGCTCATGGGCAAAGATGCCGATTTCAACCGCCGCGATTTGTACGAAGCGATCCAGAACGGTGATTTCCCCGAGTACGAATTCGGCGTGCAGATGTTTGGCGACAAAGAAGCGGATAGCTTCGACTTCGACATCCTCGATGCGACGAAGCTCATTCCTGAAGAACTAGTTCCGGTTCGACGCATCGGCAAGATGGTGCTCAACCGCAACCCCGACAACTTTTTTGCAGAAACGGAGCAGGTCGCGTTCTGCGCCTCGCACGTCGTCCCTGGGATCGATTTTACGAACGACCCCCTCCTCCAGGGTCGCGTCTTCTCCTACCTAGACACGCAGCTGTCGCGTCTGGGCGGCCCCAATTTCCACGAGATTCCGATTAACCGTCCGGTTTGCCCGTTCAGCAATGGTCAACGCGACGGCATGCATCGCATGACTATCGACTCGGGTGACGCATCGTACGATCCAAATTCGCTCGACGATGGATGGCCGAAAGAAGTACCGGAGGCCGACCATGGCTTCGCAACGTATCCCGAACGTGTCGACGGCATCAAGCGGCGCGTGCGCTCAGACTCGTTCAAAGATCACTTTTCGCAAGCCACGCTCTTTTGGAACAGTATGTCGCCCCCGGAAAAAGAGCATATCGTCAGCGCCTTTTCATTTGAGCTTGCAAAGGTCGAGCGCGTGGAAATCCGCGAGCGTGTGCTCAACGAAATGCTCGCGAACATCGATGCTAACCTGGCGCGGCAAGTCGCTGCGAACATTGGTCTACCGGCGCCCCCTGTCCCACGCAGAAGCGGCAAGGCTGACGGCGCGCGCCGCATCATCTCATCACCCGCGCTCAGCCTTGCAAACCAACCGAAAGATTCGATTAAGACGCGGAAAATCGCAATCTTGGCGGCAGACGGGGTCGATGCCGAGTCGATCGATGCGATGCGGGCTGAACTCGAAAAACGCGGCGCCAAGGGCCTCGTCTTGGCATCACGCCTAGGTACCCTCAATGCCAGAGTTGGAAAGCCGGTTGCAATCGATCACACGATGCTCACGATGCCATCTGTGGTGTTCGACGCGGTTTTCGTCCCCGGCGGCGCGGGCATCGACCTACTTTCCAACGACGCCGAAGCCGTGCACTTTGTATCTGAAGCGTACAAACATGGAAAAGCGCTTGCGGCGGTCGGCGAGGGTGCTAAGCTGCTCGCCGCAGCGTCAATAGCGGTCGGGCAATTGCCGGCTGAGAGACTGCTAGGCGTCATTACCGGGGCGAGCGTGAAGGCCGTCGCGAAATCTTTTGTTGCCGCAATCGCCCAACACAGGGTCTGGACGCGCGCGGACCAAAAGCCAGTGCTCGCTTAGTTCCTGTTTTCAGCGTCGCGAACGATTACACTTACACTCCGAATATCCCCGATCCGCTGAATCCGACCGCGTGAATACATAAAGTGCTTACAGGGAGCTGCAAATGCAAGAATTGTTGATCCGTTTTCAGGCGGAAATGCCAATGCCGCCGGAAGTGCCATTTCCGTCTGGTCCCGATATTCCAGGGATGCCGCCCGACCCCACGGCGCCCGAACCGGACGCGCCGCCCGATCCCAGCCCGATGGCTGGATAGCAAGACGCACTCATGTCATGAAGGAGCCAAGGATGTCAGTAGCCCGAGTCACTGAGATCAGTTCAACGTCAGCTCAAAGTTTTGAAGATGCAATCCGGCAGGGGATCGAGCGTGCGACTCAGACCTTGCGCGGAGTTGAAGGCGCGTGGATCAAAGAACAAACGGTGCAGATCAACGACGGTAGGATTACCGGCTACAAGGTCAACATGCTGATAACGTTCGTCCTGGAGGGAAATTAAAGGCTACGCCGCTGACTTTCTTGGTCGACCCGCCTTTTGACCCCCCGCGAACGGCTTCCCAGCGCCTTCGCAAAGAGGTGATCAAAGTTCGTCGGCGAGCAATCCCGGAACGTAGATGTCGATATTTACCGAGCGAAACGAGATACGTGCCTGGTTGAATCTTACCGCTGCCACATCACCAGTTCGGATGTTGCAAGCTCGCGGAAGTTGTCCGCGAGGCAGACGAACTGTCACTCGTTTGGGCAGCGTTAAGTCCGGCCGAATCGGTACTAAATTCAAATGATCGATGCCGATACGGCGCGCGAATCGCATCTACTGCAATTCGACGATGTCGAACTTCGATGTTTGGACTTTGGGGGAACCGGCACGGCGGTGCTTCTTCTCCATGGCCTGTGCGGAACAGCCGATGAATGGGTCGATACGGCAGCATGGTTGCGCAAAACGCACCGCGTGATAGCCTTCGACCAACGCGGGCACGGGCAAAGCACCCGCCGGCCCCCAGAGGTTACTCCGGACGCCTACATCAATGATGCCATGCGCGTCTTACAAACATTCGGAGTAACTCGGACAGTAGTGATCGGACAATCAATGGGTGGCCGGATTGCCTTTGCACTTGCAGCGCAACACCCTAGTTCAGTGCAACGTCTGGTTGTCGTGGAGGCGACCCCGGCCTTCAATCCGCGAGTTTTTGACAACATCAGCGCACTGTTGAACGCATGGCCGGTACCATTCGAGAGCCGCGGCGCCGCCCGGCAATTTTTTGGTGGCGACAGCCTCAGTGCGATAATTTGGTCTCAAAGTTTGGAAGAACGGCCCGATGGATTGTGGCCGCGCTTCGACGTCGATATCATGCTTAAGACCATTAAGGAATCCGAGGCGATTGATTGGTGGCCACTTTGGAACCGAGTTGCTCAACCGACGCTAGTTGTGGGCGGAGGCAACAGCAGTTCACTGCAGAGAAGTGATTTCGCCCGAATGATTGATTGCGTGCCTCAGGCCACATACGTAAGCGTTGACGGTGCCGGGCACGACGTACATCTTGACCGCCCAGACGACTGGCGCGAGGTTGTTTTGGGATTTTTGCAGCAATCGGCAAGCGGGCAGCATTGAAAAGTATGATGCGTTATGTTCTCTGTGGGAGAAGGGCACTGAACATGCGCTGCAGTGGTATGGGGGTTTTAGCGGTAATTTGTTGCCTTGCCTTGATTTCCGCCCGCGCGTCGGCAGACTCTCCGGTGGATCCTTACGGCCTGTTTGATCATACGCGCGCGTACGTTGCGGGCGCCGTTTATCCACCCGGACTGGCATATAAAGTCGCGATCACGGTTTCGGATGCCGATGGGTCGTCCGCCAATCACTACAAGAGCTACTTCGATTCTCGAGAGAACAAGATTGTCGTCGAAGCGCACAGCGACGAGGAGACCTTGCACCCGCACGTTCCGCCGCCAGGTGTGAACATCGGCATTCTGGGATTTGCGGCATATATCGGCGGTCGCGAGGTTCCCCCCGACGTTTTCGGCGTTCCCGTGCTTACGCCGACGTTTATGTTTGGCATCGCAAGAAAGCGTGCAGCAAAGCAGGCGGAGAATACCGACTCAAAGCAGCAATCAACCCCGCTGAAGACGATAGGGACTGTCATCACCAGAGAGCGCGACTATCTTATCACGCTGATTGGAATGGAAGATGTGGCCGGACACACAGACTATCACTTGAGGCTGAAACCGCTTCGCGATCCGCATCGTTTGCGTTTACGCGATTTGTGGGTCGATAGCGTCACAAAGGCACCCGATCGTCTTATCAGCGACGGTAACTTCACGGAAGGTGTGGGTGTGGGCTCGACGTGGCAAGTGGATTTTCACGAACTCAATGACGCCTCATACATCTGGCAAGAGAGTTCAGTTTTCGATTTGCGCGGAAAAAAAAGCTCGGTAGGGATTGAGTTTCAAGACATAGTACCGACGAAACCCAGCGCTTTGTGGGAGCTCTACCGATTCTGGTCCAACGGATTGATTCTGCGAGAGCCGGACCCGTAAAAGTCGAGGAGCCTTAACAGGTACATGCGCGCGGAAAAAGAAGCTGCGAGGTACCATCGCTCCTTCCACTATGTGTGAGGTTTTATTTTGAATTGCCGCGTTTCCCGCCGCCCGCGAGTTTGCGATCGCAACTTGATAAAATCGTTCGTTTCAGCGCTCTTGTTGGCACTCGCATTCAGCAGCCCTGCGCCGGCTCAAACGGTGCAGCGAGTGGCGAGTCAACCGCCAGTCGCGATACAATTGTCGTTCTTGCTAACCGATGGTTCGGTGATCGCGCAAAGCAGCAATCAACCACAGAACTGGTACAAATATACTCCGGATGCATTTGGAAGCTACATGACTGGGACGTGGACGCAAGTTGCGACATTGCCGCGCGGATACGCGCCGACTGCGTACACTTCCGCTGTACTCGCCGATGGCAGGCTCGCAATCACAGGTGGCGAGTACAACGTGGGAGGCCAGTACCAACTTCAATTGACGAATCTGGGCGCTATCTACAATCCGTGGACAAACAACTGGATTTCGCTTGGACATCCCGCGGGTTGGCAGTACATCGGGGATTCTCCCGGTACCGTTCTTCGCGGCGGCCAGTTTTTCGTTGGGCAAAAACTTACTAAACAGGCGGCCTACCTCGATCCGAAGACGCTGAAGTGGATGATCGTCAAAACCGCGGGAAAAGCAGATTTCAACGCCGAGGAGGGGTTTACGTTACTGCCCGACGGCTCGGTGCTTACAACGGATGTCAAAGATGCGCCGAATTCTGAGCGCTACATACCGTCCAAGAGCGTTTGGATCACTGCCGGTTCGACCATCGTCGACCTGCATTCACCAACTTCCGTTCGGGGTTGCCTTAAATATGGACCTCGACCGGAAGATTGCTATTATCCGCCTGGCGAAATCGGCCCGTCCGTTCTGCGACCTGATGGCACCGTCTTGGCGACAGGGTCGGGATCGGGTGCTTCCGGCAGCGGAGTAGGGCACACCGCAATTTATCACACCTCGGGCCGACTGACCGGAACATGGACAGCCGGACCAGACTTTCCCAACGGCGATAACGCCGGCGACTCGTTCGCAGTCCTCTTGCCAAGCGGGAACGTACTCGTGTTTGGCGTTAGCGGTAACCTGTACGAGTTCACTGGCTCCAAGTTCATTCCAACCGGCGGCGCTAGCGGTTCGCCGCTCTTGCTCCCCACCGGCCAAGTTCTTATCCTTGGTAATGGATTAAACTTATACACGCCACAGGGGAAACCGCAACCCGCGTGGGCGCCGCAGGTGAAATCGTTGTCGACGAGGCTGACGCACGGACGCACGTATACGGTTGCGGGGACGCAATTCAACGGACTTTCGCAAGCGATGTCTTTTGGAGACGAATTTCAGAACGCGACAAACTACCCGCTAGTGCGGATCACGAATAGGGCAACCGGTCATGTGACGTATGCGAGAACACACGATCATAGCTCGATGGGCGTAGCCACCGGTGCGACGATCGTTTCGACATACTTCGACGTTCCAGCACGGATGGATACGGGATCAAGCGTGCTAGAAGTCGTCGCAAACGGTATCGCTTCTGTGCCCATCACTGTCACTGTGCAGTAATGGGTCCTCAACAGAAATTAAGGTATAGTCGGTATCCGTCGGAGGGCGTCCAGGGGCGCCCGGTCAAGCCGGGGTAACGGAAAATCGGTTCGATCGAGATTGTGGCCAACGGTAACAACAACACGTTGTACTGCAGCTACACGCAGTAAATCTAGGTTTGTGTCGTCTATGCCAGTTGCAAGAACGTCGCCAGCTGTTTGCGCACCTGACGTAAAGTTGCCGATGGCACGTCGTCGGCGAATTCAGCAAACCGCGCGCGCCAATCCAAGCTTTTCACTTGGTCAACAAGCAATACGCCGCTCAAGCCGCGGGTCGCCACGGGCACTTCGAACGGATAATCCTTTCGCTGGGAGGTCACCGGCACACCGACGACCAGCGACGTCTTGGAATTGTAAGAACGCAGTGAAAGCACGAGGAACGGACGGCGTCCGGCTTGCTCGCGACCGCGCTGTGGGTCGAGCGAAAGCCAAACAAGATGACCGACATCCGGAACGTATGGCTCTACCAACGCTCAGCGCCGGTCAATTCATCGAACATCGGTCCGTGCAGATTCTCGGGCGTTATGCGCTCGATAAGGTCGGTCAACGTCCGCGACGGCGCTTTGCGCACGTAGATGACCCCA
>JAABUQ010008326.1_pt1 | contig 14594 bp, 10 predicted proteins | sample 5560001 | NCBI WGS metagenome assembly JAABUQ01 (sample SAMN10711888, study PRJNA513371) | rock metagenome | isolation source: Antarctica rocks | place: Antarctica: Victoria Land, Finger Mt nord | collected 2015-12-18
CCAGCGGCGCCATGATCCCGGCGATCACCCCATAGGCCGCATGGTAGCGCCGCCACTGCGCCCCGGTGCCGCGGAAGCCGAGCGCCAGCACGCCGTAGAAAAGCTGCGCCCCCCTCCCCCGCGCCCGGTCCCGCAGCGCCGCGAGGTCCGGCATCAGGCCGAGGAACCAGAACACCACGGAGGAGAACACGTAGGCCAGGATGGCGATGAAGTCCCACAGCAGCGGGCTGCGGAACTGCGGCCACAGCGTCATCGTGTTGGGATACGGGAACAGCCAGTAGAAGAACCACGGCCGCCCCAGATGGATGATCGGGAAGACTCCGGCGCAGACGGCGGCGAAGATCGTCATGCTTTCCGCGATGCGGTTGACGGAGGTGCGCCAGGACGACCGCGTGAGGAAGAACAGCGACGACACCAGCGTGCCGCCCGACGCGATGCCGATCCACCAGACGTAGTTGATGAGGTCGAACCCCCACATCACCGGCCAATCGTTGCCCCAGGCCTGCACACCCCGGGCGAACAGCGTGCCGACCGACAGCACGCCGACGCCCAGCATCGCCATCGCCAGCCCGAACGCCGCCCACCACCACAAGGGCGTCCGCCGGTCCAGCGTGATGGCGGCGATCCGGTCGGTGACGCTGGCGGGGGTTTCGCCCGGAGAGACGACGGGATCGAAGGGCACGGGATCAGCCCTCCATCGCCGGGGGGTTGCGGATGCGCGCCTCGTAGGTGACGCGCGGGTGGGTCTGCTGCTCCGGCAAGAGGGCGTAGTCGAGCGGGCTGGCCTTGCGGGCCACGACGGCGCTCGCGTGGTCGTTCAGGTCGCCGAAGCTGAACGCGCCCGTGGGGCACGCGGCCTGGCACGCCGTCACCGCCTGTTCCGGCACGCCGTCGCGGTCGTGCGCGATGCGGGCGGCGGCGATGCGCTGCAGGCAGAAAGTGCACTTCTCCATCACGCCGCGAGGGCGGACGGAAACCTCGGGGTTGCGCGACACCGCCGGGCGAGGCTCGTCCCGCGCGTAGGGGCCGAAGTTGAAGCGGCGTACCTTGTAAGGGCAGTTGTTGGAACAGAAGCGGGTGCCGACGCAGCGGTTGTACACCTGGAGGTTCAGGCCCTCGGAGTCGTGCACGGCGGCCTCCACCGGGCAGACCGTCTCGCACGGCGCTTCCTCGCAGTGCATGCACAGCAGCGGCTGGAACACCGCCTGCGCCTCTGGCCCGGCGCCTTCCCAGTAGCGGTCGATGCGCAGCCAGTGCATCTCGCGCTGGTGCACCACGTTCTCCCGCCCGACCACCGGGACGTTGTTCTCCGCCTGGCAGGCGACGACGCAGGCGTTGCAGCCGATGCAGGCGTTGAGGTCCACGCCCATGCCCCACTGCACCGGGGCGCCGGGCCGGACGCGGTACAAGCTGTCCTCCGGCGTCTTGCCGGCCAAAGCGTGCGGGTCGCGCCGGAACGCGGCCAGGGTGCCGGTGCGCGCGATGTCGCCGGGCGGCACCGTGCCCATGCCGCGGTCGGTGGTCGCGAGCTTGACCGTCCGGCCAAGCGGATGCAGGGACGCCGCCCCCTCCGCCGCCCGCAGCGGGAACAGGTTCCACCCGGACCCGGCGCCGACCTCGCCGACATGCGCGCGGCCGTAGCCGGTGACGGCCACCGCGCAGCCGGAGGCGAGGCCCGGCAAGCGCCAGACCGGCAGTTCCAGGCGCTGCCCGCCGCGGGACAGTTCTACGAAATCGCCGTCTTTCAGCCCCGGCGCCACGTCATGCGCGACCAGCAGCGGGTTGTCCCAGGTCAGCTTCGACAGCGGGCGCGGCAGTTCCTGCAGCCAGCCGTTGTTGGCGTGGCGTCCGTCCAGCAGATAGGGGTCGGGACGGAACAGCACGTTGAGCGGCATGGCCGCCGGCGCGGGCGGCACGGCGCGCGCCGCGTCCGGGCGCAGCGCCGTTGCCACGGGCGCCGCCGCGGTGCCAGGCACGATCCCGTCCGCGAGCGCGGCGAACCAGGCGTCGTCGTCCGGCAGCCGATCTCGCCAGGTATCCCGCACCGCATCCCCGCTGGCGCGAGGCGTGCCGTCCAGCAGCAGGGACAGCAGATCGACCGCGCTGCGCCCGCGGTGCAACGGCAGGGCCTGGGGCTGCTGCACGGTGGCGGTGCCGTCATGCGCCCGCACGTCGCCCCACGCCTCGAAGGCGTGCGTCATCGGGATGTGCCAGCCCGCCACCACCGCCGTGTCGTCCGGCGCAGCCGCGCTATGGATGCTGAGCGGCACCAGGCGCAGCGCCTCGCCGAAGCCCGGCACGGTGTAGGCCGGGTTGCTGTCCAGGATCAGCAGCGCCGTCACCCGGCCCGCCGCCATGTCGTCCGTGAGCGTGCGCAGGCTGGCCGCGCCGTCCTCCGGACGGTGCTCGAACGGCGGGAACAGGTCGTAGGCGTGGCCGCGCCCGCCCAAGGCCTCGTTGATGGCGTGGACCAAGGCGTGCGCCTCGGCGGGCAGGGCGGGGCCGGCGTGCACGAAGGCGCGGCCCGGTGCGGCGCGCAGGTCGGCGAGCGCCGGGCCGATCCAGGGCGGCGCGTCGGACGGCACGGCACCCGACAGCACCCCAACGGACAGCGCCAGCAGCCCGCGATGCAGTTCCGCCGGGTCAGCGGCGATGCGCTGGTCGGCGATGGAGCCGAGCAGGCTCGGCACGCTTTCCACGGCGTAGATCCGGCTCATCGGCCCGCGCACCGGGTTGCGCCGCCCGGCGAGGTCGCGGGCATGGCGCACCCAGCCCGGCGCACCGGAGACCAAATCGCTCTCCAGCCCCAGCACCACGTCCGCCGCGTCGAGCCGCGGCACGGCAAGCAGCGGCTGCCCGTAGGCCTGCATCGCGCCGTTGCGCGCCGCGTCGCGCCCGTCCGCCTCCCATTGGTGCCAGCGCGCTTCCGGCAGCCGCGCCAGCAGCGCGTCCAGCGCCGCGCCCAAAGTCGGGGACACGCAAGCGCCGGTCAGGATGCGCAGCCCGGCGCCATGCGATGCGAACAGGCTGGCCCGCGCGGAAACCAAGATGTCCAGCAGGTCGCCCAACGTTGCCGGCTGGCCTTCCCGCAGCACGCCCGCCGCGCGGTCCGGGTCGTAGAAGTCGAGCACCAAAGCCTGCGCCAGCGCGTCGGTCGCGCCCAGGCTGGCCGGGTGCAGCGGGTTGCCCTCCACCTTCACGGGCCGGCCCATGCGATGCTCGACGACCAGGCCCAGCCCGGCGCCGCCGGCGAGGCTTGCGGTGGCGTAGCGGTTGGGCAGGCCGGGCACGATGCCGGGCGGCGCCTCGACGGCAGGCACCCAGCCGTTGTCGGACTCCGCCGGGTCGCCGCAGCCGGACAGGCCGCCGAGCGCGAAGCTCGCCGCCATCAGCTTGAGCAGGCCCCGCCGCCGCGGCCCCGTCATGGCCCCGGCCAGGGACGGGAAGGCCTCCGCCGCAGCCTCCGGGTCTTCCAGCACCCGGCGCCAGCGCTGCGCGGGGGTCAGCGGTGGCAAATCGAGCACTCCGTGAGGTTGCGCCCGCCGACGTGGTACTGCTCCAGCAGCGCCTCGGGCGAGGGCGTGTCCGGGCCGCGCTGCCAGGCCGTGTTGTAGATCTCGGAGGCGGGGCGCAGGTTCGGCCCGGGGTTGCGGTGGCACGACAGGCACCACTGCATCGTCATCGATGCGGCCTTGTACATCAGCGGCATCTCGGCGACGTTGCCGTGGCAGGAGGAGCAGCCGACGCCTTTGGCGACGTGGATGGAATGGTTGAAGTAGGCGTAGTCCGGCAGGTTGTTGACCCGCTGCCAACGCAGCGGCTTGTCCTCGGCCAGGCTTTGGCGCACCGGGGCGAGCAGGTCGGCGTTGGTCCAGATCTGCGAATGGCAGGTCATGCAGGTATGCGTCGGCGGCAGCCCGGCATTGGCGCCGACCTCCACATGGCTGTGGCAGGTCTGGCAGCCGATGCCGAGGCCCGCGACATGGTGCTGATGGCTGAACGGCACGGGCTGCTGGACCACGAAGCCGACGCCGCGCGCCCAGTCGGTCCGCGGCGCCATCCACCACCACCCCGCGCCGCCCAGCACGGTTCCGGCCGCCCCGAGCAGCGCCAGCTTCATCCATAGGTTGGCGCTAGGGCGGAAGATCGCGGTCATGGGCCGCGTTAGCTTACAGCAAACAGCCGTGTTCGGGGAAGAGACCTTCCCCGCAGCGTCAGAACGCCTCCGCCTTCATGCGCACGAGCGCCTCGCCGCCGGCCATGATGCCCTGGAAGTGCACGGAATGCCGCGGCAGCACGCGGGCCATGAAGAAGCGGCCCACGTCCAGCTTCGCCTCGTAGAACGCGGCTTCCCCGTTGGCACCGGCCTTGAGCTTGGCGCCCGCGACCTCCGCCATGCGGCACCACATGAACGCCATGGCAACCAAGGCGAACAGGCGCAGGTAGTCGGTCGCCGCGGCTGCCGCTTCTTCTGGTTTAGCCATGCCGCGCTGCGCGACGGTCAGCGTCGCCTGCTGCAAACGGCCGAACGCCTTGGCGGTCGGGCCGGCGAAGGCGGCAAGCTCCGAGTCCTCGGCGTGGGCCTCCAGCCAGGCGCTGACCGGGTGGAAGAAGCGGCGCAGCAGGCGCCCGGCGTCCTGCCCGAGCTTGCGGCCCACCAGGTCCAGCGCCTGGATGCCGTTGGTGCCCTCGTAGATCTGTGCGATCCGGGCGTCGCGGACCAACTGCTCGACGCCCCACTCGTGCACGTAGCCGTGGCCGCCCAGCACCTGAACCGCGTTGTTCGCCGCCTCCGACCCGAGGTCGGACAGCGCGGCCTTGACGATGGGGGTCAGGAGCGCGACCAGGTCGTCGGATTCCTGGCGCACCGCCGGGTCCGGATGGTGCTCGGCGCGGTCGAGTTCCAGGCCGACCCAGTAGGACAAAGCGCGCCCGGCCTCCGTCATCGAGCGGCTTTCCAGCAGCATCCGGCGCACGTCGGGATGCACGATGATCGGGTCGGCGGGGTTCGGGGAGCCTGGGATGGCGTCCGTGCTCTTGGTCTCCTTGGCATCGCTGCGGGCGACGGACTTGCCCTGGCGGCGGTCCTTGGCATAGGCGGCGGCGGACTGGTAGGCGGTCTCGGCGATCCCCAGCCCCTGCATCCCGACGGCTAGGCGCGCGGCGTTCATCATGGTGAACATGCAGCGCATCCCGCCGTTCGCCGGGCCGACGAGCCAGCCCTGCGCGTCGTCGAAATTGAGCACGGCGGTGGCGGACGCCTTGATGCCCATCTTGTGCTCGATGCTGCCGCAGGCGACGCCGTTGCGCGGGCCGGGCTTGCCGTCGGCGGCGGGCACGAACTTCGGCACCAGGAACAGGCTGATGCCCTTGGTGCCCGCGGGGGCGCCGGGGAGCTTGGCCAAAACCAAATGCAAAATGTTTTCCGTCAGGTCGTGCTCGCCGGCACTGATGAAGATCTTGGTGCCGCTGATCCGGTAGCTGCCGTCATCCGCCGGTTCCGCCTTGGTGCGGATCAGGCCGAGGTCGGTGCCGCATTGCGGCTCGGTCAGGCACATGGTGCCAGACCAGGTGCCGTCCACGAGCTTCGGCAGGTACTCCGCCTTCATCGCCTCGCTGCCATGGGCGTGCAGCGCGCGGTATGCGCCGTGCGACAGGCCCGGGTACATGCCGAAGGCGAGGTTGGCGCTCGACACCATTTCCTCGAACACCGTGCTGACCAGCATCGGCATCCCCTGTCCGCCATAGGCCGGGTCGCAGGCGAGCGAGGTCCAGCCGCCCTCGATCATCGTCTGGTAGGCTTCCTTGAACCCCTTGGGCGTGCGGACCACGCCGTTCTCGTAGGTGCAGCCCTCCGCGTCGCCGGACAGGTTGAGCGGGAACAGCACCTCCTGGCTGAGCTTCGCCGCCTCCTCGGTCACGGCGTCGATCAGCTCGCGATTCACCTGCTCGAAGCCCGGCAGGTCCGACAGGGCGCTGCTGTCCAGCAGCTCGTGCAGCACGAAACGCATGTCGCGGAGGGGGGCGGCGTAGGTTGCCATGAATTGAGTCTCCTCAGTTGCGGAGCGGCTTGCCGGTGGCAAGCATGTGTTCGGTGCGGGCGAGCGAGGCCGGGGTGCGGACCAGGGCCATGAAGGCTTGCCGCTCCAATGCCGTCACGTCGTCCTCGGTCATCACGTCCAGCGGGTCGGCGTCGCTCCCGGTCAGCACGCGGGCGACCTCCTTGGACACCACCACGTCATGCGGCGTCGCCTTGCCGGTGGCGGCGAAGCCCTCCACCGCGAGGTCGAGCGCCACGCGCCCGCCAGGTCCTGGCAGGCTGTACTGGAAGGCTTTCGGCGGCTGGTAGCCGTCGGCCAGCGCCAGCACCCGCTGCTTCGCGTCGTACAGCAGCCGGTCGCGGTTCATGGTGATCGCGTCCGTGGGCCGCAGGAAGCCGAGGCCGCGCGCCTGGGCGGCGGACTTGCTGACCTGCGCGGTCGAGATGACCTCAAACACCTTGGCCACCGCCGGCATCGGGCCGCGCGGCAGCCGGGGGTCCGCCTGCCAGCGCCCCAGCAGCTCCTTGCAGCCACCCCAGCCCGGCAGCAGGCCGACGCCGACCTCCACCAGGCCCATGTAGGTTTCCGCGTGCGCCTGCACCGCGCTGCAATGCAGCAAAACCTCGCACCCGCCGCCCAGCGCCATGCCGGACGGCGCGCCGACCACGGGCACGGGGGCGTATTTCAGCGCCTTGTACGCCGCCTGCCCGCCCGCGACCTGCTGCTCGATCACCGGCCAGGCCGCGACGTTGGCGGCGAACATGGCGACGCCCAGGTTGGCGCCGACCGAGAAGTTGTCGCCCTCGTTGTGGATCACCATTCCTTTGTAGGACTTCGCCGCCAGCCCCAGCGCCTGGCCCAGCAGCCCCAGGCTGTCCGCGTCGAGCGCGTTCATCTTGCTGGTGAACTCGAAGCACAGCACGCCGTCGCCGATGTCCCACACGCTGGCGGACCCGTTGCGCAGCACCGGCTTCGCCGCGCGCTTGATGTCCTGGAGCAGCAGCACGCCTTCGGGCCGTTTGACCGGCGCATACTCGCCCGCCGGGGTCAGGCATTGCAGCGCGCCGTCCTGCACGCGGTAGAACGAGCGCCCGCGCGCCAGCGCCAGCAGCGGCGGCACCGGCAGCCCGGCCGTCTCCACCGCCCCGGCCAGCCAATCGGCGCCGAGCCGGTCCATCAGCTCGAACGGCCCCTGGGTCCAGGCGTAGCCGAGCCGCATGGCCCCGTCGACGGAAGCGATGTCGTCGGCAATGGCGGGCACCAGCGACGCGGCGTAAGCCAGGGTCTGCACCAACACGGCATGGGCGTACTGGCCCGCCGGGCTGGGATGCCGCACCAGCGCGCCAAGATCGCGGCGCGCGGCGTCCACTGCTTCCAGCTTGGGCTTCGTTGCCGGGCGGTACTCGCCGGTGGACAGGTCGATGGCCTCCCGCACCCTTTCCTTGCCCAGCTTGGTCATGCGGTAGAAGCCGCCCTTGCCCTTCCGCCCGGTGCTGCCCTCCGCGATCATGCGGGACAGCAAGGGGTGCGCCTTGAAGATGCGGCGGTAATCGTCGTCCGGCGGCAGGCTGAACAGCAGCGACGCGGCGACCAGCGGCATCAGGTCGAGGCCGACCAGGTCCACCAGGCCGAACACGCCGGTCTTGGGGATGCCCATGGGACGGTGCACGGCGTCGGCATCCTCCACCGGCACGCCGCGCTCGATGGCCTCGTTCACCGCGCAGGTGATCCAGTAGGTGCCGATGCGGTTGGCGATGAAGCCCGGCGTGTCCTTGCAGGGCACCACGCCCTTGCCGAGCCGCACGTCGCACAGCCGGGTCAGCTCGGCGGCAACCTCGGGCCGGGTATCGGGGCCGGTGACAAGCTCCAGCAGCCGCATGTAGCGCGGCGGGTTGAAGAAGTGGGTGATGCAGAAGTCGGCCTGGAACGCCGGGGACTGCTTGCCCGCGAGGGCACGCAGCGGGATGGTGCTGGTGTTGCTGGACACGATGCTGCCGGGCTTGCGAACGGCGTCCACCCGGTCGTACATCGCGCGCTTGGCGCCGAGGTCCTCGACGATCACCTCGATGATCCAGTCGCACTCCGCGAGTTTCGACAAGTCGTCGTCGAAGTTGCCCGGCGTGATGAGGCGGGCGGCGTCCGGCGTCATCAGCGGCTGCGGGTCGGCCTTTTTCAATCGCTCGATGGCCGAGGCCGCGACCCCGCTGCGCGGCCCCTCCTTTGCCGGCATGTCCAGCAGCAGGACCGGCAGGCCCGCATTGGCAAGGTGGGCGGCGATGCCGCTGCCCATCAGCCCGGCGCCCAAGACGGCGCAGCGTTCGATTGTCGAAGCATTGGGTGCCATGGCGGTCATGCCCGCGCCAGGATGGTGACGACGCCCTGGCCGCCGCCCACGCACATGGTCGCCATGGCGTGCTTCGCCCCGGTGCGGGCCAGCAGCGACGCCGCCTTGCCGGTGATGCGCGCGCCCGACGCCCCCAAGGGATGACCCAACGCGATGGCGCCGCCGTCCAGGTTCACCCGGGCGTGGTCCAGCATCAGGTCGCGCTCCACCGCCAGCGCCTGCGCCGCGAAGGCCTCGTTCAGCTCCACGACATCCATCGCCGACATCTCCAGCCCGGCGCGGGCCAGCGCCTTGCGCGCCGCCGGCACCGGGCCGATGCCCATGATGTCCGGGGCGCAGCCCGCGACCGACATGGCGGCGATGCGCGCCAGCACCGGCAGCCCGTGCTTCTCGGCATAGTCGGCGCTCGCCACCAGCACGGCCGAGGCGCCGTCCGTCAGCGGCGAGCTGGTGCCCGCCGTCACCGTGCCCGTCGCCAGGAACGCCGGCTTCAATCCGGACAGCCCGGCCTCCGTCGTGTCGGCGCGGATGCAGCCGTCCTGGTCCACGGTGCCGCCTTTGGTCTGGATCGGCACGATCTCGTCCGCGAAGCGCCCCTCCGCCTGCGCCGCCGCAGCGCGCTGCTGGCTGGTGACGGCGAACTGCTGCTGCGCGTCGCGGTCGATCTGGTAGCGCTGCGCCAGGTTCTCCGCCGTCATGCCCATGGCCGCGTAGCTGTCGGGCTTCTCCTTTTGCAGGCGCGGGTTCAGCACCGGGTTGAAGCCGAGCATCGGCACCCGGCTCATGCTCTCGACGCCGCCGCAGACGAACAGGTCGCCCGCCCCGGCCGCGATGGCGCCGGCCGCCATGTGGATGGCACTCATGCTGCTGCCGCACCAGCGGTTGACCTGCGACCCGGCCGCGGTGATCGGCAGGTCCGCCAGGAAGCCCACCACCCGGCCGATGTTGAAGCCCTGCTCGCCTTCCGGGAAGGCGCAGCCGATGATGATGTCCTCGATGTCCTCAGGGCGCGCGCCCGTGCGCTCAATGAGGGCGCGGACCACCTGCGCCATCAGGTCGTCCGGACGCACGCGGGACAGCGCCCCCTTGCCGGCTGGGGTGAAGGGCGAGCGGGCGTAGCCGGCGATCACGGCTTGGGTCATGGTGCGGTCCTTTCGGCGTCGGGGCTGCCGCGCTCGGCGGCTATGGTTGGGTGCGATGCCATGTAGGAGGCGATGTCGCCCTCCATGTCGCGCAGCTCGGCCAGCGTGATGGTGATGTCCTCAAGCTGCTGCTCGAGGTCGGCGATGCGGGCGCGCGTCCGGTCCAGCGGCATCGCCATCTGCCGGCGGTTCGTGCCGCCGGCGTCGTACAGGTCCAGGAACTCCCGGATGTCGGCAAGCGAGAAGCCGAGCCGCTTGCCGCGCAAGATGAGCTGCAGCCGGGCGCGGTCGCGCTTGGTGTAGACGCGCTGCGTGCCGGCCCGCTCCGGCGCCAGCAGGCCCTGGTCCTCGTAGAAGCGGATCGCCCGCGGCGACAAAGCGAAAGCCGACGAAAGCTCGCCGATGGTGAACAGGTCAGCCATATGCCGTAACAGTCATGTGGTTGACGCTTACGTAAAGCCAGGCGCACCGCCCGTCAAGCTGCCCCTTGCGCCGCCTCCCGCTTCGCCCGCTCCTCCGCCACCAGCTCCTTTTTCGACAGCTTGCCGATCAGCGTGCGCGGCAGGGTATCGCGAAACTCGACATGCTTGGGCATTTCGATGGGCGACAGGTGGTCCTTGAGGAAGGCCAGCAAATCGGGCGCGGCCAGCGATGCGCCGGGCCGCAGCGCGACGAAGGCCTTGACCGTCTCCCCCCGGTACGGGTCGGGGATGCCGATCACCGTGCACTCGGCCACGGCAGGGTGCTGGTACACCGCGTCCTCGACGACCCGTGGATACACGTTGTAGCCGCCGGCCAGGATCAGGTCCTTGATGCGGTCCACGATGGAGAAATACCCCTGCCCGTCCATCACCGCGATGTCGGCGGTGCGGAAGAAGCCGTCCGGCGTGGTGCTCGCCGCCGTGTCCTCCGGACGCCGCCAGTAGCCGAGCATGACCTGCGGCCCCTTGACGCACAGCTCGCCGCGTTCGCCCGGCGCCACGCGGCGCAGGGGATCGGCCGGGTCGCGCAGCTCGACGACCGTGCCGGACATGGGCAGGCCGATGGAGCCGGTCTTGTTCAGCCCGCCGGGCGGGTTGCACACGGCGCAGGGGCTGGTTTCCGTCAGGCCGTAGCCCTCCACCACGACGCAGCCGGTGCGCGCCTCGAAGCGGGCCTTCACCTCGGGCGGCAGGGGGGCGCCGCCGCTGATGCAGAAGCGGATGCTGAGGAGGTCGGCGCGGCCCTTGAAGGCGGCGATGGCGTTGAACATGGTGGGCACGCCGGGCATGAAGGTGGGGCGCCGCCGGGCAATGGCGCGGACGGCGGCCTTGACCTCGAAGCGCGGCATCATGACGATCTCCGCGCCTGCGTAAACGGAATACAGCAGCACCGTCGTCATGGCGAAGACGTGAAAGAACGGCAGCGCCGCCAGCGTCCGCTCCTGCCCCATGCGGGTGTCCTTGAACCAGCGCACGCCCTGCACCGTGTTGGCGTACAGGTTGGTGTGGCTCAGCATCGCCCCCTTGGGCACGCCGGAGGTGCCGCCGGTGTATTGCAGCACCGCCAGGTCTCGGTGCGGGTCGATGTCCACCGGAACCGGCGGGTCGCCCGGCGCCGCGAGGTCCGCGAGGCGCACATGGGCGGCGTCCCGCGGCGGCGCGGTCCGGTCTCGGCGCTTGAGCGCACGGAACAGCGCGCGCTTGGCCCCGGGCAGCATGTCGGCGAACGGGCAGACGATGATCTGGGCCACGGCGCCCGCCGCCAGCAGCGCCGCCGCCTTCGGGTAGGTCGCGGCCAGGTCGAGGGTCGCGATGGCCCGGATCTCGGCATCCCGCGCCTGCGCCTCCAGCTCCCGCACGGTATAGAGCGGGTTGAAGTTCACCACCGTCAGCCCGGCCTGCAGCGCGCCGAAGAACAGCAGCGGGTAGGCCGGGCAGTTCGGCAGCAGCAGGCCGATGCGGTCGCCCTTGGCAAAGCCCAGGCGCTGGAACCCGGCGGCGATCCGCGACGCCATGGCGGCGGCCTCCGCCCAGGTGGTGCGGCGGCCCAGGAAATCGAACGCCGGGCGTGAGGCGAAGCGCCTGCCGGCGTCCTGCATCAGCGTGTGCAGCGGGGCCGCGGGGATCGGCGCGTGCCAGTCCACGCCGTCCGGGTAATGGTCCAGCCAGGGGTGCCGCGGGTCCATTCCGGGCGGGCGCCGGCTATTCCGCCGCGGCGCTGAAGTTCGGCGCCCGGCGTTCCAGAAAAGCGGTGAAGGCTTCGCGGGCCTCGGCGCCCTGCAGCGCCTGGGCGAAGGCGGCAGACTCGCGGTCCATCTGGGCGAGCAGCGCGCCGGGATCGCCGCGCATCAGGGCGCGGGTCGCGGCCAACGCGGCCGGCGGCTTTGCCGCCAGCTTCCGCGCCTTGGCCCGCGCGTGCTCGCGCAACTCGGCGGCGGGGACCAGCGCCGTCACCAGCCCGGCGGCGTGCGCGGCCTCCGCATCCATCGGCTCCCCCAGCATCAGCAGCGCGGACGCCCGGGCGGTGCCGATGCGCGCCGGCATCAGCACGCTGCTGCCGGCCTCCGGCACCAGGCCGAGATCGACGAAGGGCACGGACAGGCGGGCCTCCGGGCTGGCGTAAACCAGGTCGCAGTGCAGCAGCAGCGTGGTGCCGATGCCGATGGCCGGGCCGTTGACCGCGGCGACCAGCGGCTTGCCGAAGGTGGCCGCCGCACGGATGAACTGCCCGGCCGAGGTTCCCGTGAGGCCGCCGGACATCGCGAGGAAGTCCTTGATGTCGTTGCCCGCGGTGAAGATGTCGCCTTCCCCGGTGATCAGCACGGCGCGGACCGCCGGGCGCGCGGCGGCGTCCGCCAGCGCCGCGGTCAGCGCGTCGTACATCGCCCCGGTGATGGCGTTCTTCTTCTCCGGGCGGTTGAAGCACAGCTCCAGCACGCCGTCGGCCTCGTGGATCAGGATCTCTTGCGTCATGGGGGCACCTTTGGCGATGTTGCAGCCGAACGGATGGATAGCGCGCAGCATGGCCACGGAACAATATCAGGCGCTGGTTGGCGAATCCTTTTCCAAGGAGGTGCCGTTCGACGCGCCCGGCATCGCCGAGTTCGCCCGGCTGTGCGGCGACACCAACCCGCTGCACCATGACGCCGCCTACGCCGCCGGGTCGCGGTTCCGGGGCATCATCGCCTCGGGGCCGCAGGTGACATCCCTGATGATGGCGATGGTCGCGGCGTTCTTCACGTCGCGCGGGCCGGGCGTGGGCCTGGGCTTCAACTTCCGGCTGCGCTCCGCCGTGCGGGTCGGGGAAACGGTCACGATGCGCTGGCGGGTCACGGCGGTGAAGGAGAAGCGCTCGCTTGGCGGCCACGTCATCTCGCTGGAAGGCGAGGCCGTGCGCCCGGACGGGACGGTCGCGGTGGCCGCGACGGGCGAGGTGCTGGGGATGGACGCGCCCTGAGCTTGGGCAACACGTAAGGGGCTTGATGGCCTGGGCGTGTCCGGCCACTCTGCCGGGATGCAAAACGCCCCCGATACCGAACGCTTCTTGGCCGACCTCCATGCGCTGCGCCGCATCGGCGCCTTCCGCACCGGGGTGCACCGCCCGACCTACACGCCCGAGGACATGCAGTCGCGGGAATGGCTGATGGCGGGCATGGCGGAGGCCGGCCTGGTGCCCGAGATGGACGGCATCGGCAACGTGCTGGGCCGCCACCCCGGACCCGGCCCCAAGCTCCTGGCCGGCAGCCATATCGAAAGCCAGAACGAGGCCGGGTGGCTGGACGGCGCGCTGGGCGTGGTCTCCGCTTTGGCGCTGGCCCGCGCCGGCCTGCCGGTCGATGTGATCGCGTTCGCGGACGAGGAAGGGCATTACGGCTCGTTCTTGGGATCCCGCTCCTTCACCGGGCTGCTGGAGGAGGCGGAGATCGACGTCCAGCTCAACCGCTACCACGGCAAGCCGCTGCGGCAGGCGTTGGAGGAGGCGGGGCTTGCGGGCCGCCCGCGGATGGCGATGGAGGCGGGACGCTACAAGGGCTTCGTCGAGATGCACATCGAGCAGGGCACCACGCTGGAAGCGGCGGGCGAGCAGGTCGGCGTGGTGACGGGGATCGTGGCGATCTGGCAATACCGCATCGCCATCGAGGGCCAGCAGGACCACGCGGGCGGCACCACGATGGCGGAGCGGCGGGACGCGGGGCTTGCGGCGGTGCGGCTGCTGGCGTGGTTGGATGCGGAGTTCCCGAAGCACGCCGCCGAGCGGACGGTGTGGACCTGCGGGCGGATCGCGCTCTCGCCCGGCGCCGCGTCGATCATCCCGGGGCGGGCGGAGGTGCTGTTCCAGTTCCGCGACATCTCGGTGGCGGTGCTGGAGCGGCTGGACGCCCTGCTGCGCCGGGGCGTGCAGGAGAGCAACCGGCGGGAGCGGTGCGTGGCGACGGTCGAGGTGCTGGGGCAGTCGGCGCCGGCGCTGTGCGACGCCGGATGGCAGGAGGCGCTGGCCGGGGCGGCGGAGGGGCTGGCGCCGGGGAAGTGGCGGCGGATGCCGAGCGGAGCGGGGCATGACGCGCAGTACATGGCGCGGGTGATGCCTTCGGCGATGCTGTTCGTGCCGTCGGTTGGGGGGATCAGCCATCATTGGAGCGAGGATACGAAGGGGGAGGATTTAGCGATGGGGGTTCGGGTGCTGGCGGAGGGGGTGAGGAATTATCTTCTGACATCAAATTAGTTGCAAAATAGAAACAATATTGACCAAGGGGAGCGCTTGGAGTTTATCAGGAATATGCAGGCGGTGAATTGGCGCGTTCCTTTTGCCCGTGCGCGAAAGGCACATAGCTATCACAGTAGTAGATCAGTCATGGGGATTGTGGTCAGAAATGGCAAACAGGCGTGCCGGTCAGAAGATGAGGTATACCAAAACTCTCACTGACTACAACAGGACCGATGACGAAGGAAAGAAGCAAGGCGCCCTGCGCCTGATGGCGGCGGTCATTAAGACGCAGTTTCCACAACTACCTTGAGTTGAATTGCCCTGGCTTCTGCTTGGCTGTGCCGATGCCCATCTCTGGGGTTTGCAGAGATGAGGACGACT
>JAABUQ010008327.1_pt1 | contig 14594 bp, 14 predicted proteins | sample 5560001 | NCBI WGS metagenome assembly JAABUQ01 (sample SAMN10711888, study PRJNA513371) | rock metagenome | isolation source: Antarctica rocks | place: Antarctica: Victoria Land, Finger Mt nord | collected 2015-12-18
TTGATGTGAACTAGAAGCCAGAAGTTCAATGAACAACCCTTGCTTGTAGCTCACCTCTCCCCCTCTCCCTATCTCCCCCTCCCCCCCTCTTCTTCGTAGCCCGCCTCAATTAAGGAATGCTTTACCAGATCCATCTCAAAAATGAATCTGTCATCACCCGTTCTCATGTGGTCTAGGGTTTTGACCAACTTGCCGATAACATTCAAGGTATCATCAAGCTTCTTTTCTAGTTCCTCAACTTTAGCTGCAAGTTCTGGCTGTTCTTGACTCATTTGCTGTCCTAAATTAAAACTCTGGTTGACTTCAACTTATAGCAGTAAGCCAACCAAATTTTCCTTTTAGAATTGTGATAAGAAAGATGTCAACTTGGCGATCTTGCGTCTGGGTTTTGAGCGTACACCAATAGCTATAGCACCAATGGCTAGAAGACTGCTAGCATAAGTTGGTTCAGGAACAGAAGTAGCATTTGGTCCGGCAACCGCAGCAGCATTGATTTGGAAACCAAGGATGCGTCTAGGTGAACCAGTTTGACTCGGCTCTGGGAATGTATTGGCGGCATAAGAGTTGATGCCGTAGCTATTCACAGAAAGTTGACTACCATCAGTACTAATGTCAAGCGTGACGTAATTAAACGTATCAGGTGAATAGAAATCTACTGGCTGACGTGATGTATCAGCGTTAGGATCTCCTTCACGGAAAACATTCTGTAGTCCAGGATAATTCGCTGCCAAACCAATTGGATTGATTCCTTGTGACTGCTCGTTAGTAGCGAGAGTATCAGCTAGAGATTTAATGTTGCTGAAGCTGTGGTCAGTAATTGCATCGGGACCACCTGCACCAATAGGACCAGCAACAATCGTGAAGGTGTTGGGGAGAACGGTAAGACTATTTGGGTTACTTGGATCGGAAAGGTAGGTGAGTTCGTTAATTCGGTTCTGGTGGTCGTCAGTGCTTAAAAAGACTACATCATCAATGTGGTTGTCTGCAATAAACTTCAGCAGTTGATTCCGTTCTGAACGGTAGCCACCAATCCAAGATTTACCACCGTCGCCTCCCACTTGATCAATTGGTGAAGAAAGTGCAATAATCTTCCATTTCTCGCCGTTTGTCTGGGCACTTAACAACGTTTGTTCTAGCCAATTAAGTTCGGTGGCACCTAGCATAGTACGACCAGGGTTATCGGCACGAGAACCAGTATCATCGGCACCAGACGCAGTTTTTAGCCGGATGTCACGGTAAGAACGGTCATCCACGTTGATGAAAATGCTATTCTTGCCCCATTGCTGAGCAAAATAAAGCTGCTGTGTGCCATCTGTACGTGGATCTGTAGGAGCAGAAATGGTTTTTTCACGAATTGGCTGGTAGTTGCTATAGGCTTGTTCCAACGCCTTGAATCCAGCAGTCTTATTGATAAACGTGCCAGTTGTATTGACATCATTTGCTGAGTTCGTGGCATCTACACCTTTACCTGCTGGTGTTCCAGGTGCCGCCCCACCATTAATAAACTGCTTGTTACCCAGTTCGTGGTTGTCTAGCAGAGTATAATTTCCTTGAGAAGCGAATAAGGTTTGAAGACCTGTGTAACCACCCGTTTGTACAGGTTGTAACTGCTCCAAGTATTTGCGATTGTAGTCAGCTAGAGCTTGAGTCGGGTTAGCGAAAGGATCGGATGTTGCAGGAGATACTTTGCTCCCGGTTTCGTAGATTGTGTCACCGAGAAAGACAAAGTAATCTAAATTAAGATTTTTGAAGTTTGTAGTTGAGGCATATGGTCGCCACTGCCCATCAGCATCTCCACTAAAGCCAAAGTGGACAGGAACTACTTGAGTACTGTCTGGTGCGGTTTTGAAGGTGCCAGTTGAACTTAGACTTCCGTCTGGTGCTTGGAAACGATAATAGTAACGGGTATTACTCTGTAATCCGGTTGCATCTAGCTTGAGTGTATAGTCGCGAGTAGCGTCAGTTGCGCCACTGTAGGAGTAAGATATGGAGCTAAAAGACGGATCGGTAGAGACTTGAGTTGTTAGATTATTAGTAATACCTTGCTGGCTGGTTGAATCTATAGTACGTGTCCAAAGAATAGCGTCGTTACTTGTAGCATCACCTGCTGCCACAGCATTGTACAAGACTGCAGCTTGTGCCTGCTCTTGAGTTGTTGTAACTAATCCCCCTACCAGTATGCAGAGAAAGGTTAAATGCTTCAGGGAAGTACAGGCTTTTGTTTGTATAAAAGATACCACAGTTAAATTAATGTGAGACGGCATATACAATTTAGTTGACCGTGGTTAATCCTAAATTAAGGATGGTTTAAAGCTCATTTGAGTATAATTTGACTGTAGTAATTTCTTTGGGCAGGTTTGAAACCCACCCCTACTTCAGGTAGTTAACCCTTGCGATCGCTTTACAACCCTAGGCATAGTCAGCTAATGCTTCTAGCGGATCTCCTTCCCAAACAGAGCCGTCTGCTGCCTCTAGTACAAACCCAGCATCGCGGATCATCTCTAAGTCAGTACGAGCTGCCTGCCCTGGTGTTGTGAGGTAGTCTCCAATAAAAATGGAGTTAGCGGGGTAAAGTCCGAGCGGTTGGAGCGATCGCAGGTGGACTTCTCTACCGCCAGCAATCCGAATTTCTTGAGCGGGGAGCAGAAAGCGGAACAAACAGAGAATACGCAAGCAACGGCGCGGATCTAGCTCTTGCCGAGTGGCAAAGGGAGTGCCAGGAATGGGAATGAGAAAATTGAGCGGGACGCTAGTTACTTCTAATTCGCGTAAGGAAAGTGCTAAGTCAATTGTGTCGTCGTCTGACTCTCCCATGCCCAAAATTCCTCCAGAGCAGGTAGTAATTCCTGCCGCCTTTACATGTTGCACTGTAGCTAAACGGTCATTAAAAGTATGGGTAGTGCAGATTTGGGAATGGTAGTCTTCCGAAGAGTTGAGGTTGTGATTCACCCGATCTACACCTGCTGCCGCCAAACGATGCGTCTGCTCCTCGCTCAACAGTCCCAAGCAAGTACAAATCTTTAGATCGTACTTTGCCTTCACTTCCTGCACTGCATCCAGAACCTTATTGAAGATTAACTCTGTGGGAGAGCGTCCTGAAATTACTAAGCAAAATGTTCCGGCTTTGAGTTTGGCTGCTCGCTCTGCCGCCTGCAAAATTTCTTCTTTAGCAAGTAACGGATACTTTTCAATTTTTGCTGTAGAGATTTTAGACTGGGAGCAGTAATGACAGTCTTCTGGGCAAAGACCACTCTGAGCATTAAGTAAGAAGTGCAGACGCACTCGATTTCCCCAGAAATGCCGCCGCACGCGGTATGCAGCCGCAAGTTGGTCTAGCAAGACCAAATCGGGAGCGCCAAGTACTGCCTGGGCTTCTTTACGAGTAAGCAACTCACCAGCCAGGGAGCGCTCCGCTAGGTTATTCCAATCAGGCAGGAATTCTGTCATATAGTCTCACTTCTTTTTCTTTCCCATATTTTCCCTCTTCAGGCGTAACACCACTAGCGATCGCCCGATAACTGACATTGGTCGATCGCCTTGGTAAAATCCAGCTTTGACAAACCGAGGCTGATTGGTGTCAATCTCCACCTCCCACTCCCACGCCTGTAGTACAGTCGGTAGGGTAAATTCAATTGTTTTATAGTGGGTATTGAAGAACAGGATGAAGCTATCATCAAAGATCCGCTCACCTCTAGGACCAGGAGCAATCAGTTCTTCTCCATTTAAAAAGATACTAATGGTCTTGGTAGAACTGTTATACCACCACTGCTCCTGAGTCATCTCACTACCATCGGCATTAAACCAAGCGATATCATGGACACCCGAACCGTGAATCGCTCTACCTTGAAACCACTTGCGTCTCTGAAATATCGGATGCTGACGGCGGAAGTGAATTAGCTGACGAGCAAAGTCTAATAACTCAGCATTTTTAGTGACCAGATTCCAGTCCAACCAAGAAATCTCATTGTCTTGGCAGTAAGGATTATTGTTGCCCTGTTGCGATCTACCTAATTCATCTCCTAACAGCAACATCGGGATGCCTTGGGACAACATCAAGGTTGCCAGAAAATTCCGCTGTTGTCGCGATCGCAATCGTAATACTTCCGCATCGTCTGTTTCACCTTCAATCCCACAATTCCAGGAACGGTTGTGACTTTCCCCATCCCGATTGTCTTCCCCATTAGCTAAATTGTGTTTCTCGTTGTAGCTGACAAGATCCTTGAGAGTGAAGCCATCGTGAGCCGTAATGAAGTTAATACTGGCATGAGGTCGCCTGCCATTATTCTTATACAAATCGGAACTGCCAGTGAAACGATAAGCAAATTCTCCTAAATTACTATTCTCTCCTCGCCAGAAGTCCCGTATTGTATCGCGATACTTGCCATTCCACTCTGACCATAGAAGTGGAAATTCACCAACTTGATAACCGCCATCTCCTAAATCCCAAGGTTCTGCAATTAACTTGACTTCGGACAGTACCGGATCTTGGTGGATGATGTCAAAAAAAGCTGCTAGCCGATCGACATCATACAGTTCTCTGGCTAAAGCCGAGGCTAGATCGAAACGGAAGCCATCTACATGCATCTGCAATACCCAATACCGCAAACTATCCATGATTAACTTCAACACCTGGGGATGGCGCACATTGAGAGAATTGCCACATCCTGTAAAGTTCATGTAGTAACGAGGATTATCTTCTACCAGACGGTAGTAAATGGCGTTATCTATACCTCGAAGAGATAGAGTGGGACCGAGGTGATTGCCTTCTCCAGTGTGATTATAGACTACATCCAGAATTACCTCAAGCCCAGCAGCATGTAGAGCTTTGACCATCTGCTTGAACTCAATTACCTGCCCCCCTGGAGTTTTGTCTGCACTGTAGCCAGTGTCAGGAGCAAAATAGTTGATCGAATCGTAGCCCCAGTAATTGGCTAGCCCCTTGTCAACTAAATGTCCCGGACGAGATAGGAAGATTTGGATTGGTAGCAGCTCAACCGCCGTCACCCCAATAGACTTAAGATAGGCAATTGTGGCAGGGTGTGCTAGTCCGGCATAGGTACCGCGCAGAGACTCTGGAATCTCTGGATGCAATTTAGTAAAACCCTTAACGTGAGTTTCACAAACAATCGTCTCGTGCCACGGAATTTGTAGCAACTTATCGTCACCCCAATCAAAGGACTCATCAATTACGATCGCCTTGGGAATTAGATGAGAGTCGTCAAGATTCGATTTTGCCAAATCTGCTTCTGGAGCGTCTAAAGGGAACGCAAATAGTTCTGGTCCATATATGAGGTCGCCATCAATTGCTTTGGCATAAGGGTCAATCAAGAGTTTGGCCCAGTTGAAGCGATGTCCCAGAGAGGGGGCATAGGGACCATCGACTCGGAAACCGTAACGTTGACCTGGTGCCACTCCTGGTACATAGCCATGCCAGACAAAGTTGCTGACCTCTGTCAGGTTCAGGCGTGTCTCATTACCCTCTCGATCGAACAAACAGAGTTCGACACTTGTGGCATTTTCACTGAATAAAGCAAAGTTTGTGCCTTCACCATCCCAGGTTGCTCCTAAAGGATAGGCTTTACCCGGCCAGAGTTCTAAATACATACTTTTATTCGGTCTGATGCTTGATTTTATAGTTGATATTACAGATTTGGTTGTTAAGACAGCATGACTTAATTCAGAGCTAGTTTCTCCCTGCGGGTAAAAGGTAAAGTTTACTATCTAATGACAGATTTTTTCAGCACTGTTGATAGTCTAGAGAAAGATCTTTGAGTTTCAACTAAGAGGCGTGAGGTAAATTGTTATGACAAGTAGAAGCTGAATTGTTTGTCACTCAAGTTTTATGGACTTAAAATCAGTTTCTGCCTCATCTCTCCCTCCAACTCTTTTTTGTCAGGATTTGACAATATTGCAAAAAATTTTAATATAATTTAGAAGGACAACGCGGCACAATAGAAATACTTCGGTATACAGGAATACAGAATTTTACAGCGCAAGTCAGATATCTAATGCCTTTCGTTGGTAGTGAACGCAAAGTCCTGTTGTTTTTGGGTTAAAACCATGAGTGTGAATACAATGCCTACTATTCAGTATTCTTTAAATGTGATCCAAGATGAAGCACGTCATCTGGTAGATAAAGGAGCAGTCAGCCGACAGCAACCAATCTACAGCCTCTGTCAATACATTCCTGCTCGTGAGTGGGTTGGCGTTGAATTTGAGCTAGAAAAATGCGACTTCTTGCTGCGCGATCGCATCGGCGATTTGATTGGTCGTGAAGAGTGGGATAATGATTAGTCGCTGCGAGAATTTACATTTCGCTGCTTTTTGAGCTGAATTTACTTTACAGTAGTTTTTTCAACCAACACAGTCTAAATACTGGTTAAGGTCTTCAATGACGCGGGTGAGTTCAGCTTCTGTAGTAATGCGGATACTAGCATCGCGGACAGTAATGAGAACTTTGGCAGCAAAGGGACTAGGCCAAATATTAGGATTGCAAAAGATTTCGAGCAACACCTCTCCTGTATAGCGATATTCTAAAGGTGGCTGAGGACTAGCTTTGCCGCCACCGGGATTAGTTTTAGTAGTTGCAGTTTTGAGGCTTTCCATTAATTGGGCAATCGCTGTTTGCAAATCTCGCGCTGCCTGGGGTGAGAAATTAAACGAAACTGAACCCTCAATTAAGTTTAGAATCAATTGATTTGAGGACATGGGCTATCTTTTGTCAGTATCCTAGCCTTTAATCTTACCCCCTAAACCCCCAACTTGGGCAATCAGTCTACTTACTAACACCTTATCAACTCGGTTGCCATCCATATTCATCACCTCAAACCGTAGTCCCTCCCATTCAAAATACTCTGCCATAGTTGGGAGCCGCTCTAAATGAGTAATTACCAATCCTCCTAAAGTTTGGTAGCTCTCCTGCGGGGAAGGCTCCTCCAGTTCAAAAATCTCAAAGAATTCCTCTATCGGTAACATCCCATCCAACAGCCAAGAACCATCCTCGCGTTGTACAGCTTGCGGAGATTCCAAGTCATTATTTAAAGATATATCCCCAACAATTTCCTCTAAGATATCTTTGAGCGTAATTAATCCCTGAATCGCACCGTATTCATCTACTACCAGCATCAGGTGAGTTCCGGTTTGCTTGAATAACTCCAAGAGTTTTAATCCTCTGGTGTTTTCTGGTACAAATACAGGTGGTTGTAGCGATATTGTTAAGTCGAACGGCTTACCAAACAGACTGCGCTCTAACAAGTCAGTGACGCGAATCACACCTAGAACTTTATCAAGTTCGCCCTGACAGACTGGAAACCGAGCATGATCGCTATTCACCATCTTTTGTCGGTTTTCTTCGGTTGAGTCCTCTAAGTCTAGCCAGACAATATCAGGTCTTGGTGTCATTAAAGCATTAACCGATCGGTCTCCCAAGCGGAACACTTGCACCACCATATCTTGTTCTGCTGCCTCAAACGTTCCTGCCTCAGTTCCTTGCTCAATTAAGACCTTGATTTCTTCCTCTGTCACTTCGGGCTGCGTAGATGGTTTGATGCCCAGCAACCACACCAGCAGATCGGTTGAGGCACTTAAGATATAAACTACGGGAGAGGCAAAAATCGCAAACAATTGAATTGGCGCAGCAACGGCGGCAGCAATTTGTTCTGGACTATTTAATGCCAACCGTTTAGGTAGTAGTTCGCCAATAACCAGCGTTAGATAAGTCACTATAAAAATAGCGCCTGCCGAAGCCAGTACCTCACTATAAGGTGCTAAAGCCGAGAGCAGACTCAAAATTGGCACTAGTCTTTTCGCGATCGCGCCTTCACCAAAAGCACCAGACACAATAATCAGCAGTGTAATTCCCACCTGAACGATCGTCAGAAACTGATTCGGAGCATTAGCCAATTGCAAGGCAGCATCAGCGCGTGTGTCGCCCTGGTTTGCCATCTGTTGCAGTCGCGCCTTTCGAGCGGAGACGAGTGCCATCTCCGACATGACAAAAAAGGCGTTAGCCAGAGGCAGTAAGAGAATAATGATGAAGTCGAGCAGAGGCATGGCATTATTATTTGCTCAAACAGCCAGATAGCGCCGTAGAAAGCTCTCCAAGGTTTCCAGCTTCAGACCAAATATCGACTCCAAGCGTTCAATTTCTGATGGAGTGCAGAAAAATTCATTGTTTAGTAACGTGCGGAAAGTTCCTAGTGCGATCTTGGCTTGGGTATTCAACAACCCTACTGCACTCCGCACTCCATCAACTAGTAGTAGCGGTGGATTGATGACGACTGGATCTTGGTTAAAAATGCGACCAAAGATCCGAGGAATATCTTCTCGCATCAAGATTTCCGGTCCCCCTACAGACAAGATTTGGTTATGCGCACCTGCAACAGTAACTGAGTCTACAGCAATGCGTGCCAAGTCATCAGTACCAACAATTGAAGTGCGGTTCTTAGGATCGCCAATCAATAGATAGATTCCCGTTTGCCGGAACCGTTCTGCTAGTGGTAACAAATTCGATGCCAACCCCGCCGGGCGCAAAATAGTATAGTCTAGCTTACTAGCTTGTAAATACTTCTCCACTGCTCGCTTAGCTTTAAAAACTGGTGCATCTTCGTAGCCTCGATCGGCTCCTAATACAGAGTTGAAAACAAAGTGCTGTACTCCAGATGATGCAGCCCGATCGATCAGTTCGATGTTTGCTTGATAGTCTAGGGCAAGGGCATCGCCATCGGAACCGTGGGCACTAATGATATATTGCACCCCCTCACAAGCTTTTTTGATATCTTTTTCTCGCTGTAGATCGCCAATGAAGATTTCGGCTCCTTGGTGTTCCAGCTCACTATATTGAGAAGTAAGACGAACAAAAGCTCGTACTGCTAGATCTCGCTCACGTAGTCGTCGCACTATTCTACGACCTATTCCTCCAGTTGCTCCAGTTACTAGAAACATGATGTCAACTCTCTTTAAGATTTGGGATTTTGGATCGCTATTCTAAATTTAAAGTCTAAAATCTAAAATTCCACAGTCACCGGAGTATGATCGCTGGGTTGAGGGAGCGATCTTGGAGCCACATCGATCTTGCAGTCCTGAGCTTTTTGGTAAAGAGCGGGGGTAAGATAGTGATGATCGATGCGCCAGCCCAAGTTACGGCGAAAAGCTCCAGCCCGATAGTCCCACCAACTATAATGTCCGCTTTCGGAAGTGAATTTGCGGAAGGCATCGGCAAACCCCAATTCGAGAATTTCCTTCAAGGCTTGACGCTCCGGTACTGAAGCCATGATCCGCCCTTCTAGTTTACTTGGATCGTGAATATCCCGACTTTCTAAAGCAATGTTGAAATCGCCTGAAACACAAAGTTCAGATGACTGCTGGCAATGCGATCGCAAGTATTCTCGCAGTAGTTTCAACCAGCGCAGCTTATACTCGTATTTCTCGCTACCCACAGAGGAACCATTAGGAACATAAAGATTAACAACGCGAATGCCATTTATTACACCAGTAATTATTCGCTTCTGCTCATCCATCCCTTCTGTATCGCCTATAATTGGCTCAAAACCAACGCTGACATCCTCTAGCGGCTGCAAGCTTAATAGAGCTACCCCGTTATACGATTTTTGTCCTGATATGTAGAGGTGATAGCCCAGTTGTTCAAAAGGCGATCGCGGAAAGTCAACATCTGTAACTTTTGTTTCTTGCAAACACAAGACATCAACCGGATTTTGCTCCAGCCAATCTACAACGTGCTGGATACGAGTGCGAATTGAGTTAACATTCCAAGTGGCAATTTTCATCATGCTTCCGTTGGTTAATTAGCTGAAGCTAACTTTCAACTGGTACTAAGCGGTTGCCGCAATAGGAGCAGAAGCGATCTTTTTCCTCAATTTTGCTACCACACTGATTGCAGAAATTCTTGGTTAATTGTCTCGACTCAGGCATCTTTTTTTCTATTGGTTCCCCCATGTGCATTTCCATGTTACCCATTTGCATTTTCATCGGTGTCATTTGCATTTGCATATCATCCATTTGCATCGGTGGCATGGGCTTCATTGGTTTCATTGGCTGCATATCGGGCAGATTGCTTGCCGCCGTCTCGTCTACCTTGTGTAGCGGTAACACATTTGCATCACTCAAAGAAGGTACAGTATTCAGCCTACTCATCCCACTCGCTTGCACTTGAATGAAATACTGCCCCTGTTCCGCCTCAATGCGCAACACCACCCCACTTGAGCTTTGAAGAAATACAGTCGGCGGTACTTGCCATTTACCAGTCTCAAAGCTTTGACGCTGACTTTGTTGCTGATTCGAGCCACCGCTAACGAGCGCGATCGCCGTCAGTGATTCCTGATTCTCAATATAAATCTGTTTACCCTTATCCAGATCGCATCTATAAGTAACCATAATCAAACTTCAATCCCAAACTGAGCCTCAACCTTACCACTCCAAAATAGCAATTTCATTTCCTCCCTGCTCCCCTGCCCTCAACAAGTAGCGATCGCACTAATTGTATAAGATGGCATTTCAGAGATAGTATCTGGCTCCAGTACATAATCCATAAATACGTGCATCTGCTCCATCTGCACCCCACCGAAAAAGGTGGCGAAAGAAACATCTGCTGCGTCTCTGCCTGTACCGATGCGAACGATTCCTGTTTGAGGAGCTAGTCGGGTGGGATCGAATAAATACCAGCGATCGCCCAGATAAGCTTCAAAACAGGCATGAAAATCTGGTGGCTGCAAACCATAGGCGTATGCCGAGACAAAGCGGGCTGGAATATTCAACGCTCGACAAAAGGCAATGCCAAGATGCGCAAAATCGCGACAAACACCCACACGTTGCGTTGCTGTATCATAAGCAGACGTATTCGGATCGGTGCTTAAAGATAGGTACGTAACATTGTCATGAATCCAGTTGCAGACGGCGGTAACTCTGGAATAACCAGGCTTTAAATCACCAAATTCATACTGGGTTAAACGCATTAACTTATCCGACTGACAGTAGCGACTAGGATAAAGATAAGGCAAAGTTTCTAATGGAATATCGGCTGGCGGCACTTCTGGTACTTCTTTCGGCTCTGCGTAAAAATGGGATAACTCAACCGTTGCTTGATAAGAAACTTCAAGTTCCCCAGAAGATGCATTGATTCTAAAATATCGGTTTTTAGCATAAGGATCGATATACTCGTCATAATCTGTTTTAGGGTCAATATTTAGATTTTCTTGCAATATTCTTTGATATTCGTTGTTAATGACACTGAGATTGAATACCAGAGTGCTAGGTTGATTAATATTGTATTTCAATTGACAGCCAAGGTTAAATTTCATACTTTTAAACCATTACGTAAAAAAGCTTTATAATTAGCTTCTAATCAGGATATCAAAAATCTAAATTTTATTCACTCTTGAAATTATGCTGATTAAAATTGGTTATGACATAGTTTTTGAATCACCAACGTCTGTGCCGATGCTCTTGATGCTTTATACTCATCCTTCACGAGCAGACACAATGAAAAAACCTGAGCAACTTCAGCTCGATCCAGAGATTCCAGTAGTAGAATATACAGATGGTTTTGGTAATCAATGCGGCAGAATTGTGGCACCAGCAGGGCAGCTACGGTTGTGGAATGAAGCAATTGTTGAGGATAGCGGACAGCCCGATCTAGTAAACTGGGATGCCTTGCAGCACCCGATACCCGATTTACCAGACGAGACCCTACAATATTTACTGCCAAGTCGGTATTGTGAAGTAGACTTACTTTCTGATATTGCCTGGAACCTATTTGGACAGACACCGCCGGGATGGGCTAAAGTGCAAGCAGTTTGTGATTGGGTTCATGCGAATATCCGTTATGGGTACGAGTACGCCCGTTCGAGCAAGACAGCATATGAGGTTTACAATGAGCGGACAGGTGTTTGTCGAGATTTCACGCATTTGCCCATTACCTTTTGCCGCTGCTTAAATATTCCAGCACGTTATGCAGCCGGATATCTAGGAGATATTGGTATTCCGCCACAGCGATCGGCGATGGATTTCCATGCTTGGTTTGAGGTGTTCCTTGGGGGACAATGGTACACGTTTGATGCTCGCCACAATGTCCCTAGAGTCGGGCGCGTGTTAATGGCGCGGGGGCGGGATGCAGTGGATGTGGCACTGACGACATCTTTTGGAGCGAACAAATTGGTAAAATTTCTAGTCAGAGCAGAGCAAGTTTCCGAACCCTAACTATAGCAGCAAGCTAAACGCCTTAATGACTTATTGCCTTGGAATCCTCACTAACTCTGGTCTGATCGTGGCTGCTGACTCTCGCACCCATGCCGGAGTAGATAACATTTCTACTTACCAAAAACTGTTTGATTTCTCTCGACCAGGCGATCGGGTAATCTTATTGTGTACTTCAGGTAGCCTTTCATTAACCCAAGCAGTTTTAACTTGGCTGCGCAAGGAACTGAAGGTGCAAGAGGCAACTAATCTTTACTCTTGTGCCAGTTTATACGAAGTTGCTCGTTATATTGGTAGTAAAATTCGACAGGTCCACGAACAAGATAGATCCTGGCTACAGCAAGATGGAATTGACTTTAAATGTAGCTTTCTTTTGGGCGGTCAAATTAAAGGAGAAGAACCAGAACTTTACCTAATCTATAATCAGGGTAACTTTATTCAAGCTACCAAAGAAACACCCTTTTTACAAATTGGAGAAACCAAATATGGTAAGCCAATTTTAGACCGCACACTCAAGTATGAAACGCCTCTAGAAGCAGCAGCAAAGTGTGCGCTACTATCAATTGACTCTACTATGAAATCGAATATTTCTGTAGGTCCGCCCATTAATATCGTCATGTACGAGGCTAACACTTTTAACATTAAATACCAATTACAACTACGTTCAGGAGATCCATATCTAATTAAAATGCGTAGCTTGTGGGAAGAATCATTAAAACAGGCTTTTGAACACATGCCTAATATTAATTGGCAGCACGATTTAGAGTCAGAAAACGTATCAGAAGCAGATATCGAGTAATGTTGTTAACGAGTATTAACCTCAACACTGCGTTGCTCAACCAAGAGATTCTTTCAATTTAGCTTGTAAGTTGCAGGGAAACTCATGGTTAACCCACTTCTCTCGATAACCATTCAATCCATGTACAGAAGGCATCGATCTGGCAGCAGCGATAAAGCGGGGAATATTTGTTGCTAATGTGCCTTCCGCAGGTACAGGTAATGCCGAGTCAGTTGCGGAACTTGTCCTCCTTCATATGCTGGCTTTAGCCAGGCGCTACCGAGAGGCAGAATTTAATCTCCGGCATCAGATTTGGGGACAACCAGAAGGACTTAGCTTGTGGGGAAAGACTGAAGGAATGATACACGCTGGGAGCGGAACTCGGTCTTAGATCTAGCCTGTTGCTGAATTAACATGCCCAGGTGAGAGCTATTGCTGTATTCTACTCCAGATTAATGTTTCAATGGTCTTAGTAGATTTTTGGGAAAAACAAAAATGTTTGGAGTTATAGCTTATATCTTGATTTTACTTGGAGCCTTCGGCGTTGCTGTATTGCTGCTTTTCGGTCTTCGAGCTATCAAGTTGATCTAAAAAGGTAGAGATAGGGTTGGTTTGGCATCATCAGTCCTTTCCACCCCTATCTCTTTGATTTCTTTTGAGATTGTATTGCTTGTTGTATTTTTTTCATCTGATCGCGAGTGACGGTGTTGGCTGTCACCTTCTTGACCGAGGCTTTAACCGAGGAGAGATCTTTCTGCACTCCTCTAATCTGATTGGGTAATCCTTGAGACACTTTTTTGTTTAGCACTCCTAGACTCTGACTAAGCGAATTTAATTGAGTATTTAAGCTATTGATTCTAATCTCTAAATTATCAACTCGCTCAATTTCTAGTTTACGCTCGGCGTTGATATCAGAAAGCTGTTTTTGTATTTGATCTCGCTGTAGCTTTAGCCAAAAGGCAAATCCCGCTGAAAGACCAACTAAAATAATAAATAAACTTGTTAAAAACGCTAACCAACTGTAGAGACGGCGGATTTCAATATTTTGTCTGGCTGTAGGCAGGCTGTCAAGCTCGCGGTTGAAATTGTCAGAATCTTTACTTAAAGGGCTAGTTGGCTGACCCAAAACCTGATTATCTGGAGCGTTACTATCATCGTTAGGCATAGTTAGTGAAATATACATTTTGACTGATATTATCTCACAATACTATCGTTCATCTACGCTTTGAGCAATTCACTCTTAGATTACCACTCCAGGATCTTTAAGGATGAAAGTAGAATGCGGTGCCAAGGATAGCATAAGTCATTAGTAATAAAACTCCCTCTAACCAGTTGGAGCGACCGTCACTGCTAATTGAGTTAGCGATCGCTACAGCCATAGCAACTGCCACAATTTCAAATAGATTGAAGTCTAAATTCATTGGTTGATTCAGTACCCAACCAACTAGAACTAGAATGGGAGCAACAAACATGGCAATCTGTAAACTAGAACCTATAGCGACAGCAACAGCCAACTCCATCTTGTTTTTGATCGCGAAAGTAACCGAAGTGATATATTCGACAATGCCACCAAAGATTGGAATCAGAATTACACCTGTAAATAGAC
>JAABUQ010008328.1_pt1 | contig 14593 bp, 14 predicted proteins | sample 5560001 | NCBI WGS metagenome assembly JAABUQ01 (sample SAMN10711888, study PRJNA513371) | rock metagenome | isolation source: Antarctica rocks | place: Antarctica: Victoria Land, Finger Mt nord | collected 2015-12-18
GCGAAGTGGGCGGGGCAGCAGCTGAAGCGGCTGGACAGCTCGCCGAGGCCGGGCCAGGAGCGGGGCCGCCGCCCGTGAAGCCCTGCTGCTGCACGCCCGCAGTGGCCGACCCGAAGCGGGGGCGGACCCCGGAGCTGCCAGAGTTGCCACTGGGTGCGGCGGTCCTGCCGGCCCGAGCTTGCACACATTCACCAGCGCACAGCTACTTTGCTGCAGGTGGCCCTGCTGGCATCATGAAGTTGCCTTTACAGAGCCAATGCTCGCCGCCACAACACAGAGCGACGTCAGAATGCAGGTTTGCGGGCGCAGCACGACCACGTGAGCCATGGGGGTCGTGATGGCAGGCTACGCTGCCAATAGCCCTCGCATGCACCCTTAGCGGAGCTGTTGACATACGCAGAGCACGACACTTGGCGGCGCCAGTCGCCTGAAACTGCTTGCGTTGCGGCATGGCTGCGGCACTGCTGTGGTCCTCAGCGAGCACAGAGAGAGCAGGAACCCGAGCGAGTAGGCAGCGTTGGACGCGCCGGCCGCGCCCAGAGGCTGGGAAACTGCCTGCATGGCATGGCGTGGTTGCACTACGCGTCGAGCATGCAGCCGTCCAGCGCTTGCCCCACGGACCGAGAAACGCTGTGCCTGTTGGGTGCCGCGCAGCCTGCGTGCGCTGTGCAGGCCTGCAGCCGGTGCTCCTGCGGCGGGTGCTGGCGCCTTGCCTCACGCAGGCTGCGCGCGCCGCGCAGACCTGCAGCTGGAGGTGCTACGGCTGGTGGGCGCGGCGTGGGACGCGCGCCCGGACGCGCCGTGCGCGGCCACGGAGCTGCGCGAGTGGGCCAGCTACTGCGGCGTCTGCCGCGCCTGGCGCGCGCACTTCGCCAGCCGCCCGCTGCGGCTGGCGTTCGACGCGCCGCTGACCAGGGCGCAGGTGACTCGCCGGCCATCCCGCTCGGCCTCTGGCCAGCGAGTACGGCAGATGGCGACTGGCGCCCTGGGCGGTGCTCGATGACTTACACTGTCTGCTCGCACGCGCTCATCCGTGGTAGACCACGCTGTCCCCGCATGAAGGTGCGAAGGCACATTTGCATGTTGAGTGTGGATAGAGGAGCTCGGCGTGCACTGTGTCACGCCCGCGCGGTGCGCGCCGCGCCGCCGCGCCGCTGCGCACGCGCGGCCCGCCTTAGCAGCCCCCGGGCGCGGCCGCGCGCAGGCGCGCTGGCTGCAGACCACGCGCGCGCCCATCCGCCGTATCACCTTCCAGTGGCGCGACCGCGCGCCCGTGGCCGTGCACGGCAGCATCGACGGGTGACGCCGCCCGCGCGCGCGCCCGTCCAAGCCTGCGCGCTCGCAGCGCTCGCTCGCGGGGCGGCCTGCGGCCCCGCGGCCGGGCGCGGCGCATGACTGGCTGCTGCCGTCGCCCTGACGCACACATGGCTGCGCTTTGCAGGGGTGGGTCCACGCGCCCGGCGCGCCCTGACAGCTGACGCCGGCGGGCGCGGCCCGCCGCATCACTCCTCCTTCTCTTTCACCTGACGTTGTCGCGGGGGCGCGCGACACACAGAGGCCTGCGAGCGCCGCCAGCGGCAGGCCCGCCTTTTTGCCCCGCTCTCACCCCGCTTGTGTGCGAGCGACATCGTGAATGGGGTAGGTTTTGGGCCCTGTTGGCGGGCGCCCACATCAAGCTGGGGCGTCACCAGTGCTAGCCGTCGACAGATAGAAAGGTCTGGGCGCACACAGCACGTCTGTACCATCAGGGTGACTGAAAGTGTGTGACGGTGTTGCAGCAAGGCGATTGCACGCCTTTCTGCAATGCACATGCATTTGCCTGACATGACGTTTTGACGCAGCTTGGCTGCATTGGGGGATGTCTGCTTTTGCGGTTGCCAGCATAAGCAGCGCAAGCCTGCCTGTATGCCTGTGGGGTTGCACGCCCATGGTCATTCCAGCTGAACTTGCGTGTTCTGCTGCCTCTTCTGCTCTCTTGTACACTGTGGCGCCGCGGGTGCCTGGCGAGGAGGCCGGCACGCGCGGTCTGGCATACGAGCTTGCTGTCGCTGCACCAAGCGCACAAGCGGAGCCTGTAACAACCTGCACAGCACGGCAGCGATAGCACTTTACACACTCGCCATCATTGTCGCGACACCAGAAAGCCAACATGCGGAAGGCGCAAGAGCGCAGCAGCACCGTCGGTGCCACACGAGCAGGGCTGCTTGTGAGGCTGCACATGCAGGGAGATCAGAGCCAAGGGCTAGGAGCTGGGAACACAGCGGAGGGTTCTGGTCAGACCCGGGCCAAGGGCGCAGCCTTGCCTTACGAGGCCTTATTGTACACCCCCCTCCCACAGGGCCTACAGCGCGTGCCTACAGCCCAGCCCCAAAACCCACTCGTCAAACCCTTGCGCTATAGCCACACCCTGGGCGCGCCACGCCAGTGCCCCCCCTTCCCGTCAGTGCGATCGAATGTATGCCCATTTCCGGCCCCTGCGGCCCGACCCCTGCCGCCGCGGCGTGCTTGCGGCCGCGCGGTGTGGAGAAAAAAGTGGGTCTGACCTATACTGCAGGCCCCGCGCTTGCCGCCTGCGAGCCACTGCAGCCCGGTCGTGCCGTGCATGTCGCCAGCACGCCAGCCCAACTTCAACTCGGGTTGGGAAACGTCGGCAGCCGCCAGGCGCCCGAGGGGGGTCGGCAGGGAACGCCTGGGATGGACAGGGACACACAGAAACAGCCGACCCGCTACTCTACATGGTGCCGGGGGGGAAGCTATGTGTGCGGCTACCGCGACTAAGTGGCGACGAGCGCCCACGCCTCGTGCAGCAGGCGCTCAAACGGGCCGCCCTGCCCGGCGGGAAAAAAATTGGCGGAGAAGCGACCCACCGCGACGACCGCGACCACAAGCGACCCCCACAGTGACCTGGCGGCTGCATGACCTTTTCCCTCTCCCGACCCGCGTGTCCATGGGGCAGCCGGTGCGCGCCCTCGCGCACGGCAATCTTGTCATACTTGTTCACCACACGTCATGCCCCCCCGGCTCCGCTGGCTGCTGGCGGCGACACCTGCTCAGACACCCACAAAGCGGCGCCCCTCGCAACATCGCCCGAGTCGGGCCACCTCCTGGCACAGGCATGGCCATGCGGCGGCCTGCGCACGCCGCCGCGCCCGCCCCGCTCGCAGCACTCGCCACGCGCTCCACTCGCCCAGCTTCCCGGCCGACTCCGCGCAGCTCCGCGGGCTGCACGCTCAGCCCGCGCCGGCGCCGCCAGGCACACGCGCGCCTGCCAGGCTCGGATGCGGGCGGCAGCGCCGGCGGCGGCTCACACAGTCCACAGCGCCAGGCCGCCCGCCGCGTCGCCGGACACGAGCGTCTCGCACGGCCCGGCCGCCAGCGTGCGTACGCTGTGGTGGTGGCAGTGCAGCGCGGGCGCGCGCGCGGGCGCCAGGCTGCCCAGCCGCCACCGCCGCACCAGCTGCGCGCGCGACGCGGCTGCCTCAGTCTCCATATCAATCACACTCGGAGGGCTGCATGAGTCATCAACCTCCTGCTCTCCTGCCCTGCGCACTCGCGCACACAGCGCAGGCGGCCCCGCACTCGCCGCTAACACGGCAGGCCGCCTACATGGCGTTCGGTGAAGCCCTGCGCGCGCCCGGCCCACGCAGCCGCCGCCGGCGCCCCCCTGCCTCCCACGCAGAACCCTAAAGGCGGCAGCAGTTGCTGCTGTTGTGAGAAAAAAGACCCTCCCACGCAAAACCTAAGAAAGTGGCGGTCAATGCTGCCGCCGCAAACATGAGGGCGGCGGTCGATGCCGCAGTCGCAAGCATAAGGCCCTAGCGGCGGGGCGCGCCTTGTCGTCGCCGCCCGTGTACAGGTGCCCGTCGGCGGCCGCGGCGGCGCAGTGCAGGCGGCCGCCCGCGTGCGCGCCGCGCTCCTCCATGACCAGCTCCAGCGACGCGGCGTCCCACATCTTGACCGTGCCGTCATACGAAACGCTGTACAGGAAGCCGCCGGCCGCCGCGAGCGCCGTCACGCGGTCGCGGTGCGCCTTTCCGCGCGCGCCGGCCGGCTCCAGCTCGCCCTTCTTGCCGACCGCCCAGGCCCTGCGCAGCCCCAAAGTCTTGCTGGGCGCCCACAGCACAGAGCCTCGGACCGCCGCCGCGCTCAGCCAACCGCGGCACCGCAGCGCCAGGCATGCACAGCATGCTCGGTCATCTTGTATGCAGAACAAGACGTGACAGCGTAGGACACAAGCAGCTGCTTTGAGGAGACAGGCCGACATCACCGTGACTAGCAGGCGCCTGCCAACCCACGATAGACAGCGGCCCCCTGTCACATACATCACGCGCGTGCCTCGCACGGGCATCTTGGCGTGGCCTGGATACACCAGTGCCTGCTTCTCGACTCTTCATGACAGCGACGAGGGAAAATCCTGCAAAAGCTGGCGCGCCTGATGGCGCCGTCGTCGCCGGCGGTGAACACGCGGCCGGCCGCGCACGCCAGGCCCAGGATGTCGCCCTTGACCAGCGCCACGTCGCGCATGTGCCGCGGCACCGCGCGCGCCAGGTCCCACTGCCGCAGCGTGCTGCAGCCCGCGCTGCGCGCCCGGGCGAGCTGTCGATCAGCACCACTGACGACCCTTTGTATGCAGCACAGGGGTGTGTTGCGCGGCGTCACCACTGCACAGCAAGCACGCACACGCTGGCTGCCCGCCGCTGCCGCAGTAGGCTGTCATGTTTGCGTCGCAGACAGGCAGTAAATTCAGCAACCAATACACAAGGGCCGTGTCATGCCGATGGTCATAAACCTAAATCAAGCAGTGTGCTCTGTAGCGCTGAACACGTCGCCCGCGACCGCCGCAAAGTGCTTTTCATGCAGGCTCACCACAACCTGGCTTCTGGGTGGGCCCCATTTTTTTGACTACCACGCAAGGCCACGGTGTCTCAAGAGACCAGCCAAACAGCGTGGCATGGTCAGCAGCCCGATGGAAACAGCCCTCCCTGTCTAGCTTCAGCAGCGCGCCGTGCGCGCGCAGCCGGCGCACCTAAACAGCCACCGGCCGTCCACCGCCAGCGCGCGCACCCAACCCGAGTGCCCGTTCAGGACCACCTTGTCCTGCATCTCCGCGGCCGGCGGCTCCCACACCGCAATGCTCTTGGCCGCGTTTCCGCAGAACACCTGCGCCCGGCGCTCCGCTCGGCCCCGCCCCGGCTCATACGCGCCCGCCTCCCAGCGCCTGCCTCTTGACGCAGCCGTCGAGCGCAGTGCGGCCACCCAAACGTCCATGAGCTGACGGCACGCAGCAGCTACCGCGCGCTGCTCTGAACACGCGACCTGGCGGCAAGCACCTGTCGGCCTCGCTTCACTCGGCACACGCTCGGGGCGCCGGCCGACGCATGCTGCACGGCAGGCTGCGGACTCAGCCATGAGGGCCGGCGCGCCTGCTGCCGCGCGTCGGGCAGCGCGGCGCTGGGGTCCGGCGCCGCGCCGTCCACCGCCAGCGAGAAGATGGGGGCGCCCGCGGGGTTGAGGCGCGCCACCTCCACCGGCTTCACCCCCAGCAGCTCGCCGCCCTCCTCCTCGGCCTGCGCGGCGCCGACAGCGACCTGCTCACGCTCCCAGCAAGGTATGGCGCGTCGCCCACAGCCTCGACAACACAAAGCGCAGACGAACTGAGACGCCGCCACAGCGCATGGACAGGCGGGACAAGCTGAGCTGGCACACGCACGGCCCTCCCTATCCTTTCACAGGAGACAGGTTTGGCGCGAGCTGCTGGAGGAGCGCTAAGCAAAGTACGCACCTCCAGCCGCCAAAGCGCCATCGTCTTATCGAGGGACGCAGTGATAATCTCCTTCTTACCATCTGCGCGACCCCAGGACAGGTCACGCTGCTGCCCGTGACACGGTCAGCAGCAATTCGGCACTTTCACAGCAGGGCCAACACAGGCGCATCCAAAGCGCAAATGAAGCGCACAGCGGCACGCCCAGCACTCGAGACGCTACAGTAGGAGGCACGCCTACCAGCGGGACCAGAGCACGGCTTATCAGCGGTCGGTCACGGAGCAGGCCTGCAGGGGCCCTCTGAGTTGGTCTGGGCGGCTCACCGACGTCGACCTTCACCAGCGCCGCGGTCACAGCCGCTGTGTGTCCTTTCAGATGGCCGCAGAGGATCGTCTCTCGCTCGAGGCCCTCGCGTGGTCTGCACGCCGGCTGCCGCAGCACGCATACAACAGTCGAGCCCACCTACGGCACACACCGCCGGGCGCACTCACTGTCTGCAGAGGAGCAAACGTCAGCTGCATTGCCACAAGCTCGGGCACAGTCCGCCTGAAGCATGCACAGCGCTGCAGGGCTCTTGCCACAGAGTCTGTACCTCGCACAACCCCATCGTGCGTCGGCCTGTGCGGCCTTCCCTCCAAACAGCTGAGGCCAGGAGCCGCTGGGACAGCCAACAACGCACGCAGGGCGCGCGACAGCTGCGTGGCCCGGCCGGCGCGCAAGCGCGCACGCTGCGGCAGGGCGGCAGGCGCCTGCCGCAGCGTTGGGGCTTGCAGGGCGCTGCACAGGAGCACGGGAGAATGCAGTGGTGCTGCCACAGCGAGCCGCGCACGTACCCCCTGCATGTGAGCGGCCCACCCCGCCGACAAGCCGCACTCTCAGATGTATGTTTGCGGCCGCACCTGCGCACGCCGCGTTGCGCGCACGGGCAGGCGAAGGGCGCGCGTGCGCTCCCGTCCGAAGCATGTCTGAGCACGGCCGCTCACGGCCCCAGCCATGCAGGCGCCCCGCCGAACGTCGCCCCCGAGTCCACACTCTTGTAGTGCACAGCGCGCACAGCAGGGCTGGTACCTCGCTAGGCGGAGGGCCCGGCTGGGCCGTGGGCCATGCTGCCTCCCAGCCTGCCGCCCTGTGATATCTGGAGCATGCCGATCTGGAGCACCGCCCTTTGCCTGCTGTGCTGATGGGGTTTGCCGCCGCTGCGTTCCCTGCTGTCACCGGCGAGCTTGCCATTCAGCGGCGTCAGACTCGGACAGCGTCAGAGCTACAGCAGCAGCTCTGAAACACTTGTAACAGTGTCATCCTGAACGCGCAGTGTCGAGCACCGCTCCAGCATTACTGCCGAAAAGTTTTGAACGCCACGCCAGGGGTGCAGCCTTGAGCCATGTTGGCCCGCTGCCTGAGGACGCGGCTGGTGTCCGGTGCGCCCAGGGGGGCCGCACATTTGCAAGCTTGGCACCGCACGCGGGTGTTACTCATGTTGTCAGCGCACAGCGAGCCTTGCCTTCACAGAGTGGCACTATGCACATCGTGTGAGACAGTGCCTGCAAGTGTGAGCGGCGCCCGGTGGTCAACCGCGACTGAATTCCGTGCCGCCCGCCATAAGCTCTGGCCGCCTGGCAGCTGCATGCAGGGCAGCTAAGCAGCCGCTCTGACGTGCACAGCACGTCGGCACGCAGCCGCGCACGTCCACCCCAGTGTCCCGCAGCTCACCCTTGCCTAGCCCAAGCGCAGGCGCGGCAGCGCCGGACTTGGCCGCGGCCGCGGCCGCACTGCGCAACATGGCCACCGCGCCCGCGCCGGCGCCCGTGGACCTGCCGCAGCTGCCGCCCTTTGAGCACACGCCCGCGCCGTACGACGGGCCGCCCAAGGAGGAGGTGCTGGCGCTGCGCAAGCGCTTTCTAAGCCCGGGTGCGTCCGCCGCGCCCGCGGCCCGCTGGTGGGGAGCTGTGAGCAGGCCCGGCGCCGGGTTGGAGGCTTTTCACCCGTCTTTGTAGCCTGTTCGTAGGCCGCAGTGTGTGGCGAGGCCATACTGGCCCCCCTGCTCTTCAAGTAGACGAGTCTGTTCGCAAAATGATATTTTTTTAGAGTGAACAAGTAACAGGACTGCGGGGCTTGCTGGGACACACTGCCTGCCGGGGGACAACGGACGCGCTCACACGCGCGCCTGCCCCGGCGCCCGTGCCTGAGCAGGCGCCTCGCAGACAGGCACGGCTTGCAACTCGCCGCGCCTGCTTACCACGCCCTGCCTCCCCCGCACTCAGCGGCGCCGGCGCGGCGCAGCGCTCTTCCACCACTTCAAGGACCCCATCATGATCACGGAGGGCCGCATGCAGTACCTGTACGACGAGCGGGGGCGCCGCTACCTGGACGTGCGCCCGCTGCAGCCCGCGTAGCCTGCCCTGCCCCTGTTCATGTGGCTCCGCCCGCCGGCGATGCGTCGCGCGGGGCAGCGCGTCGTGAGCGCGCACGGGCAGCGGCTAGCGCATGCCTGACCCTGCACGCGCTGTGATGCTCCCCTCCCTCCTCTTCCTCTTCGCTTCCAGCTTCTCCGCCTGCATGCAGCGTGCTCTTCCGTCCGGGCGAGCGCGCCCGAAACCCGAGGCCTGGACCTGCACGGCGCGCCGAGGCGCGCCTCGCTCGTGCGGCTGCGGCGAGCGCGCCGGCGCCGCTCGTCACTCCGCCGGGCAGGCTGCACTGACGCCGGGCCCGGCGCAGGGCCCGGCGCAGAATTGACGCCGCGCCCTATGCGCGTGCCGCCAGGCGTTTGCGGGCATCGTGACAGTTAGCGTCGGTCACTGCCACCCGCGCGTCGTGGCGGCGATCGACGCACAGAACCACCGCCTGCAGCACACGACGACCATCTACCTCAACCACCAGATCGCGCAGTACGCGCAGGAGCTCACCGCGCGGCTGCCAGGCGACCTCAAGGCGCGCGCGCGCCCCGGGGTAGCACTGCCGTGGGCCGCACGTGACCGCACACAGACTCTTGGGTGGCGGGTTCTTCCGGAGACGCTTGCTCGGCTTTTGGCAGAGGAAGGCAGCAGCGTTGTGATGGTTTGTCACAGGTGGGAGTGTGCCACGGCGGCTGGCGCTGGGCGGCGCGCCCGGGGGCGCGCTCCGCGCGCGGCGGCGGCGGGCGTCAGGCGTGCACGGGGCCCGGCAGATGCCCGCAGATCGGCCGATACCCTATTGTACCCTGGCGGCGCAGGTGGCCTACTTTGTGAACAGCGGCAGCGAGGCGAACGACCTGGCGCTGCTCATGGCGCGCCTGTACAGCGGTAACTACGACATGATCGCGCTGCGCAACTGCTACCATGGCGTCAGCGAGGGCACCATGGGCATGCTCGGCCATGCCACCTGGAAGCAGCCTGTGCCCCAGGTGCGCCGCGCAATGCGCACAGCGCCAATAGTTGTCACAGAGCGAACCTCTGTTACAGCGCGCCTCGCTGCCGCACAGCGTTTGGCTGCTGCGCGTGCCTGAGGCCGTCCGCCAGAGGCGTCGCGCGCGCGGCGTGACGCGCGTCTCGCGCCGCGCGCACAAGGCAGGAAGGGTGTTGGCAGAGAACGCGCTGCGTCCGGCAGCGCTGGGATTGCCAAGGGGTTGGAAACCCCTTGTACGGGTATGGAGGCCGGAGCCGAGCGGGCGCCGCGCGCGCGCAGGGCTTTGGCGTGCGGCACAGCATCAACCCCAACCCGTACACCGGCGCGTTCGGCAACGACGGCGCGCGCTACGCGGAGGACGTGGCCGAGGTTGTGGCCACGTGCACGCCCGGCCGCGTGGCCGGCTTCATCGCCGAGGCGATCCAGGGCGTGGGCGGCAGCGTGCCGCTGGCCGACGGCTACCTGCCCGCCGTGTACAAGGCGCGCCCACCGGTTTCTGCTCGCTACCTACCCTAACTCCCCGGCGCGGCCCCCCAGCTTGACCCCCCGGCGGCCCGGCCAGCATGCAGCGCTGCTCCAGGGGCGGGCGCGCGGGGCCGCACCGTCCGCTCGCGAGCGCGGCGCGCGGCGTCTCGTTGCGGCGCGGGCGCGATCGACAGCCCTGGTGCAAGTCTGCCTCGTTTAGCGCGCGATGCAGCGACTTGCGGCCGTGCCACTGGCTGCGCGCCGGCCAGGGCGGTGCAGTCTGTGGCCGCTGTCTGTGGGCGTGCTCCACCGGCTGCAGCGCATGCAGAGGGGGGTCGGCTGGTGTGCGGGGCGCGAATGCTACCAGCCTGAGCGCCCGTGCACGCGGCAGACCGTGCGCGAGGCGGGCGGCCTGTGCATCGCAGACGAGGTACAGACGGGCTTCGGGCGCACTGGGACGCACTTCTGGGGCTTTGAGAACCAGGGCGTGGTGCCGGACATCGTGACCATGGCCAAGGCGCGGCGCCGCCCGCCTGAGACCCTAATCGCTCGCCTGAACCCTGCGCCAGACGCGCACCGACGGCTCCCAGCGCAAGGCGCTGTGGTGACGAGCCGCCGCAGCGTCTGGCCCCGCAACTGCCATGCACGACGAGGCGGCCCTGGCGTGCCTGCGCGCGCATGGGACTTGAGCGCCCTGATCAGGGCCCGCGCTCCTGCCGACGTCTCTGAGCACTGCCCAGCGACAGGACAGCCATGCAGCACCCTTCTGTGTCCTGTGCTCTGCCACACCTTGCGCGGCCCGTACCATCCTCGTAAGCGGCGCGTGCCTGAACGTGCGCGCGCCGCGCGCAGGGCATCGGCAACGGGCTGCCGCTCGCGGCGGTGGTGACGACGCCCGAGATCGCGGCTGCGCTCGCGACGCGGTTGCACTTCAACACGTTCGGCGGCAACCCAGTGTGCTGCGCAGGCGGGCGCGAGGTGCTGCGCGTCATCGACGACGAGGGCATCCAGGCCAACGCGCACGCGGTGCGCGATCCACCCCCGCGCGGGCGCTGCAAACAGCCGCGGCCCGCTGTGCGTGCGCCGCGTGAGCTGTGCAGCTCCGAATGATGCCTGCGCTGGCTGCCGAACAATGCATGCGCTGGCTGTCATGAGCTGCTGGCGTCGCCCATGCTCGTGAGACGGGTCTGTGTGCTCAGCGCATCGCTTGTGCTTCAGCGCCCGCGCCGCCGTGCACGCTTATGGCGGCACGCACCATGCAAGCCTGCGTGAAGTGATTGTCACGCCTATGCAGGCCTGCGTGGTGCGCCCCCGCAGGCAAGTGCGCGGTGGCGCATGCCGTCCAAAGGGCGCATTGGAGGGGCGTGCGGTGCGGCGGGCGCCTGCCGGCACACCTGCGGCTGCCGCTCGCAGCGGCGCCTCTGCATGCTCTAACACGCGCTCGTGGCCGCGCCCAGATTGGCGGCCACCTGCTGGAGCGCCTGCGCGAGCTGCAGGCGCGCCACGACGTTATCGGCGACGTGCGCGGCCGCGGGCTGATGCTGGGCATCGAGATGGTGACCGACCGCGCCACCAAGGCGCCCGCGACCGCCGAGACCGGCCAGGCGCGGGCCGGATGCGCATGGCCGGCTGAGGCACTCGGGGTTAAACGCTGTGGCGCACTAGCAAGGCTGGACATGTCGCGGCATGGGCGACCAGGGCATGCCCCAATCAGGAGCGGGTTACCCGGCAGATATCAGCAAGTGGAAGCGATGTTGCAGCTAATCAAGTGGCTCATGAGCGTACCCTCTGGGCCAGGGGCGCCGCGGGGTGCCAAGCGGCAGGCGCTGGCCGGGCACAAGCCCTAACCCTACCTGTGCCGCGCAGGTCATGGAGCGCCTGCGCGACCTGGGCGTGCTGATCGGCAAGGGCGGCCTGCACGGCAACGTGTTCCGCATCAAGCCGCCCATGTGCCTGTCGCGCGCCGACGCTGACTTCCTGGTCGACGCGCTGGACACCGCGCTGGGCGAGCTGTGAAAGAGGGTTGTTGCGGGGTCTCTGGACGGCTCCTGTGCCGGCCGGTGATGCTGGACCCGGCGCTCGCCGCGCGGTGCGAGGCTTCCCGGCAGGGCTTCCTGGTCGGCGCGCGGCGTGCGCGGGTGCGCGATGCAGGCCGCTGGGGCGCGGCACAGCTTTACAGATAGAAGAGAAGAGCGGGCTGCTTGGGTGGTTCGACCAACCTGGGCTGCCATGGTAGATGTTAGTTGTCGCATGCACTGTCCATGGCCCTGAGTGTGTGGCAGTCTGCAGGACGGGTGACTTGTTGTGAACGGCAGACTTCACATTTTTTGCCAAACCAGAGAGTGCTCACAAGTGAGCAGGCTACTTGTCCACGCTATAAAGTAGTGGTTTGCCGATGCGTTTGTGCATGGCAAAGCGCATGTTGCTGTCAAAGCAGGCAGTGCTTGCACGTATGCACGTCAAGTTTTCCTGCTGTCAAGGAGTGGCTTTCACCGATGCGGCCCTTCTGCGCCCATCGTTGTCGCGTTTGCTTGTGTTGTATTGGTCTGATGATGAGCTGCAGTCCTTTATTCATGCAAATGTGATCCAAGCAAGCCTTACGTGTGTCAAGAGGTAAGACATGGCCGTGTGACTGGTGCGTCAGATTGACTTTTGCGATGGCATTATGTGTGGCTGGTGTCTGTATTTTCCTCCTGTAGAGCCCAATGTCTCACGTTCAATGGTGCTCAGCCTTGCTTGAGAAGATCCCAAGGCCTGTAGACGCCAAGATTGGCTCTTCCGCTGATTGCTGAGCTGCAACAAGCCCAAGGGCAACAGTCAGTCAGTGCACACCTGGGCGTCGCTACAAGCAGAGGAGGCAACGACCACAGCCACTGGAGCTTGCGGTAGCTTGCAGTGCAAGAGCGCCACCTCCCTGCCTGCCGCGCAGCGGCATGGAGACGAGCGGGCGGGACACGGGGGGCGCGCCGCACACCGGGACCACGATCGTGGCGGTGCAGTACGACGGCGGCGTGGTGCTCGGCGCCGACTCGCGCGTGAGCACGGGCCGCTACGTGTCCAACCGCGCGTCCGACAAGCTGACGCCGCTGCACGACCATGTGTGGCTGCTGCGCTCGGGCTCCGCCGCCGACACGCAGCTGGTGGCCGACTATGGTGCGCCTGCTGGCCGATCTTGGCGCAGTCGCGCCTCAGCCCGCAGCCTCCGCGCAAGCGCACTGGTTGAGAGCGGTCGCCAGCTATAAGACCTGTGTGCTGCACTCGCGCGCCGCTGCCAAGATGCAGCCTCTCTCCAGCACTGTGCGCCATGCTTCACGCGCAAGTCCCATCTGCTGCTCTGCAGCTTATGCTATCCTGGACCTGTTCAAGGGTGAGCATTGTGCTTCCCAAGGCGTGTGCCTGCACACCATACGCCGCACTGATGGCCTGGCGCTCGCCGTGCTTTCTTTCCGCACTGCTGCCTCCAGACAGTGGCACAGGTGCAGCGCGTTGCCTTTCGTGCGCGGCGTGCTCGCCCTGCGTCTGTGCCTGTGGCGCGGGGCTCTGACGCGGATGGCGCGCTGACGCGGGTGGCGCGCGGTGCGCAGTGCGCCACTACGCAGCGCAGCACGCCATCGAGCTCGACCGCGAGCCCTCCGTCCATACGCTGGCCAAGCTGGTCGCGCAGGCGCGCCGTCTGCTCTGCCGTGCTCCCGGAATAGCCGTTTGACGGGGTTGCTGGAGCTCTTACATGCCGGGCTGCAGCTCATTGATCTCTCCCTGCTTTGGTGGAGACTCTGTACCCTCACCTCTTTGTCCGTGCCTGCCAGCACACCTTCTGGCACGGCCCTGCACGGTCTGGCGGACGCGAGCATGTGCTGCTTTGCAGTGGTACGCTGGTGTGCGAGTTGGATGGGCTCCCACAGGGCCGCGCGGCGCGCGGGCGCGCAGATCAACTATGCGAACAAGGCGATGCTGGTGGGCGCGCTGATCGTGGCCGGCTGGGACGCAGCGCGCGGCGGGCAGGTGTACGGCGTGCCGATCGGCGGCACGCTCGTGCGCCAGCGCTGGACCACCGACGGCTCCGGCAGCACCTACCTCTGGGGCTACCTGGATGCGGAGTACAAGCGCGCCCCGCGTCGCGCCCAACCCTGACCCCGGGCGTGACGCGCCTCACCCCAACCCCTGGCGGCGGTTGCGTGGCAGGCGCCGCGCTGCGGCAGGTCCCACGCGGCCTGCTTGCGGCGGCGCGATGGCCGGGGGCGCGCAGCGCCTGCCGGCACGGGTGAACTGCTATCAGCCACGGACATTGCTCTTGGCGTCGCGTGCCAGGCTCCTGACGTCACCCGCGCAGACACCCTTTGTTGGACGACGCGGAGGGTGAGCGGCGGTATCGCCAGCTGCCTCTTGCAGGGCCTGGTTGAACGCCACATTTTGCTCGCGGCTTGCGCTTTGGGCAAGCGCGCTGGCGTATCGCTCGTGCGTAACAATGGGGCGACAGGCGCCGGCCCGCCGCGCTTTGGAGCCCACCGGTGGGGCGCCGGGAGCGCGCTGCAGGCCCTGAACCTACCCTACCCTGCCACTAAGGGGGCGGGCCGCCGGGCGCCAGGGAGGGCCTGGGCCGCGCGGACGCGGAGGAGCTGGTCGCAACCGCGCTCGCGCTGGCCGCCGCGCGTGATGGCTCCTCGGGCGGCCTGCTGCGCCTGGTCACCGTGTCAGCTGCTGGCTGCGAGCGGCGACTGATCCCCGGGGACCAGGTGCGGCGCCCGGCACGCTCCCCCCGGGCGCTGACGAACCTAGCGGCGCCCGGCGAAAGGCCAATGTGGCACATGGGGCCGCGACGCACGGCTGCCTGCCCGCTCCCCGCCTGAACCGGCCGCGATCTCCGCGAGAGCTGGCGGGCGGCGCACAGCGCGCCGCACGCCCTGACCTCCCTTGATGCGCCGGCCTTCGCGCTGTTGTCGACACAGCAGGCTGGCTGAGGAGGAGCGTTGCGCGCGCAGGTGCCA
>JAABUQ010008329.1_pt1 | contig 14591 bp, 16 predicted proteins | sample 5560001 | NCBI WGS metagenome assembly JAABUQ01 (sample SAMN10711888, study PRJNA513371) | rock metagenome | isolation source: Antarctica rocks | place: Antarctica: Victoria Land, Finger Mt nord | collected 2015-12-18
CCGCACCAATCCCGGCGTGTTCGCCCGACTGCGCAGCTTCGCCTTCAACATCCTCAAGGCCAACCAGACCGACACGCTCAGCCAGGACCGCTACCGCGCCAGTCTCGCAGGCATCAAAAACCTGCTCCCACTCACCATCATTCGAAAGCGTTGAACAGCCCTGGTGGACCCCGCCTATGGCCGCCCCGGCGACCGCGTCAGCTTCGCCGACGGCTTCCCCCTGCTGGTGGTGAACACGGCCTCGCTGGAGGACCTGAATGCCCGCCTGGCGCAGCCGGTCCCCATCGCGCGGTTCCGGTCCAACCTGGTGGTGTCCGGCGCGGCGCCCTGGGCGGAGGATGGCTGGCGGAGTCTGCACGTCGGCCACATCGCCTTCCGCGCCGTGAAGCCCTGCACCCGCTGCATCGTCATCGCCACCGACCAGAACACCGGCGCCCGCGCCCCGGACCGCGAGCCGCTGCGCACCCTCGCCACCTTCCGGCCGGACGCGGGCGGTCGCGCGCTGTTCGGGCAGAACCTGGTGCCGGACACCCTGGGGCGGCTCGCCGTGGGGATGCCCATCGCAGCGCAGCCCCGCGCAGGGTAGCACCGGCAACCGGCGCCACCACCGGCGCGTTCGCCGCAGGCACAAGGGGACGCAGGACATGATGAAGCTCAGCGCGCGCAACCAGATCAAGGGCCGCATCACCACCGTCGAGAAGGGCCAGACCACCGGCCACGTCCACATCGACATCGGCGGCGGCGTCACCATCCATTCCTCGATCACCAACGAAGCCATCGACGACTTGCAGCTCAAGGTCGGGGACGAGGCGTATGCGGTGATCAAGGCTTCCGACGTCATGGTGGGCAAGTAGGCCATGCGGCGCGCGGGCAGGCTGGCCGGGCTGCTGCTGGCGTCGCTGGCCACGTTGCCGGCCCTGGCGCAGGAGCCGGCCGGCAAGCCTTCGCCCAGCCTCAGCATCGGCGGCCGGATCGAGCACCCGCGCAAGGTGACGCTGACCGAGCTGCAAGCCATGCCCGCCGCGACGGTGGAGCTGGACAGCACCACCAGCAAGGGCGTCGAGCACGTGAAGTACACGGGTCCGCTGCTATGGACCCTGATGCAGGCGGCTCAGCCGGTGGACGACCCCTCCGGCGGCAACACCGCCCTGCAGCACACCCTGCTGGCGCGCGGCCAGGACGGCTACGCCGTGGCGCTGTCCATCGGCGAGATCGATCCGCGCATGGAGGGCAAGCCGGTTCTCATCGCCGTCACGCGGGATGGAGAGCCGGTGAACTACTTGCGGCTGGTGGTGCCCGGCGACGTTCATGCGGCCCGCAGCGTGCGGGATTTGGCGTCCATCGAGGTCCGATAACCCTCCGGCCCTCACGCGCTCTCGGCGACGACGGGAGGACGGGAGGACGGGAAAGGCGGCCGAAGCATGGGACGGCTGGCATCAGCTTGCCCGCGCCCTCAGCTTCATGCGGAGCCCGACCGGCGACATGGTGAAGTCCAGGCGCTCGTGCGGCGGCGCGCCGGTCTCGGTCCCGACCTCGACCAAGTGGTAATTACGTACGATGGTGGCGAGCACCATCTTCATCTCCAGCAACGCAAGGTACCGGCCAGGACAGACCCGCGGCCCGGCGCCGAACGGCATCGAGGCCGTTGTCAATCGGCGGTTGCCCGCATCCGCACCTGGCTCGCCGGCAGCGATCGCCGCAGCGCGCCAGCGCGATGGCCGGAATTCGGCGGCGTCCGCCGCGGTGCTTGCGTCCACCGCCCCGCTGCGCATCACGCACAGCACGAAGGTTCCGGCCGGGAGCGCAATGCCGCCAACCTCGGTCGGCATGTTGTTCTCGAGATAGGCCAGCGGCGCCACTGGCCGCAGCCGCATCGATTCGTTTGAGCAGTCCTCGACAGTCGCAAGTCCGCCCGCCGTCTGGATGCTCTGCGGAACGACGTCTGCCCCGAGCGACGCATCCACCTCGGCCGCCACCGCGTCCCAGGCATCGGGATGCGTGTGCAGGAGGTACAAGGTCCAGGCCAGGGTATTCGCCGTCGTGTCCTCTCCGGCCAGCAGGATCGTGAACACGTTGCCGGCGACTTCCGCCTCGCTGAGCCTCTCGCCGCCGGCGTCCCGCGCCGTCAGCATCGCCTCCAGCAGGTTGGTCGGATGTTCGTCAAGCACAGGGTTGTTCGCGATGCGTTCGCGGGCAGCTCGAACGAAGGTCTCAACCGCCGCATGCCCGGCCGCCAAGTGCCGGTCGAATGCATGGTCTGCTGGCAGCTTGACGTAGCGCCAAAGCGGAAACGGCGCATTCACGCGGCGCATCAGCATCGGAAATATCTTGTCCAGGTCCTGCTGCAAGGTGCTGTGGGTCTGCTGGATGGTGTTGATATCGACACCGAAGGCAAGGCTCGCCGTCACATCTATCGTGTAGCGCATCAGCATGGCCTGCAGGTCGATCCACGAGCCGGTGTGCGCTGCCAAGTCCAGCCGCTCCTTCAACCGTTCCGTCATCAGCTTGATGAGCGGGAAGTAGCGTCTGAGGTGACTGGGCGTGAAGGCTGCCGCCACCAGCCGGCGCTGCTGCCGCCACGACTCGCCCTCGGCCGAGAACAGGCCGTTCACACCCATCTCATGGATCACCGCCTGCATGGTCTGGAAACGGCTCCAGCCCTCCGGTCGGTCGCGCAGGATGGCGGCGATCAGGTCCGGCCGGGCCACCACCAGGGCGTCGCGAGGCCCTATCCGCAGGCGATAGAGCGGCCCATAGCTCCGCGCCCAGCCCTCGAGCTGTTTGTGGAACTGCGGAATGTCGAGCTGAAGCAAGTTCCCCAGCACCGGCCATCCGCGCGGGCCATCAAGGTCGGCGATCCGCTTCGCCCTGGTGGAGGATGCATGAGCCGTCCTGACTTCCATGGCACCTTCTTCCTATCAGTATTGGCCCACAGCATCGATAACCGCAGCATCAAAGTCAAAGCAGCAGATCGTTACCACATCTTGCATCATAATGGAAGCCTGCGTCGGGGCGGAACGCATTCGCCGCCGAACGCTTGCTGTCCGTCAACGCAGGGTTATCAGTCCAGTGTGCTCATCGGGATCCCACGTCCGGCCGGCCAAGCCAAACCCGTAGCAGGAGGCTCCTGACTGTCCGGACAGCAGCAACGTGTCGCCTGTCGAGGCTGACATGCAATCGAAGATGCGGAGCCCCGGCGACGGGACGCCTGCCGCTTCCCCTCCGCCCTCCTGCTCCACCATCGCCCCACTGCTTCACCATCGCCCCACTGCTTTACCATCGCCATGACGGCGGTGGTCAGGGCGCGCGGTCTCCCGGGTCAACCTTGAACTGCAAGACCTGGCTCGGGGTGCCGTCCTCGGGGGCATGGCAGCACCTTCGCTGGATGGATGGCGGCTGCACCTCACCCATCCTCGCATGGCCGATGCCCCATGAACGACGCGCCCTGGAGGCTGCCGGGTCGCCGAACGCACCCAGGCGTCATCAATAAGTCATCATTTGCCCGAATCCCCTCAAAGCGGCTATAGCCCCGGTCATCATGGCCTGGGCGGATAGATGAACTGGGTGGACCTTGTCGTCCTAGCCGTCGTGCTCGTGTCCGGCCTGCTGGCCGTGATGCGCGGACTGGTGCGGGAAGTGCTGGGCATCGCCGCCTGGATCGCCGCCGCCGTCATCGCCTACAAGGCCATGCCCTACGTCGCCCCCTGGACCCGGCAACAGGTCACCGACCCCGGCGTGGGTGACGTGCTCGCCTTGGGCGGCGTGTTCCTGGTCGCGCTCATTATCCTGTGGATCGTCGTCGGGATCATCGGCGGCATGGTGCGCGACTCGGCGCTGGGCAGCGTTGACCGCACGTTGGGGCTGGTCTTCGGGCTGGCCCGGGGGGCGGTGCTGGTGTGCGCCGCCTACATCCTCGCGGGCTTCGTCATCCCCCCCGACAACTGGCCGCCCCTGGTGCGGGAAGCGCGGTCGCTGGCCCCCGCCTATCAAGGCGCCGAATGGCTGGCCAGCCAGTTGCCGCAGCCCTACCGGCCCGCCGTGCTCAAGCCTCCTGCCGGGCGGACCACCACCGCGGCGGACCTGTTGCGTGCCGCTCCCACCGGCCGGGCGCTGTCCGCCCGGCCGGTCCGGGAATAGGAGTAACCCATGTTCCTTACCGAAGCCGAGATGCAAGACGACAAGCTGCACGAGGAGTGCGGCGTCTTCGGCGTCTGGAACGTGACCGACGCCGCCGCCGTCACCGCCCTGGGCCTGCACGCCCTGCAGCACCGCGGCCAGGAGGCGACCGGCATCGTCAGCTACGACGGCCACCGCTTCCACAGCCACCGCGGCCTGGGCCTGGTCGGCGACAACTTCAGCAGCGCCAAGGTGATCGCCTCCCTGCCCGGCGCCAACGCCATCGGCCACAACCGCTACGCCACCACCGGCGAGACCATCCTGCGCAACGTCCAGCCGCTCTACGCCGACTTCGAGTTCGGCGGCTTCGCAGTCGCCCACAACGGCAACCTGACCAACGCCAACGCCCTGCACCGCGCCCTGGTCCGCCGCGGCTGCCTGTTCCAGAGCACCACGGACAGCGAGGTGTTCGTCCACCTGATCGCCATCAGCCTGTATTCCACCGTGGTTGACCGCCTGATTGACGCGCTCAAGCAAGTGGTCGGCGCCTACTCGCTGGTGGCGCTGTCCAACGCCGCCATGATGGGCGTGCGCGACCCCATGGGCGTCCGCCCCCTGATCCTGGGCCGCATCGGCAACGAGGGCACCGGCGGCTGGGTGCTCGCCAGCGAGACCTGCGCGCTCGACATCGTCGGCGCCGAGTTCATCCGCGACGTCGAACCCGGCGAGATCGTCGTCATCAACGACCAGGGCGTCCACAGCATCAAGCCGTTCGGCGCGGGGAAAAGCCGCTTCTGCGTGTTCGAGTACATCTACTTCGCCCGCCCCGACTCCGTCATGGAGGGCACCCCCGTCTATGACGCCCGTAAGGCCATCGGCGCCGAGCTGGCCCGCGAAAGCCACATCGACGCCGACGTGATCGTCCCCGTCCCCGACAGCGGCGTCCCCGCCGCCATGGGCTTCAGCGCCGAGAGCGGCATCCCGTTCGAGCTGGGCATCATCCGCAACCACTACGTCGGCCGCACCTTCATCGAGCCGACCGACAGCATCCGCAACCTCGGCGTGAAGCTGAAGCACTCGGCCAACCACACGGTGCTCAAGGGCAAGCGGGTGATCCTGGTCGATGACAGCATCGTCCGCGGCACCACGAGCCGAAAGATCGTCGAGATGGTGCGGGCGGCCGGCGCGGCGGAGGTGCACATGCGCATCTCCTCGCCGCCGACCACGCACTCCTGCTTCTACGGCATCGACACGCCCGAGCGCGGCAAGCTGCTGGCGGCCCGGCACAGCGTGGACGAGATGGCCGGGCTGATCGGCGCCGACAGCCTGGCCTTCGTGTCGCTGGACGGGCTGTACCGCGCCCTGGGCAAGCCGAACCGCGACGTGGCCAAGCCGCACTACTGCGACGCCTGCTTCACCGGCGAGTACCCCATCGCGCTGCCGGACATGGCAGACAACGCCGACCGGCAACTGAGCCTGCTGACCGAGATGCACTGATGCCCACGCTGGCCGGTTCTACGCCGGCCGGGCCCACGCTGGCCGGATCGGTGGCGCTGGTCACCGGCGCCAGCCGCGGCATCGGCGCGGCGGCAGCGGTCGAGCTGGCCCGGCGCGGCGCCCATGTCGTGCTGATCGCCCGCACCCAGGGCGGGTTGGAAGAAACCGACGACGCCGTCCGTGCGGCAGGCGGGGCGGCGACGCTGCTGCCGCTGGACTTGAAGGACGGCGCCGGCCTGGACCCGGTTGGCCCCACGCTGTTCGACCGGTTCGGCCGCCTGGACATCCTGGTGCACAATGCCGGCGCGCTGGGCAAGCTGACGCCCGTGCCGCACATCACGCCGGGCGACTGGGACACGGTGGTGGGCGTCAACCTGACCGCCGCCTGGCGCCTGATCCGCAGTTGCGCGCCGCTGCTGCACGCCGCCCCGGCCGGGCGCGCGGTGTTCGTGACCAGCAGCGTCGCCGCCGCGCGGCACGCCTATTGGGGAGCCTACGGCGCAACCAAGGCCGGCATGGAGCACCTGGTGCTGAGCTGGGCCGCCGAGGTCGCCACCATGCGGTTGCGCGTCAACCTGTTCGACCCCGGCATCGTCGCCACCCGGATGCGGACCGAGGCGATGCCCGGCGAAAAGCCCGACGCCCTGGCCAAGCCGGCCGACGTGGCCGGGCCGCTGGCAGACCTATGCGAGCCGGCCCTGACGCTGAACGGCCAAGTCGTCCGCAGATGACACACCGCTGCCTGCTCCCTCCGGGCCGGGGTGACGGAGGCCGCAAGAGCAAGTCCGGCCACCGAAGCACGGCGCCTCGCCCCCTCTCCAACCCCGGCATCTTCCCGGAGGAGGAGGAAGCAGGCATCTCTTTTGTCCCGGGGCAGGTCCGGCTAGAAGGGGGAATGGCTGGCCCACCCCTCCCCACTCCTGCCCGTCAGGCCCTGCGCCGCCTGGCAGTCGGCGCCGTGCTCCCGCTGCTGCTGGCCGCCCCCGCCCATGCCCAGTTCGCTTCCGGCCGCCGCCCCCCTGGCGCGCCGCCGCCGCAGCCGCTGTCCCGCAACGAACCCGTCGCCTTCACCGCCGACGACGTGCAGTACGACCGCGACAACGCCATCGTCACCGCCACCGGCAACGTCGAGGCCTGGCAGAACGACAACGTGCTGCGCGCCGACAAGATCACCTTCGACCGCAACACCAACGTCGCCGCCGCCACCGGCCACGTCGTCATGGTGCAGCCCGACGGCCAGGTGCTGTTCAGCGACTACGCCGAGCTGACCCAGGGCCTGCGCGACGGCGTGCTGCGCGGCATGCGCGCCATCCTGGCCGAGAACGGCAAGCTGGTCGCCAACGGCGCCCGCCGCACCGACGGCAAGATCAACGAGCTGTCCCGCGCCGTCTATTCGACCTGCAACCTGTGCGCCAAGGACCCGACCAGGCCGCCGCTGTGGCAGATCCGCGCCCGCACCGCCGTGCAGGACGGGGAAAACAAGCGAATCGAGTACCAGGACGCCGTGGTGGATTTCCTGGGCGTCCCGGTCGCCTACTTCCCCTACATCTGGCACACCGACCCCTCGGTGCGCCGGGCCAGCGGCTTCATGGTGCCGGACTTCGGCAGCAGCAAGTACCTGGGCGGCTTCGCCCGGGTGCCGTACTACGCCGTGCTGGACGACCAGTCGGACGCGACGATCACCCCGACGTTCAGCACGCAGCAGTTCCTCAACATCAACACCGAGTACCGCCGCCGCTTCAACGACGGCACCCTGCGGGTGGAGGGCGGCGTCGGCATCGACCAGCACCGGGTGCAGGCCGACATCTTCGCCAGCGGCCGCTTCGCGCTGGACGACACCTGGCGCTACGGCTTCAACATCGACCGGGCCACCACCTCCAAGTACCTGAACGACTACTCCATCACCGGCCGCGGCGACGTGCTGACCAGCAACCTCTACCTCGAGGGCTTCGGCACCGTCGCCTACACCCGGCTGGACAGCATCGCCTATCAGGGCCTGGTGACCAGCATCGTGCAGAGCCGCCTGCCCTACGTGCTGCCGCGCTACCAGTACAGCTTCCTCGGCGAACCCGACGCCCTCGGCGGCCGGCTGAGCTTCCAGACGCAGGAGTTCAACGTCGTGCGCGGGATCGGCACCAACACGCAGCGCGCCGCCGCAACCTTGAACTGGCAGCGCCCGTTCGCCGGCAGCTTCGGCGAGGTCTATGGCCTCACCCTGCAGAACGTCGCCGCCGGCTACTCCGCCACCAGCCTGAACCAGAACCCCAACTACGCCCCGGCCAACAGCGCGGAGACGGCGCGCGACCACCCGCAGGTCGCCATCGACGTGCATTGGCCCCTGGTGCGGGACGGCGGCAAGCTCGGCACCCAACTGATCGAGCCCATCGCCCAGGTGATCGCCGCCCCCAACACCGGCGGCCTGCGCACCCAGCGCATCCCGAACGAGGACAGCCTGGACTTCGAGTTCACCGACCAGAACCTGTTCTCCCTCAACAAATTCCCCGGGGTCGACCGGCTGGAGGGCGGGCTGCGGGCCAACGTCGGGCTGCACCTCAACTGGTCGATCGGCGACGCCTCGGTGGACGCGCTGGTGGGGCAGAGCTACCGCAGCCACCTGGACAACAGCTTCCCCGTGGGATCGGGCCTGGACCGGCGGGCGTCGGACATCGTGACGCGCACCACCATCACCCCGGCGCCGTGGCTCGACCTGACCGGGCGCACCCGCATTGACCACACCACCGGCAACATCCGCTTCGCCGACGGCATCGCCAGCGCCGGCACGCCGCTGCTGCGGCTGTCGGGCGGCTACATCTATGATTTCGTGAGCCCCTACTTCTTCTACGACACGCCGCAGCCGCCCGCGAGCTACTTCCAGCACCGCAACGAGGCCACGGCGGGGGTCGCCACGCAGTTCGGCAACTACAAGCTGTCGGCCAACGCGCGGCGGGACCTGAACCTCAACACGATGGTCAGCGCCGGGGTGCATGGCACCTATGAGGACGAATGCTTCATATTCGACGCGAGCTTCTACCGGCGCTATACCTCGCTGAACGGAGATAACGGCGCGAGCGCGTTCCTGATCCAGATCACCTTCAAGACCGTGGGCCAGCTTGGTTTCCACCCAAGCTAACCCGGCGGCGATTGCAAGTAGGACCCGTCGAATGGCCTCTCATCGTCCCATCACCCCCACCTTCATAACAGCGGCCCTGCTCGCAACCCTGGCGCTGGTTCCACCGGCGGGAGCGCAGCCGCACCGTCCGGCCACGCCCGCGGCCATGGCGGCCAACGACACCCCTGCCTCTCCCAGCGCGTCCACCGCCGGGCAGGAACGAATCATCGCCGTCGTGAACGGCGATGTCATCACCAGCGGCGACGTGGTGAACCGTGGCCGGCTGTTCGCGCTCAGCACCGGCCTGCCCGTCACGCCCGAGGTGCTGGAGCGGCTGCGCCCCCAGGTGGCCCGGCAGTTGATCGACGAGCGCCTGCGCCTGCAGGAGGTGCAGCGCCGCAAGATCTCCGTCAGCGACCGCGAGATCGCCGCCGCCATCGGCGACATCGAGACGCGCAACAACATGCCCAAGGGCGCGCTGGGCAGCAGCCTGTCCGGCCAGGGCGTGGCGGTGCGCACCCTGATCGATCAGGTCCGCGTGCAGCTCGGCTGGACCCGCGTGCTGCGGGAGGAGCTGGGCGCCCGGGCGCAGATCGGCGACGCCGAGGTTGCCGAGCAGCTCAAGCTGTTCAAGGCGCAGATCGGCAGGCCCGAGTTCCACATCGCCGAGATCTTCATCCCCATCGAGGACCCGGCCCGCGCCGCCGACGCCAGCCGCTTCGCCGACACCGTCATCGCGCAGTTGCGCGCCGGCGCCCCCTTCCCCGTGGTGGCCGCGCAGTTCAGCCAGAGCCAGACCGCGCTGCAAGGCGGCGACCTCGGCTGGATGCGCGCCAACCAGCTCGACCCCGAGGTCGCGGCCATCGCGACGCAGATGCCGCAGGGCGCCGTCAGCAACCCCATCAAGGTGCCCGGCGGCATCAGCATCGTCTCGCTCGCCGGCAAGCGCGACATCGGCCGCGACCAATCGACGATCCTGCACATGCGGCAGGTGTTCTTCGCCTTTCCCACCCCGCTGAACCCAGCCGCCCCGACCCCCGCGCAACGGGCCGCGGTGGACCAGGCCGGCAAGGTGTCCACCAGCGCCAAGTCCTGCACCGACATGGAGGCCGCCAACACCAAGGCCGGCGCCGTCCGAGCGTCCGACCCCGGCGACGTGCGCCTGGAGGGCGTGGCCTCGGCCCCACTGCGCACCCTGCTGTCCGAGCTGGTCCCGAACCACGCCAGCAAGCCCGTCGTCGCCAACGAGGGCGTGGCGGTGCTGATGCTCTGCTCGAAGGAGACCAAGACCGCCGCGGAGCCGACCAAGGAGGAGATCAGCAACCGCCTGCTGGGCGAGCGGGTCGAGCTGGCGTCGCGGCAGTTGCAGCGCGACCTGCGCCGCCGGGCTGTGCTGGACGAGCGTTCCTGATCCCAGACAGCCCACCCGGCCTTTCCACGCCCAGCCCTTCCACGCCCAGCCCTTCCACGCCCAGCCTCCCCCCGCTCCGCGAGGTCATCGCCCGGCACGGCTTGGATGCGCGCCGCAAGCTGGGACAGCACTTCCTGCTGGACGCCAACCTGACCGGCCGAATCGCCCGCCTGGCTGGGGACCTGCAAGGCCGGCACGTCGTGGAGGTCGGCCCCGGTCCGGGTGGCCTGACCCGCGCGTTGCTGGACACCGCCGCGGCTGGCGTGCTGGCGGTGGAGGTGGACCAGCGCGCCATCCTGGCCATCCAGGAGCTGGCCGCCGCCTATCCGGGCCGGCTGCGCGTGCTGGACGCCGATGCCACACGGCTGGACCTGGCCGCCCTGGCGCCGGCCCCGCGGCAGATCGCCGCCAACCTGCCCTACAACATCGCCACGCCCCTGCTGGTCGGCTGGCTGCGCCAGGCCGCGCAATGGGAGCGCATGACGCTGATGTTCCAGTTGGAGGTGGCCGAGCGCATCACCGCCGCCCCTGGGACCGGCGCCTATGGCCGGCTGGGCGTCCTGGCGGGCTGGACCTGCACGGCGGCGCTGCTGCTGCGCCTGCCGCCCGCCGCCTTCACCCCCGCCCCGAAGGTGTGGTCCGCCGTGGTCGGCCTGGTGCCGCACCCGGCCCAGCCGCCCGCAGACCTGTTCGCCACCATGGAGCGGCTGACGGCCGCCGCATTCGGTCAGCGGCGCAAGATGCTGCGCGGCGCCCTGCGCGGCCTGGGCGGGGAAGCATTGCTGGAACGCGCCGGCATCGCCCCGGAGCGGCGGGCGGAGACGTTGACGGTGGCGGAGTTCGACCGCCTGGTGCGGTGCCTGTAGGCTTCGCGTGCAGCCTTCACCGCTCCCCGGCGGCGTCCAACGAACCCGCATGGCGTCCAACGAACGGCAACGCACGCCAACAATTTTTAGACGGATGCATGTGATGCCGCCGCAGCTTTTCTGGCATGATTGACCCATGCTTAAGATAGATGGGTTCAACATGACCGGGACAGCCAAGGCCGCCGCATGACGGCCACCTCGACTTGGTTCCAGCAGTTCAGCGGGGCGAACAAGGGCCTGGGCCGCCTGCTCACGGTCCTGGCGGCGTTCACGCTGTTCGCCGTGGTCGCGTTCGTCTGGGATGCCTGGACGAACGAACCCGCGCTTGCGGCGCCGTCCCTGATCACCCTGGTCCTCCTCCTGGGCGCGCAGTCGCTGGCCCACCGGGCGGCGGTGCGGCAGGACCGGGCGTCGCTGGCCTTGGCCGTCCAGACCGCCGGCGCGCTGCTGGCGCATGTGACCGAAGGAGTGATGCTCGTCTCCTCCGGGAACAAGGTGGAGACGTGCAACCCGCAGGCGCTTGCGATGCTGGAGTTGACGGCGGACCTGATGCTGACCCGGCCCGACCTGGCCGACATCCTGATCGACCAAGGCTATCAGGACGACCCGGACGCCATGCCGGAGTCAGGTTGGAGCGGCGCCGCCGTCGGCCTTGAAGCCACGGCGCACCTGTACCGCCGCCGTGACGGAGGGGCCATCGACATCCGCAACATCCCCCTGCCCGGCAACCGCAGCCTCCGCCTGTGCTCGCATGCGGCGGCCCACACCGCCGCGCACGGCACTTCATGGCATTCCGACATGCTGGACCCCGCGCCCCGGCCGGACGGGATCACGCTGCGGTACCAGCCGGTCCTGGACACCGAGACCGGAGCGCTGCGCAGCTTCGTGGCGCTGCTGCTGCGCCCATCTCCCGGCGGCATGGACGAGGCCGTGCCACTGGACCGCAGCCTGGACAACTGGGTGCTGGAAACGGCGTGCCGCGAGGCCGCGACCTGGGCGATGCCCATCCACCTGTCGGTGCCGCGGTCACGCGGCAGCATGGCCGACGCCGGGCTGGTGGAGCGCATCAGGGAGGTCCTGCACCTGACCGGCCTGGACGCGGAGCGGCTGATGCTGGAGGTTCCGGTCAGCTACTTCGGCGTCGGCGTGCCTCCGACCGTGCGCGCCACCCTGACGCTGCTGCGCGACGACGGCATCGGCCTGATCCTGACCGAGGCCGGGCAGACCCCGACCCGGGTGGGAAGGGACGTAACCTTGTTCCGGCAGGTGAAGATCGACCCGGCGCTGGTCGGCGACATGCTGTCCGACCCGCTTGCGCTGAAGGCGATCAAGGACGTGCTGGAGGACGCCGTGGGCATGGGGGCGGACGTCGTGGCAGACGGCGTGACGGAGAACACCGAGCGCGAGATGCTGCGCATGTTGGGCTGCGGCGGGGTGCAGGGCGCCTTGCCGGGTCCACCGAGGCCGCCGGAATGGGCGCGCCAAGCCTTGTGGCGGGCCAACACGCAACTGGCGAAGTAGCCGGCGGCGCCTGACGTCAGATGGTTTTCAGGCTTGTGCCAACCGCCACTTGCTCTGACCGGTCCGTCATTGCGAGGAGCGCAGCGATGCGGCAGTCCAGGGGCGGCAAAAGCAGTTCCGGCAGCCGCTGGATCGCCACGCCGCGCGGCTCGCAACGACGGTGCAATGGCGCAAGGGTCAGGGCAGCGGCTGGCACTATAAGCGGCTGCTGCAAGCGGCCCGCGGCCTGGCGCGGATCAGGGCGATGCCTGCCGCGGCGGCCAAGGCCAGGCCCGGCAGCAACAGGGGAGAAGCAAGGTGGCGCAGCGCCAATGCTCCGGCTGCGGCGCCCACGGCATACATCAGCACCACGGCCGGCAGCAGGCGCGTGGCGAAGCCGCGGCGTGTGCCGGATGTGCCAGGGTCGGACATGGCAAGGTCGGGCAGCAGGGATTCACCGAGGCGCTGCAGGTTGCCGGTCAGGAACACCGTGTTCATCCCCACCCCGCCGAACACCGTGCTGGCCGCGTTCTGCAACCCCATCGACACCGCAAGGGCGGCCACCGCCAGCGGCCCGGCGCCGAGCCGCCCGATGCAGGCGAGCACGACCACCGACGACAGCGCGTAGGACGGCGCAGGCCCCCAACCCAGCCGCCGCACCAGTCGGGACAGCAGGACGCCCGTCATGAAGCCGGACAGCGTGAGCACCTGACGGCCGACGCCGGGCAGGTCCAGGTCCGCGCTCGCCAGCCCCAGCAGCACCACGATGCCGGTCATGTTGGCGACGTAGGAGTGCAGGCTGAGGTAGGCGACCGCGTCCACCCACCCGGCAATGACAGCCAACCCCACCGCCGCGAAGAACGCCTGCACCAACGGCGCCCCGGCCTGCATCCGCTGTTGCATCCCCACCCCGTCCAACCCGGTTCGGCAGCGTTACCCTGATCCGGACCAGGGTGGAAATCTTGTTCGTACCCCTGCGAGGCCCATGGAACCGTGGCGCACCCTGTCTGTTCCCACTATAGCGCGCCCTGCCTGCTCATGGGGGGCAAACCCTATATCAGAGCCAAGCCGCCATGTCCCGCAGCCCCAGGCTGACCGTCGTGCCCAACAACGGCGTGTCCAACAAGTAGGAGTCGCCCATCCGCGGGCTGCCCAGCACCGCCGCAATCTTCGGGCACCCGATCCACCCTGCCATCGTGCCGTATCCCATCGCCTTCCTGACCGGGGCGTTCGCGTCCGACCTGGCAGCGCGCGCCACCAAGGACACGTTCTGGGGCCGTGCGTCCAACTGGCTGCTGGGCGCCGGGATCGTCGCCGGTGTCGCGGCCGGGGCGGTGGGCGCCATCGGCTACTACACGATCCGCCGGGCGCGGGAGTCGAAGGTCGGCCGGCTGCACGCCATGGGCAACCCGGCTGCGCTGGGCCTCGCCGTCGCCAGCCTGGCGCTGCGCCGTGGCCCGCCCATCCCCGGCCCCGGCGCCGTCGTGCTGACCGCCGCCATGTCGGTCCTGCTGGGCGTGACGGCCTGGGTGGGCGGCGAGCTGTCCTACACCCACATGGTCGGCGTGAAGGGCTACGACGACCAGCACTCCGACCAGGAAAAGCGCTACGTCGCCTAACGGCCTCGCAGTTCCGTACCAAGCTCCGTTCCAAGCAACATCATCAGCTTGCAACCCGCGCCCCGCGCCGACATAACTCGGGCGGGGCGCAGGTCAGCCTCCAAACGTTGGGGGCGTCCGGATGTGGGTCTTGTTGCTGTTGCCGTTCATCGGCCTGCTGTGGGTGCCGTTCTATAACCATGCCGAGCCAGCCTTGCTCGGATTCCCGTTCTTCTACTGGTATCAACTGGCCTGGGTGCCGGTCACCGCGTTGCTGACCTGGGTGGTGTACCGCGCCCAGGGGGGCGACCAGCAATGACACCCGTGCCGAACGCAAGCGGCTTGGACTGGACGGCGCTGTCCGTCTGCATCTTCTTCTTCGCCCTCGTCACCGTCATGGGCTTCGCCGCCGGCCGTTGGAACCGTGGCCCGGCAGACCCGGCGCACCTGGACGAGTGGGGCCTGGGCGGGCGCAACTTCGGCACCTGGGTCAC
>JAABUQ010008330.1_pt1 | contig 14591 bp, 10 predicted proteins | sample 5560001 | NCBI WGS metagenome assembly JAABUQ01 (sample SAMN10711888, study PRJNA513371) | rock metagenome | isolation source: Antarctica rocks | place: Antarctica: Victoria Land, Finger Mt nord | collected 2015-12-18
CGGCGCCGCCGGGCTGCACGACACGGTCATGACACTGCTGGGTAGGCTGTGCATCAACTGCACCCGCAGCCGGGACGGCGTGCGGGAGTGCGGAGGCGTCGCGGCGCTGGTCGGGCTGCTGACGCCCGGCGCCTCGCATGCGGTGCAAAAGTGCGCTGTGACGCTGCTGTACCTGCTCGCAAAGGGGCATCCGGAGACCCGGGACTGCATCAGGGAGTGCAGGGGCGTCGCGGCGCTGGTCGCGCTGCTGGCGCCGGGCGGCTCGGCCGACGTGCAGGTGTATGCTGCCAACATGCTGCGGCACTGCATGTCGTACTACGACACTTAGCACAAACGGGGCGGGGTAGTGTCCTGATGCGCCCCACGCTGCCGGCTTGGCGGCGGTGGCGCGAGAGCGGGCTGTCGCATGCGCCGGCGCAGGTTGAGCGGCCTGTGCTCTGCGGTGCATGTGCTGGCCACCCCTTACGGTGTCATGTGAGTGATGCTTTCAAGGAGGCTTGGCCATGCGTGGCACCTGACAGCGCTCGCGCCGGCCAGAAGCCCAACGGGGTCAGCGCGGTGTGCGCTCAACCACAAAGAAGCCACAGCTCCAGCACCACTGCACAAGCGTGCCACACAGTGCTTGTGTGTCGCTGCCGCCACAAGCCAGGCTGCAATGACAGTGTGTCTCAACCCAAACAGATCACTCAAGGCGCGGCGTCACCCGAGCTGAGGCTGCAGGTGCCCCGTGCGCTTGTATTGTGAAGCTGTGCAGTTTTCTATTCCATAGAACTGTATATTGGCAGCCTTTGGCGCCCATGGAGCAGGGAATATGGTAGCGGCGCCCGGCAAGGCATGACCCCGGCAGGCTTCCGCCCGAGTGACACTCGCACAAGCCGGCGCTGCACTCACTGGGACTGCCACGTGGCGTGCCGCACGTTAACGCGCAGGCGTCGCAGCTCACTGGGGTGGTGGTGGTGAGGTGCACAGGTCGCAGTCGGATGGCGGTCTAGACTGATGCTGGGCGGGTGTTTTGCTGCACGCTGTTGAAGAGCTGCTGGGATCTACCTGTGCTCCGGGCGATCGCAATAGTTGAGAAGGTAACGGCGCCAAGCGCTTTGCGCTTGCAGACCCTAGCCCTAACCCAGCCATGTCAGAGCAACTACCTGCAGGAACCTTGGAGAGCCTCAGCCCAGCTTGTCGATCTGGGCGCTGTGTGCTGAGGAGCAAGGTATCTATGCCGACCAAACCAAGCTCGTATGGCTGTGTGGTCTGGCTTTGCTGTCTCAGCGAGGCAGGTTGAGGACTGAGCAGTTGGAACAGGCGACTAGCGCCCTGCACAGTAACTATTGAAGCGGGGTAAGCGGCTTGTGCGAGTTGAAAACAAGATATCTGACTGTGTTGGTAAGCCGGCGCTTGAAAACTCCAAAACTCTTGGATGACTGGCGCAGGCAGTTCCATTGCCAGCGTTGACACACTCTCTCGCTTGAGTTCTGCGCTGCCGTGGCAGTCCCGCTGTAGGAGCTGGGCGCCCGAGCAGCCTGAGCGTGGCTGGTGAGGCTTCCACGTGGTGCCTCGTTCACGCGCTGCCTCGACATCCACGTGCAGCGCTTTTGACCTCAGTATTGAGAGCAAACTGCTTCAGCACCCAACGAGACAGCGCAGCATGGGCGTGCACGAGTCCAGTGCTGACGGAGCAGCCAGGCGGCCAGCCATATGCCTGCACCAGCTCCCCGCAGAGGTGCGCGCAGCGAGCTTGCGCCGTGCCTGCTGGTGCAGGGGCAGCGGCGCTATGTACGCAGGGTCCTCGCCGCGCCTCCAATTTTCACCACCTGTGCCCTCTGCAGGTCCTGCAGACGTGCGCGGTCCACCTCGCCACCGACTTTACATGCGCGCCGCAAGGCTTGACAGAAGCTCTCTTGCTGCCGACGCTCTGCAAGTGCGCACTGCACCTCTCAACATGCATAGGAGGCAGCCACATGCCTGCACCAGCTGTGCTTGGGACCCACTACATGTAACAGGCGTTTTCAGGAGGCGCTCGAGCAGCCGTTCTGGAGCACGCTGGAGGTGGACCTCGCTCGCAGGCTGTGGCGCGCGCTCGGACAGCCCGGTGCGCCCCTTGATCTGCTGCTGTGATGCTTGAAGGTGCACCTCCTGCTTAAATCAAGCACCGAGCACGCGCTGCCTCATGCGGCGTGGGCGACCAGCGCTCCTTGGCGGCGCGCAGATACGCGTGCGAAAGCGAGCGCCCGGCGGTGGCTCGCTGTGCAGGGCGTCTCTGTCAAGTGCATGCGCTCCTTGGTCGTCGGCCCGAAAACAGCGGAGGATGACATGCATGGACGCGACCTGGACGTCGCGCGGCTGTCGACCCTGCTGGTCAGCCTGCCCGCGCTGACGACCATCGGGTACCTGTTCCTGCGCGCGGACCTGCACTGCAGGCCTACCGCAGCAGCCGTCCGGGCGTTCCTGGCCGAGGCCGCGCGCGCCATAGGGCGCTGCTCGAGCCTGCTGCATTTGCGCTTGGGCATCATCCTGCTCAGCCGGCTGCCGGACCAGGTCCCAGAGGCGCTCGTGCGCGAGCTGGCCGGCATGCGCTCACTGGTTCGCGTCACCCTGCGCCTTCAGGCCTGGGAGGCCGACAGGCTCGACTGGCCGGCCACATTTAGTCTGGCACACCTGTTGGCAGGCTTGGCCTGCCTGACGCGGCTGCGCGCGCTGAGCCTATCGCTTTTCAATGTCGGCATGGAGGCCACGCTGCCCGCCTGCGTGTCATGCCTGGCGCAGCTGACCTCGCTGAGCCTGTGCGGGGTCGACGGCCTGCGCTGCGCGCCCGGCTGGGCGCGCCTGCCGGCGCTCGTGCGTCTGGACTTTCACGGGTGCGTGCTGACGCAGGCCTGGCTGCTGCGCGGCTTCAGCAGCTTGCCGCGCGCCTGGCGCCTTTAGGTGTGAAGGTCATGCTACCAGCAGCTAGTAATCCCTACTTTGCGACAGCTCCAAAGGCCACCCGGACAGCTCGCTCGAGGCCGTCCTCTGCCTCAGAGGAGTGGCGCTCTGTCACAAGAATCAAGCAAGAAGCACGCTTTGCGACGCGCTGCTGGAGCCACCGCAGCTTTTTTGACAACGTGCTGCCAATGCCGCGCAACACCAGGCTCTTCGTACGCCCCGCTCTCCTGATGCGCCCTGCTCTGGGGCCTCTGTGCAAACAGAAGCGTGCTGCACCCGCTTTTGCTAGGTGCTTCCTATTGTTGCAACACACCGGGGCTGTTGGCTGTGAGCTGCGGCTTGCCCTGCGCAGCGTGCAGCAGAACCTGGCCTGAGCAAGTACTTACTGGCCCGGCACACGCAGCGCTTGTGCACACTCGGTGCAGCGCAACACAGGCTGCTTGTGCAGAAGCATCACCTGGCGTGAGGCTCACGCGTTGGAGGCTCGGGCAGAGACCAGGCTATGCGTGCCTGGTCTCTCACAGCCTTGTGAACGCACTACTGTGCCACTGCGTCTTGACTGCTGCTGGTTGGCAGGCTTGATGGCGAGCTGCAGCGCTTTACAGTATAACTAAGGAGAGCACGCTGTGCGCGCCACTTGCGCACGTATAGCAGGCCCGCCCCTGCCTCTAGCTCTAGTATCTTATACCTGCAGGCGGTGCTGCCTTTGCTCGCAAGCCATGCGTTACTAGTGGACAGATGACGTCAGCGTGCACTTTGCCTTGCGCGCGTTAGGAGGCCGTTCCAGAGGGCTGCGCACTTACACTCAACAAAGCGCATTAAAGTTGATTACATAGTCCAGGCCTCCTCTGCATCGCAGGCACATCCTGGCGTGGCGCGTCGGGGTGATCAAGTCGCTGCCGAGGTGCGGAAGGTGCTCCAGCAAGTAAAGTGTGCCAGATTCTTGCACTTGCACGGCGCTCATCCGCTCGCCTTGCTTGCTGAAGCATAGCCTGCGTGGCGGCGCACTTGGGGAAGTCAATGGCTCTGCAGCCTCCTGCAACAACGTTCAACGCAAGGCGGGGCCCTGCTAAAGACGGACACTGCCCAGGTGGCTGGTCCGGCTGCCAACATGCGGCCGGCCACCACGGGCGGCAAGCTGGTGCAGCGCTCCATCCGCGACTTCCTCGGCCCGCCGCTTGCAGCCCCGCCGCCCCCCAACGTGCGCTGCCACGTGACACGCCGCAGGCCTGGCCTCATCTCATACACCAGACACCAGCACCTCTAGCGCGTGTGCCCCGCTCAGGCGCCCTGGCGGCCGCGCAGGTGCCCCTGTTCGAGCTGCCCGACGAGCTGCTGGACAGGATTGTGAGGCGCGCCTGGGCAGACAGGACGCCCTGCCCTGCAGCGGCGGAGGTGCGCCGCGCGGCCGGCCTGGCATGCATGTGCCGCCGCGTGCGCAAGCTGCTGCGCACGCAGCCGCTGCCGCTGGCGCTCGACTTTAGCGCGGCGCGCCTGCGCGCACCCCAGCGCCGCTGGCTGCTCGCCCCCGCGCGGGCTGGCCGCGTGCAGGCCGCCAGCTTCCACTCCAATGACTCCCTGTGGCAGCGGCTCCTGTTTGCACAGTTTTTGGCTAGGCACGGGCGCACGCTGCTGCGGCTCTCCGGCGCGCCGCTGCAGCTGGTAGCCTGCGGGAGCCAGGAAGAGCGGCCTGCCATGGACCTGAGCGGCCTGCGCCTGACCAGGCTGGGCCTCTGCTGCAATGACATTCGCCACCTCTGTGACAATAGCAGCGAGCAAGCACCTCGGGTGTGGTTGTGGCCCGAGCGCCTGCCGGGCACCCTGGAGGAGCTGGACCTACTCGGCCTGAGTGATGAGTGGATGGACACCCTGGCATGGGCGCCGCATCCGGGCTCAGGCCGCAGACTGCCGCGGCTGCACACCCTGCGCATCACAATCAAAGAGAATGCCAAGTTATTGACCATTTTCAATGAAGACTTTCTTGATGGCTTTGCGAGCCTGCCCCATATCAAGGTGGCGGGCTTGGGGGCAAACATGAATGTCAGCATTAATGTGTTTGATCGGGTCGGGTCTGTGCACATAGATGCTGGGCCTGGTGGCGGTGTGGGCGTGTGGGTAGGGTTAGGGTACCCCCTACCCTAGGCTCGCCGAGCATGACGTAGCCGAGTTCGTGGACTGCCTGTGCCCTGCTGGCCTGCAGGCTGCAGAGCTGTATGCGGGGGGTCGCCTCGGGCTCAAGGACCCAAGCAAGGACCTCGCTCGCGAGGTCGTGCGTGACATGGTCAGCAGGTACGGCCACCGCTATGCGGTTGAGGTGGGAGTCGCTGCAGCATCTCCTGGTTGGGGTATCGGCACGGGAGCTCCCTGGACCGCCTGGCCTGGCGCCACTGGCCCGCTCCTGGCGCGTCCGACCTGCTGGCGGCCAGGGCGGCGCACGAGCGCGCCCGCGCATGGGCGGCGGAAACCCAGCCCGGTGATTACTAGTAGGGCAGCATGCGCTTGAGGAGCCTCATTGCATGCACGAGCGGGAGGACCTGCAGTGCACGAGGATGCGACTTCTCAGCAGCCTGGCGACAACCTGTAGTAGCCTGGCATGTGTAGACAGGGAGTGATGCATTGCAATGCGGAGGTGCTGATTGTGTCATGCGTGCTGCTAGGTGACCAGAAAGGTGTTTAGGAGTGTGAAGCGCCCTTTCTCTTCATTCGCGACGCCTCTACAGGGTTCAGGCTCCCTTGTTCCTATTACATAGAAAACGAATGCTGCTGGCATCAGGTTGGTGCGCAGCCCGACACGCTGGCCGACAAGCCCAGCGCGCCGCCCAGCAAGCTGCCGGTCACCCGCCGCTGCGCCAGCCGCGTGAAGCCTGGCAGGTGCCGCGCCTGTGGGCGCCTTTCTATTTGTGCATAGGAGGCAGCGAGGACGCGCGCTTCGCGTGGCGCCGGATCTGGGGCGGCCGGTGGATGCAGGCCTTCTGCATGAGCGGCCTGGTGAGCGCACCTTTCCTCGCACCCGCTGGTCAGTGCTTAGCAGGGAGGGCGTCGATCTGCGCTGCAACCCTGTGTCAAAGCGGCCGCGCGACGCAGTCACCCGTCTTGCTCCAGGTCTTGCTTGGCGCAGCGCGGCGCGGAGATCCAGCAGACCGCTGCGACGCAGCGCCGCTCTCGCGGCCTGGTTGCGCTGTTGCTGTATCCTTGTCTCCGGCTTCCTCCGGGGTGCCATACAGGGCGTCCCTGGCGCTGCTCCTGCCGTGAACGGCGCGCGTGTGCGGCACGTGTGCGGCATGTCCACGTGTGAGCGGCAGACTGGGGTGCTGCCTGAGCTTGAAAAAGTGCCCAGTCCCTGCACTGCGACGCGTCAGACCCGGACTGACCCCCGGCTCGCAGATAGCCGTTGCGTGGTGCTGGCCACCGGCGAGGGTGTCGTGCGGCTGCACGCGGCGCGTGCCCGCAGTGCTCGGTGGCCGGCGACCTGGTGCTGCCAAAACTGGGCCCCGCCCCGCCCGGCACGGTGTGCCCTGTGGTCGCGCGCTGTCTGCTGGGCAGGTCGTGCGTTGCCTTGTCGTGGGCGGCGCCGGGACGGTGGCCGCGCCAGGCGTCTCTGCCAGCGGCATAAAGTTGGAAGCAGTGGACGCCGCCGTCTTTGTCCAGTGTGCTTGGCCACTCGTGAATGCGCTTGCGCAGCACTTTTCTTGTTGTTGGTCCCCCGAATAACTGTGGTTGTCCAGCCCACCTGCACGTCTGTGCTCGGTGCCTGCGGCTCTGCTGCGCTGGCTACTCCGGGCCTCTCTCACGCTGCTGGCGACCGGCAGCTGTGGTCGATTACTAATTGCAGAGCCCTGGTGCGCTGCAAAAGCTGCGAGACAGACAGCTGTTTGTGTGCGCACGCCGCAGTCGCTGGAACAACAAGGCATGAGCTTCCACGGCGGTGCAGGACGTCCCGCCCGCAGCGCTGAGCCAGACCCAGCAGATCAGGTGCGGCCAAAGTCACAGCACTGAGCGGTGGATTGCAGCTCTGCATCTGCCCACACACAAGAGTCTGATTGCCTTGCTCAGGCGCGCTGCCGGCCGCGCAGGTGCCCTTTCTCGCGCTGCCTGACGACCTGCTGGGCGGCATCCTGCGGCGCGCCTGGGCGGACAGGCCGCCCCGCCCCGCAGCAGCTGAAGTGCGCGCCGCGGCCGACCTGGCGAGCGTGTGCCGCCGCGTGCGCGCCATGCTGCGCAATCTGCCGCTGCCGCTGGCCCTCGACTTTAGCGTGGCGCGCTTGAGCGGCGCACAGCGCCGCTGGCTGCTCGACCGTGCGCAGGCCGGCCGCGTAGAGGCCGCCAGCTTTGACTCCAAGGACGCCCTGTGGAAGCACCCGGCGCTCGATGGCTTTCTGGCCCGGCACGGCGGCACGCTGCTGCATCTCTCGGGCGTGCCGCTGCAGCGTTTTTTGACTTACATGAGCCCGGAGCAGCGGCCTGGGCCTGCTCTGGACCTTAGCGGACTGCGCCTGACCAAGCTGGGCATTGCCTGCTACGTACTTGAAGGCGTGCTGCGGTATTCTGAAAACGCGGATATATGGTTGTGGCCCGAGAGCCTGCCGGGCACTCTGGAGGAGCTGGAGCTGCTTGGCCCTGATGGTGACTGGCTCAAGTATGTGTTGTGGGGGCCGCAACCAAGCCCAGGCTTGGCAGGGCGGCTGCCGTGGCTGCGCACCCTCCGCGTGGTGCGCTTGAGAGGGGAAGGAGTATGGAGAATTGACACAGTCCCCATCCTGCAGGGCTGCCCTGCCACGCTGGCCTTTGAGGTGCACAGCTCGCAGGCGGACATCTATGCCCACGCCAACGTGTTTGGCGTGGTTGAGTATGTGCGCGTCTTGGGTGGCGGCGAAGTGCACCTGCAGGGTGACCAGGAGGACGTGGCCACGTTTGTGGACCGCCTATGCCCCGCTGGCCTGCAGGCTGCAGAGGTGTGCGCTGAGCACTATATTGACCTGGGCCCCGGTGCGGAGGTCGTGCGCGAAATCATCAGCAGGCACGGTGACCGCTTTGCGGTCGAGGTAGAGCCTCACGATAGTGAGGAGGACTGTGATGAGGAGGACTGGTACAGGACCAGGCCGCGCCGCCTGGCCTGGCGGCGCTGGCCCGCCCCCGGCGCGCCCGGCCTGCAGGCAGCCAGAGCGGCGCACGAGAGTGCCCGTGCATGGTTGCCTGACTTTGACCTGCAGGCATTGGAGCAGTGGTAGGTGGAGCATGAACACGTGGTGTGACGCACAAGCTGTAACGCTGGCATTTGCGCAAGGCCCTGCAGTATTCAGAAGCGGCCTGGGCGTGACGCAGAGGCAGGCGGGGGACGTGTTCTGGCAAACATACGCGTACGCTGCTAAGCGCCTGTGCAGGGAGGCAGGGGTTGAGCTAGATGATGGGTGGGACTGGATGTGTACATGGGTGCCGGTTGCTGCCCGTGTGCTTCCTTGCACGCCCGTGATCTGCTTGTGTGTGACCTGCCTGTTCTCGTGCACGCTCATAGGAAGACCGTGCTAAGCGGAATCCGCTTGTGCTAACTGATATGCGACGTGGCCTATCCAGTGCTTGGAAGACAGACGCGCTGTCCTGGAGGGTGCTGGGAGCGGCGCCGCCTGCCTGCTGATGCGTGCCTGGCTGCTGTAGCGGACTCAGCGTCTTCGGTTGTTGTGCGCCTGGCGCCTCGAGCTTCACCTTCTACCAACAGTGCTGGGCCTTGCTTGAAGCACTAGCCACTCGCCTGATAGATAATAAAGTAATAAGCAGACAACCCAGATTGGTAACTCGAGGCCTCAGTCTATTACTTGCAGCAAAACAGCCCGCTGTCGCAAGAGCAGGCTTGACGACGGCGCTGCCAAGCCACGCAATACCCACGCTCTTTTGTACGCCTGTGCGACGCGCCTGCCTCTGAGGCCTCTTCGCAAGCAGAGGTGCGCTGCTCCCGCTGCCTGTGCGTGGGCGCTTGCTCAACTCCAACACAGCCGGGCCTGTAGATACCACCGTGCGCAAACACTGTGCAGAAGATCAGGCACGCCAGTGATACTCACTGGGGACTTTGCGGGGAAGCCTCACGCCATGTGATGCTCTTGCACAGCCTTAGAAGCTCTGCTCAAGATCACAGAGTTCGCACCAGCGCACGCGTGTGCCCTGACGAAGAGGTGAAAAGTTGGCTGCTTAGTGACGCACGTTTGCACGCTGCGCGGCAGCTTGACGCGCTGCTGTCAATCAGCCCCGACTGCAAGCTGCTGAAGGACACACACTGCGCAAGCGAGAACAGCACGCTGTGCGTGCCATCTGGAGTCACGAGTCACGGCCGCACGGAGCAGGCGCGCCTGTCTCCACTCAACTGTTTTCAATGTGATGTTTGACTGTGTTCAGTTCAGCGAGCAGAGCCGCACTTTGCAGCAGCATACGACCCGCGCTTTCATTATCAAAGGGCAGAGCTGTGCGCTGCAAAAGAGCAGAGCTGTGCTCGGCGTGTGCTGATGCATCTCCGCGCACGCGACCAACGCTAGCAGGAAAATGGCCGAGAGTGCTGCAGTGGGACATTCTTCTGTGTGCCTTGAGGCCGTGCATAGCAGCCTGCGGCCCAGACCTCCTTGGCACCGCAGGCAGACCTTGACATGGCGCGCCATGGAGCTGGTGTTCAAGGCGCGAAGGAGGTGCGGCGAATTGTGACCACTACATGCAGATAAGCTGCAGTTGCTATATGTATGAAGTGCAGCAGCGCACTGCAGGCAGATGGCCGGGCAATGGTTTGATGTATCTCACCACACACGCCGCTGCCCCGAGCGCATTTGCTCGCTCAGGTGCGCTGCTGGCCGCGCAGGCGTCTTTCATTACGCTGCCCGACGAGCTGCTGCGCACCATCCTGCCGCGCGCCTGGGCAGACAGGCCGCGCCGCCAAGCAGCGGAGGAGGTGCGCGCCGTGGCCGGCCTGGCGTGCGTGTGCCGCCGCGTGTGCAATCTGCTGCGCGAAATACCGCTGCCGCTGGCGCTCAACTTCAGCGCGGCGCCTCTAAGCGACACGCAGCGACACTGGCTGCTCGACCCCGCGCGGGCCGGCCGCGTGGAGGCCGCCAGCTTTCACCCCGAAGACGCCCTGTGGGAGCAGCCATTGCTTGATGGCTTTCTCGCCCGGCACGGGGGCGCGCTACTGCAGCTCTCGGGCGTGCCGTTACGGCTTCTGGCCCGGGCCCAATGGTGGACGGGGACGCATGATGATGAAGATTTTGTTCCGGACCTGAGCGGCCTGGACCTGAGCATCCTGCGCCTGACCAAGCTGGGCATAGACTGCGGAGTTGACCAGTTCATCGCACTCAGATCACCTGGCCCATGCTCATACTGGTTGTGGCCCGAGCGCCTGCCAGGTACGTTGGAGGAGCTTCACCTGCTCGGCCTGGATAGGGGCGAATGGATGGAGAGTATGATGTGGGGGTGGCATCTGCCTGATGGCTTGGCACGGCCGCTGCCGCCACTGCAGACCCTTCGTATGACGGCCTCAAAGGTTGCGCGCAGCCTGGATTCATTTGGCCTGATCGCACTGCTGCAGGGCATCCATAGCCTGCCAGCCTTGCAGGTACATGGCTCGGGGGCGGACGTTGATGTCTACAATGACTTCTTTGACCGGGTCCGCTCCATGCGCGTCGCTGCTGGTGGCCGCGTGCGCCCGTGCAATTTCGAGGAGTATGACATGACCACGTACATAGACAGCCTCTGCCCCGCTGGCCTGCAGGCTGTAGAGCTGTGCTCGGGCAGATACATTGAACTGGAGCACCACCTCCCAGACAACGCCACCCTCGTTGATGTCGTGCGTGAGCTCATCAGCAGACGCGGGGACCAATTTGCCACTGAAGTCGGAATCCACGGGACCCCTGGTGAGGGACCTGGGCACATGCATTGCTTAAACCGGCTGGCCTGGCGCCGCTGGCCCGCCCCCGACGCGCCCGACCTGCCGGCGGCCAGAGCCGCGCACGAGCGCGCCCGCGCATGGGCGGCGGCGGGAGGCCAGTAGAAGATAGTGAGATACATGAGAACGTTATGGTCATGGTAAAAGCGGTGATAACCATGCGGGTGACTATCTGATGGTGTGGGAGAGGGGTGACACCCGGCAGCCCAACCTTCGGCACTACAGCACGAGCTGTGCAAGGTGTGTCAGCATGCGCGAAGCATTTGAGTAAACAGAGAGCAGTGCACTGCGGCATGAGAAACATATGCAGGCAATTTGTGCTGTGCCACGTGTCTGCAAAAGAGGCGGGTCGCGCGCCAGCAAGCCTGGAATCGTGTGTGAGAGTTTTGGTGTTAACCTGCTTGCATGCTTTCTAGGTGAGCCTGACAAGCAGTGCAGACGTGTGCCCAGACTCGCATGCGCATGATTGCAATCATCTGCTACCTATCATCCGCATTTGCCAGCTTGACGAGCGCAGGGCGCCTGGTCCAAGCGATTAACAAGATCCTGTGCATCCTCGCTGCGCGCAGCATGCATGCTAAAAAGCCAGGCCAAGGCGCTGCTTTAGTTTCATTGCCTCCCCAAGCTGCGTTGATGCGCTCGCACACAGCCGCAGGGTAAGCAGGTTGATGTGGGCAGTCATGTGCGGCTGTGCACACCGTTTGCACATCCGGCAACCTATACAAATGTCAATCCAAATCAGGAGGCAGGCAGCCGTGCCGGCTGACCGCAACCAAGCTGCCGACCCTCGCAGCGCGCGGTCACCGAGCGGAGCCCTGCCTCTGCTGCTAACCAACTGCGTGCTGCAGTATGTGCATGCTGCGCTGGGCGCCCAGTCAAGGCACTGCGCAAGTATGCGCGGGCGTCGGGTCTTAGCCTGTGATGCTCTTTCCTTGCCGGCCGCGCGTCATGCGCATCGCCTGTGGTTGGCTTATGGCACGTGGACTCGCGGTGCACGCTCGTGCGCAGTACGACGTTGTCTCCTCATCGCTCCGATGCGTGCCTGCGGCGTTTGTGCGACGCCTCGCCAATGCTCACTCAGTGCGTGCGGCGTCTCTGTAGTCGCGCGCAGCATGGCGCACAGGCCGCCAAGTGCCCAGGGTGTATGTAACAGCCGCGTTCGAGCAGCCAGCACGTGCCGCCTGCGCACGCGTCTCAGTGCGCCGCCTGCCCCAATGACAACACAGCCGCGTACCCACCGCGCCACTCGCCTGCAGCGTGGCAGCGGCGCCGCCCGTGGGCTTTGTTTACTTGCAGGGCAGTACGCGTGTGTGACTATTTAGTTGTGCCCTGTTGGCTGCCGATGGTGGATGCGGGAGTTTGGGCAATCAGACGCTTTCTTACACTTGTCAGTCACCACTTTGCAGCAAGGGAGTCGACGTGCGCGGCAAGCAGCCCTGCAACCAAGCAGGCGCGGTGTCCTGTCACTGGACCGGCGCTAGGTCTGGTATGGCGCAGCGCTGTGCGGCGACCTCGCCGCCTGCCGCAGGTTGCTATCGCTTGGCCAGATGAACAGCCCGTCATCGTGTCCCTGACACCGGAGTCCTGTGGGGCGCCGCAAACAGCACCCCTGGCGCTGCTCCTGTCAGGCACGGCGCGCATGTGCGGCGTGTGTGCGGTGCACGGGTGCAACGTCTCAGGCTGGGGTGCTGCCACTGCCCTTTGGTGTGTAGAAGTGCCTCAACCACCGCAGCGCAACATGTCTGACGCGTACTGCTCCCAGCATGCACACCGCCGCTGCGTGGTGCTGGTCCCTGACAAGCGCTTGCTTGCGGTGGCGCAGGGCGGCCTGCGACCTGACGCTGCAAGGCTCGCCGGTTTTCCGCCTCGCCCCTCACGCCCGGCAGCGTGCGCCTCTGGGGTAGAGAATATCCCTATGCCGGCAGCGCAGACGCTGGGCGGTGTGCGCTTCAGTTGTTATTTATATGTCAAACCAATGGAGCTGCGGTGAGTCAGGCAGGAAGCCAGGCACTGTCTTCCTGTACCTCTGGCTGCTCATAAGCAGGCTGCGCTGCCTCGCCATACAAGCGACAGCCCCGAGCACGCGCGCCCGTCTCTGCGCCGGCTGGCGCGCAGGTGCATTTTCTCGCGCTGCCTGACGAGCTGCTGGGCCGCGCAGGCCGGCCGCGTGGAGGCCGCCAGCTTTGACTGCGAGGACGCCCTGTGGGAGCAGCCGCTGCTCGGCGATCTCCTGGCCCTGCACGGCAGGACGCTGCTGCAGCTCTCTGAGAGCATGCAGTGAGGTCAGCCTACAGCCTGGACATCGAGGGCGCCTGTTCCATGCAACCAAGCACACCAGCAGCCTGAGCATGTACATACACGTGTGCTGCCAGGTGCCTGTTGGGGGGTAGAGCTAGAATGTCGGGTGTTGATGCCGGTTGCTGCCGCGGCCTCACCAGCTCGCTCTGCTCTGCGCCTGGCGCCCTTCAGTGGACCCCTTCCTGGGGCGAAACTGTTTGCAAGCAGATGAGTAGTACCTGAGCGACTCTCCACTATGCAGCAAGACAACCTAGCTTTTTCCAACAAGACAACCCAGACCAGCTTTGGCAAGCCTCGGAAGCTCAAGTCTAGCCACTTGCCTTGGAGGATCAACCCGCTGTCTCAAGAAGCGCGCCTGAAGAATACGCCGTCAAGCTACAACACCGAAGCTCTTTGTGCGCCTTGCCTCCCAACGCGCCCAGGACTTGATCCCTTCGAGAACCAGAGGTGCGCTGCCTGTGCCTGGGCGCTTGCTCCTGACCTAACACACCGAGTGCCTGTTGTTGCCACCGTGCGTGCGCACTGTTCCATAAAGATCAGGCACGCCATTAGACTCACCAGATCGCTAACAGGGAGACCTCACGCCAGGCGATGCTCTGCAATGCCTTGGACACAATATGCAAGAGCACAGAGGATGCACCAGCGCTTTCAGTGCTGGGCTTAAGTTGGCTGCTCAGTGACGCACGTTTGCACGCCGCGCAGGGCATGCAGCAGCTTGACGCGCTGCTGCTTATAGGCGTGGCGGCGAGCTGCGGAAGGCCGTAGTTGACACAGCCAAGGAGCACGCTGTGCACGCCAAGTGCGCAGGCAGGCGCGCACCTGGCCTCACATCTGTTGTTCTAAGCGCAAGCGCAGCCGCACACTCTCAGCAGCTCACGAACCATGTTAGGGGCGCAGAGCTGTGTGGCGCAAACAGCAGAGCTGTGAACATTGTCTGTTGAAGTTATTTGTGCGCTCACTGCCTTGCGCTACTTGATACTTGGGTCAGAGTGCCGCAGTGTGACACGCTGCTGAGCGCCCCGGGTCCTCGTGGACACTCTGCAATTCATACGTCCTTTGCACTGCAGGCAGAGCTCGGCAATGGCGCACGCTGGAGCGGGGGATCCAGGCGTCAAGGAGGTGCGGCACTGTACTGTCGTTGTGGCACAGGCTTGAGTGGTCGCAGTGCACTGCCGACAGCACGCCAGATACTTGTCTGATATGTCTGCTGGTTGGGACTCTCTGCACTGCCTTGCCATATGCGCACCGCTGCTCCGAGCGTGGTGTTCGCGCTTGAGCGCCCTCCTGGCCACGCAGGTGCACTTCCTCATGCTGCCCGACGAGCTGCTGTGCACTATCCTGCAGCGCGCCTGGGCGGACAGGCCTGTGCATGACGCAGCGGAGGAAGTACGCTGCGCGGCTGGCCTGGCGTTGGTGTAGGGCATAGGGTTATAGGGGTAGGTATATAGGGTATCAG
>JAABUQ010008331.1_pt1 | contig 14591 bp, 13 predicted proteins | sample 5560001 | NCBI WGS metagenome assembly JAABUQ01 (sample SAMN10711888, study PRJNA513371) | rock metagenome | isolation source: Antarctica rocks | place: Antarctica: Victoria Land, Finger Mt nord | collected 2015-12-18
CTGGTGCGATTCCACCAGCAAACGTGAATGTCCCGCCAAAGTTGATGGGTGATGTATTGTCGAGTGTCGCGGCACGTACCCGAGCGCCGAAGCGCACAGTGTGCTTACTTTGCGTGACGGTAGCATAGTTCTGGAATTCGTAGGAGTTCAAGGTGTTGACAGAGTTCCCCACTTGCGCACCGCCACCCACGAACGAGTTCAAAACATCCAGCTGCGGGGTCAGATCTTCAGAGAGGCTCGAAATGTGGGCCCGGTAAAACTGAAATCTCGTCTCGTTCAGCACGTTGGTCCCGATGACGAGCGCGTTGGAGATCTGTGCGGTTTGGTCAGTCCCAGAGTTGTGGATGCCAGTCGAAACGAGATTAAATCCACCGACACCCGAATGCCGGATATCGGCATCGGAAAACTCATACCGACCGGAGAGCGTGTCATTCGGCGTGAGCTGATAATCGAATCTAGGACTGACACGGATGCGGCGCTGGGGAATGCGGAACACCTGGGTATAGGGATTGATGATCGCGAGCGTGTTCGGGTCGATCGTTGTCCCGTTGATGATCGCTCCGTTGTCGATAGCAGCCCGATCAACCGTCAGAAAGAACGAGCCGAGTTTGCTGAACGGACCTTCCAAACTCCCGCCATATTCTTTGAGCAGGAAGGGCGCTTTTTCTGCCGCATAGGGATTGCGTGAGTTCCAGAAGCTGTCCCCGAAATTGTAATAACCGGTGCCATGATATTTGTTCGCGCCGGGTTTGGTTAGAATCTCTACCCGGCCATAGCCCAGCTTGTCGTACTCGGGTGAGAAGGGATTTTGGTTGATTCGAATTTCACGAATCGAGTCTTTGGGCGGGAGTTCACCGCCGCTGAATCCGTCGATGTAAACGGAGTTGCCGCCAGGACCGGCCGCCGGCCCTGCGAGAGCCTGTAGATCGGTCGCGAGATCCTCAGGATCATCCGCTAAAGCACTGAGATCCTTTCCCTGCAGAACCAGAGCGGAAGCATTGTTGGCCGAATCCGTGCTGAGAGTGGGTCCGGGATTATCCTGCACCGTCATCTGTTGTTGAGTCACTGCGACCTTCAATTCGAGCCTGAGCGTTTGTGGCCCTTGCTTCAAAGTGATCGCGACCGGCTGTTCCTCCAGGTGCGGAGCACTGGCTTGCACGGTGTATTGGCCAGGCAGCAATCCGCTGAACGAATACAATCCGTCGCTGGATGAGGTCGTTGTCTTTGCTTGCCCTGATGAACCCGTGAGAGTGACGGTGGCTTTCGGCACAACGGCTCCGCTTTCGTCGAACACTTGGCCGCGCAGCGACGCCGTTTGGCATTGAGCAGGCTGAGAGATAGATAGGAGAATGCCCAAAGCCGCGAGCAACCAAAAAGACAACTGGTGTTTACGGCCGCGTAGGGCGGCTTCAAATAAGCAATTAAGCTGGTCTTGCATTCGGTTTCAAATTCCTGGACACTCCGCAAAAACGATGCACTGTCTCCTTCTACGGTGACCACGAATATGTGTACTTTATTGCGAACCGAGTCTCGCGAATCTGCTGAGGATTTGCGGCAGCGAGACTCGCGAACTGCGTTCCCACGTTGTAGATGATGTACAGATCGCTGTCGGGGCGGTAGTTGTACCGAAGTCGAACATTAGCGCTGACGGCCTGAGTATTTGCAGTGTCCATCTGAAGCAAACTGGTGAGCGTCAGGAATCGGGTAAAGGAATAGTTTGCTTGTAGATTCGCGAGAACTACCGAAAACTTTCCGCCCGGCAACGGAAGCCGGAAGCGATCCCAGGTCTCGCCGCCGGAAATGGAGAACTTGGCGTTCGGCCGGTAATTACCCGTTACGCGAGACTCATTGAGAGTGCCGCCATAGTAGCCCCCAAAGCGCTCGAAAAAACTATAGGTAAAGCGGCGATCTCTCCCGGACCCGTAAGTCAGTTGATGCCGGGCGAAGTGATAAATCCCATTGGGGATGAACACGTTCTTGTAAATATGAAGCGGTGTGGTAATCCGTTGGGTAAATACATCTCCAATGTCGTCGTCGGTGTAACCGCCGTTGTTTAGATCGGCGCGGAAAGTTCCTTGCCACTCTTGCGTCTGCACCACGTTATGAGTATCAGGAGCATGGAGAAGGAATCCTTCAAACTGGAGCTCGCGGATGCCGCTGATCCGGGGCCTTACTTTGAACGTGAGGTCGCCATACGTTTCGTTCGTATCTGTTCTTTGCACAAATCCCACTTCTGGATTGAAATTGGGTCCGATTTTTCGCCGCTCCACATGTCCTTCCAGCCAGTTCGACTGATATGACAGGGAAGCGCCAACATCACTCGCTCCACTTGAGTTACCAGGCGATCGGGTTTCCGCAGCATGGGCATTGACGATCCAATTGTCGAAGAATACGAGTCGTGTATCCACGCCACCTGTTTGATTAAAGCTATCCAGCACGTTGCCCGAGCGCTTATCGATCCCCATCGCGCCAATATAGGAGCCGGCCCACAACGACTCCTTCAACCGAAGGACCGCGAAATTTGCATACGGGTTAGGGCCACTCGAGCGCGTGTCCACGTCCAGCACGCCCAATTGCAAACGCCCCAATGTTCCGGTCAGTTTGGCCCCTCCGTTGATAGGCACTTGCTGACCCGTCACCGGGTCGATTCCGATCTGGCGACTGAAAAACAACTGGTCCTGATCACCAAGATCAAAGTTGAAGACTGACGCATTTTCCAAGAAGAATTGACGCTTTTCAGGGATGAAGACTTTGAAAGGCGTAAGATTGAACGGCTCGAGATCGACCTCTGTGTCGGCGAAGTCCGTGTTGCCCGTAAGGTTCAGGAGCAAGTTGGAAGTGAGGCCGTACTTTACATCGACACCGCCTGTAACTGGGAATCTTGTGTTCTCGCCGGATTGCTTGTCATACCTCAGCAGCCCGTAGGGTTTCACGATGAACAGCCGTCCACTGCCGATCTCGGCGATGCCCCTGAGCACGCCCGCTTGGGAAGTTTTCGTGAGACCGAATCTTCGCAAGTAGGCACTCCACAAATCTTCTTCGTTCTTTCGACGAATGAAGCGCTTGAAATTGAGACCCCAGACGACATCTGCTGATTCGGTGAAGTTCAGCGTCGAGAATGGAATCCCGATCGTCGCCGTCCACCCATCCGAGGTGATGCGGGCGTCCGAGGTCCAGACGGCGTCCCAGCCCGGATCGAAATCTCCTCCATCCGCGCTGCCTTGTTCTTCAACGATAAGGCCGTCGGCCTGCGTTCCGAGCGGATTCACTTCAAAAACATAGGCGTTACGCCGATCACGCCGCGAGTCGATAAGAATTTCAAAATGGTCGTCCAGATCTTGACTCACATCGCGTCGCAGCTCCGTTCCCACAATCCGGGATGGCTCCGAATCATAACAATGAATGCCGAAGTAGACGGCATGTCTCGTATACAGAATACGAACCTCGGTTTTTTCGGTAGCGGGTTTTCCTTCGTACGGCTCGCGCTGTCGAAAATCCGTTACAGGCTTACTCGACCGCCACAATGAATCATTGAGAGTGCCATCCAATTTTGGGGCGTGATCCACGGGAATGGCCTCTGCGACGCGTGTCGCCTGCTGAGGAGCTGCTTGGGTTCTATTCTTGTTCATCTGCGCACTTAGACTCACGCTCAGCACAAGTAACGCGAAAATGGCATGTCTTGCGTTTTTTCCATGGCTGCCGAGCAGGATGCCCATGAAGAAAGTCAAAATCGCGCGATCAATATCAGACTAGCGATCATGAGGGCACAACCTGCTATGCGGCCCATACTTGCCGGATGCACATCAAAACTGAGCCAACCAAAATGATCCAGGCCGACAGAGCACACGAGTTGACCAGTAACAACAAGTGCAGTCAGGGTTGCTGCCCCTAACTGGCTTGCTAGAACAATGGCTGTTAATCCGTACACTGCGCCGAACAGCCCGCCCAGCCATCCCCACCAGGGAGTCTGAACGGCATTTCCGATTGGTGGCACCGGAACCCGCTTCGCCAACGTGTACACGAGGACGGCAAGTATTCCCAGAACATAATTGACGAGCAGCGCGGGCAGCGGCTGCCCGAGGCTCTTCTTCAATTGGCTGTTGCTTCCAACCTGTGTAGAGATCAGGGCGCCTGATACCAACGCGAAGAGAAATGCCAGCCAGCGCATGTTTGTCAGGAATCTCCTAAGCTCAAACAGAAGCAAGAAAAGCGAAATCTATAAAGTGCGTGCATATTGATGTTCCAAAGCGACGGGATGACTAGGGTTGTACATGGAAAACGTAGATGGCGGCGCCTTCGGAGCCCTGCCGCCTGGCAGCGACATAGAGGGAGCGGGACTCTGGCGAGAAAAGGCTAGTTCTTGCGCCCTTTCTGGTTGCTACACTCGCGAGCTGGCGATATTGATTAGCATCCTGTTGATGGAACACCGAAACTTGTCCCTCGCCGCCGCTTGCATAGATCCGCTTCGTCTCAGCATCGTAAAAAACGTCATCGCAGTCGCCGACAACCGACCATTTGCCGACGAGATTCCCAGAATCAGTGTCGAGAACCACCAATCGTGCGGGCATCCGGCAGACGATAAACAGGCGGTGATTCGATTCATCGATCGCCATCGGATAGTTTGCGAACGCTCCGCCAGTACTCCAACGAGCCACAACAGACTTTGATTTCCTATCGACGACGGCTACTTTGCGGGAACCGGGAAGGTTCACGAAGATCTTTGGCCCCTTTGCTTCTAATCGGAAGGACTCGGGATGTGCATCGAGAGCGATCTCGCCGGTCTTAACGCCCCTCTCATCGACGGCAGCCAGAGCGCCGCTCCCGTAACCGACGTAGATTCGCTTAGCGGCGGCGTCCCAACGAATGTTGTCCGCGTCATCGCCCAACTTGACACTGGTGATCAGCCCGTACGAACTTCCATCGAAAATGCGGAGCGTGCCGTCGTCGCCGTTCGCAACGTACAGACGATTCGAATCTCGTAGGTAGAGGATGCCTTGCGGTTCATGTAGGCCGGAGATGCTGTGGACGCGTTTGCCTTGCTTGGTGTCGATCACCTCCACTGTGTTGTTGCCCAGCGCGGCCACAAAAAGCCGGCCACTCTCCTGGTCGAAAAACATGTGGTCGATCCGGCCCTGTACGTCAGGCATGGGGATTGTTTTCTCAAAACGCAATGGCTGGTTCGTTTCGGCATAAGCTACGGCAAAACAACCCAGCAGAAGTAATAACGGGCGCATGATCTCAATTCCTATCTTTGGTAATCGCGTCATAAACTACGATCCGCGCCACCGGCTTTCCGTCTTCTTTTTCTTCGGGAGCGTAAACGCGATGAGTGACCGAATCTACAGCGAGACTGTGCACAAGCTTTTGTACGGGAAAGTCTTCGAGCTTGCGGAAATGATCGGCAGCCATTTCCTCGTAAACGGCGATTACGCCGCTAGAACAGGCGGCATAGATGCGTCCATTCCCTGAATCGAACTTGACGACGTCTGCGCCGGGAGGAAGCGGGAGATGAGCGAGGGTGCGGTGCGTATCGAGCGCAAACACTGTCAACGTTCTGCTCTTGCCGCATAGCAGAAACGCTCGATGGTGCTCTGAATCGATCGCCATTCCGTGATTGAATTCGCAACCCGCAACCGGATATCGGCCGAGGACCGCATCGGTAGAAGGATCGATCTCCGCCACTTGGTTTGTGCCGCGGAGATTAACGAACACTTTGCGTAAAACGGAATCATATTGGGGCATTCCAGTTTCGCTATCGAAATGCAGCGTTTTCACGATGCGGTCTTGATCGACATCCACGACCGCCACCGCCTTACCGAGAGTGTCAGAAACATAAACTTTTCGGAAGGGCGTCGCATACGTGCTTCCATTTGGTTTGTCTGCCGTGGGAAGGCGTTTGATCACGCTCATCGTGCGCAGATCGACGACACCGATTTTCTCTTCTCCCCAATCGGAGGTGTAAACCTTCCGAAGCCCCGGAACGTATTCGACACCGGTGATGCCTGGCACCCCCGGAATCGCTTTTACAAGCGCGTTCATCCTCGTGTCGATGACGTACAGGATTCCAGGCCCCAGATGGGCAGAGAGCAGGTAGTGATCGTCCTCATCCATGGTCAGATAATCGAAGCGCTGGCCCTTCGGCCCCGGCAGGTCGATGACCGCCAACTTCTTCAGCGTCTGACCCGATAGACTCACCGCTAGTGCGAAAAGGGCCACTCTGAAACGCCTGCTGCTCATTGTTCTATTCGCCATGGCGAAACATTCGGCCAGCCTTTCAGCTCCTCGGTTGCCCAAGCCGTGGATTTGTCCTGGTGGCATGTACTGCAGGCATTCGGAATCTTGTACTGATCCGTCATGGCAGGGCTGATAAATCGGAAAGTATGACTGCGAACGTTAACGTCCGCGATGGTCTGTTCGATCTTTGGCATATGACAAGCGATGCACTCGCCGCCCGGACTGCCCGCTTTGTGATGCGTATGCTCTTCGATCGTGCTTACGTGTGGGCCATTCGGCGAGCCTGGCCCATGACATTCGAGGCACATCACGTTCGCTGGTTTGATCAACAAGGCATTGTTGTCCGTCCCGTGAACATCGTGACAGCTGGAGCACTTCACACCGCGTGTGTACATGACGCTTTGAACGAAGTCGTTCCCTTGCATGCGATTCTTGTGGGCCGTACCGTCCGCAAAGTGAGTAAATGTCGCCTCACCCAATTTGTGCTCTTCGAGCTTCCAATGATCTTGTAGCTTGCCGCCCACGTGAAATCCCACTGGCCAGTCGTAGTACTTGCCCTCGATCGGGTTCTGAAGTGGCTGACCTTGCGAGTGGCACTGGATGCAGGTATCGTTCGCCTGAACAGCGTCGAGACGGGCAGGATTGACGATGCTGGAGCGGGAAGGACGTGCGACATGCTCGCTCCCTGGACCGTGGCACTTTTCGCAACCGACATTCCACTCGGTCACGGTCTTTTTCTCGATGTTGTAATTGACCGAGTGACACCCGTCACAGAGCGGCGCGGTCGGGCGTTTCATGTTATCGGGAGGATAGAGAGGAGCCCACCAGTCCGTCCCGTTCTTGACGAAATAGGGCCGCCAGACCTGGTTGGTTACATCCCATTGCGCCGGCAAAACGAAATAATCGTCACCAACCTTCTTGAAATAGCGCTGTTTCCATTTACTGCCGTATACAAACGCAATGTCGTCTTTCTGGAAGGTGACAAGAGGATCGGGCTTCGAAAGATCGGGCAGGATCGCATCCGGATGTTCCTTGGGATCACGGACCACATTGGCCATCCGAGTCTTTTCCCATCGGGCGTAGATCTGCGGATGACATGTTTTGCAGGCCGTCGAACCGACGTAGTGACGCACCGCTGCCGGGTTTGGTCCACCAACGGAAGGGACTGTCTGGGCGAACGCGGGAAAGGATAGACTTTCAATCGCCAAGACCAGATTAACGAAGCGTTTCCAAAAGAGCATGCGGTCTTCTACGGTTGCAAGTCTACAGATGCAAACTGACAAATCGCTGACTTTCCATCCTGCGTCGAGGAAGCTGGCTTTGTTCCGACCAGAAGTCAGCAGAAAGTCAGGATCTGGCGCTACCCTCTCTAAAGGTGATCCCAAGGTGCGTGTCCTAATCGTCGAGGATGAAAAACGCATGGCGTTGTTGCTCAAGAAGGCTCTTGAGGAGAAGAATCATTCGGCGGCGACTGCTTTCACGGGCCAGGATGGGTTGTTCGCTGCTCAGCAGAATGACTTCGACGTGATCGTTCTCGATCTCATGTTGCCTGGTTTGGATGGGTTTGAAGTAGCCCGGAAACTCCGTGGTTCGGGCGATAAAACGCCTGTCCTGGTTCTCACAGCTCGCGATGCGGTGGCTGATATTGTTAAGGCCCTCGATCTGGGCGTCGACGACTACCTGACAAAGCCATTCGCTTTGGCCGAGTTCATGGCTCGACTCAGAGCAGTAGCGCGTCGCGGACCCGCCGATAGGGAGCCGCGGTTGATCGTCGCCGATCTCGTGCTTGATCCGGCTTCCGGACAAGTCTCGCGGTCGGATCGGGTCATCGCACTCACAAAAACAGAATATTCCCTCCTGGAATTCCTGATGCGCAGGCCCGGCCGAGTGTTGAGCCGCAACGCCATTATCGAGGGTGTTTGGGGTAACGACAGCGACATTGAAGACAACACCCTCGAAGCCTTTATCAAGCGGCTCCGAGCGAAGATCGACAACGACTACGACCTGAAACTAGTTCAAACCGTTCGAGGCTTTGGCTACCGTCTGCAAGGTGGCTCGGGAGGGTGATCGTATTGCCGATTCGGCTTCGCTTGACGGCTTGGTATTTGGCGGTTTTGAGCATTACTCTGACCGTTTGCTCATTTGGGATGTATTTCGCCATTGACACCGCGATTCATCACGCAATTGACCAGGAGTTGACGGAGCGTTTAGCTGGTATTCACACCTTTCTCTGGCGTCACCTTCCATGGCAATCGGGCGAGCGTCTCTTGCAGGAGTTCCAGGAGCATTCGGGGTTGACCCCTGGCGGTGACTTGTATCAGGTGCAAGACGCGAACCGGTCCTGGGTTTATCAACCAGCCGCAATGCGAAGGCTGGATCTCAGTTCTGGAGTCTCGCAGCGACGGGGGATGACCTATTACAAAACCGTCGAACGGAACGCCATACTCCTGCGGGTACTCACTGCCAGGGTCGAAGTTGCGAAACGCGAGTACATCGTGCAAGTTGCCACCGTAATCACGCCATTTTCCCAACTGCTCCAGAGACTAAGGTGGCTGGCAGTCGCAATCATCCCTGCCATCGTCCTGTGCTCTGGGTTCGGCGGCTATTGGCTGAGTGGTCGCGCTATGGCGCCGATCGATGAGATTACGCGCACGGCTCGTGACATCGGCGAGCAGAACCTATCAAAACGACTTCCCCTTCGTGAAGCACGCGATGAACTGCGCCGGCTGTCCGAGACGCTGAATGCCATGCTATCCCGGCTCGAAATCGCCTTCAAGAGAATCGTCCAATTCACTGCGGATGCCTCTCACGAACTCCGGACGCCGATCGCGGTCATCCGCACAACGGCCGAGCTGATGCAGGAGCAACGACGCACCATTCCCGAGTATGAAGAGGCCAATGCGCAGATCCTCAGCGAAGCCGAGCGCACAAGCGAACTGATCGAGAACTTACTGACGTTGGCCAGAGCCGATTCTCAGGCGGCACAAATTCTCTTTTTTGATCTGAATCTTTCTGAAGCGGTACGTGACGCCATTAACAGCACGGCTTCCTTAGCCGAAGCGAAAAGCATTCGGCTCCATGCGGAGATTTCTGATGCCCCTGTTCTGGTGTTAGGCGATCGCGCTGCAGTTCGCAGACTGGTCATTATCTTCATTGACAACGCAATCAAATATTCGTCGCCAGGCTCCGACATCCTAATTTCCGTAGATGCCGACCAAGCCTTTGCCAATGTCGCGGTAAAGGATGAGGGAATCGGCATCGCCGATCAAGATCTGCCCCACATCTTTGAGCGGTTCTACCGGGCCGACAAAGCACGCTCGCGGGAGATGGGAGGAGTGGGCTTGGGGTTGTCGATAGCTAAGTGGATTGCAGATGCTCACCGTGCCCGCATCGAAGTAGACAGTCACCTGGGGAAAGGATCTAGCTTTAGAGCGGTATTCCCCGTGTCCACCTAGAATTCAGCTAATTGCCAGCTTTCAGCACGTGTGAAACGAAGTTGCCCGAGACCTACGTGCGCAAACGAGCGATGCTGTTGAAAAACTCCGCTTGTCGCCTGCATGCGACTCTGCTCGGAAAATGTTCGCGATCAGACGCTTATGAGCGATCATGGACCACAGGGTAGACATTTCTGATCCCCTTTCGAAGAGCTATCGCAATCACAGAAGAGTTTTTCAACAGCATCGAGCATTTGTGCAACCAAATGGTGGTCTTCATGGTTCTTCTATTTCCGTGTTGCAGATCTGTATTGCGCAACGTAGCCGCTTGGCAACAGGTTTGTGCAACCGCCCTCAGGATGTGCTGGCGCGTGAATTGGTACTTCGGTCTGAATCCAGACCACCCGTCCATGAAGTTGACGACCGGACCCGTCAAGCAACATTCTCGGAACGGCAAAGGCCGATAGCCTCATAGATCTGGCCTAGTCGCCCAGGGTAGATTAATCTGCCGAGTTCACCACCGCCTCCCTTAATGTTCGGAAATTCGCGCCGGATTCCCTTCGTGTTGTGCCGCGAGAAATCGCGGATATCTTCTCACGCGAGGCAACATGAACAAATCAAACGACTTCATTGTAGACGCTGGTTTAGTCCTCGACGCCATCGGCGGCGAGACTCTCAGTGGATCAGGCTTTGAAACCGAAATTCCCGAACCCGAATTCGTTTCGCCGGATTTCGAACCACAAGGTACGGGGAGGTAGACGTAAATGGCTGCCCCAACATCTGCATCAACCCGACCGTTTCCCGAAAAACCTCCGCGCGATTTTAGGCAAGAGGTGACTGACAGCATCGTCCAGATGCTTGAAAGAGGCGTAGCGCCTTGGCAGAAACCATGGGAGCCGGGAGCCAGTTCTCTCGGAATTCCATTCAATCCTACGTCCGACCGTGCGTACCGCGGCGGCAATGCGATTCACCTTATGGCTACCGGGCTTCGAAACAACTACGAAGACCCACAATGGATGACCTACAAACAGGCGGCCGACCAGGGCTGGCAGGTGCGCAAAGGCGAAAAGGGAACACAGATTGAATTCTGGGAAGTGAAACCTGCCAAGGAAGACGCGGCAGGTGGCCCTGATTCGAATGGAAACAAGAGCACCGCCGGGGAAACTGGTGATCGATCACGATTCATTCATCGGGTCTACACGGTTTTCAACGCAAAGCAAATCGATAACATCCCACCGTTCTAGCCGGCACCGCGTTCGGGATTTGAAGCGATCCAGGCTGGCGAGCAGATTCTTGCGAACTCCGGCGCGAAGATCGCGCACGATCAACCGGATCGGGCGTTTTACAGTCGGGCACAGGACAGTATCCACCTGCCGCCGAAGGACGCCTTCAAGGAACCCAGTGGATACTACGGCACGGCGCTCCACGAACTTGCGCACTGGAGTGGCCATCCCTCTCGGCTGAACCGGCCCACTCTCAACGAATCTTACCGATTCGGTGACCAGAACTATGCCAAGGAGGAACTGCGTGCAGAACTTGCAAGTGTCTTTCTTGCCGCCGAGCGCGGAATCCCGCACAATCCCGAGCACCACGCATCGTACGTAGGTTCGTGGATTAAGGCTTTGAAGGAAGACAAGAACGAAATCTTTCGGGCCGCACACGACGCGTCCGCTGCGACAGATTTCCTGTTGACACTTGAACGAGATCGTTCCTTCGCTGATGAAGAACTTGCGGCAGGCGCGTCGGCTGCGCCCGCGTCAATCCTGGAACAAACAACTGCGGAGGTCCATCACGACCGCGAGCGTCTCGATGAATCCGTCCCGGAGACGCCTAGCGACAGTTTGGAACCGGCTGCTCCGGTTCGAGAAACAAGCGACCAAGTTGCGCGGATGGAGCCCGGCAGCGGCACCGTCAATACTCAGTTGAAGCAATCCGGTACAGAGCGGAGATCAACCGTAGACACCCCGATGGTGGCAGCCGCTCGCGCGAACGGCTCCCTGTCTGAGGCACAGTCGATCACAGCAGAGGCGTTGGGTCCTAAAGCCAAAGCACTTAGCGCCCAGACAGAAAGCGGTGCGTATCGAGGGCCGGTGATCGGGGAGACGGACCAGTTCATCATTCAACGGCAATCCAGCCGTTTCAGCGTCGCCCATCCGAGAGACCTTCTCGATCGGCAGCCAAACATCGGTGAGAACGTCAGCATCAACTATTCCGAATTCAAAGGCTCGGTTCGGGAATACCGCGAGCGATCCAGATCACAGGAACGCGCACGATAACCCGGTGCCGTGATGCCATCGAAACAGCCCAACCTTTATCGGACCCCTCGTGCTCCGGGTTATCTAGGCGGCTACAACTGGCGTGCGACGGGTTCAGGTCTGCTGCTTCTCCTGATCGTCAATTTCGTTGCCACGCAGTACATAGCCGCCTGCTTCCAATACCAGCCGGCACTCGGCGCGCCGTTACTGCGCACTGCACACGGGGGGATTTATCAGCCGTTCGGATGGGTCGTTTGGGGCTGGTACTACTCCATGTCGCGAGATCTTCGAATTCGCAAGCCCTTTTTCGAAGGCGAGATGATCGTGTTCGTCGGCAGCACGCTCTGTATGGCGGGCTTCTTCGTCATGGCAAACCGCCGCGCCCGCAAGCTGATGGAGAACGCCGAAGATTTGCACGGCTCCGCCCGCTGGGCGAGCGAGCAGGACGTTCGGGAAACCGGACTCTTAAGTGCGAACCGTGGAGTCTATGTCGGCGGTTGGTGTCGCGAGGGCAATCACCGGCTCAACTACCTTCGTCACAACGGACCCGAGCACATACTCGCATTCGCCCCGACCCGAAGCGGCAAAGGTGTGGGTCTTGTCATCCCGACGCTGCTCGCGTGGGAAGAAAGCGCGGTGGTTTATGACATCAAAGGCGAGAACTGGGCCAAGACGGCAGGCTTCCGCAGACAGCAAGGTAATCTGTGCTTCAAGGTCTCCCCTGTGGAGGACGGAAACTCATCGCGGTTCAATCCACTCGGGGAAGTCCGGCTATTCACGCCGCGCGATGTGAGCGATGCGCAAAACATCGCCAACATGATTGTTCGTACCGGAGAGGACAGCCCGCAGGAGCGCTATTGGCAGGATGCCGCGGCCTCGATCACGACCGGAATGATTCTGCACGTCTGCTACGAAGCCGCTCTGGAGAAACGCGTCGCGTGTCTGGCAGACCTCTCTCATGTTTTCACGCGGCCTGGAAGCAGTTTCAGGGATACGTTAGGCGAACTACTGAATTTTGAACATGATCCCGGATTCCCGCATGGCTGGCACATGCCGTCAGGAGGAAGGACTTCCACTCATCCCGTCGTCCGCGAGAAAGTTCAGGAAATGTTGGACAAGGAGGACCGCGATTTCGGCGGAGTGCTCTCGACAGCGAAGACTGCGCTGACACTGTACAGCGACCCGCTGGTGGCCAGAAACACTTCCGCAAGCGATTTCAGCATTGATGATCTGGTGAATCACGAACTCCCGGTGTCGTTGTACCTAGTGGTTCCTCCTTCAGACAAGATCCGATTGCGTCCGTTGATTCGCTTGATGTTCACGATGACGGTTAACCGGTTGACCGAGCGGATGCTCTTTGAAGGAGCCGAACAGAAGAGCAACAAGCATCGCTTGTTGCTTCTGATTGACGAGTTCCCTTCGCTGAACCGAATGGATATTTTCGCGGATGCTCTTTCCTACATGGCGGGATATGGGTTAAAGGCGTATCTGATTACCCAGGACATCCGGCAAATCGTGGATGCCTACGGCAATAACGAGAGCATCGTTTCAAACTGCCACGTTCGCATTGCGTTCGCACCGAACCAGTTTGAGACGGCGGATTTGCTCTCCAAGATGACCGGCACGACAACCGTGGCCAAGGCCAGCTACAACTACAGCGGTTCACGTTTCGCGCCGGTGATGGCGCACGTGAATGCCAGCGTCGATCACATTGAGCGTCCTTTGATGACGCCAGATGAGGTGTTGCGGCTCAAGCCGTCGCAGAAACAGGGTGACGGAATCTCGGAACGGATCGTGGCGCCGGGTCAGATGCTCATATTCGTCAGCGGACACTATCCGATTCTCGGAACGCAGATGCTCTACTTCCTCGATCCGGCGTTGGCCGCGAGGGCTGCCATACCTCCACCAACTGCGTTGCTGACGTTAGAGGACGGCCAGGCAGAACCGCAGAAGCCGTTCAGCCGGACACGCCATGTAGTGAGCAAGCCCGAAATTGAAACTCCGGATTCCGATCTGGACTCTGAAGCGGCTGAAGGTTTTCTTGAAGAACTTCAACTTATCAACGAGGAGCACGAAAAACATCATGCAGAAGAACCGTATTGAAGTAGCGGGTTATCTGGCAGCCAAGCCGTCCGTTCGCTATTTGCCTTCTGGGACGCCAGTGGCGAACGCGAGATTAGGCGAGAGCTACTCGTATAAGGACGGCGAAGGCAAGGCACAGAAGCACACGAACTGGCACAGTCTCTCCTTCTATGGCGATCTATCTTCGGTGGCCGCCAGATATGAGAAAGGCGACAACCTTTTTGTAGAGGGAAGCGTCGAGCAGCGCCAGTTTGCGCCGAAGAGCGACGGGGTGAAACGGACCGTTCAGGAGATCATCGTGCGCAATTGTCATCTCATCGCCGAGTCTCGCGGGCAAAACGGCATCGCCGCTATTCCTCCCAGCGAAATTCCGCTTGGTGAAGAGATTCAAGACATAGGTTCGGCTGGCACGGAGGATCAGGGTGACCCTTGGCCTGTTCGCTAAACCAAGGACGAGCCGCTTCAGAGTCGCATGGAGAATACTTGCAGAGGGTGTAGAACATTTTGTGTAAGAAGCGTTCTTGGAGAATAAGGAGAACGGAATGGACGAAGAGAACAGCGGATTGAATGCGGCTTTAGACGAGCT
>JAABUQ010008332.1_pt1 | contig 14591 bp, 12 predicted proteins | sample 5560001 | NCBI WGS metagenome assembly JAABUQ01 (sample SAMN10711888, study PRJNA513371) | rock metagenome | isolation source: Antarctica rocks | place: Antarctica: Victoria Land, Finger Mt nord | collected 2015-12-18
GACCAGGCGCTCGCCGGCGAGATCCGCCTGCACGGCAAGCCCATTCGCATCCGCTCGCCGCGTGAGGCGATCGCCAACGGGATCTATCTCGTGCCGGAGGATCGCAAGCGCGAAGGGCTGGTGCTGGAAATGCCGCTCGTCGAGAACATCACCCTGGCCAGCGTTCGCCGCTATGCACGCCTGCTGTGGATCGACCGCGAGGCCGAGCGACGCCGCTCGGAAGAGCAGCGCGCGAGCCTGAAAATCCGTGCCTCCTCGGATGATGTGCCGGTGATGACGCTGTCGGGCGGCAATCAGCAGAAGGTCGTGCTCGCCAAGTGGCTATCGATGCAGCCGCGCATGATCATCTTCGACGAACCCACGCGCGGCATCGACGTCGGCGCCAAGGGTGAAATCTACGCGCTGATGCGCGGCCTCGCCGACCGCGGGGTGACGGTCCTGATGATCTCCAGCGACATGGAGGAGGTGATCGGGGTCTCGGACCGCATCGCGGTGATGCACGAGGGAGAGATTGCCGGGGCGCTCGAGCGCGACCGGTTCAGCGAATACAACGTGCTCCGCCTTGCGGTCGGACAGGCTCTGGAACCGGAGGCCGCCTGATGGGGAAGAAGGAACTCGGTCTGGGGGTGCTGCTGCTGGTCGTCGGCGGCATCACGGCGCTGCTCAACCCGCTGTTCCTCTCCGGCGTCAATCTGCTCGATATGGCCAATCTGATCGGCCTGTTCGGCATCTTCAGCCTCGGTGAAGGTCTGGTCATCATCACCGGCGGCATCGACCTCTCGGTTGGCTCGATGTTCGCGCTGCTCGGCGTCGTGTTCATCGACCTGCTGGTCAGTCATGGTCTTCCCTGGCCGCTCGCCCTGGCCGCGACGGTGTGCGGCGGCCTCGTGCTCGGCGCGCTGCAGGGGGTTCTGGTCGCGCGCGCGCGACTGCAGCCCTTCGTCGTCACGCTGTGCGGTTTGCTGATCTATCGCGGCGTCGCGCGCTACTACACCGAAGACGCGACGATGGGGTTCGGCTACGGCGACGATTACGACGCGATCGGGTGGCTCGCCTCGGGGCGCAGCTGGGGTGTCCCGCACACCTTCATGCTGCTGATCGTGGTGGCGGCGGCAATGTGGGTGGTACTGCACCGTTCGGTGTTCGGCCGCCACCTCTTCGCGGTCGGCAAGAACGAGGAAGCGGCGCGCTTCTCCGGCATCCGCACGCGCGCCGTGGTGGCCGCCGCCTACATAGTCTGCGGCGGCCTCGCCGGCATCTCGACGATACTGCTGGTGTTCTACACCAACTCCGTCTCACCGAGCTCGTTCGGCAATTTCTACGAGCTCTACGCGATTGCCGCCGCCGTGCTGGGCGGCTGCAGCCTGCGCGGCGGAGAAGGCTCGGTGATCGGCATCGTGCTTGGCACCGCGCTGCTGCAAGTGCTGCAGAACCTGGTCAATATCCTGGGCATCCCGAGCTCCCTGAACTTCGCGGTCATGGGGACGGTGATCCTGCTCGGCGTGCTCGCCGATCGACAAATCGAGCAGCGCCGCCGCCGCTTCGCGGTCCTGGCGACCGCCACGCGGGACCACCTCCCGATCACCGCCCCGGTCGCGGCCAAGCGGCCTCGGGAAACATGACGATCACGGGCTCAGGCGCTCAATGACGGCTTTAGCAGGATCCTGCCGGTCGGGGCCGCCTGCTCGGCCATCCGATGCGCGTCGGCGGGGGTTTTAGACCGGGGAAGCATCGTTCTCACGGCACCCACGACGTCTCCAGCAGCGTGTTCCCCGGCGCCGCCGGCGCCGCCGCGGCAGCCGGCCGGTTCGTCGCCGTGCCGGGAGCGGGCCGCTTGCCCAGCATCCGCGTCAGGTCGGCGATGTCGGCGACTTTCTCCAGCGATTCCAGCCGCTCGAACAACGGCAGGATGTCCTGCCGCGGCAGGGCGCGTCGGCCGCAATCGTAGAACTTCTCCCACAGCTCCTCGCTGGACATCGGATTGTCGCCGCCGCGGCCGACCAGGTTGTCCACCCGGCGGGAAACTACCCGGCCGCCGTTCAGCGTCACCCTCACCTCGGCACCGAACTGCTCGGCGGCATCGTCGGCCATCTCCGGGTGCGCGCTGGCGACCGTCCTGGCCATCAAGGCGCGGACCGCCGGGTCTAGATGCGCCTCGCCCTCGAAATCGCCCAGGCGAACCGCGCCATCCAGCAACGCGCGGGCGACCGCGTACTGGACGGAGAACTTCGCCGCCAGCGGCGTGCGCGGGTCGGGGTTGTCGGTGTGCGGCAGGCGGCGGCGATGCGGCATGATGTCGATCCGCTCCACCGCGTCCGGCGTCACCCCCTCTTCCGCGCGCAGTGCCAGCATCATCGAGATCGCCGGGTGCGTGCTGCCGCAGCAGGGGAACTGCTTCAGCCCCATGGTCGGGCTCGTGACTTCGAGCGGGTCCGCCCAACCCGCGAAGATCCGTTCCGCGTCGAACGTTCCGGGGCCGTTGAAGGCGTTGAGGAAACCCTGCTTGTGCTCCAGCGCGGCCGGATTGGCGTCGTAGCCCGCTTCGGCGAGCAGGGCCGCCAGCAGGCCGTTGCGACAGCTCTGGCCCACGTGCAGCGGCTTGACCATGGTGCCGAAATTGGCCTTTACGCCGGACGCCAAGGAGGCGGCGATGGCGAGCGCCACGGTCAGCCGCTCCTCGTCCAGCCCGATCAGATGGCCGACGCCGGCCGCCGCGCCGAACACACCGAGCGTAGCCGTGGGATGCCAGCCCTTGTCGTAGTGGTGGAAGTTCACCGCGCGGGCGAGCCGGATCTCGACCTCCACCCCGACGGCGTAGGAGCACAGCAGCGCGGCGCCCGACAGATGGCGCTGCTCGGCGACGGCGAGGAGCGGCGCCACGACGGGGACGGATTGGTGGCCGCCCATCGGCTGGCTGAAATCGTCGTAGTCCAGCGCGTGCGAGGCGGTGCCGTTGACGAAGGCGGCGTCCAGCGCGGACGTCTTGCGGTCGGTCCCGAACACGCGGCACGGACCGGATGCCTCCGCCACGCCCGGCGTGCGCAGCAGGTTGCTGGCGCAGGGCTCGGCCGAGCCGGCAAGCGTCACGCCCAGCGTGTCGATGATGGCGGTGCGAGACAGGGCGGTGGCCTGCTTCGTCATCTGCGCCGGGCCGAAGGCGCGCACGCGCTCGGCGAGGCGTTGGATCAGCGTGGCGCTCATGCCGCCACCTCGGCGGTCTGCACTGTGCGGCTGTTGGATTCCAATTGCGCCGCGCTGCGCCCGGCGATGCGGCCGAAGGTGGCGCCGGAAACCAGGCCGGTGCCGGCCGGATAGTTGTCGTAGAACAGCCCGCCGATCATCTCGCCGCACGCCAGCAGGCCGGGGATCGGCCGCCAGTCCGTGCCGATCACCCGCGCGTTCTCGTCCACCTTCAGCCCGCCGAAGGTGAAGGTGATCCCCCCGGTCGCGGTGTAGGCGTAGAACGGCGGGTGATCGAGCTTGATCGCCCAGTTGGTCTTCTCCATCGCCAAGCCGCTCGTGCTCACGCCGTCCTTCTGCGACGGATCGAACCCGGCCGAGGCGTCCTTCGCCGCCGCGTTGTACTCCAGCACGGTCCGCAGCGCCTGCGGCTTGTCGTCGATGTCGAGCTGCTCGATCAGCTCCTCGATCGTGTTCGCGGTGATCGGGTCGCTGGTGGAATAGCGTGGCTCGAGCAGGTGGACGACTTGGGAGTCGAAAAGCTGGTAGGCCTTGGCGCCCGGCTCGGCAAGTATTGCGCGGCCGTATTTGGCGTAGGTGAACATCGCACCGTCCTCGCCCTCGTCGACGAAGCGGCGGCCGCGGCGGTTGATCATCAGGCCGTACAGGTAGCTCAGTCGGTTGCTGCGGTCCGTCAGCTCACGCGGCGCGAAATTGCCCCAGTCGGCCGAGATCGGCGTGGCGTGGCAACCGCTCCACTGGCCCCAGGGCATGGCGCCGATCGCCATCGCCATGCGCAACCCGTCGCCCTGGTTGTGCGGCGTGCCTCGGACCTTGGCGCCACCGACGAGGGGGCCGATGTGCTGCGTGCGCATCTGCACGTTGGCCTCGAAACCGCCGCAGCCGAGCACCACGGCGCGGCCCATCACGTCGGCGACCCCGTCATCGTCCTTGACCCGGACGCCGTTCACCGCCCCGCGCGCGTCCTGCAGCAACGCCATGGCGCTGGCGCCGTAGCGGATTTCGATGCCCATGCGTTCGGCCGTGGCGAACCAGCTGCGGGACAGGCCCACGCCCTCGTGCTCGGCGCGCACCACCAGGCCGCGCGCCCACACGATGCGATTGCCCTTGCGCACGCCGGTGAGCGTGATCGCCGGCTCCATCGGCACCCGGCCGACCCGGTTCATCCAGAACACCGTGTCCTTCGAGTTGTCGACCAGCACGCGGGAGAGCACTGGGTCGGTCTGCCCCGAGGTGACGCGCATCAGGTCGCCGTGAAAATCCTGCCGCGTGTAGGGCTGGATGCCCGCGTAGAAATCCTCGTACTCCGCCTCTACGCCAGGGAGCAGCGGCCCGATCTCTTGCGGGTCGTCGAAGGCGAAGCGGAGCACGCCGCCGCTCCAATGCGTGTTGCCGCCGCGCATCTCGCGGGGCGCCTTTTCCAGCACCAGCACGCGCGCCGCACCGCTCTCCTTCGCCGACACGGCGGCGGCGAGCGCCGCGTTGCCGGCGCCGACCACGATCACGTCATATTCGGTCATCGGTTTTCTCCAGAATTGCGCCGGCTCAAACGGGCCGACGCAGCAGGGCGGCGAGATCGGCCGCGGAGATCGTTTCCAGATCGAGCACGGCATCGCGGATGCGCGCCGCCTGCTCCGGCTCCACGGTCATGCAGGCGGACGCCATGAACTTGGCGGACACGCCGGCCTCGTCGAGCGCGCGCTCGCCCGCGCCGCTGTTGACGCGGACATGGCGGAACAGCTGGCTGCCATCGCGCAAGATCAGCCGCACGCCGCCCGAGAAATAGGTGGGAAAGGCTGTGTCCGGATCGACGACGCACCGCGCGCGGGCGGCGAGCGCCAGCACCGTTTTGTCGGCGAGCGCCGCCGGCAGCAGGTCGGCCAAGCCGAACCCGCCGCGCAGCAGGCACGTCGCGACGACGAACGGGGCGCTGAACTTGCCCTCGTACTCGTTCGACGGCCGAAGCTTCGCCGCCGCCGGCTCGGCCACGATCGGCAGAGTGTCGCGCGGCAGCAGGATTTCGACCGCCTCGATTGCCGCAGGATCGATCTCGGCGTGCAGCAGCACGGCGGCATCCGCGCAGCCATGAATGAAGTGGCACACCGGGTAGGGCTTGATGGCGGTCTCGGCGAGATGCCAGACGCTGCCTAGTCCGGCAGAAAGCGCATGGAGGTCGGCGTCGCCGGCGTGATGCTGCAGATGCGTCTCGAACAGGCCGAAGCGTCCCTCGTACGGCCGCGACGGCCCCTTGAACCCGGTCGCTGCCAACTGCGCCGCCGTCATCCCGGCCACCGCCGCCCAACCGGGGTGCAGCCGCTTGGTCCAGGCGCCTTCCTCGAGGAACACCTGCACACCGGAAGCGGTGCTCGCCGAGATGCCCTGCGCCGCGACCATCTGTTCGGCGCTGAGCCCTAGCAGCTTGGCCGCGACGATCGCGGCGCTGAAATGCGCCACGATGCCGGTGGCGTGGAATCCCGCGTGATGGAAGCCGCCGGCGACCGCCAGACCGATGCGGATGCACGTCTCCATCCCCGCGATATACGCGGCCAGCAACGCCGCTCCCGCTCGCGCCGCGATGCTCGCCGAAGCTGAGCGCACAGGGCAGGCAGGCGGCGGTGGGATGCACGATGCTGCCGAGATGTGTGTCGTCGAAATCCAGGCCGTGAACCAGCACGCCGTTGGCCAGCGCCGCGTCCCGCACCGTCAACCGTTCCGACCGGCCGATGACGCTGCACGCGCCGGGTCCGCCGAGCGCCTGCACACCGGCCACGGTCGCCGCCGCGAAATCGTACGCGTTCGCGGCGAGCCCCACCCCCAGCGCATCGAGGATTTGCAGCTTGGCGCGCGCGGTGACCGCGCGGGGCACGTCAGCGAGCGTGAGCCCGGCCGCGAATGCGGCGAGCTGCGCCGCCGGCTTCGTCTCCGCCTCCGTCGCGATGACGTTCATCTGCCGTTTCCCGCTGTTCGCGTTGTGTATTGTCGTGTATACAGCACCATTCATACTTCAAGTCAACCAGGTGCGGGACGTTTCATGGCTCGAAGCAGGCAGGCAATCTCGGCGGGCTCGGCCGGGGCGAGCGTCAAGCTCCCAGCCGCCCCGCCGTCTGGCAATTTGTTTCAGCAGGCTTATACCCGCCTGCGGGACGCCATCGAGGACGGCACGCTCGAGCCGGGCCGCCGGCTGATGGAGATGCAGGTCAGCGCGTGGCTGCAGATCAGCCGCACCCCCGCCCGCGAAGCGATACGGCGGCTGCATTCGGAGGGCTTGCTGGAACACGGACCCCACGGCGGCCTCGCGGTCGTCCAGCACGACGCGGTCGCCGTGCGGGAACTCTACGCCGTGCGTGAATCGCTGGAGGGTGCCGCCGCCGCGATGGCCGCGCGCAACGCCGAGCCGCACGAGATCGAGATGCTGCAGGAGCAGGTTCGCATTCAGGCTGCGCTGCCGCCGGACGTGCAGGTGCACGAGCGCGAGAACAGGCTGTTTCACGAGAGCGTCTACCGTGCCGCGCATAACCGTTTCCTGGTGAAATCCGTGCAGGCGCTGCAGGACGCGATGATCCTGCTGGGCAACAAGAACTTTGCTGTGCCGGGTCGCATCCGCTCCTCCACCGAGGAGCACGCCGACATCGTCGAAGCGATCGCCGCGCGCGACGCGGCGCAGGCGGAAGCGGCGGCGCGGCTGCACATCCGGCACGGCTACGACAGCCGGGTCCGCGCGATGACGGACGCGTTCCGCGCCGCAGCCCTGGAGCGCGCCGGCGCGGACGCCGCGACGCCGACTCAGGCCGTTGCCAGACCGCCCGCGCGGGCTACGCCGGACGGTCCCGCGCGGGCACGCCATGCGTCAGCGTCACGGGGCTGAGCACCTCCAGCGGGCGCGCCCAGGTCCGCGCGCCGAACACGGCGGCGACCGCCGCGCAGCAGAGCCAGGCACCGGCGATATAGGCGAACACCCAGACATAACCGAACGCGCCGTAGATGGCGCTGATGATGAACGCGTTTGCCACGTTGGCAACGCGGCCGGCGCCGTACGCAAATCCCGCACCGGTGTTGCGGACCTCCGTCGGATACTGCTCCGGCGTGTAGGCGTAACAAATGGATGCGAAGGTCTGGATGAGCAGCGCCACGCAGAAGCCGAACGTCACGATCAGCACCGGCTGCAGGGTCAAACCGTAGAGCATCCCGCAACAGGCGATCAGTAGCGCGAGAATCGCGATCAGGTACTTGCGCTCCATCCGCTCGGATAGATAGACGGCGAGCAGCGCGCCCGGCACGGCGCCGAGGTTGATCAGCGTCACGTAGGTCAAGCTAGTGGTCACGGTGATGCCGTTCTTCACCAGCAGGGTCGGCACCCAAGCCTGGAACCCGTAGAAGCCGAGCGTCTGCAGGATCCAGATCGACCACAGCGTCATGGTGCGACCGATATACGTGGGCGAGAAGATCGTGGTGAACGGCAGCCGCGCGACGGACTCGGCCACGGCGGGCCGCGGCTCCGGCGGCGGCAGCGTCCCCATCTCGGCGCTCACCTCGGCCTCGATTTGCTGCATGGCGAGGTCCGCCTCGTGGAACCGGCCCTGCGCCACGTACCAGCGCGGCGACTCGGGCATCTTGCGGATGAAGAACAGGGAGACGATGCCGACCGCCCCCCAAATGAAGATGAGCCGCCAGCCGTTTGGCCCGGTCGGCACCACCAATCGCGCGATCAGGCCGCAGATCGGGATGCCGGCCAGCGCGATCACCATCGCCCAGGATTGGAAGCGGCCCCGGACGGCGGGCGGAAAGAACTCGCTGACGATGGTCATCACCACGACCGTCGCCGAGGAGATGCCGACGCCGGTGAGGAACCGAGCCAGCAACAGCAAGGGCAGGTTCGGCGCCAGCCCGTTCAGCAAGGAGAACACCGAAAACGCGCTGACCATGGCGATCAGCGACCGCTTGCGTCCCAGTCGGTCCGAGACGATCCCGCCGCCAACCGCACCGACGAACATGCCGAGGAAGCCGAGCGAGGTCGCCAGCGCAATCTGCGACACCTGCAAGTTCCAGGCGTGCAGCAACGCCGGCGCCGCGTAGGAGAAGGTGAAGATGTCGCTGATGTCGAAGAAGAACGCCAACCCGACCACGAGCAGCAGCCGGCGGTGAAAGCGCGAGATCGGCAAGCGATCCAACCGCGCCGAGATGTCGGCCGTTTCTCCGCTGGGCATCATGCTCTCCTCTGTCGCGCAGCTCTTTCCGATTGAGCGGCGGCAGGTTAGGCAGCCGGCCATCGCGCGTATACAGCGTGCGCGGCATCGGCTTGGAGACACGACGTGACTGGCACGACGGGGCAGTTCTGCGAGCGTCTCACCGCCATCAAGGGCGACGACCTCACCGCCGATGCCTTGGTCCACGCGCGTCGGCTGGTGCTGGACGGCATCGCCATCGCGATGGCGGGAACGTCCGAGCGGGCGATCCGTCTGCTCGCCGTGCACCATCGCGAGCAGGGCGGCACGCCGGCTGCTACCATCCTTGGCATGGGGTTCAAGCTGCCCCCGGTCGCCGCAGCCGCCGTCAATGGTGCCTCGATGCACGTGCTCGATTTCGAGCCGATGTGGAGCCCGGCCAACCACGCGCTCTCCACCACCCTGCCGGCGGTGCTGGCGCTCGCCGAACAGCGCGGTGCCACGGGGCTCGACGTGCTCACGGCGCTGGTCAAGGGCTGCGAGGCGCAAGGTTGGCTGCGCCAGGCCTCGGGCCAGTACGAGCCGCGCTCCCTGGTGTTTCATCCGCCCGGCGTGGTGGGGCCGATCGGCAGTGCGGTGGCCGCCGGGCACCTGCTCGGGCTGGACGCGGACCGTCTCGCCCATGCGGTGGGCATCGCCGCGTCGCGCGCCGGGACGCTGCTGGCCAACGTCGGCACCATGACGAAATCGTTGCATTGCGGCAACGCTGCCGCCGCCGGGCTGGAGGCGGCGCTGCTGGCTGACCGTGGCTTCACCGCCAACCCCGCCGTGCTGGAGACGCGGCAGGGGCTCGCCGCCGGGTTCTTCCCCGACACCTTCCGGCCGGACGACCTGACGCGTGTCGGCCCGCCGTTCCGGGTCGTGCAGCCCGGCTACGCGCTCAAGATGTTCCCGAGCCAGTACGGCACGCATTTCGCCATCGCGGCGGCGCTGGCAGTGCATGCCGAGATGGGCGTCGGCGCCGGCATCCGACGAGCGAGGCTGACCGCCCCGATGATGCCCTATATCGACCGCCCGCTTCCGGCCACCGGGCTGGAAGGCAAGTTCAGCCTGCAATACACGTGTTGCGCCGCGCTGCTGGACGGCGCGGTGCGGATGGCGACTTTCACGGAAGACCGGCTGGCCGCGTCCGACATGCAGGCCCTGCTGCCGAAGCTGACACTTTTCATGTCCCCGGACATCCCCGCGCATTTCGAGGGCATGCACGTGACGCTTGAGGTGGAGACCGAAGACGGCCGGTTCGTCAGCGCGCGCTGTGACGGGCCGCCGGGCAGCTGGCGCGCGGCCGCCATGCCCGAGGAGGCGCATTTGGCCAAGGTGCGCGACTGCCTCGCCGTCGGCCTGGACACGAACGCGGCCGCCGAGTGCACCGCCCTGATTGGCCGGCTCGAGACGCTGGACCCGGCCGCGGTACGCCGCCTGATCGCGCTCGCCGGCGGAGGCTAGGCGGGAATGTGCACCGCGCCGCTGAACAGCGGACGGGCGGTGCGATAGAACGAGCCGCTGCGGGCGAGCCAGGCGCCGTCCGCGCCCTGCTCCACCTCCGCCTCGATGGACAGCACGCCGGACGGCATGCCCAGGCGCAGCATCCCCTCCCGTAGCGCGAAGGCTGACAGCACCGAGGCCACGACGCTGCCCTCGATCCGCGCCGCCACCGCGGTGCACAGCGAGATGGTGAGCGGCAGCGCCCGGTGCGGCTGGCCGTTCGAGATCACGCGGGCGGCAAGGTCGATGTCGGCGGCGGCGATCGGCGCGCCGGTCAGGGTCGGCGAGCCCGCCGCCTCGCTGACGACGCCGACGAAGGGGACGATGCGGATGGCGCGCGCCTCCTCCTCGCTGCTTGCGATGCCCATGGCCAGCGACGCGCGGACCCTGATCTCGTTCAAGCGGGCGAGGGTCTGCGAACTCGCCTCCAGCTCGTCCGGCAGCTCGCGCCCGGTGAGGCCGACGTCTCGCGCGCGGACGAACACGCAGGCGTTGGCGGCGTCCACCAGCGAGACCTCGAGCGCTCCCATGCCCGGCACCTCCAGCCGATCGAGCGGCCGGCCGGTCGGCAGCAGCTTGCCGGTGGTGGCGCCGCCCGGTGCGACGAAGTCCAGCCGGATCGGCGCGCCGGTGCCGCTCACCCCGGGGATGGCGAGGTCGCCGCCATAGACGGGCTTGCCGTCCTGCAGCGGGAAACGAGCGTGGATCAGCTTGCCGGTGTTGGTGTTGAAGATGCGCACCAGCGTGGTGTCGCCCTTCGCTCGGACCATGCCCTGATCGACCGCGTACGGGCCGACCGCGGAGGACATGTTGCCGCAATTGCCGCGATAGTCCACGCCGGCGTCGCGCACCTGCACTTGGGCGAAGGTGTAGTCCACATCGGCATCGTCGCGGCCGGAGGGGGTGATGATGCACACCTTGGACAGCGAGGAGACGCCGCCGCCCATGCCGTCCAGCTGGCGCCCATACGGGTCGGGCGTGCCCATGGCGGCCATGAACAGCGCGTCCCACTCGGCCCGGTCGGGCAGGACCCGGCCGTCGAACATGATCGCCTTGCTCGTCCCGCCCCGCATGAAGACGGCGGGAATACTCGCTTGTGCCATCGCCGGCCCCCTGCTCAGGCTGCAGTCTGCTCCAAATCCTCGTCGGTGTAGACGTATCCCTCCATGATCCGACGCGCCGTGCGGCCCAGCGTGGCCCGGTGCACCACCGGCCCATCCGGCCCCATGCGGACATCGGCCTCCGTCTCGATCACGCCGGCCGGGTGGCCGATGCGCACCTCCCGGCTGTTGCGGCCCGCCTCGGGGCCGCGCAGCGCCTCGCTCACGATGGTGCCGGGGATCCGGCTCGCGACGCCGGTGCAGACCGTGCTGGTGCCGGCGTAGGTCTTGTGCATCTGCTGCATGAACATCAGCCGGCTCACGACGTCTACCTGTTCCGCGCGGACGGTGCGCCCGTGCAAGGCGTCATGGTAATCGGCGGGCGGGCCGATCATGCCGATCAGCGGCGTGGCCGGGCTTTCCGCGCGGGAGCGGTCGGCGCGCGAGACCATCCCCAACCGCGATGCGGCGGCGCCGCGAATGCGCTCCAGTAGGTCCCGCAGCTCCGGCTTGGCGTCTATCTCCGCCGCGGTCTCGATGCCGACTAGGCCGACGTCGCGCGCGCGGACGAAGACGTGCGCGTTGCCGATATCCACGAGCGACGCCTCGATCGCGCCGAAGCGCTCCACCTCGAGCCTATCGACCGGGTTGCCGGTCGGCAGCAGCGACCCGGTGGCGCCGCCGGCCGTATCGGCGAAGTCGATCAGGATGCGCGCGCCCGAACCGGGCACGCGGGGACGACGTAGCTGCCGGCCTCCAGCGGACGGTTGCCTTCTACCGGCACCTCGATGGTCAGCACGCGGTTGAGGTTGGTGTTGAAGGCCCGCACCGTCGTGATCGGCGCCTCCGGCCGCACCAAGCCTTCATGGATCGCGAAGGCGCCCACCGCCGCGCTTATGTTGCCGCAAGGCTGAGGTAGTCGACCTCCGGATGGTCGATCTCCACCTGGCCGAAGGTGTAGGTCAAATGCGTCCCGGCGGACTCCGCCCGCGGCGGCCCGATGACGGCAAGTTTGCTGGTCAGCGGATCGGCACCGCCGAGCCCATCGATTTGCCGCTTATCCGGCGAGCCGAAGATGCGAAGGATCAGCCGCTTGCGGGCTTCCGGGTTCGCCGGGATGTCCGCCTCCTTCAGGAACACGGCCCGGCTCGTTCCACCCCGCATGATCACGCACCGCGTCGCGTTCGGCATCACCGGCTCTCCTTCCTGTTCGACCAGCAATTCTCCGTCCACCAATCTCGCCCGCCGCACGGCGAGGATCGCGGCCGTTGCCCTTCCCATTCGATGCGCAACGCTGATAGCCCGAGCCGCCGCAGGCTGTATGGCGATCCACGTCATCGACCAAGACTCAGTGGTGCTTCTTCTCGTATTCCACCAGTTCGCCCATGAAAGGCGCCGCGATGGAGGCGTTGATCTTGCAGTCGAGGAACACCGGCCCCTCCGGCTTCTCCAGTAACGGCGCCAGCGCGCGCAGATCGTCCATCGTGCGGATCGTTGCCGCCTGGAAGCCGAACGCCTCCGCGACAGGAGCGAAATCCACGTCCGGAAACACCGACTTCGCAACCGGCAGGTCGCGCATTTGCAGGAAATGCAGCTCGGCGCCGTAGGCGCAGTCGTTCATCAGCACGATCACCAGCGGCAAATCCTCGCGCACCACGGTTTCGAGTTCGCCCATCGTCATGAGAAAGCCGCCGTCGCCGACAAACAGCACGGTGGTCGCATCAGGGCACCCTTTGGCGAAGCCGAGCGCCGTGCCGAAGCCGAGGCCGATCGAGGCGAAGTCGCTGCTGATCTTGAAACGGCCCGGATCGGGCACCGATACGTAGGGCACGACACCCAGGAAATTGCCCGCGTCGTAGACGACGTTGCGCCTCGCCGGCAGCAGCTTGTTGAGCTCGACCGCGAGCGCGCGCGGGTCGACCGTGCGCGGCGTATGCGCGGCCTGGAAATCGGTTGCGATATCGAACGCGGCGAGCGTCCGCCGGGTCTCGTCGGCATGAAACGGCTTGTCGCCCGCCGCCCGCTCCGGCACCGCTTCGGACAATTGCTGCGCCACCAGTTTCGCGTCGCCTACCAGGGCGACGTCGGCAGGAGACCAGCGGCCGATGTTGCCGCGCACCGCGTCCACCTGGATCACCGGCACGCCTTGCGGCACCGACATCCCGAAGCTCATCGTCAGCAGGTTGAGCCCCGCGCCGAACACCAGCACGCAATCCGCCTGGTCGATCATCCGCCGCCCCGCCGAATGCGAGAACGACCCGATGACGCCGAGATTGTACGGGTTGCCGCGGAACAGGTCCTTGCCCTTGAGCGACGTGACGAGCAGCGCGCCGATCCGCTCGGCGAGCTGCTCCAGCGCCTCCCGCGCCCCGGCGCGGTGCGCGCCGAGACCGGCGATGATGAGCGGCCGGCGCGCCCGCTCCAGCACTGCCGCCGCGGCGGCGACGGATTGCGGCCGTGCGCCGGCGGGCGAGCGCGGCCGGCGCAGGCGGACCGGCGAGGTCTCGCCGTCGCGCAGCGACACATCGGCGAGCTGCACGTTCACCGGCAGCAGCAGCATCGCGACGGTGCCCCGCTGCGCCACCGCGACCGCGTCGGCGAGCGCGCTGCGCGCCGCGCCGGCGCTGGTGGCGGCGAAGGTGCGCAGGCCGGCGGCGGGCAGCACGGCGGCCGCGTTGAACGCCTTGTAGTCCGGGCCGACGCCGTTCGGGTTGCCGCCCGGCACCGGCGCGTCGCCCGAGACGATCAGCACCTGCGAGCCGGTGCGGCTGGCATAAACGGAGGCGTGCAGGCCGTTCGCGGCGGCCGGCCCGCGCCCGATCACCGCGACGCCGAGCTTCCCCGTCGCCGCCGCGTAGCCTTCCGCCATCGCCACCGCCTGGTTCTCGTGCCGCGCGCCGCAGAAGCGGACGCCGATGGCATCAAGCGAGGTGACGAACACCGCGGTATCGTCGCTCATCAGGCCGAACACGGTGTCGACGCCGAGGCCCTTGATGTCCTCGGCGAGCAGCCGATGCACCGGGATCCTCTGCTCGGCAGTCGTGGGATCGGCTGTATGCGTGAGTGGTGTGTCCACGTTTCCCTCCGTTTGCTGGTTTGTCGAATGGCCTTCCGCTTGGCCGCCGGGGTCAACTTCCATGTCCAGCAGCAGCCAGATCGCCGCTTTCTGCCAGTGCATTCCGGCATGCAGCGAGGCATGGACGCCGCCAGGAAGGGCCGTGGGCGCGACGAAATGCAGGGCGCGCAGGCCGGGCAGCGCGTAGCGGCGCACCTCGCCGGGTGCCACGCGATTGAGCGAGCCGGCGACCGCCTGCTCGGTCAGGCTCCGCTCGATGAGGCGATAGGCCTCATCGTCGCGCGCGACCAACGTGAGGTCCAGGATGTCGCCCTTGTCGCCGGATCGTGCGGCGCACACGTCGCCAACCCTCATGCCGCGGTCTCCCACGCGAGCGTCCACGGCGCGGATGCGCGCGGGATGAGCCCGCTGATCGTCTCGATGTTCGCCCGGCGCTCGGACCGGATGCCGGCGCCCCCGGCCGGCCCGCACAGCGTGAGCGCGTACACCTCGTCCTCCACCTCCTGC
>JAABUQ010008333.1_pt1 | contig 14588 bp, 12 predicted proteins | sample 5560001 | NCBI WGS metagenome assembly JAABUQ01 (sample SAMN10711888, study PRJNA513371) | rock metagenome | isolation source: Antarctica rocks | place: Antarctica: Victoria Land, Finger Mt nord | collected 2015-12-18
CGATCGCCTTTGAGCTCGCCCCCGCCAACGTCCCCGAGCGCGAGGTCGCCGCCGAGATGCTCGCCCGCGTCGAGCTGCGCGGCTACACGGTGATCGCCGACAAGGGCTTCGCCGGCGAAGACTTCGAAGCGCTCATGGCCGAGCTCGGCGCGATCTTCCGGCGCCCCGATCGCAAAGGCGAGGCGCCCCGATTCGGCCGCCTGGGCGGCGTGCGCCAATGGATCGAATCGGTCTTTGACTCGATCAAGGGCCAGCTCTCGCTCGAACGCCACGGCGCCCACACCATGCCCGGCCTGATCAGCCGCATCGCCCAACGATTGCTCGCCCTCGCCGCCGGCCTCTGGCACAACCAGAACATCGACCAACCCGGCCGCCACCTCACCGCCTACGACCACTAACACCCCCCCGCAACGGAATCGGTCATCTAGGAGCAGCGGAAACGGCGCGTCGCGACCACTTGCTGGGTTTCGCCGGCCATGCGCAGCGAACGAAACGTCAGCGAAAGCCGGGAGGATGGGCGTCCGACCTCAGGGGGGTTGGCCCTCGCCCGGTGCCAGGCCCCTGGCAGGATGAACCGCTTGGGGCTGCTCAGCTGCCGCGGCGGCGTGACCTGCCGATCTGCCGCTCGATGGTGTGCAGTAGTGACCGTGCGTGCTTGGAGCGTTGGTAGCTTTCGGCGGCCAGTCTGCGTGCGACGCGCTCCGGGGGGCTGGCGCCGGCGGAGTCGGGGAACAGGTGGGGCTTCCCGGCGATCATGCTCAGGGATGCGCGCTTGGAGGCGTGGTTGACCCAGGCCAGGTAGGCGCGGCCGGCCAGTTCGTTTGAGCGCAGCGCGTATCCCGCGCCGGCGGCGATCGCCTGCATCGGGAGCGTGCCGTGGGGGAGGTGCAGGTGGTCGGCGCCGAACGAGGGGAGGTAGTGGGGTCCGACGATCTCGGTGACAAAGCCGGCACGCACTGCCTCCACGCGGTAGCGCCAGGCGGGGTGGGCGTGTTCGTTTCCCTCGAACTCCCTCACGTCGCGTGTGTGCACGCCGGGGTCGTAGTAATGCATGCCGGTCCGGTCGCGCAGCGTTCGTAGCGTCTCGTTGACGACGAGCACTCTCCGCCGACCTGACCGATCACGGTGTCTTAGCCTCCGTCGGCTCCGCCTGCGACAACGCGCTGGCCGAGAGCTTCGTCGACACTTTCAAGACCGAGCTCATCCACGACCGGGTCTGGCGCACCCGCTCTCAGCTCGAGCTAGCCATCGTCGAATACGTCGGCTGGTTCAACGACGCCCGCCTCCACGAAGCCCTCGAAGACCGGCCCCCTGCAGAGTTCGAGAAACTACGCCAAGAAGACCAAGAACGAATGTTGGACACCACCTAACCCGGACTCCGCAAGACTCGGGACGGCTCAACGCGCGCGCGGCGAACGGCGCTCCGGCTCGCCCTAACGGGCTCACCTCCGCGACGCCCGCCGCGACCCCCATCTCACCACGCCAAGCGGGTCAGTTTTCACGCGGCGCAAAAGGGCACTTTTCGAGCGGCCTTGACAGCTCTTGTTCGCTTACCGCTCGGTCCGGTTTAGTCCCGTTTGACCCGTGGCTGCTGGCCTTTCGCCGATCTTGTGTCCGGCCCCGTCCGGCCGAATATGGCCTCTTTCCGGTGCTCGCGGTATCACCTCAGTATCACGGGAAGGCCGTGGACAGCGCGGGCCCAATCGTGCCGCGGTTGTGCGCCACGCTGGATCTCGCGGATCTCGACCGCCCGCGTGGCTAGCCTTGGGGGCACCCCTCGCTCGGCTGCGCCGGTTCGACATGATCCTGCCGCTGGCCGGCATCGCCGCGTCGGCGGGGCCCGCCTCCTATTGGTCAGCGAGCACACGCTCCGCTTCGGCTTCCGAATACGGGGTACCGGAGCCCTTTCGCGACGTGCCCGATGACGTCTTCGCGCGCAGAGAGGATGCGCTCGATTGGCGTCATCGGGCTTCCTGTGCGTGGGTCCCGCTTTGGTGCCAGGCCAGATCCCTTGCGGAGTGCGCAACTCGGTCGGGCCTCGAACGCGCGATTTGCAGGGCGATCGAATTTGCGCGCCCGACACGGTGCTCACCCCGGCGAACCGTGCCGGATTGACCGACGCTCAGCTCGGCGGTCTTGAGCCACCTCCGGCCGCTTCGCGAACAGCGAAGCAGTCGTTTCCAACCGCCGCGCGGACGTTGTAGCCCGCGGACTTCAAGAGCTGACGTGCGGTGTGCTTGTCCCGGAGCGGCAGGTGCTTCTCCTCGTAGATGACGATCCGCGGTTGTAGGCGCGCGAAGTCGACCTGCCGCAGGATCTCGTAGTCATAGCCCTCGGTGTCCACTACCAGGACGTGTATCCCGCCGACGTTGTACTTCTCAAGCAGCGTGTCGACGCTCAGGCAGGGAACGCGCCGCTCGATGATGCATTCTTCAAGCCCGGGAACGGCCTGCGCGTGCGCCAGAATGACGTCCTTGCGCAGCGAGCTGAGCTGACTGGCCCAGGGGGGCATTCCTGGCCTCGGCGCCACTTCGAAGAAAAGGCGGTCGCCGTCAGTATCGGCGATGGCGCTGTTCTCGAACCGCAGCCCGTCCACGTCGCGGTAGTTCTCCTCGAGGGCCTGCCGCAAGGCGGGAAGCGGCTCGACGAAGATGCCCCGCCACCCGCGCTGGCGGATAAACGGCTCCAGCCGCTCGTCGCTCACGCCGTCATGCGCTCCGATGTGCAGGAACCGCACCTCGGCCACTTCGTCGGCCAGACGCCTGAGGTGATCTTTGGCGTAAGCTTCGTCCACAGCCGAGATGCTCGCCGACCGCAGCAACACCCAGCGCTGGCCGGGCTGCGCGCTCGACTCGTCCGTGAGCAACTCGAGGTCGTGAGTGTCGAAACGCTGTCCGGCGCTTTGGACCTGCGACTCGTCAACCTTCATAAGCAACGTGCAGACGGCCAGACCGGCCACGGCGGTGGGGTTCAGCAGGTCGAACGGTGCAGGGAGAGTCGACAGGATGACGGGCTGGCTGTCGGCCATCGCCGCCAGCCACGACACCTCGCAGCGGTGCTGGAGCGTCACCCGCTCGGTTGGAGCGCCATTGGCATAAGCAAGCCGACGGCAACGCTCGCGCATCTCGAAGTCGCCACCGAAGCCCCACAACCCGGTGTAGGGCCAGATAAAGGCGATGGCAACGCTGAGGTTCCAGTCCTCGAGTCCGAGCTGCACGACGTACTCCGGCCGCGCCAACGCGAGCTCAGCCAGAACCTCGCCCAGGCGTCCCGTCGGCGGCGGCAGCGCCGGGTCGTCACTGTCCGGATCCTCCATCCCGTCAAACGGCCGTAGCGCTTCCACGCCCTCCGCGTTACGCGCGTCTTGGAGGTCGAAGGCGACAAGCGAGCCCGACTCGGCAATGCAGCGGAAGCGATGGCGAAGATGACGACGCAGGTCCGGGTAGGAGCTGAGCCACCAAAGCATCGGCCACACGAACGCGATCACTCGCGTGCCGCGCTCGCGCTCGCGCTCGACCTCTTCTATTGCTGCACGGTCGTCCGCAGGGCAGCCCGTGAAGGCCCCGTTGCGATGCGGGAACGGAAGACCGCGGTCGGCGAGCCGACTGGTCGGCCGCCACTCCTCTTGATCGGCGACGACGAAGTCGTCGCCCGGCGAGAGCACCGCTCCAAGTTCGCGCTCGATACTCGCGTAACGCGCCTCAGTCTCGGGATCCGCCGCCGCCGCAGACGCCCCGCCGCGGCCGTCAACCGAAAGCGGGTGGTAGGGCAGGCCACGGGCGTCTTCGCGCATCGCTTTCACCCGGCGTTCGAGCGGCCAGGCCCCCGCGTGGTGGTTGAAGCGCGGCCGCTCGACGGGCATCCAGAAGGACAGGCTGTTCCACTCGGCCGACAGCAGTCGCGTACCGCGAAAGAGAGGGGTGTCGCGGCGGCGCTCGCAGGGGCGCGCGAGCGAGGCATCGGGTAGCCAGGGCGCCAGGTCGTATCCGAGCGCGGTGACGGCCGCCGCTTGATCGGTCCACATGTGATCGATGAAGTCGATCTCGTTCCAGATCGCCTCGAGGAACCGCTGCGCCCGGTCACCTGCCCGCAGCACCCAGACGCCGGTGTTCGGGATCCGCCCGTCGCTGCTGACCTGCTCGACAAGCCCCTGATAATCATCTGGCGCGAGCTCCTCGGCAATGTCGCGACTCGCGTCGAGGATCATCACGTCCGTGTCAAGCCACAGGACGACGTGGTACTCGTTGAGGGCGTTCCGTATCAGCGGCACCTTGCGCCAGGGACCGGGGCGCCCCGCCTGCGCCGCCTCTTCGCCTGCCCCCACCACGACGTCGTAGCCGAACCGCTCGGCATAGTTCTGGAACGTCGGCAGGGCGAGGTCTAGCATCGGCGCGTGAGGTCCCTCCGCTGCAGTGACGATCGCCTTGCGGAGGCTCATGCGGAGGCTCCGATCGATCTTCTGCGCGCCGCCTCCGCGCGGACGCCTTCGTAGATCGCCAGCAGCCGCTCGTTGAGCATCAGCGCGTCGTAGCGCTGATCGACGTGACGGCGGCCGACCCGGCCCATCTCTGGCCAGCGCTCAGGACGGTCGATCAGTTGCTCGATCCGATCGGCCAGCCCGACCGCGTCGCGCTCCGCCGCCAGCAGGGCCGACCGTCCTGGCACGACGCCCTCCGGGAAGGGGCCGTGTTCCGTGGTCACGATCGGCAGACCACAAGCCTGGGCCTCCTGCAGGACGAGTCCCTGGCCCTCCGTCTCCCCGCGGCGGGTCGTCACGCTGGCGAGCACGAATACGTGCGCCGCGTTCATCAGCTCGCGTACGCGGTGACCGGGGAGGGCGCCATGAAGCGTAACCACGTCCCCGAGACCGAGCTCGCGTACGAGGCGCTCGTGGTCTGCGCGCAGGGGGCCCTCGCCCACGATGTCGAGCCGCACGTTCGGTCGGCACTGCCGCACACGAGCGAGCGCTCTCAGCGTGTACTCGTGGCCCTTCAGCTCGACGAGCCGCCCGACCGACAAGAGGCGAACTGACTCGCCCTCGCGAAGGGCGCGCTCGCGAAACGGGAAGTCCCTGGTGTCGAGCGCCTCGGGAAGCACGTGGAGCTTTTCGGCCGGACAGCCGAGCTCCAGGATGCGCTCGCGCGTGAACTCGCTGTTCGCCGTGATGGCGCGCGCCTGTTCGAAGAGCAGCCGGTAATGCTGTGAGGTGTCGACGCCGTGGAAGGCCAGATCGCCGCCCCCGTGGAAGCTCACGACCAGCGGTGAGTTCCAGAGCTGCGATGCGAATCGGAAGTTGCTGCCGCTCCAGCCGAAGTGCGCGTGAAGGACGTCGAATACGCCTCGCTCGCGAGACAGCCTCGCGAGCCGGTAAAGGGGCACCAGGGTCAGCGCATCGTGCCCGTACTGCCCCCGGTCGAGCGCCCGCATGGCAAGTCGCGGGGAACGCGCGAAGGCGCGCAGGAAGACCGGCATGGCGCTCAGGACACGTCCCGCGTTGAGCAGCGGCTTCTCGTGCCCGGGAAGCCACGTCTTACCTGTGAGAGGCCAGGCCGAAAGCCCCCAATAGCCGGCTTCGAGCGGAGGATCGACATACGTCGTGCGTTGAAGGAGCCGGTAGCGCTCAACCTCCGGCTGCACGGGGGTATGCGGCCAGTCCGGCCAGATCCGGCGCTCGGCCATACCGGGCGCCCAGTCCGCGAAGATCCGCAGGTCGTGCCCGAGGTCGGTGAGCCCGGTCAGCTGGCGGAGCACGAACGTCTCGGACACGACGGGGAAGTGGCTGATTAGGATCCCTATTCGCACGGTCAGCCAGCATCGCGCCCGTCCACCGCCGTGGACGTCGTGAAGATCTTTAGGCGCTCGTCGTCAACTGCCATCTCAAGGTTCGCGCGTAGGTACTCGAACAGGCGCGGGTAGACCTCCAGCCACCAGAAGGACGGCCACGCGACCACGACGGAGCGGACGCCGTCGGCGAGAACCCGCTGGAGCTCTCGAACCGCGCCGGGGTCGTCCGGCGGCGGCCCGGCGTACTCGCCTTCCGTCGCCGGAAACGGCAGCGCCTGCCGTCCGCTGGTCGCGTCCATGCCCCAGAGGCCGTCGTCGATGAGCACGAATGGAGCGTTCGGTGGCAGCTCGCGCGAGATCGCCTCGACCGCCATCCGGAGCGACTCCCACCATGGATTCGGCCGCCACCGCGTCGGGTCCACTTCGATTTCGAGGTCGCGGCAGAATCGCTCAAGCAGCGGCACGTGGCGGCGCGGTAGTTCTGTGTGACGCCACAATTGCGCGTCGAACGAATGCCAGAAGCGGTTGTCACCGTGGACGCGGTAGTCGCTCAACGGCGCGTCGATGAGCTCGACATCGCCGAACAGCGGAGCAAGGTCGAGGAGATAGCAGTCGGCCAGGAGGCGATATTGAGCCTCCGGCATCGGCAGAACCTGCTCGAGGAAGCTGCGGCTCCAGGCGTTCCCGCTGGTCGGTGGGCCCACCTGGCTAAACGGCCCTCCTGCTGCCTGCGCCAACCGCAGATCCCCGGCCGGCAGCGGATCTTCCGGAATCAGGCCCGGGGTCGGCCGGCCGGCGGTGTCGATTAACGCGAGGGGCCAGTGCGCCTTTGCGGCGTTGCCTCGGGCGAGACGTGCCACCGCCTCCCGAACCGCGTTCGGGCGCAGGCGGTCGTCAGCGTCGAGGAAGATGATTACGTCCCCCGCGCAGGCCGCGAACCCGGCGTTGAAAGCCGATCCCTGACCGCCGTTCTCTTTGAGCACGGGCACGACGGCGTTGCCGTACGAGTGGATGATCGACCGTGAGTCGTCCGTCGAGCCGTCGTCGACCACAACCACCTCGGCGTCGGCGTCGCGCTGGGCAAGCGCGCTGTCAATGGCCTCGCGCAGATAACGCCCGTACTCGTAGCTGTTGACGATTACGGACGCTCGCGCCTTCGTCATGCCGCCTCCGCGTCCACGAACTCGAAGATGAGGACGTCGTCGCTGCGTCGTAGCACCTTGGCGTCGGACCGAAGCGTCTCGTAGAGCTGCCCGTAATGGCCGAGCCACCACCAGGCGGGCCAGCCGACCACCACGTGACGAACACCCTGGGCGCGAGCCCGCTCGAGCTCGCACACGGCGGCGTGCCCGTCGGCAGGCGGACCCCACCATCGGCCGTCGCGCTCCGGGAACGGGACGGCGCGACGGCCGTGCAGAGCGTCCATCGCCCACTCCGCGTCGTCGATGAGGAGGAACGGCTGACCGCTCGGCACCGTCGCCTCGATTGTTTCGGCCGCCCGGGCGAGACGGGTGATCCAGGCCCCCTGCCGCCAGCGGTCGGCGTCGGGCTCGACGCCCACGCGGGCGCACTCTTGCGACAGTGCTCGGCAGCGGGCGTCGTAGGTCGCGAGGTCGCGCGTGAGGCGCTCCGAGAAGCCCGTGCCCGAGTAATCGCTGGTCTCGTGCAACCGGTAGTCACCCTGTCCATCCGGTGCGCATGCCAAGCGTCCGTGCAGCGGCGCAAGGGTGGCGAGATAGGCGTCGGCGCTCGCGCTGCCGATGCCGAGCTCCCGCTCGAGCTCGGGCAGGGGCATAACCCGGTCAAGGAACCAGCGCGCCCACGCGCTGCCGCTCGTGGGCGGGTGGGCGTAGCTGTCCGGCCCGCGCTCGATCAGGAGGCCGCGCAGGTCCCCCTCCCCGAGCTCGCGTCGCGGCCGCATGCCGCCCGTCCGCCGGCCCCGGCCGTCGACCTCGCAGAGCCGCCAGTGTGCTCCCACCACACCCGGTTCAAGTGCTTCGCGCGCGGTCCGCATGGCGGTGGGGGCCAGTCGGTCGTCCGCGTCCAGGAAGCAGACGATCGCACTGTTGCTCGCGACGTATCCCGCGTTCATGGCTGCCGCCTGCCCGGCGTTGGGCTGGAAGATCGTCGTCGCGACGTCCTCGAACCGGCGGATCACATCGGCGGAACCGTCCGTCGAGCCGTCATCGACCACGACGAGCTCCGCCGCTTCGGTTTGGGCGAGCACGCTCTCGATCGCGTCGGCAACGTACGGCTCGTAGTCGTGATTTGTCACGATCACGGTGGCGCTCGGCGTCATTGCGGACTCAGGGCGAAGACGATGACGTGCTCCCCTTGGGCCACCTCGTGGCTGGACTCGTACAGGTACCCTCGCATGCGCCCGTAGTGCTCGAGCGACCAGAACGCCGGCCACCCAACGGCGACGAAGCGGGTCCCCGCCCGGCGCCTTCGCTCGAGCTCCTCGACTGCTTCCGCATCGTCTTGCGGGAGCCCCCAGTAACGGCCGCCCCGCTCGAGGAATGGGATCGCCCTGCGCCCCGCCGTCTCGTCCATCCCCCACTCGTTGCGATCGATCAGGACGAAGGAGTCGCCGGCCGGGACGCGGGCGGCTATCTCAGCAGCCGCCTCGACGCGCCGGTGCAGCCAGGAGTTGCGCTTCCAGCGCTCGGGGTCGGCGGGGATGCCGAGGGCGGCGCAATGACGCGCCAGCGCCTCGCAATGCAGTCGGTACGCGGCCAGGTCGAACTGCGCCTGCTCGTCGAAGCTCATCGACGCCCAGTTGTTCGAGCCGTGGAGCCGGTAGTACCCCATGGGCTCGTCGACGCGTTCGATCGCGCCGTACAAGGGCGCGACTGTGGAGACGTACACGTCGGCGCCGTGAGCGCGCCGAGCGGCCGGTGGCAGCGGCATCACACGTTCCAGGAACTCTCTCGACCACAGCTTGCCGCTCGCCGCGGGGGTCGGGTAGGAGTGCGGGCCCTCGCTTACGACCGTAGCCTTGAGGTATCCGCGCGGCAGCCGCTCGCGCGGGGCCAGGAGCCCACTCGTGCGGCCCTCCCCGTCCACTTCGCACAACGGCCAATGCACCTTTACGACACCTGGTTGCGCAAGCAGCGGCAGGCTGCGCTGGATCGCGGTAGCGGCCAGCTGGTCATCGGCGTCGAGAAAGCAGATGGCCTCGCCGGTCGCCATCTTGAGCCCCGAGTTCCACGCCGCCGCTTGGCCACCGTTCTGCTGCAGCACCGCAACGACCTCGTCGCCGTACGAGCCGATGATCGACCGCGAGTCGTCCCTCGACCCGTCGTCGACAACCACCACTTCGGTGTCGAGGTACGTCTGCGCGAGCGCGCTGTCGATCGCCGTCCGCAGGAAGCGGCCGTAGTTGTGGTTGACGACGACCACCGACGCGACCACGTCACGCCTCCGCCGACTGAGGAGGCCGAGCGGCGAGCGCGTCCTGCGCGACCCGCCCGTAGAGGTCGACGTACTCGCGGGCCACATCCTGGATATCGAACCGCCGCTCCGCCCGCCGTCGTACCTCATGTCGATTGAGCTGGGTGGCGGCCGCTACGCCGGCGGCTAAGGCGTTCTCGTCGTCGGCGACGATGCCCGACACACCATGTTCGACGGCCTCGGGCAACGCGCCGCCCCGTAGCGCGACTACCGGGGTCCCGCAGGCCATCGCTTCCACGGCGATGAGGCCGAACGGCTCCTCCCAGCGCGATGGCATCAGCAGGCAAGCGGCGGCCCCGAGCAGCTCGTTCTTCCGAGCGTGGTCGACGGCGCCCACGTAGCGCACGCGGTCGTCGAGCAGGGGCGCAATCTTCGCGTCGAAGAACTCGCGGTCGGTCATGGGGCCGGCGAGCGTCAGCCGGCGACCGAGAGCCCGGGCGACTCGTGCCGCGATGTCCGGCCCCTTCTGCTGCTCCATACGGCCGATGTAAAGGAGTTCGTCGCCCTGCCGGATGCTCTGAAAGTCGAAGGTGCTCATGTCGATCCCGTTGGGGATGGCATCGCACGCGTCAGCGCCCTGTGCGCGGAGCTTGCGCGCTTGGAACTCGCTGACGGTGGAGAAGCGCAGTCCCGGGCGCCTCGAGACGAACCACTCGACGTCACGGGTCACTGGTGTGTGCTGAGTGTGCAGCAGCCGGTCCCGCACTGCGGGCACGCCCGCCAGCACAAACGCGGGCGCGCCGATGTGCGAGTGCACGACGTCGAAGTCAGCGCCGTACTCGAGCGCGAGCAGCAGCTGGTGCTGTTCGTAGTGGGCGTAGTCCCACACCGTGCCGTCCTCCATGCCCTCCCATACGTTGCGCTCCACCACTGGAATCAGCTTCCAGTCACCGGCCGACTCAGCGCTCGCCAGCAGCGTGTTGTCGCACCCGAGTCGATCCAGCTCGGGCAGCAGGGTGGGCAAGTAGGTTTCGATGCCCCCGGGCGAGTCCCGCGCGACCGGGAACCACAGGGGGCAAAGGTGCAGGACCTTCATGTCACCACCGCGTCGTGCAGGGAACGGTTGGCCGCAGCGACGCGGGCGAGCGGGTCCTGGTCGCCCGCCAGCCGCACGAAATACTCTCGCCCGAGCATTTCCGCCGCCAACTTCCGGGGAATGTCATTAAGTAGGTGGCCCGGTCCTATCTGACTGCGATGGGCGCGCAGTGCCCGCAGCTTCACGTCGACGAACGGGCTCACGTCGACGGTGGTGGTCAAGTCCTCTGCTGGAACGCCGAAGGCCTCGGGTGCAAGGCCCCAGAAATCCGTCGCCAATCCGCGGGCCTGCATCCGCGCCACCAACGCAGCAGCCAGGCCGATCGGCCACGTGGCCGAGTAGAGCGTGGCCTGCGCGGAGTCGAGCGAGGCCGCATATGCGATCCAGGTCATGTCGTGCACGGCGATATGGTCGTCGTGCCAGTAGAGCCCCTCCGAGCCGAACGTGATGACCACGCTCGGCGAGGTCGCCTTCAGCCGCTGGGCGATGTCGCGCACGGCGGCGCCCGGGTCGATCCAGCGCAAGCCGCCGTCGGGGTGGGAGAGGCACGTTACGCGGCTGACCCCGAGGGTTGCGCACGCGTCCTCGAGCTCGCGCTCGCGCCGCTCTCCGATCGGCTCGCCGTCTGTACGGGGGCCGAGCTCGCCGCGGGTCATCGACACCACCTCGACGGACAGGCCGGTCGCCGCGCACGCGGCCAGCGTGCCCGCCGCGACGAGCGACTCGTCGTCGGGGTGCGCAAAGACCGCGGTCACTCCACCGCGGCTCATGCCGGCTGCACCTCGCGTCCGGAGGCCACCGAGGTGTAGATCCGCTCGTAGCCGTCGACCATACGCCTGTAGTCCCAGCGCTCGACGGCCACAGCTCGGACGCGCCGGCGGTCAAGCTCGAGGACAGCAGGCACGAGGTCGGCCAGAGCCGCGGTACCGTCCGCGAAAAACCCCGTCGTGCCCTGGTCGATCACCTCCGGCACGGCACCGTGCGCGGTGGCCAGCACGGGGGTACCCGCTGCCATCGCCTCGATCATGACGAGCCCGAACGGCTCGGGGGCGGAGATCGGGTAGAGCAGCGCAGCCGCCCCTGCCAGCAGTTTGTTGCGCTCCGCGGGCGCCACCGGCCCGACGTAGCGCACCTGGGCGCCATCGATGTGGGGCGCCATGAACGGCGCCGCGTGGTTACCCATGGGCCCGGCCAGCACCAGCGGCATCCCTACCTGGGCAGCGATCCGAATCGCTTCCAGCGGACCCTTGCGTTCGACGATCTGGCCGAGGAACAGCAGGTAGTCGCCGCCGCGGGCGCTGAACTCGAACGCGTCGGTGTCTATCCCGTGGTGGACGACCGGCACGGAGCTCAAGCCCTCCATCGCGCGCCGCTGCGAATCCGAAATGGCAATCAGGCGGGCCTCGGGGATCAGCCCGAAGCTGCGCATGACGTCCGGGTAGACGTCGACGTGGTACGTGTGCAGGATCGGCGTCGTCACGAACCTCGTGAACGGCAGCGCTCGGTGGTAGGCGTGGCTGTGGAAGACGTCGAAGTCGTCGGCCTGCTCGAGGGCAGCGGCAGCGTGCATCACCTCGTGGAACTGCCAGTCCCACAGCTCGCTGTCCGCCGCCGTGCCCCGTTCGTATCGGTATTCGAGCCGCGCCGACGTCCTCGAGTTGCCGGTGGCGAACAGCGTCACCGAGTGCCCGCGGCGGACGAGCTCCTCTGTGAGCAGCGAGACGATCTGTTCGATCGAATGCCCTGTGTCCGGCAGTACCGGGAAGGAGATGGGCGCGATGATGCCGACGCGCAGCGTTGCGGGTGCGGGAGCCCGGATCACTTCAGCCCCGCTCGCTCCATGAGGCTGCCGACCACCTTTTCGGCCTCGAAGTACTCACGTGCGATCTCCTCGGCGGCGCGGCAGTGGTGTTCGTAGTCGGCCTCGATCCGTTCGATAGCCCTCGCCGCCTCGTCCGTCGTCGAGAACTCCATCAGGCCTTCGCCGGTCGGCAGGAACTTGCCGAAGCCTGTGTCCTCGGTCACGACGGGGCGCCCGGCGGCGAGGTAGCAGGCGCTGCGGTCGCTGAACCAGCCTGTGCGCGGGCGCGTGTACTGCTCGCGCGCCACGGTCCATTCGCCGCGCGAGCTCTGGATGTAGTCGCGGTAGCCGTCGGGGGTGGCCGAGACGCGCAGCGAGTCCGTGCGCCGCCATCCGTGATCGCTCAGCAACCGTTCGGCTTCGGTATCGGCGCCGAGGGCGAGCTCAAACGGCACCCCGGTGCGCCGTGGGAGATCGAGGTGCTTCTTGAACTCGCGGTCCTTGGTCCAGTGCCAGGTCCGGCCACGCCAGTCGATGTCCTTGCCCTTGTTATGCCACGTCGCGATCGTCGTGTAAGCGGCATCGCGCGACGCGCGGCCGTTTCTCCAAAGGTCCGTAACGACCGGCTGGCGAGTAGGCTGCCAGTCGATGCCGGCGGTGGGCAGCAGGCAGTCTTCGTTTCTCAGGTTCTCCCCGAAGGAGAAGTGCGCGTCGTGCGCCGCGAGTGTCCGGCGGGTGCCCGCGTCGCCTCCGGCCGCGAGAACCTGGGCGGGAAAGGGGTCGGACTCGACATAGACCCGTCGAGGGATCTGCAGGTGCTCGTCGCGCAACTCCTGAGCGGCCGTCACGTTGAGCAATGCGTCAGCTTCGCCGTAGAGGCGCAGCAGCTCATCCGCGGTGAGCCCATAGGTGCGGCCGCCGGGGTAGTCGCCGCGGAAGGCCCACCGTCCGGCGAACCCATGCGCCTCGAGCACCGGCGCCACGGCTGCCACGTTGCCGGAGGCGTCCGGTGACAGGTCATTGATTCGCGGGTCATAGACCCAGCGGCCGGAATCCTCTACGTAATACGCCTCGTACCCGAGCCGCCGCAACCCGATCAGATAGTGCAGGAACTGGTAGGTGACGCCCGCCAGCGGATACCAGAAGGCGATCCCGAACACGACGATCTTGCCCTTCGGTGCGGTCACGGGGCCTCGAGCTCCCTGACCGCCCGCGCGGGGTTGCCCGCGACGATTGTGTAGGGGGCTACGTCCTCGAGCACCACCGCCTGCGCCGCGACGATCGACCCGGTTCCGATGGTGACGCCGGGCAGCACGCATGCACCGAAGCCGACCCACACGTTCGCTCCGATGACTACGGGCCGTGCGTTGCGGTCTGGTTCGAGCGCCCGCGGGCGGGTTTCGGGCAGGCGCCGCAGCAGTGGACGCCGCTGCTCGGGGTCGCGCGGTACGCGGTAGCTGTCCATCAGCACGACGTTCCACGAGAGCATCGCGTGGTCCCCGATCTCCACGCTGTCGTCACAGATGATGCGCACGCCGTGCAGGAGCGCGTGCTGAGCGATCCGGACGCGTCCACGCGGTCCGACGTCGAACATCGTACCGAGGTAGCTGTGCGCGCCGTGCTCGTATCGAACGCCGACCTCGGCCTCGCTGCGGTAACGGCTGAATGAGAAGGAGGTCTCGATGTATGCCGTGTCTGCGACCTCGACGTTCGCTGGGATCGTCCCGTCGTACCAATCCCACGGCAGCGTGCGCGCCATACCTAGACCTCGCCGACAACCTGTGCCGGGTTGCCCATGACGCGAGTGCGTGCCGGCACGTCGGCAGCGATCACCGCTCCCGGCTCGACAAATGCTCCAGCACCGATCGTCACGCCTTTGAGGATTGTCGCCGCCGGTCCGATCCAGGCGTCGTCCTCGATCGTGACAGGACTCCGCGCGACCGGCGGCCGCGGGCGCGCGTCAGAGGCGGGAGAGCACGCGATCGCGTCGGCGATCCGCTCCGCCGGGGCGACCGGATGGAAGTCGGTGTCGGCGATCGTGGTGTTCCAGCCGATCAGGACGTGTGACCCGATTCGTATCTCGAGCTCACAGAGGAGAACCGCGTTGGTGAAATAGCAGTGGTCGTCGATGAACATCCGGGCGTGCGGGCCGAGGTTGAAGTGGACGCCGTCCATCGTGCAGCCGGCCCCGATCCGCAGAGCGACCGGCTTGACCAGGCTATGGAAGCGCTTGAACGCCAGGTCACCCGTGATGAGCGTTTGATCTCCCACCATCACGTTGGGCGGATGCTCGACTGCTCCGGTCACCTCATCGACCTGAGCAGGGTCAACAGCCGGGCACGCCGAGCAGGGCGCGGCCGGCCGGCATTCCCGTTTGACGGGAGCCTGTCTCGCTTGCCGTGTTGGATGCCGTGCATGCGGGCGTAGGTGCCGTCGTGGTCGAGCAGTTGCTGGTGGGTGCCGGTTTCGATGATGCGTCCGCGGGCCATGACGATGATGTGGTCGGCGTTGCGA
>JAABUQ010008334.1_pt1 | contig 14586 bp, 8 predicted proteins | sample 5560001 | NCBI WGS metagenome assembly JAABUQ01 (sample SAMN10711888, study PRJNA513371) | rock metagenome | isolation source: Antarctica rocks | place: Antarctica: Victoria Land, Finger Mt nord | collected 2015-12-18
AAATGGGACATACAACTTTGACTATGACTAATCACTATGCATCATTGACAGTCGATCATTTAAAGCGTTCGCATGAGATGTATTCGCCACTGCGCGCCCAGGATAACCCTGGTGGAGAAGGTTCTAAAGATGGTTACTGGAACACTGATTAAGTTGTTTCTAGTCCTTCTGAGTGCTTGTAAAAGTAGTTGGCTCAGGGTGTCTAAAGTGGCTCTACAGGCTGGTCGAGGGTGGTTCATAAAGCGGCTGTTTTACAGACAGCTACAATTGCCGCTATGTGAACCACCCGCAGTGGAGACCGAAGGGACTTGAACCCTCACCCTTCTGCTTGCAAAGCAGATGCGCTCCCAATTACGCCACGGCCCCAGGAAAAACGTCAGTGATCGGCGGCGCATACGGGAATTGAACCCGTGATTTCGCTTCGACAGAGCGATGTCTTAACCTCTAGACCAATGCGCCATGTACAGCTTTGCTCTTTTTCAGACACCCCATCCACCTCCCGAGTGGTGACAGAGAGATTTGAACTCTCAACTCCTGACACCTGAAGCCAGTGCGTCTACCAGTTGCGCCATGTCACCAGAGCAGATATCAATGGTGGTGGAGGGATTCGAACCCTCAGTCTACGCAGGTTTAAGCTGCGTGCGTCTACCAGTTGCGCCACACCACCGGGTAGAATGGCGGCGGCGGGACTCGAACCCGCAACCTCGAGCTTAAAAGGCACTTGCTCTACCTATTGAGCTACACCGCCAGGTATAGTGAGATGCTGATGGCGGCAGCAGGACTTGAACCCGCAACCCTGAGCTTAAGAGGCCCGCGCTCTTCCGATTGAGCTATACCGCCAGTTTGGTAGTGGCGGTGAGACTCGAACTCACAAGGGCTTATTTTTGAGATAAGCATGTCTACCAGTTGCATCACGCCACCAGATCGAGTGTTGGTGAAGGGATTTGAACCCTCAACTTCTTGTTTCTAAGACAAGTGCGTCTACCAGTTGCGCCACACCAACAGAGTGTATTGGCTTATTCGACTTATTCACCTATACTCATCCTTAGAGGAAGGGTTACGAGGACCATAGGCTCTCTATAACGATCCGCTGAGGATACTACAATTTGACCATTTCGGCTAATGCGTCTATACTCATCCTTGATGTAGAGCAGTACGACCATCGAAACGATGCTTTAGTACGATCCGTTCAAGGATACTGCAAGAAGGATACCGCAAGACAAAATGATGGCAGCGGGACTTGAACCTGCACGCTGTAGCTTATGGGACTACCGCTCTGCCAATTGAGCTATGCCATCATAAAGGTGATGGGGAGACTCGAACTCCCGACACCTGGATTCGAACTCCAGTGCTCTATCCGTTGAGCTACATCACCTGACGTACTTTCGATTTTTTTATCAAAAACATACTTCCCGATCCAGTCCCCCGGTGGTGACAGCAGGACTTGAACCTGCAACCTTTAATTTGTAGGACTATCGCTCTCCCAGTTGAGCTATGCCACCAGCGTAAAAAGGCAGCGGAGAGAATTGAACTCTCATCTTCGGCGTCGCGGACCGTTGCTCTATCCGTTGAGCTACACCGCCTTGCACAACATGTATCCGAACACAGGTGACCAATCAGATTTGAACTGATCCTACGAGGGCCACGGCCTCGGGTGCTAAACCACTGACACTATGGTCACATCTGCAAGCCCTAAAGGAACCCTGCGTGGCTTGCGCCACACAGAAAAGATGCCGGGCAGATTTGAACTGCCGTAAATGAACTTTGCAGGTTCACGCTTAACCAGACTCAGCCACGGCACCATAACAGGAGCACTGTTACATACTCCCTGGCTGGCAGGCTGGGACTCGAACCCAGAACCTTGTCGTTAACAGCGACTTGCGCTACCATTGCGCCACCTGCCAAAGGCGGAAGATGGAGTATACACCAGCGGAAAGAATTGAACTCTCCTGGGTGGTTTTGGAGACCACTGCATTGCCACTATGCTACGCTGGTCTAATGTCGGAGGCAGGAATCGAACCTGCTACGCCAAGTTCTTCGGGCTTGCGTTCTACCAATTGAACTACTCCGACAGGAGTACTCCGTACGGGAATTGAACCCGTGTACCGATCTTGAAAGGATCGTGGCCTGCCATTAGCCGAACGGAGCAAGATGCTTTACGTACATCGTAATGTCCTGTATATATCCCTTTCCTGATACCCTGTACAGGAGTCGAACCCGTATCTTCTCGCTGAGAACGAGATGTCCTGGCCGCTAAACGAACAGGGCGTAAACCATTTGTCACATGTGTTTGAACCCGCTTTCGGTGCCTCGTCTTGCCGCATCTCTTAATTGACATAGTAGCATTACATTTGTTGTTTGTCAAGGTATCTGTGACGAGATTTTACGGGGTGTAAATATTAGGGGATGGACTAAGATCCTGGCGATTTTGTGCAGTAAAGCAATTTGTTATCACAACCTCGCGCTGGTTGAGGCGTTGCGTGTCATCGCGGAAGCGAAGGGCGTAACGGTCGCGCAGATCGAGCGCGCAGTACCAGCCGGTGCAGCCGCAGGTGATCGCTATCCCGCAGTTTCCATGGCTCGTCTCGACAGTGAGCGCAGTCAGGCAGGTAACATATAACCCGACGAAGCGCTCACCCCGGACAGAATTCTTGACGCGGTGGAGGATGTCCTCCGCCGCTACGGGCCAGCTAAAGCCACAGTCTTCGCTGTGGACTACGAGTTGCAACAATATGTCGTTGGATTGCGTGCAGGGAACCGGGTAGATCTGCACGTCTGCATCATTGTAAGATATTCTCGCCAAGTACTTTGTTTAACGTCTCTCTCTTGATGCGATATACCTGTCGCGAATGAACATGGGGCAATATGACCGCTTCAAGCACTCCTTGCTTTACCCAGCGGCGGACTGTTGCATCATCGACGCGGAGAATACGGGCTACCTCAGAAACAGTTAACAGGTCATTCATAACATCTCCTTTTGCCTGTGGAACAACTCATTACCACCGAAACGCCTAAACGAAAAAAAAGGCGCAAGAGAAAGGTAAATTTAGAACACCGTGTAAATATTGTATATTATTGGCTAAAGCATGTAAAGGTATAATAAGGAATAAATTTATAAAAAATTAATACCGTAAGTAGTTGCTCTCTATAACGCGTGTTCCACGTATGGCACCTTTCTTCAGAGGTACATGCGGGCGCGCTTCACATACAGGTGATCTGGCAAAAAAAAGTGCTGCATGGTATGCTAAATAGATCGCAATGATGAGCGCCAGGTAATCATTTTCTTGTTGCAGTACCAGAGGTATGACATGGTTGCTGAAAGTTATCAGAGAGATGCTCACGAGAGTATGCATGTTATCACTTTCCACCATCTTCCTGGAGGGGATAGTGATATTGGTGTATACGCGGAATTGTGCACGTTGACGCAGCCGATGGCTGCCCACTATCATGATTTCTGGGAGTTAGCCTTCGCGGTAAAGGGCAGCGGCCATCATGAAGATGAGCAGGCCCGCTTACCACTGCTCTCGGGCGATGTCTGGATCATCCGACCGGGGCAATGGCACGCTTTTCCTCTCGTACGCGAGTCTTTATCCATCTTCAATTTATTGTTTACGCGCGAGTTTGCTGAGCGACATGCTCAGGCTCTACAATACGTACAATGCCTGACTCCCCTGGCTTGTCCTACACAAAATACCGTTGTCGGCCATGCTGTGTCTATGCCGGTGCTCACGCCGTCGTCCATCCGCTCTATTCGCCTGTCGCTGCAGGGGTTAAATCATATATACAGCCTGCTCATTACGCTGGTGAGTGAACTGCATACGCCGCAGGCGATGGGACACACCTGTACCTGTACCGGGTTGGTCTTACAAATACTGGGTTTGTTGGACCGCTATAATCCGGGTGAGGCTGCTGGCAGTACGCAGGAACTGGCAATGCGCCATGACCTGGGCATACTGAATGCGGTACAGTACATCGAAGAACAGTATGCGCAGGCTCTGACCCTGGAAGAGATCGCGCTGCATAGCTGCTACACGCCGGCCTATCTCGGACGCAAATTTCGTCAACTGCTGGGCGTCTCCCCTATTGACTACCTGCTGCAAGTACGCCTGCATCATGCCTGTACTCTGCTCAAGACAACAGACGCTTCCGTCATGGCTGTTGCTCACCAGGTCGGCTTCACCGATAGCCGTTACTTCGCCACGCGCTTTCGCTATGCTCTGGGTATGACTCCCACACAATTTCGTGAACGCATAGAACAGCAGGGATGAGGAATGCTCTCTCAAGTTTCACAAACTCAACTGGCTATTGCTTTTTTCTATCCTCTCCATGGTGGATAGGCTCATCCTACCTCTATGTTCTGTGAATCCTCCCTTTGGAGGATGACAACTACCTCGATAACTCGGTACACTTTCATTGTTCAAGCCCGGGGGAGCCAGGACGCACCATCCGTTCAGGAAGAGGAGTATGTATGCAGCCAGTGGAATGTGTTCCTTCCCACGCTAGTGAGACCTCTGATAAAGTCCTTGTACAACAGGCCCACTCTAATGAAATTTCTGATAAAGCCCTTGCACAACAGGTTCTGGCCGGTAACCAGTATGCCTTTGAGATGTTGATGAACCGCTATCGGACCTTGCTGTATCGCTTCGTGTACCGTCACCTGGGAGAGTACGACCAGGCATGTGATGTAGTGCAGCAGGTATTTCTCCAGTTGTATATTTCTTTGCCCAACCTGCTGACGGGGGATGTGCTGAAACCCTGGTTACTGCGCGTCGCGCAAAATTGTTGCCGGGATGAATTGCGCAAAAGACGAAGACGACGGGTGACGCTTTTCTCCACTCTGGAATGGCAGAGCGATGAGGATGGGATCTCACCTTTAGATGCTTTGCCTGACTGGCATCCTTTACCAGAGGAGGTAGCCGAAGACAACGAGATGCAGCGAGCCCTGCTGCACGCAATCCAGGCTTTACCGTATAAGTTCCGTTCAGTTGTCTTATTGCGTTACCTGTATCAGTGTAGCTTTTCCGAGATCGGGCAGACACTCCAGATGCCGATGACGACGGCGAAAACGTACTATTACCGTGCCTGTACCAAGCTTCGCGCCTCGTTACGATCATGAGAGAGTGTTGTTTGTTTCCCACGATGGGAAGTTCTGTTCCCCGTGCGTTCTCGCGCGTAGCGCTCGCACGCTTCTTTTATAGCTTTGTGCAAAACGTGTGCTTCGCACACGTTTTGCACAAAGCTATAAAATTTTTTGAGCGGTGAAGGCGCGAGAGTTTATGCGCTGAGAAGGCGGAGAGCATGAGCAGCTTGCTTTTCCCGTGTGTTCTCGCGCGTGGCGCTCGCGTGTCTTTTTTGTTTGCTGCTGTACTCCCTGCACCCCCTGTGCTTCGCACAGGGGGTGCAGGGAGTACAGCAGCAAACACTATGTTTTTGTGCGCCGAAGGCGCATGAGGGTATGCGCTGAGAAGGCGGAGAACAATATAAAGATGGTTATATCCTTTTTTCGGACAAAGGCCGAAAAAAGGATATAACCATCTTTAAAAAAGAGGCTGGCCGCCTCTGGCGGCCAGGGAAGGTGAATGGTTACTATGCCGGCAGGGCGGATTGGTTGAGCAGGGTCTCGATAGTACTACGGCGTACACGATACGCCTGGCGCTTCCCTACATGAGGAAGCGAGACCGCGTCCAGGGTGCCGTGCTTGATCCAGCGGCGCACTGTTGTGTCGTCAACACGCAGGCGGCGCGCTACTTCATGGACTGTTAAAAGTTCGTCTGTTTGTTCTGCCATATTTTTTGCTCCGTTGACATCTGTCATACTTGTCTCACGACGTGCCATAAGGTTAAACTCCTCGTTAGCAATACACAACGACTGGCTTACCTACATGAACGCATACTTCTACACCGATTCTGGCCGTGCACATGCCCACATCGTTTCCATGCTTGCAGTGCCGATGGAGGGCTATCTCTTTATAATGAAAGATGTGCAGACCTTTCTCTGGCTGTAAATGCGTAAATAGTCTCTCTCTCTAAGAGACTGGCTAGCAAGCAATGTTGTTACATGCACCAGTATAGTGAGAGAGTGATAAAGTTTGTTCCACCAGATGGTGGATAAAAAGGTTGGATTTACACATGTAGTTCTCTCCGCGTGGCATCAGATAATTGCCATCCCAAAAAAACTCCCTGTGACTTACCGAGCAGAACGCATCAACATCCCTCCCCTCAAAGACCTTTTTCACTCCACTCCCTTATGTACCCCACAATCCTAAAAGGTTTCACAAAGGGCGATCTAAACGTGCCTCAAGATGACACATGCCAGGATGTTGCTTCTCCTCTGGTGACCATCCTCCCGTATTGTTATTATAATAGACAGATGAAAAATATACTGCTGGCTGCTTTCTACATAGAAATACTTTAAAAAGATGAATTTTTAAATATACAACTATAGACTATTTACCTGAGTTTTTGTATAATGGAGAAAGATCTAACAATTCAGAAAAGGCGGCGAAGCACTTAGCGGAAAAGGAGCCTGGCTATGATGTTCGATTGGAGTAACCGTTTCCTGCTTGCTACCAAACTCACCATGCCACGATCGTATGTCAGGAAGGTGGTGCCCCGTCTCCATTTACAGAATAAGCTTGATGGTGGGATTGCTGTCCCACTTACCCTGGTCTCAGCTCCCGCTGGCTCTGGCAAAACAACGCTGATCTGTGAATGGGCGCGCCAGTCTGACGTACCGCTGGCCTGGATAACGTTTGAACATGCCGATAACGATGGACAGCGTTTCTGGAGTTACATCGGTGCCGCGCTGGAAAAACTGCATGGACCGGTAAGTGAACACGTAAGGGACTTTCTCCAGTCTTCAGCAACGGCCCCTATTGAAGATGGACTTAGCGCCTTGATTAATACCTTGATGGCGCTGCCTGTAGATGTGCTCCTTGTGCTCGACGATTTTCAAATGATCACCGCGCAAGAGATCCACCATTCTCTTACCTTTCTGCTTGAACATATGCCACCAAAGCTGCATCTGCTGATCGCTACACGGGTTGATCCCCCGCTCCCCTTATCTCAGATGCGTGTACGGGGACAACTGATTGAACTGCGAGCCAGCGATCTCCGTTTTTCCTTTGAGGAGACGGCGGCATTTCTCCAGCATGCAACGCCATTAATGTCAGCACATATTGCTGCCTTGAGTAAGCGGGCTGAAGGTTGGATCGGCGGGCTGCAATTAGCGGCGCTCACGCTGCAAGGCCAGCACGATGGAGCCGAGATTGCGCAGCTTATCGAGACATTTACAGGGACAAATCGACATGTTCTTCACTATCTCACCGAAGAGGTCCTGGCCCCTTTGCCCGCAGAGGTCCAGACATTTTTAGTCGCTACGTCGATTCTGCCGCGTATGAATGCAGCGCTCTGTGATATAGTTACGGGGCAGGGGAATGGCGAGTTGATGCTTGAACGGCTTGAACTGTCAAATCTGTTTATTACGGCTTTGGATGAGCCGGGGCGCTGGTATTGCTATCATCCCCTCTTCGCTGACTTCCTGCGCCATCGTTTGCGGCATACGCATTCCAATCGTGTTGTTGAGCTTCACGCGCGAGCCAGTGCCTGGTATGAGCAGCAGCATATGATCGATGACGCGGTTGAACATGCCCTGGCCGCAGCCGATTATGAGCGTGCTGCATACTTGATTGAGCACTGTATCCCTTCACTGCCCTACAAAGGATACGCAGTGCAGGTACAATCCTGGCTCGTAAAATTGCAGGATCAGGTTGCCCTGGCTGACCACCCCTCGCTCTCCCTGTTGTATGCGAGCATGTTTCTGTTGAAAGGTCACGATAGAGCATATGAGCAGACAATCAGTATAGCGGAACAGGCATGGCGGGAGGCGCAGAACGGGGAGATGTTGAGCACCGTACTCGCACTGCGTGCTCACGCCGCGCTCTTTTATGGGGATGGAGAACAGGCAATCTGCTATGCAGAGCAGGCCCTTGCCCTCGCTCAAGATTCGACATCGCTCTCCGGTAGCGCCCATGTGTATCTGGCCGGCGGTCATCTTCTCTGTGGCGATCTCCTGCAAGCGCACGCAGCTCTTCTGCAAGCCAGGCGCAGCTATCGAGTTGATAACCAGGCGCAGGCATTGCCTGGTTGGGCTCTTTACATGGGAGATCTCCACCTGTGCCAGGGGAGGGTGGACGAGGCGATTGCATATTACCAGCAGGGCACGCAAGAAAATAGTGTGCCCATATCCTGGGATAGGGCACGGGCTTTTTTTCGCCTGGGTGAGATATATTGCGAGCGGAACAAGCTTGAGCGCGCAGACGAACTTCTCCAGCAGGGGATGAGGCTGGTGGAAGACGCGTCCTGTGATTGGTTGCGCAGCGAGGGATATATGCTCTCCTCTCGCCTGGCGTGGATACGGGGTGAGCGCGCCGCGACCATGGCCTGGCTTGAGTGGGCCGAGGATGAAGCGCTGTGCCTGGACAAGCGACGTGTCTACCTGGCCCGTATTATTACGCGACGTGTCTGGTACCTGCTGGCAAGCGGAAACGTTAGTGCCGCACAGTTCTGCCTGGAGCATTATATGTCGCTCCCAATGGAGCAGATGTTTCTCTTTGAGCGGGAAGCCTGGTCTCTGACGCGTGCGCGCCTGTTTATCGCGCAGGGGCAGGCGGAAGAGGCCATTGCCATATTGGGGCATGTGCTCCAGAGTGCACGCGTGCAAGGGCGCATCCATAGTGAGATTGCTCTCCTGGTTGTGCAGGTGCAGGCGTATGCTATGATTGGGGATACACGCAATAGCAGGCAGGCGCTTGAATGCGCGCTGGCGCGGGCAGAGCCAGGAAGATATTGTCACGTGTTTGTCAATGAGGGGGAGGCGATGGCTTCACAACTCGCAAGTTTCTATCACCGGCAGCAGAAACGCTGCGCCAGCGACGTCTCGCTGCGTACCCTTACCTATGTGCGAGAGATGCTCAATCTGCTTGGTCAGGAGATAGAGGAGCAGCCAGTGAGCAATGCAGCGAAGAGAACACGACAGGTGGTGGTTGAGCAAGGGCGGGTGGCGGCAAGGACCGGGCTGTTTCCGGGGAGTCATCTCAGTGAGCGAGAGCAAGAAGTGCTCAACCTGATCGCGGCCGGTCAGTCCAACCAGGAGATCGCGCGTACGCTGGTGGTGGCGGAGAGCACGATTAAGACCCACTTGAATAATATTTATACCAAGCTCAATGTGAGCTCACGGCTGCAAGCTTTGACCACCGCGCATGCCTATGGGCTGCTGGAGCTATAAGGGCATAGTGCGATCAGTGCGGAGCGGGATTGGGATGAGCCAGGGGCTCTGTCTCTCTCTCGTTCCTGCTCAGCAGGCCAAGCTCGTAAGCTTTTGTGACGGCTTGCAGCCGTGTGTGAACCTGGAGTTTCGCGTAAATATTGTTCAGGTGGGTTTTCACAGTACTTACCGTCACGACCAGCTTCTGTGCGATCTCCTGATTGGAGAGCCCGGCGGCAATCAAGTCCAGTACCATCTGTTCGCGCTCGCTGAGGAGGGCAGGCTGGACTTCCTCTTTCCTGGCGGGCATGGAACTGGGAGGAAGTGCCTCGTAACCGAAACCTGTCAGGAGGCTAGAGAGATACGAGGAGGAGATTTCATAGCCCTCAACTCCACTGCGTTTCTGGTAACGACTGTAAAACTCTTTGAGCAAAACGACCATGACTGGACCCTCATCGATAAAGACACGTATATAGCCTCCCGCTTCCGCCAGTACAAGTGCGCGTTCGAGCGTCTGCATGGCCTGCTGTATATTGCCCTCGTTATGATATGCCAGGATTAGCAGGACCAGGAGCGCTATTTCGCTATCGCGCCGTCCCTGGTCCTGCGCGGCCTGGAGGGAGTTCTTAAGGGGCACGATTGCCCTCTCCGCTTGTGCGCTGGCAATATGGAGGCGCGCGTGCATGATAGTGTACGCTTCTTTCTCGTAAGGTGACATCTCGGCTATAGCCGGGGCGTTTTGGGCATACTGCTCATACCATTGGAGGGCGGCGCTGGTATTTCCCCCGGCCAGGAGGAATTGCACACGGCGCGCGGTGATTTCAGCAAGCATGATATGGTTCTCGCCAAAGCGCTGCGAACTGTATTCCGCCTTTTCGAGCCAGGATAGAGCCTGTTCCTGTTCACCGCGCAGCCAGGCATGTTGTGCCGCTACGGTAAAGCGTTCGGCGGTCGCGAAGCCCTCTCTACCAGCTTGCTCAACGAGAGACATGGCCTGTTGCCAGTGATCAACTGTGCGGCTGCTATCGTTCCACTGGTAATATATCTCCGCCAGGCGAATATGCGCCGCGATACGATACCAGACCCACTGTTCTCCGATGTCTGGCAGCATCTGGTGAAAGGACGCAGCGGCCGCGTGCAGGTCGCCCTGTATGATATGCAGTCTGCCCAGAGACAGACTGGCAATCAGCACGCCGACGAGGTGATGAGCATGCTGGCTCATAGCATAGCCTTCGCTCAACAAGATATATGCGCGCGCTGTATCGCCCAGCAAGAGATAACTTCTTCCCGCGTTGACTGTCGCGCTGCCGCGCAGCAAGAGATCATCCTCGCTCCCCAGCGCGAGCGCCTGTTGAGCATAGTGAGCGCCCAGCCTGCCGTTATCCTGCAGCAGCGCTGCGTATGAGCGGAAATCGTAGACGCGACCCAGCATCGCGCTCTGCTTTTCCTCGCGCCAGATCGTCTCTGCATGCTGTAAGGAGAGCTCAAACTCTTTCAGTTGTGCGGTCGATAAGTAGGTCCAGGCGTGGAGATAGGAGAGTGATGGTCGTGACGCGAAGACACTTTCGGGCAGTTGATTGAGCCAGATATAGACCAGCGTGTCTTCTCCCTGCCGCATCAAAGGCCATACATAGCGCTCAATCGTGTCAGCGGCATACTCCTTATTACCAGAGGCCAGAGCGTGCCGTGCGGCCTCCACCATAAAGCCATGTTCCTCGTACCATACGCTCGCACGCATATGAAGCTGGGGGAGAAGATGGGGGTAGGTGTGTTTTAAACGGTGTTGCAAGAGATCGGCGAACAGGCGGCTGTAGCGATACCAGTGTTCATAGGTGTCCTGTGGCAGCAGGAAGAGATTGGCGTGATCGAGCCATTCTAACATCGCCAGCCCGTTGCTCTGCCGCGTAACTGCGTCACAGAGCGACGCATTCATGCGTTCGAGTATGGATGTAACGAGGAGGAAGTGCTGGACGTCTTCGGGCTGGCGCGCCAGCACTTCATCGCTGAGATAATGTAAGATATGGCGGTTTGTGCCTGTGAAAGATGTGATGAAGCTCGTCGTTGCCGCCGGGTCCTGGCGTCCCTGTAACGAGAGCGCCGCTAACTGGAGACCCGCGATCCATCCTTCGGTACGCTTGTTCAGCTCTTCAGCCTGCTGTGGACTCAGGGCCAGGTTCATCGTCTGACGAAGAAAAACGGCTGCCTGGTCGTCTGTAAAGCGCAGGTCTGTCGCCCGTAGTTCGGTCAGCTTGCCCTGAACGCGTAAGCGCGCCAGTGGCAGTGGGGGATCAACCCGTGTCGCTATAACGAGATGAGTCTGCGCGGGCAGGTGTTCCAGCAAGAAGGAGAGGCTCTGATGAATTGATGCTGCTGTAATAGCCTGGTAATCATCAAGTACAAGCACCACTTCATGGGGATGCGTACTGAATGCGTTAATAACGGCCACCAGGGTTGTCTCTACGGTGAGTGGTTGCAACGCCTGGAGCTGGAGCTTAATCTGTTCATAGATAGTGGGATGCAGCGCGCTCAGAGAGGTTAAGACGTAGCGCCAGAAGCGTACCAGATCGTTGTCCGCGCCCTCCAATGAAACCCAGGCGGCCTGGATTCCTCGTTCTCTGATCCATTCACTCAGCAGCGTTGTTTTGCCACAGCCAGCAGGAGCGGTGATCAGGGTGAGTGGACGCTGTACATTGGCATCGAGCCGGTCATAGAGATGTGCGCGTGAAACGATATTTTTGAGATACGCAGGTGGTATGGTAAGCTTGGTTGTTAGTAGGAGGTAATCATTCATTTCTTGTCCCATTGATGCTCTCTCCTTCTCCCACGCATTGCTATCTCTCATCGTATCTCTGTACGCCCTCAGCTTTTTTTCGTGACGAGTCGTCTGCGACGGCTCATATCTTTTTTGCCGCTGCCCTTCATGTGGCCTGCGGTCGCATGAAGGGCAATGGCCGCATCTTTTTTTATTTCCTGCCTCCGCGCAGCAGGAGGAGGGTGAGGAGGTACTGATCTCTTTAATCGACATAAAATCCGGGGACAAATAACAGTATGCTTCACTTTTAGACGTGTAGCCTGGCATATTTGAGTAATACTGCTTGCATGCTCCTCCCTTTGGAGGATAGGTGGGTTTCCCTATAGGGGCGTGAAATCCTCCCTCTGACTGATGACAGGGTTTGTGGAGGAGGGGTACACTCAAACATACGTCAGTTGTATAGCCAGTTATGTAAGGATACAAGTTTTCATGTTTCTGCAAAAGAGCTATATAAAGGGTGATATGACAATGCAGTTTGATCACTACAGGTTGCATCACGTACTGCGACGCAGTGGCAGTGCCACTATTTACCAGGCTGAGCATATACATCTAAATAATGAAGTTGCTATCAAAGTGTTAAATAGCTGGCTGGCGGATGATGCAAATATTCGTAAGTTTGGTGCGGAGGCGCGGCTTCACGCCAGTTTGCGTCATCCACATATAATACGTGTCCTGGACTTTGGCATGAGGGGCCGGCTGCCTTTTATCGTCATGGATTATGCTGTAGGTGGTACCTTGCAGGATCATATTCTGCCAGGTGAAGTGCTTTCCGCGCATACAATCCTGCCTTTTGTGCTACAGATCGCGAACGCGTTGCAATATATCCACGATCGAAACCTGGTTCATCGCGATATCAAGCCAGCCAATATTTTAGTGGGAGAGAGGGGGGAGATGCTGCTCAGTGACTTTGGTATTGCTCTGGCGATGCAGCCCTGGCGCCAGCAGCACGTACAGGAATCGATAGGAACAGCGATCTATGCTGCCCCGGAGCAAATTGACGGAAGACCGCTTACCGCCAGCGACCAGTATGCCCTGGGGGTGCTGGTTTACTCCTGGCTGTGTGGACATCCACCATTTGTGGGGTCCTCACTCCAGCTCTGTCAGCAGCATCTTTACGACGAGCCGCAGCCGCTGCGTGAGCAAGTGGCGATCCCGGCAGAGGTTGAGGGCGTAGTGTTAAAGGCGCTGGCAAAGGATCCCTACCAGCGTTTTGCTCATGTGCAGGATTTTGCTCAGGCGCTCAAGGAGGCCGTACTGGTGGGAATGGGGGACGTGGCGAGCCAGCATGCTTCTATCGCGGCAGGCCGGCCCAGAGAAACGCCTCTGCTGTATGCACTCGCCCATGGAGAGAACGAAACGATTACAGGCTGAGAGATTGGCGGGGCGAGAGCGTTTTGACCGACTGCCGTTCAACCAGAGAGACGCCAAGTATTGTTTGCCGGGGAGGCATATCCGGGTGCACGATACGCTCCATCAGGTGCCACATCCCGTGCGCGCCCAGCCACTCTTTCTCGACCCTCATCGTAGTCAACGGGGGCATCGTGTAAGCCGCGAGTTGAATATCATCGTAGCCAATCAGTGAACACTGATTCGGGACGCTTATACCACGCGCACGCAAGGCGTTGAACGCGCCAAGTGCCAGCTCATCGTTCGTACAAAAAACGGCAGTAGGAGGCTCGGACAGGTCCAGTAGCGCGAGCATCTCATTATACCCCTCGTTGATATTCACCTGGCAGGAGCGCACATAGGTTGTATCGTAGGGCAATTTGTAGTCGGCCAGCGCCTTCTGATAGCCGTTGCAGCGGTTCCGCATGTTGTAGTGTGTGGAAGGGCCGGTGATCAGCGCGGGAGGAGGGGTGCGATGCCCATGCTCGATCAAGTACTGAGTAGCGGTGTAGCCCCCACGTTCGTCATCGCTCACCACGCTATCTGGGCGCAGGCTTTCCACATAGTTATTTACCATCACAAAGGGAAATTCGATGCGGCGCAGCAGGGTATAAAAGTCATGGGTAAAGTAGCCGACGACCAGTAGCCCCTGGACCTGCTTCTGCTGGACCATGACCGGTAGATCGTCGAAAAGCGCGGCGTCTTCATCGACACGCCCATACATCAGGTTAATTTGCCGGGCTTCGCATGCCTCCTGCGCGCCGTGAATAACGTGTGAGTAGAAGGGATGGGTAAGCAACGGGTGTGGTTTGCAGATAACCAGCCCGAGCGCCGTCACATGGCTGTGGTGGATGATTTCGGAGCGTGGGCGTGGGCGATATTTTAAATCGGCTGCAGCCACGAGCACTGCATTACGTGTCTCTTCAGAGATGGAGATGCCAGGCTTATCGGCGAAAACATTCGATGCTGTGCTTAGTGAAACGCCTGCGCGTTGTGCCACCTCACGAAGTCCGACACGTCGTTCTTTTTTACTCATGGTGTCCGCTCTGTTTAATAAAAATTTTTAGTGTTGTGCATTCCTACACTATAATAAACAGCAACATGCCGCCTGTCAAGGATGGGTA
>JAABUQ010008336.1_pt1 | contig 14583 bp, 13 predicted proteins | sample 5560001 | NCBI WGS metagenome assembly JAABUQ01 (sample SAMN10711888, study PRJNA513371) | rock metagenome | isolation source: Antarctica rocks | place: Antarctica: Victoria Land, Finger Mt nord | collected 2015-12-18
GAGAGGTCGTCATGGGCCTGGTCCTGTGCACGAGGCGCCCGGGGATCGGGCGCCAGCACTGGGCAGAGCCCGGCATCGGCCAGGCGGATCGGGCGGTGTGCGGGGGAGGCGCGCGTCGCCTCCGCCTTGTCAGGACAGCGACAGCAATGCTTCCCGTGCGACGGAAGTCCAGCGGGTTCAGCGAAGCTTGGAGAACTATCTCGAGGTTCGGCTTACCGGCCCGCCATCGCCTCGGCGAGGGTCAGCGCCAGCCCGAGGTCGCGGTCGCTGAGGCCACGGGCGATTCGCGCAGCCTCGCTTTTCAGCAGCCTGCTAGGCTCCAAAGGCGCATCACCGCGATCGTGATCACGTTCCGCGGAAGGTCCAATACGTCCAGTACACGCTTTGCGGGAAACCGACGATCGCGATAGTCAGGAATGCAAAAACGGCCCGCCAACTCAGCGACGGCCGCTCCACCGCTTTCGAGGACGTGATGGCGAACAATGGCTCGTTTGCGAGCAGGCGGGAATTTGCCTCATTCTGGGGCAAGGCTCGCCCCAATATGTCTGCGCGTTATCCGTTTCATCCGGCATGGGCCCATGGCCTCGATGTCGCTGCAGCCGGTCGGTCTCTGGTTCGGGCTCGGCCGCGCACCTTCCGGGTCGTTGCCGGCCTCGACACGAAACCCGAGCCGGGCCGCCTTTCCGCGCGCGGCCGTCGTCTACCGCGACCACGCGATCCTGTGGCGGACGGCACGCGAACTTTTCTCCAGAAATGCCTTCCGCGTGCCGGAGGACGTGCGCGCCGCCATCGAGGCGGTGTACGCGAAGGACGAGGACGACATGCCGGACGCGCTCGTCCCAATCCACAACAATGCGGTCGGCAAGGGGGGCGCGGAGCGCAGCATCGCCAACCAGAACCTCCTGGTTTTCTCCGACGGCTATCGGCCGGACGGCAAGAGCTGGTCCGATGAAGGTTCGGCGCCGACCCGTCTCGTCGAGGACAGCCGCGTCCTGCGCCTCGCGCGAGTGGACGGCGGTAGGCTGGTGCCCTGGCACGCCGACCCGGACCCGCGCCTCGCCTGGGCGCTCTCGGAGGTCACCGCCTAGGAGCGCAAGCTGCGCGGCCGCCACGAGCCCGAGCCGCGCTGGCAGGCGCTGGCCGCAGCCGCGCGCGCCGGCTGGGGCCGGTTCGAGGAGAACGTGGTTCTGCTGCCGCTGGAGAAGGGGATAGGCGGGGTATGGGGTGGCGTGCTGGTCGACGGCGATGGGCGGCGCATGGAACTGCGGTACTCGACAAAAAACGGGTTGATGATATGAAGACCATGGCCCTGTACGAGCGGGGATGCACCGATATGGTGTGCGGTTGCCGCCGGGTGGCACTTAAGGTCCCTGCATTACGCGGGGATAAGATATGTTGTGCTGTTGCACAGCCACCTTGACCACCGATCGAGAACGTGAAAGTTCTCGCCAATCAGGCGCCGAGCTGCCTCAGCGCCTGATTTTGGTCGGATCACTTGAGAAGTACGCCGCCACGGATGGTAGTTGAAAGAGAGCAAGACATGGTTCTGGCGCACGTGTCCCGGTCGTTACCGCCAGCCGGCTGAGCCGGAACCCCTGTCGACAACTGAGTGTCCATCTTCTCGCGTGCCTTTGCGTCCTGCAAGACCCACGCGAATATTCCCCGAATCATAGTTTTGAGGAGCACCTTGGTTCAGCCGTTCTCCCTATTGAGCGAGCCGTGGATCCCCGTGCTGCGGGCCGATGGTGCCCGAGACATAGTCCGCCCGGCGGCGATCACCTCCGAAGTTACAACGAACCCGGTCATCGCGCCCGCCTGGGGGCGGGCCGACGTGGGGATGCACCCCAAGCCCCGTTCGGTGCCCAGAAGACATGGGCGGCTCCCTCGCCCACGCGGGGTTGCACCCCTTCGTGTCAAGCTGAACGGCGTGTCGCTGGCGGCTCCCCCGCCCACGCGGGGATGCACCCGAAGCCGCAGACACGCACCCTTCGAACTGATGGGACATCGCCCGCAGGCCTGGGCTCCGCGGATCGGCAGCGAGCAGCCTGATCGACCACATTCGGGATTTCGCGGCCTCCATGTAGGAAGCATCGCGTTCGCGACACCGCGCTTTGGCCGGCTTCTTCGCCGACCGGACCCCCGGCCACGGGTCCTGTCATGCTGCTCCTTTTTTCGCGCCATATGCTGAAAAAGAAAGCGAGACGGCCCAATATCGCTGGTGTAGCCTCGATCGAGGCTGCTGCGGTGCCCTCGCGCGGCTTTCTTGCGCGAGTGCGCATCGAGAGGAACAATGTCGGTTGACGCTGACGCCGGAACATCCGAGCGTCAGCACTCGGCCCAGGTCGCCAAACATCATCGGCAGCATGGGTTCGGCAATCTCCGCGATTCCATTCTCGCGGGCACCTCGGAAGGACCGTCGGTAGCTTAAGTCACTTTGCTCATTAGCGGAATGCTCGCAAAAGCGAGAAGGAGACTTGCAATCCTCCAGTTCCTTCTCCGTCGTCTGCTCCTGTCCCTGGTCACGCTGGGTATTTTGAGCGTCTTTGTCTTTGCCGGAGGGCAATTATTGCCGGGCGACGTCGGTCGCTCGATCCTCGGGCCGCTGGCCGACGAGCGGGCCGTCGCGGCTCTCAACCACCAGCTCGGAGCCGACCGTCCCCTTCTGGTCCAATACTGGGATTGGATCAGCCATTTCGTCCGCGGCGACATGAGCATGTCCTACGCCTTTCGGAGCCCCGTGGCCCCGTTCATCGGAGCGGCCCTGGCGAAGTCGCTGAAGCTGGCCGCCGTCGCTTTCGTTCTCGTGGTTCCGCTCGGAATTCTGGGCGGGATTCTGGCCGCCATGAAGAGGGGACGCTGGGTCGACAGGACCATAACGCTGGTCGGGCTCTCGGCCACCGTCATCCCCGAATTCGTCTCCGGCATCATCCTCATTCTGGTGTTCGGCATCGGCGTTCGACTGTTTCCGATCACGGCCACGGCGCCGCCGGGCGCCGGGGCGGGGCTGCAGATCTACTACCTGCTGCTGCCGTCCATGCCGCTGGTTCTGGTGCTGTTCGGCTACATCGCCCGCATGGCCCGCGCCGGCACCGTCGAGGCGCTCGACAGCGACTACACGCGTACCGCCGTACTGAAGGGCCTGCCCTGGCGCACGGTTCTCGGCCGTCATGTCCTTCGCAATGCCTTGCTGCCTACCATCACGGTGGTAGCCTCGCAGACCGGCTATCTGATCGGGGGACTCGTGGTCATCGAGACGCTGTTCCACTACCAGGGCATCGGCAGCCTCATCTACACCGCCGCGCGGGGTCATGACTTCCCCATGCTGGAAGCGGGTGTCCTCGTCGTTGGCCTGGTCTACGTGCTCGCCACCCTCGCGGCCGACCTTCTCTACGCGGTGCTGAACCCGCGCCTGCGGCGGGTCGCGTCATGAGCCTGTCCGGAACCCTTGGAGGGCCGGCGGCCTCGAGGAGCGTGCGCTTCGAACGGACAAGACTGTTGTTTCGCTCGCCCACGTTTCTGGTCGGGCTCGGGATCCTGCTATTCTGGATCGGCTGCGCGACGATTGGGCAGACGCTGGTCGACCCGCTGGCGGACGACATCATCAATTCCCTCAGCCCGCCCTCGACGGATCACTGGTTCGGAACCGATCAGCTCGGCCGGGACATGTTCGCGCGCGTCATCGCCGGATCGCGCGACATCCTGGTGGTGGCGCCCCTGGCAACGCTGCTCGGCATCCTGTGCGGCACGATGCTGGGGCTTGTTATGGGTTTCTTTCCGGGCGCCGTCGACGACGTCCTGAGCCGAATCATCGAGGCCGTCCTGGCCCTGCCGCTGCTGATCCTGGCGTTGGTCGCGATCACGGCCCTCGGAACATCCACCGCCACCGTGATCCTGGCGATCGGTCTCGCCTTCACGCCCCAGGTCGCCCGGACGGTGCGGTCCGCCGTGATGAGCGAACGCCATCTCGATTACGTGGCTGCGGCGCGGCTGCGCGGCGAGAACGCGCTCTACATCATGGTCGTCGAGATCCTGCCCAACGTCCTGCCGCCCATCATGGTCGAACTCACGGTCCGTCTCGGCTACGCGATCTTCACGGTTGCGACCCTCAGCTTCCTCGGTGTCGGGCTGCAGCCGCCTTCGCCCGATTGGGGATTGGCCATTTCGGAAAATTACGCGCTGATCGGCGGCGGCTATTGGTGGACGGTTCTGTTCGACGCGCTCGCCATCGCGTCGCTGGTCGTTGCCATCAACCTCATCGCCGATGCCTTGCACGGAGCAGGCGAGTGACCGCCACGACGCCGCCCGACGCGCTCCGCATCGAGGGGCTCGACGTTGCCTACCGGGTGCGCGGCCGCGACCGGCAGGTGCTGCGCAATCTGAACCTGCGCATCGGCCCTGGCGAAACCTACGGCCTCGTCGGGGAATCGGGTTGCGGCAAGTCGACCGCGGCCCTCGCGGTCATGCGTTATCTGCCGCGCAACGGCCGGATCGCGGCCGGGCGCATCCTGGTCGATGGCCAGGATCTCTATGGCCTGTCCAACACCGAGCTGAGAAAGCTCCGCTCGAAGCGTTTGTCGATGGTCTACCAGGACCCCGGGCGCGCGCTCAATCCGGCCATCGTGGTGGGCCGGCAGCTCGCCGAGGTCTTCGAGATCGCCGGCCTGTCCGAGGCCGAGGCGCAGGAGCGGGCGGTCGCGATGCTGCGGCACGTGCAGATCACCGATCCCGAGCGGGTCATGGGGCGCTACCCGCACCAATTGTCCGGCGGCATGCAGCAGCGCGTGGTAATCGCCATGGCGCTGGCGGTCGACCGCCGCCTGATCATGCTCGACGAGCCCACGACCGGCCTCGATGCCACCGTGGAAGCCGAGGTGCTGGAGCTTATCGATACGCTACGGACCGAGCACGGCACCGCCGTCCTGTTCATCGGGCACAATCTTGCCGTGATCGCGCGCATGTGCGAGCGCGTCGGCGTGCTCTATGGCGGCATGCTGGTGGAGGAGGCGCCGACCCGCGAGCTCTTCGCGGCCCCGCGCCATCCCTACACGGTCGGCCTGCTGCGCTGCCTGCCCCGGCTCGGCCTCGATCGGCGCCTGCGGCGTCTCGACACGATCCCCGGTTTTCCGCCCTCCGGCCCGGCAAAGGTCGAGGGCTGTATCTTCGCCAATCGCTGCGGCCTTGCGCGCGACCGCTGCAGAACCGAGTTGCCTCCCTTGTTCGACCTTGGAGCCGGCCGGAGCAGCCGCTGCTTCTTTCACGAGCACGCCGGCGAATTGCCCCGGGTCGTCCCGCTCGAAACTGTCGGGGTCTCCTCAGTGCCGGCGACGCAAAAACCCCTTCTGGGTGTCGAGAAGCTCGGGAAGACGTTCGGGGCCGGAGCTCATGCGGTCCATGCGCTCCGCGACGTCTCCTTTGAGATCCGGCCAGGCGAAACCATGGGCCTCGTCGGCGAGTCGGGGAGCGGCAAATCGACCATCGCCCGCATCCTGCTCGGCCTAGAACGGCCGGACGCGGAAAGCCGGATCGAATTCGAGGGGGTGGGGGTCGAACCTGGCAAGCCCCGCAACGCCATCCAGATGGTGTTCCAGAACCCCGATTCGGCGCTGAACCGGTCGCACCGGGTCGGCCGGATTCTGGGGCGGGCCTTGTCGCGCCTCGCCGGCCTGAGAGGCGCCGCACTGCAGAGCCGCCTGCTCGCGCTCTCGCGCGGGGTGCAACTCGATGATCTCTATCTGCAGTCCAAGCCCCGCCAATTGTCGGGCGGGCTCAAGCAGCGCGTGGCGATCGCTCGCGCCTTTGCGGGCACACCGCGCCTCGTCGTCTGCGACGAGCCCACCTCGGCGCTCGACGTGTCCGTGCAGGCCGCGATCCTCAACCTACTCGCAGACCTTCAGGGCGCGGAGCGGGTCAGCTATCTGTTCATTTCGCACGACCTCGCGGTGGTGCGCTACGTGGCTGACAGGATCGCGGTGCTCTACCTCGGGAGGCTCATGGAGATCGGGCCGGCCGAGCGCGTCTTCAACGGACCGCATCACCCCTATACCGAGGCGCTGCTGTCGGCGACCCCGGCCCCGGACGGGACGCTGCGGCGCGTCAAGCTGAAAGGCACGCCGCCGAGCGCGATCTCGCCGCCCCGGGGCTGCGTGTTCCACACGCGCTGCCCGCGCTACATCGGCCCGATTTGCGACGATGTCGAGCCGCCCTTGGCCGAGCGCGATGCCGGTCACGCGATCCGCTGCCACCTCGCCACTGCCGAGCTTGGCCGCGCCGAAAGCCAAGCGGGCGCCCTGCCGGGTCAAGCCCCTGAACAAACGCCGGCGTTGGACCTCTATGACCCGAGCCGCTCCTCGGCGACGATCCAGTCCATGTAGGCGTGGAAGGCTTCGCGCATGGGCCGCGGCCGCCAGCCTGTTTCGGCCACGATGCGGCTGATGTCGTAGGCGCCCCACATGCCGTCGCGCGAGGAGGAATCCTGCAGGATGTCCGCGTCCGCCGGGGCCGTGACTTCGGCCCGCACGGCCGGGACTTTTTCGGCCGCCCAGCCGATCATGTCGCCAATGGTGGTGGTTTCCCCGAGTGCGACGTTGTAGACCGCGTGCTTCAGCCGGGGCGCGGCGAGCAGGGCCATGATGCCGCGGGCCACATCCTCGGCATGGAGATAATCGCCGACGCCGTCGAGCGTGTTGGTGCGGATCGCGCCCGGGCGCTCGAGCGCCAGATGGGCGATGCGGTTCGGCAGATGGCGGTAATTGCGGCTCGCCGTGGCGCGATCCATGGTGCCGTAGACCGAGGACAGGCGCACCGAGACGGTCGAGAGACCGAACAGGTCCCCATAGCACTCGGCGACGAGTTCGGAGGCCTGCTTCGAGATGCCGTAGAGCCGCTTCGGCGCCACATAGCCGTCCTCCGGCAGGGGCGCGCCGGGCGTGTCCGGCCCATGGTTGCGATAGACGGCGCCCGAACTGACATAGACGAACCGCTTGAGGGCCGGCCGCGCCCGCGCCCATTCGAGCAGCTGCACGGTGCCCATGAGGTTGACGTTCATGATGGCGAGCGGCATCTCGGCTTCGGGTTCGCGCGCCGCCTCGGCGGCGCTGCCGCGCGAGATCGGCGTCACCGTGGCCCCGTGAACCACATGCGTGATGTGGTGCTCATCGAGCGCGGCGCGCCAGGTTTGTGGGTCGGTCACGTCGCCCTGAACGACGCTGAGACGGTCGGCGACGGGCGCGAAATAGCGCGTCGCGGCAGCATCGAGCGGCGCCTGGTCGAGCGCCACCACGCGAGCGCTCGGATCGACCTCGAGCCAAACCCGCGCCAACACGCTCATGGCGAACCCGGTCGCCCCCGTGATCAACAGTGTCATGGAAAGCGCGTCCTCCGGGGGTCGAAGTATCATGGTTGGGGTGGAGGTGGATATGGTGGATGGGGAGCGACGGAAGGACGGTCGATCCCTACTACGACTAGAGGAACAACAGCCTCGCGCCCGCGGCCCGGATGGCTTGGCGAACAGCTCTTTGAACCGATCGGCAATATTCCGCCAGCCGAGGCCGAAGCGCGCTACTATGCGCAATTGAGTGACGCTGCTATGGCGGCGTGACTCAAACGAAATGGCCTCCGGTAAACCCGGCGCGGTTCAGGGGCGTCGCCGAGGAGTAGGTCGAGGCTACGCGTCTAGCCCGCGCCACCAACGCACAGCAGAACCGCGTTGGGCTCCGTGTCAGGAGCCGGCAGCAGCATCAGCGCTCATCTCCCACACCCCTTGTGATCCGCCCCGAAAGGCTCGATGGTCGGGCTGGGTAGGTGCGGCTCGGTCCAAGCCGGCCGCCCTCCTCCGCCCCACGAGCGCGCCGCTAAAAGAAGCCGCATGATCCGTCTGACCGACAAAGTTGCCATCGTGACCGGATCGAGTTCCGGGATCGGGCGGGCCATCGCCCAAAGTTTTGCGGCGGCGGGGGCGCGGGTTGCCCTAGCCGATCTCACCGAGGAGGCCATCGAGGGCGGCCCGAGCACGAGCCGTCTCATCGCCGAGGCGGGCGGCACGGCCTTCTTTTGCCGCACCGATGTTTCGGTCTGGGCCGATGTCGAGGCGCTGGTCGGCGACACGGTCGCGCGCTTCGGCCGGCTTGACGTCATGGTCAACAATGCCGCGACCTATTCCGGGACGGCACTGCTCGACACCACGCCGGAGCAATGGGCGCAGGTTTTGGGAGTTAATCTCACCGGCATGTTTTTCGGCTGCAAGCGGGCCGTGCAGCAGATGCTGGGCCAGGAGCCGCGCGCCGAGGTGCGGGGGCGCATCATCAACCTCGGCTCGCAGCAGGGGATCGTGACCGCCCCGTGCGACTGCCCCTACGGGGTCAGCAAGGCGGGCGCGATCTACCTCACCAAGCAGATCGCGGTCGATTACGCGGAGTATCTCATCGTCTGCAACACGCTCTCGCCCGGAAAGATCGTCACCGGGGCGCTCGGCCTGCCGACCGACCCGGCGCTGCTCGACAATGCCCGGCGGCGCACGCCCTGGCCGCGCCTGGGGCGACCCGAAGACATTGCCAATGCGGCCTTGTTCCTCGCCAGCGATCTTTCGACCTATATGACGGGCAGCAATCTTTTGGTCGACGGCGGCTGGCTGGCGCGGTGACGGCCGCTCCCGATCCTGCCCGGCGCCTCGAGGGGCGGCGCATCCTGGTCAGCGGCGCCGCGAGCGGGATCGGGGCCGCGCTGGTGTGCCGTCTGCTGGCCGAAGGCGCGCGCGTGGTTGCGGCCGACCTCGATTTTTATGCGGCCGAGGCGCTGGCCCAAAGCTGCGGTGCCGGGCGGGTCATCCCGGCGGCCTGCGACGTCACCGAGGAAGCCTCGGGCCGAAGCGCCGTGGCGGTCGCGATCGCGCGGTTCGGCGGGCTGGACGGTTTCGTCCACAATGCCGCCGCGCCCTCGCTCGACGGCACGGTCGTGACGCTCGATGCGGCCGACTGGCGGCGCGAGATGGCGGTGTCGCTCGACGGCGCGTTCCTGATGAGCAAGGCCGCGGTCCCGGCGATCGCGGCGGCCGGGGGTGGCGCGATCGTCCTCATCGCGTCGCAGCTTGGCCATGTGGCGGTCGGCAAGGCGGTCGCCTATTGCGCCGCCAAGGCGGGGTTGATCCATCTGGCCAAGCTGATGGCGGTCGACCACGCGGCCGAGAACATCCGGGTCAACAGCCTGTCGCCGGGTGCGATCGCGACCACCCGGCTGCTGCAGCGCTGGCCCGATCTCGAGGCCGCCGATGCGGGCCTCGGTCCGGCGCATCTGCTCGGGCGCATTGGCCGGCCCGAAGAAATCGCGGCTGCGGCCGCCTTCATGCTGTCCGACGATGCGGCTTTTGTTACCGGCACCGATCTCCTGGTCGACGGCGGCTATACGGCCCGATGACGGAAGCCGATCCCCGGCCCTTCGATCTCGTGCTGCGGGGCGGCACCCTGGTCGAACCCTCGCGCCTCGTCCGGCTCGATCTCGCGGTCCAAGATGGCCGTGTCGCGGCCCACCTCCGGCCGGGCGAGCCTGCTGCCTCGCATGCGCAATTGGACATCGCCGGCCGCCATCTCGTTCCCGGCCTCGTCGATGCCCACGCCCACCTGCGCGAGCCGGGGCTGACCCACAAGGAGGATTTTGCCACCGGCACCCAGGCGGCCGCCGCTGGGGGCGTCACCACCATCCTGGTCATGCCGACCGACGAGCCCTGGACCGACACGGCGGAGCGGCTTCGCGCGAAAGCGGCGCTCACGCGAGGCAGGCTGCATGTGGATGTCGCCTTCCAGGCGGCGGTCCGGCGCGAGGCCGCCGACATGCGGGCCTTGCGGGTGGGCGGCGCCGTGTCCTTCGAGGTGTTCACGGCCGATGTGCCGGGCGAATACCGCCACGACACGGTCGAGGCTCTCGCCGATGCCTTCGACAGGATTGCGGCCGTCGATGGCCTGATCGGGCTCTCGCCGGGCGATCAGTCGCTTCTCGATGCGGCCGAGCGCCGGGGCGGCAGCGACTTCGCGAGCTATTGTGCCAGCCGTCCGCCACTGGCCGAGGCGGCCGGGATCGCGCGCGCCATCGTGGTCGCGGCCGATACGGGCGCCCGGGTCCACATCCGGCAGAGCAACTCCGGGCTCGGCATCGACACTTGGCGGCGGCTGCGCGACCTGGCCGATGTTTCGATCGAGACCACGGTGCAATGCCTTCTTTTGACCGCCGAGCGCTACCGCGGTCTTGGCGCGGCCATCAAGGCTTCGCCACCGTTCCGAAGCGAGCGGGATCGCCTCGCCCTCGTGGCCGCCGTGCGGGATGGGACAATCGACGTGGTGGCGACCGACCATGCGCCGCACAGCCCGGCCGAGAAGGCGGCACGCTACCCGCGGTTCAGCGACATTCCCGGGGGGCTGCCCGGGTTGCAGACCCTGCTGCCCTGCATGCTGCACCTTGCCGATCGCGGCGACCTCGGCCTGCCGGATCTTGTCCGTCTTTGCGCCTTCACCCCTGCCGAACGTTTCGGTTTCGGCGGGAGAAAAGGCTCGCTGGCTGTCGGCTGCGACGCCGACATCCTGGTGCTCGATCCCCAGGCCTCAAGCACCATCACGGATGCCGAGCAGCATTCGAAAGCCGACGCGAGCCCCTTCGCGGGCCTCACCGTCCCCTACCGGCTCGATCAGGTTTTTTTACGCGGGCGCCTCGTCGCCGGGAACGGCCTGCTGCAGGCCGAGCCTTCCGGCCTGGTGCAACGACCGAGCCCGGGCTGATCGTCGCGCGGCCGGCGTCGGTTCTCAGGCCGGCGGCCCCGCGCGCTCCGCGATCAGACGATAGGCGTCGGGCCGACGGTAGCGGGCATAATCGAAGTTGACCCGCTGGCAGGCCGCGATCAGGTCTAGATCGGCCCGATGCACCAGGACTTCGTCCCCGAGCGATGAGGCTTGCGCCACGATCTCTCCGGTCGGCGCCACGATACAGGAGCCGCCGATCAGCGCCTGCCCGTCCTCCAGGCCGGCCTTGGCGGCGGCTGCGATCCACAGGGTGTTCTGATAGGCGCCGGCCTGCATGGGCAGGTGGTTGTGGAACATGCGCAGATGCGCGAGAGCCGGGGCCTCGTCGAGCAGCAGCGGCGTATTGTAGCCGATCAGGACCACCTCGGCGCCGTTGAGGCACAGCATGCGGTAGGTTTCCGGCCAGCGCCGGTCGTTGCACAGGGCGAGACCGACGCGCGCGCCGCGATATGGGAACACCGGAAACCCCAGGTTGCCCGGCTCGAAATAGCGCCGCTCCAGATGGGTCGTGGTTCCGGCTTCGGGGGCCTCCGAGCCGGGGACGTGCATCTTGCGATAGCGCCCTATCGTCTCGCCATCGGGCCCGATCAGGTCCATGGTGTTGAAGCGCCGCTTGCGGCCATCCTCCAGGGCGATTTCGCAATAGCCAAGAGCGAAGCCGATGTTCAGCCGTTGCGCCGCGTCGAAGAGGGGCTGAGTCGAGGGGCCGGGCATCCGGCCATCGTAGAAGCTGTCGATCTCGTCCTCGCCGAGCGCCCAGCGGGGAAAGAACGTGGTCAAGGCCATTCGGGGAACACCGCCAGTTCAGCGCCCGCCGAAGCAGCCTGCTCCAGCAGATGCACGAGCCGGCCCATTGTCTCGGCGCGCGTGGCCGAACGCTGTACGGGTCCGGTCTGGCAAACGCCAAGGTTTAGGTGTCGAGCCATGGCGTCGCATCCTCGATCGGCCTGCGGGCTAGGTCGGGCTCGGCGCGCGTGCGAGGCACGAAGCGCCCGGCCGGGGTCGCATCCGCGAGCTTGCCGTCGCGGATGACGGCACGGCCGCGCACCAGCACGTCCCTGGGCTTGCCGGTCAGCCAGAGGCCTTCGTAGCACGAGAAATCGACGTTCGAGTGCTGCTCGGCCTGGCGAACCTGCCAGCGCCGGTGCGGGTCCCACAGGGCCAGATCCGCATCGAGCCCGACCGCGATGCGGCCCTTGACCCGATCGAGCCCGTAAAGTTCCGCGGCGTTGCGCCCGGCCAGGCCGAGGTAGCGGTCCATCGTCAAGCGGCCGCTGAGCAGGCCCTCGGAAAACAGGATAGGCAATCGGGTTTCCAGCCCCGGCACGCCGTTCGCGGCCTTGTGGAAGGCCGGCTCGCCTCCCTCCTTGGGCAGCTTGTCGGCCAGCCGATAGGGTGAGTGATCCGATGACCAGAGGCTGATCTCGCCCTTTTCCAGCGCCTGCCATAGCGCGAGCTGGCTGGCCTTCGAGCGCGGCGGCGGCGAGAATAGGAATCGGGCGGCGGCGTGGGCCGGTCCGTCGAGATCCGCCGCCGTGAGAAGCAGATATTGCGGGCAGGTCTCGCCCACGGCATCGGCGCCCCGGGCCCGACCTCGCCGGACCTCGTCGGCCGATTGCGCGCAGGACACATGGACGATGACGATTCGCGCGCCCGTGACCTCGGCCAGCGTCACGGCCCGGTAGGTCGCTTCGCGCTCGAAGGCTTCGGCCCGTGCAACGGCGTGGTAACGAAACCCTGTCCGGCCGAGCGCGACCAGGCGCTCCGTGGTACGCCGGATGCCGGCGTCGTTTTCCGCATGGACCATCACGGTCGCGCCATACGCCCGCGCGGCATCCATCACGGCGAGCATCAGGTCGTCGGAAACCGCAAAACCCTCGTAGGTCATGAACATTTTCACGGAAGGCACGCCGCGCCGCGCGAGCTGCCCCACCTGAATCTCCACGTCCGAGCCGGTCTCCTCGGTGAACACGCCGTGAAATCCATGGTCGACGAGAGATCTGCCTTGCGCGCATCCGAGGGCACGGTCGAGTGCCGCCAGCGCGTTCATGCCGGGCCCCGGCATCGCGAAGGGAACCATGCAGGTGGTGCCGCCGAAGGCAGCGCTGAGCGAGCCGGACCAAAAATCGTCGGCCGTGTCGGCACCACCCCAGGTCGGCTGGTCGAGGTGGCAATGCGCGTCGATCCCGCCCGGCAGCACCCAGGTGTCGCGGGCCTCGATGATTTCGGTACCCGCGAGGCCGGTCCCGAGGGCCGCGATGCGGCCGCTCTCGATGCCGATGTCGCATTCGGCCCAGCCATCGTCCAGCGCGACGCGGCCGCCCCTGATCACGACGTCATGCATCGTGAGGAACGCCTGCGGCCGCCGTGACCATGATCTCGACCCGATAGGCGTCGCCGGCAAGCCGGGCTTCGACCGTGGCCCGCACCGGCAATGCGGAACGGTCGATCCAGCGATCCCGGACCATGTTCATCTTGTCGAAGTCGGCGATGTCCCGCAGCCAGATCACGGCGGAGAGCAGCTTCGTCTTATCCGAACCGGCCATGGCCAGAAAGTGATCGATCTTGCCCAGAACCGCCTGCGTCTGCGCCACCACGTTGCCGTCCGTGTCGTCGGCCGTCATTCCAGCCAGATATACCGTTCCGTTATAGCTGAGGACACGACAGAACCGTGGCCCGTTGTCGAAGCGCTGAATGGTCATGAGAGGCTCGTTCGAAGGGAGCGGGAGAGGCTGTCCCGCAACCTGGTCGGGGACAGGTCGGAACTGGTTACGCCCGACCGCAACACGTCGTCGGGCAACCGGCCATGCCGGATCAGCGCCGCACAGGCTCGGGATAGCGCCGGCGCGGTTTTCACGCCATAGCCGCCCTGCCCGGCGAGCCAGAAAAAACCCTCGACAAGACCGTCCGAGCCGACCACGGGCGAACCGTCCCATGCGAAGGTACGCAGGCCGGCCCAGGAGCGAGACACCCGGCGGATGACGAGCGTCGTGGCCCGCTCCAGGCGTTCCACACCGACGGCCACATCGAGTTCCTCCGCATAGGCGTCCATCGGCGGGCTGGGCGTCGCATCGGCGGGCGACACGAACAGGGCTCCGGCATCCCGCTTGAAATAGAACTCTTCGCCGACGTCGTCGATCAGCGGCCATCCGGTCGTGTCGACCCCGGCCGGAACCGGCACAAGAATTGCGGTCCGCCGCTTCGGTTCCAGCCCGACCGGCATCGTGCCGGCGAGGCTTGCGATCTCATCTGCCCAAGCGCCTGCAGCATTGACGGTCACGGGAGCCGCGAATGTTCAGGCCTCGGTCTCGATCCGCCAGCTTTGGCCTGCGCGCTCGATCGACTGCACGCCGGCATTGCAGAGGATCCGCGCGCCTCTCCGTCTCGCCCCTCTGAGGAAGCCTTGATGAAGGCCGTCGACATCGACCTCCATCGAGTGCGGCTCCATCATGGCGGCCGCCACGTAATCGGGGCGCAGGATCGGCACCCGGGCGATCGCCTCGGCGGGCTCGATCCGTGTGATGGACGGCACCAAGGCACACGCGCCTTCGAGGTTCTGCGCCAGCGCCTCCCTGTGATCCTCGCGTGCGATCGTGATGGTGCCTCGGGGCGTGAGCAGCGGGTGCGCCGCAAATCCCTCCGGCGGACATTCCAAAAAACCCCGGCTCGCCTTCGCCAGGCGCCGGACGACACGGTTGCCGTAGTTCTTAGTGTCTGTCCGGCAACAAGGCGAACTTTCTGAGGCGATTGGGATTCGATCGGTAGCCGAAGAGCGAGGCTGGCGATGTGGACGAACGAGAAC
>JAABUQ010008337.1_pt1 | contig 14583 bp, 13 predicted proteins | sample 5560001 | NCBI WGS metagenome assembly JAABUQ01 (sample SAMN10711888, study PRJNA513371) | rock metagenome | isolation source: Antarctica rocks | place: Antarctica: Victoria Land, Finger Mt nord | collected 2015-12-18
CCTGGAGGCGATCGAAGGCGCGCCGCAGGCGGGCGACAATCGGTCCAAGGGCGAGCGCCGGGCCGACGCTCTGGTGGAGCTGGCGCGGCGGCAGCTGGATGCCGGTTCCCTACCTGGGCGGGCGGGGCAGAAGCCACACCTGCACCTGGTCTGCGACTGCGGAACTCTGCGACAGGAGCCGGGTTCACCACCGGCCGAGCTGAACGGTGAGGTGTTGGTGCCTCAAGAGACGGTGCGTCGCTACGGCTGCGATGCCCTGCTGACCATCGAGCGGAAGGACGAGAGGCCCAGCTTGGGGGGCGATCGAGGCCGCCGGGTGGTGCCGCCGTCTGTGCGACGGGCGCTGCAGCGACGGGATCGTGGCTGCTGCTTCCCGGACTGTGGTGGGCCGCCCGAGTGGACTGATGCGCACCATGTAGTCCATTGGGCAGACGGTGGAGAGACGGAGCTTGAGAACCTGCTGCTGCTTTGCCGCCGTCATCACCGCCGGGTGCATGAGGAGGGCTGGCGGGTGAGCCGGGCCGAGGCCGGCGGCTGGCGCTTCATCCCTCCGGCCGGAGACTGGGCCGGGCCCTGAAAGCCGCGCCTATCACAGCCACTCATTCGCGCCGTAGATACGGCGGCACACTCCAAGACGGTCCTCATATTGGCGGTTCGCCCCTCCCGTCCCGCCCTCTAGACGCAGCAGGCAGTGTCTATTACTATAGACAAATGGAGCCAAGCGATCCCATGCTGCAGGAGGCGCTGGCGGCACGTGCTCTGCTCTTAGAGGTGGAGGAGCTGGGGGTGCGCAGGCGGGTTGCATACCAGCAGGCCATCCGGCGGCTCCATTCGTCAGGCGCCTCGATGCGGGAAATCGCCGAGGCGCTCGAACTCAGCCATCAGCGAGTCCACCAGATCGTCAACGGAGGTGAAGCGATGACGCCGCCGACTCAGAAGAAGAGGCTGCTCCGCCGTCTGGTGGGCCGAAACCGGACGGGCTGCGAGGCGACCCCCGGCGAGCCGCCGCCCGTCGACCGGTTCTCCAGCGACGCCCGCGAAGCGCTGGCGTTTGCCCAGGAAGAGGCGCGGGACCTCAATCATGACTACCTGGGGACGGAACATCTGCTTCTCGGTCTGATCCGCGCTGAGCACGGGCTTGCCGCTCGCCTTCTGGCCACGGTCGGAGCAGATCTTGCCCTAACTCGCGCGGCCATCGAGAGGCTCATGGGCAAGAGCCTGAGCGGCGGAACGCGACGTTCTCGGCCGGAGACGGCCCGCCTCAAGAAGATACTCGAGCTCAGCCTGCGGGAGGCGAAGAGCCGTCAGAGCACACACGTGCGGAGCGAGCACCTGCTCCTGGCGCTGGCGAGCGAGGGCGAAGGTCTCGGGGCTCGCCTCCTAGCTCAGGTCGGTGCCGTTCACGGGACTCTGGCGAGTCGGCTGGACCGAGCCACGCTCGCCTGCTCCTTCTGCGCCCGGGGCGGCCTCGAGGTGGACCACTTGATCGCCGGCCCCGGTGTGTTCATCTGTGAGCATTGCGTCTCAGAGGCTGTTCGCGTGGACCTCGCGAGCGATGATGAGGCAGTCCCGAAGCCGGTCGGCGGAATGCGCGTTCTGCCGCCCACGGCCCCGAACGCCACCTGCAGTTTCTGCGGCAAGACCCACCCGCAGGTGGACCGGTTGACCGCTGCAGCGGCGTTCAGCCAACCGATTGGTGACCCACGCCCGGAAGTGGCCCCAGCGATCTGCAATCAATGCGTCACGATCTGCCACGAGATCCGACAGGCTGCGCAACCAGGCTGAGCCGCCGCCCATTCGATGGTCAGAAGACGTGGACGCGCCCGACCGGCCAAGTTCCCGGTGGCCGAATCACCGAACTGGATATGGCTGACGCTGCGTGGCCCTGGGCCGGGCCAAGGCCCGCCCGTCGTCGGGCTGGGTTACTCCGGCTCGTAGCCCAGGTTCGAGCGCAGCCAGCGTTCCACCTCGCTGACTTCCATGGCTTTGCGCCGGGCGTAATCCTCGACCTGGTCCCGGCCGATCTTGCCCACGGTGATGTAGCGCGCCTTGGGATGCGCGAAGTAGAGACCTGAAACCGAGGCGGGCGGCAGCATGGCATAGGACTCGGTCAGCGTCATGCCCAGGCGATCCGCCTGGAGCAGCTGAAAGAGCGTTCGCTTCTCGGTGTGGTCGGGGCAGGCGGGATAGCCGAAAGCGGGCCGGATGCCGCGATACTTTTCAGCCGTCAGGTCCTCCGACGAGAGCTGCGGCCCGCTCTCGTACCAGTCCCGCCGGGCCTGCTCGTGCAGGTACTCGGCAAACGCCTCCGCCAGCCTGTCCGCCAACGCCTTGACCATGATGGCGCGGTAGTCGTCGCCCTCCGCTTGAAACCGCGCCGCCAGCTCCTCGGAGCCGAGCCCGGCAGTGCAGGCGAACGCGCCCAGATAGTCACCCCCGGCCGGCGCGACGTAGTCGGCCAGCGAAGGGTTTGGCCGGTCGTCGCCATGATCCAACTGCTGGCGCAGCATGGGAAACCGCACCTCGGTGCCATCAGCCTGCAAGACCAGGTCGTCGCCTTCGGCGCGGGCCGGCCAGAGTCCGTAGACGCCGCAAGCGTGCAGGCTGCGCTCGGCCTCGATCTGATCAAGCAGCTCCTGGGCCTGCTCGTAGAGCTCGTGAGCGGCGGGGCCCATCTCGGGATGGGAGAGGATGCCCGGGAAGCGACCGCGCAGCTCCCAAGCGTGAAAGAAGAATGTCCAGTCGATGTAGCGGCGCAGCGTCCCCAGTTCCGGCTCCGCCCGCCGCCTGCCCAACCCCGCCGGCACCGGCAGATCGTCGAAGTCGACCAGCTCGCGCTTGGCGCGCGCCTGCTGATAGGTCAAGAGCCGCCGCATATGCTTGGCGCTGTGCTGCTCCCGCAGCGCGACCTGCAGATCCCGGTTCTCCTCATCAAACGCATCCAGCTGGTTGGGATCGAGCAGCTTCGAGACGACGCCTGCGACGCGAGACGCGTCCAGCACATGCACAGTCGGACGGCTGTATTCCGGCGCTATGCGGACGGCGGTGTGCTGCTTGGAGGTGGTGGCGCCGCCGATGAGCAGGGGCACCTTGAATTCCCGCCGCTCCATCTCCTTGGCCACGTTCACCATCTCGTCCAGCGAGGGCGTGATCAGCCCTGACACGCCGACCACGTCGGCGCCCTCGGCCACAGCAGTGTCCAGGATGCGGTCGGCCGGCACCATCACGCCGAGGTCGATCACCTCGTAGTTGTTGCAGCCCAGCACCACGCCCACTATGTTCTTGCCGATGTCGTGCACGTCGCCTTTGACCGTTGCCAGGACCAGCTTGCCGCGCGCCTGGCTCTCGCTCGAGTCCGCCTTCTCAGCCTCCATGTAGGGCTGCAGATAGGCGACCGCTCGCTTCATGGCCCTGGCGCTCTTGACCACCTGGGGCAGGAACATCTTGCCGGCGCCGAAGAGATCGCCCACCACCTGCATCCCGGCCATGAGCGGACCTTGAATCACCTCGAGCGGGCGGGCATATTGCTGCCGGGCTTCCTCGGTGTCCTCCTCGATGAAGTCGACAATGCCGTGCACCAGCGCATGTTCCAGACGCTTTTGGACCGGCGTCTCCCGCCAGAGGAGGTCACGCTCACGCTGGGTGCCTCCGCCAGACACCGTGCGCGCGAACTCGATCAGCCGGTCTGTGGCGTCAGGCCTGCGGTCGAAGATGACGTCCTCGACCAGCTCCAGCAGATCCGGCGGGATGTCCTCGTATACCGCGAGCTGACCAGCGTTGACGATGCCCATATCGAGCCCTGCCTGAATGGCGTAGTAGAGGAAGGCGGAGTGAATGGCCTCCCGAACCCGATCGTTGCCCCGAAAGGCGAAGGACAGGTTCGAGATGCCGCCTGAGATCTTGACGCCGGGACAGCGCCGCTTGATCTCCCCGGCCGCCTCGATGAACGCCTTCGCGTACTCGCTGTGCTCCTCCATGCCTGTCGCGATGGCGAGGACGTTGGGATCGAAGATGATGTCCTCCGCCGGGAAGCCCACCTGCTCAGTGAGCAGTTGATAGGCGCGCTGGCAGATCTCCACCTTGCGGACCGCCGTGTCGGCCTGACCCTTCTCGTCGAAAGCCATGACCACCACTGCGGCGCCCAGGCGCCGGACAGAGCGGGCCTGCGTCAGGAACGGTTCCTCACCCTCCTTGAGGCTGATCGAATTGGCCACGCCCTTCCCCTGCAGACACTTGAGCCCGGCCTCTATCACCGACCAGCGGGAGGAATCGACCATGATCGGCAGCCGGGCCACCTCCGGCTCGGTGGCGATCAGGTTGAGGAAGCCGACCATGGCTTCCTTCGAATCGAGCAGATCGGCGTCCATGTTGATGTCGATCAGGTTGGCGCCACCGCGAACCTGCTCCAGCGCCACCTCCAGGGCGCCGCCCAAATCCCCCGCCTCGATCAAGCGGCGGAAGCGGCTGGAACCTGTTACGTTGGTGCGCTCGCCGATCATGACGAACGTCGAGTCAGGCCCGATCTCGAACGTCTCCAGGCCCGCGAAACGAGTCCGCCGAGGGATCGCCGGCAGAGCTCGCGGCTTCACCCCGCTGACTGACGCGGCGATGGCTTGGATGTGTTCAGGTGTGGTGCCGCAGCAGCCGCCGACTGCGTTGACCAGCCCATCCCGAGCAAACTCCCCCAGCAGCCGGCTCGTCGCGGGCGGCTGCTCGTCGTAACCGCCGAAGGCGTTGGGCAGCCCCGCGTTGGGGTAGCAGCTGACGTAGGTGCCGGCCACCTGCGCCAGCGCCGCCAGATGAGGCCGTATCTCATGCGCCCCGAGGGAGCAGTTGATGCCTGTGATGAGCGGGCGGGCGTACTCGATCGACGTCCAGAAGGCCTCGACAGTCTGCCCCGCAAGCGTGCGGCCGCTGCGATCGACTATGGTCACCGAGATCATCAGCGGCAGCTCCGGCGCCACTTCCTGGGCGGCCGCGATGGCAGCCTTGCCGTTGAGAGTGTCGAAGATCGTCTCGATCAGCAGCAGGTCGGCGCCGCCGTCGCGGAGGCCACAAGCCGCTTCGGCATAGGCGGAGTAGAGCTCATCGAAGCTCACTGGCCGGTAGCTGGGGTCGTCCACCCGGGGCGACATCGAGAGCGTGACGTTGGTGGGTCCCAGCGAGCCGGCCACGAAGCGGTTCTCGTACTCGGCCGCCGCCTGCTTCGCCAGCTGGGCGCCGGCAAGATTGAGCTCGTAGACCACTGACTCCAGACCGTAGTCGCGCTGAGATATGGAGGTCGCAGTAAATGTGTTGGTCGAGGTGATGTCGGCGCCGGCCTGCAGATACTCCCGGTGGACGTCGAGCACTACGTCCGGGCGGGTCAGGCAGAGCAGGTCGTTGTCCCCCTGCAGCGTCTGCGGATGGTCCCGGAAGCGCTCGCCCCGAAAGGCGGCCTCATCCAGCTGCCGGCGCTGCAGCATCGTGCCCCAGGCGCCGTCCAACAGCACAATTCGCTGATCCAGGAGTCCCTTGAGCCGCGCCGCAGTACTCAATGCGGCTTCACGAGGTGCCGAAGCGGAGGAGAAGGCCTTCAGTCTCCCGCGTGCTGGGCGGCGGCGTGTCGGAGCGAAGGTTGGCCGGCGGTTTCCGCGCAGAGATTCTCGACCACTTCCTTCAGGCTACCGGTCTCCCGGTAGATGCGAAGCTGGCGGTCCGCGCTGGTGCCCTCCCTGAGGATCGTCTCCACGTACCTGACCGCCTCGCGTGACTCCAGTTCGTCCACCACCTCGTCGATGAACTCCAGCAGCTCCTCAGCCAGCTGAGCAGTGGGGATCTCGGACTGTCGGCCGAAATCGATCAGCTTGCCGGCGGTGCCGTGCCGCATCGCGCGCCACTTGTTCTCCGCTATCAGGGCAGGCATGTACTTGCGGAAACCCAGGTTCCGCTCACGCAGCCGCAGCAGTTTGGCGCAGATCGCCTGGCACAGGCCGGCAATGGCCACTGTCTCTTCGATTCGAGTCGTCTGGTCGCAGCAGCGCCACTCCAGCGTGGGGTGGTGCGGATGCGAGCGAAGGTCCCACCAGATCCGCTTGCCGTCATCGATGCAGCCGGTCCTGACCAGCATGTCGATGTAATTCTCGTACTCGTCGTAGGAGCTGAAGTCCGGCGGGATGCCGGTCCGGGGAAAGCGCGACCAGATGACGCTGCGATACGACTTGAGACCGGTCTCGCGCCCGTCCCAGAAAGGTGAGGAGGTGGAGAGAGCCAGCAGGTGAGGGAGGAAATAACGGGCCTCGTTCATGATCTCCATCCGCCGGTCGGGGTCCGGGAGCGCGACATGAACATGAAGGCCGAAGATGAGGATCTCGCGGACCACGTCCTGCATCTCGTCTTCCAGCATCTTGTAGCGCTCTTTCTCAGTGATCTGCTGGTCCTGCCAGCGGGAGAAGGGGTGGGTGCCGGCACAGGCGATCCGCATCCCGGCAGGCTCCAGGACGCGATTCAGCATCGCGCGGAATCGGGTGAGCTGCTCTTGCGCCTCACCCACCGTCTGGCAGATGGTGGTGCCGACTTCGACCACCGATTGGATCATCTCCGGCCGCACCTGATCGGCGCCGACCTCCTGGGCGATGGAGGTCATGAGCGCGTCGATGAAGGGCTGCAGATGACCAGCGCTGTCAAGGATCTGGTATTCCTCCTCGACTCCGATGGTCAGCCAGTCGGTGCTCATCGCCTCTCCTCCACCAAAAAAGTGGGAACGATGCTACCGGTGCCCGCAGTCACGTTCAGCAGCTCGGAGGAGGAGAGCCTTGTCAGCATGCCGCCCGGCCGACCGTGGAAGAGGTAGGGGTCCATGTCGACCGCCAGAGAAAGCAGCTGCACCGAGTCGTCGAGCACCACCGGAAAGGGCTCCCGCGGCACAGGCACCGCCTCCTGCACTACCGAGGGCCGGTCCAGGCCTTCTTTGACAGCGCTTTCCCACTGCCCGTCGCTGACTGTCCAACCGAGCACCACACCCTTGCCGCCGTATTCGTCGTTGGGCTTCAAGACGAGTTTGTGGCGGTTCTTGAGGACGTGCTGGACCAGGTCCTTGACGGGTTTTTGGGCAGCGCTTGAGCTGCCTTCGCGAAGCCGGCGCGTCCAGGGGACGTGCCGAGCCACAGCCTTCCTCTGCGCGCTGCTGTACAGCTGCTGGTAGCGCTCGTCTGAAAGCAGCGCCAACGAGACTTTCTTGTGCAGCAGCTTGCCCCGGAAGGTGTTGACCACGCAGACAGCTCCGGCGAGATGCGCTTGGACCAAGCCCCGGGCGGCCTCCGGCCTGGCGAGCAGCTCCGATGTGAGCACCCGCTTGTAGACGAGGTTCACAGGGATCGAGCCGGCGTGGAGGCGGCCGCTCCTGAACTCCAGCTCCGCAGGCTCACAGATGATGGTTTGCAGGCCGTGGCGCTCGAAGTATTCCTTGAACAGCGTGAACTCGTTGGCGGTGGGCAGCCCCGGCCAGTCAACGATTGCCAGCACCGGCCGCCGCTCCTGGCCCCATTCCCTGAAGGAGCGCAGCAGGCAGCTTTGCATCTGCGTCCGCACTGGCAGGGAGCGTGCATGGTAGCGGCGGCGGAAGGCTCGCATGACTGGCAGTTCCCGGAAAACCGACGCCAGCATGTCCTCGTAAGCCATGCCGGCCGGCGACTCGGCGTTGCATTCGACGTAGCGCACCTCATCGCCGAAGAAGCTGTCCAGGCGCATCGACGGTGAAGAGTGGGAGTGCCCTGTCTCGGCCAGCGCCAGCCGCTCCTCCTCCGGCTCCAGCTCAAGCTCCCGGCGCAGCTCTGAATCACCGAGAAGCGTTCGCTCCAGCGTGATCAGGGCCGAGTGCACGCCCCGGGCGGCTTGGATCGCGCGCTCATAGCGTTCGGCGGTCAGCAGGTTGGGTCGCAGGGTGCGGCAAATCCGGCGCTCGCCAAAGGTCAGGCTTCGCTCGGGCTGCAGCTCGTGCAGACGACCTGCGCTCTCAGCTTGCAAGGCGGCGTCGCCCAGCAGGTCGTGCCAGGCGCGAACGGGATCGGAGACTGCGGCCGGGTCAGCCGGAGTTCTGTGCGCCACTATCCACGTACTTCCACCAGCGATGGTCGCGCCGCCAGGGCGGCTCCACCTGGCGCAGCGCGTATCTGAGCACCAGGTCGCTCATCCGATCCAGCACCCAATCAAACGCCTCCTGCTTGATTGAGAAGTCGTCAAAGTCGGGCGCCGGGTTGAGGAAGTCGATGGCGTAGAGCGTGCCGTCGCGGATGGCGAACTCGACAGTGTTCATGTCGTAGCCGAGCGCCTGGGTCAGTGTGAGCGCATCCGCGATGGCCTGCTGGCGCAGCTGGCCCTGGGGCGGGTCGTTGACCACATAGCGCCGCTCGAACGGCGCCGACGGATCGTAACGGAGAGGCCAGACATGCTCCCGACCTATGCAGATGCAGCGCAGGTAGTCATCCCATTTGATGTACTCCTGCAGGATCATCGTCTTCTGACCCGTCTTGTCGTAGGCGGCCCACAGCTCCTCCAGCGAGTGCACCACAGAGACGTCCTTCCAGCCGCCGCCCGTGTTCGGCTTCAGGACCGCCGGCAGGCCCACGTAGCTGATGATGCGCTCCCAGTCGAGAGGAAACTGCAGATTGCGCAGCGAGAACTCGTGGTCGATGTCGGCTATGTACTCCTTGTTGGGAAGCACCACCGAGCGAGGCACTGCCACGCCCAACTTGCGGGCCAGCGTGCACTCGAAGAACTTTTCGTCAGCCTCCCACCAGAAGGGATCGTTGATGACAGCGGCCCCCATCAGCACAGCGCTCTTCAGGTGCGCTCGGTAGTAGGGCACCTCGTGCGAGATGCGATCGATGAGCACCGCGTAGTCAGGCTCGTCCTGCTCGCCCGGGCCGCCGAGTCGGGCCAGCTCGGCTGTGACACCGTTGTCGGCACCCCTGTGGTTGAGCACGTGGAGGAAGGGCTCCGGAAAGGTCTGCTCGCGGCCGACCAGCAGGCCCACCCTGCGAGAACTCTCCTGTCTTGTCTCAGGCATAGAGTCGCAGCATCTCCTTCCAGTACTGCCAGTCGTGCGCCCAGCCGGGCCAGAGATCAAGCTTGACACCGACTCCGCGCTGACGCAGCGCGTCTGCCAGCGCCAGCGAGTCCCGCACGTTCGGATCGGTTTCTCCTGTGACGATGACCTTGCAGGGCAGGTCGCGCAGCGGAGCCAGGTAGCGCTCATCGGTCAGATTGGGAACGAAGGCGAGCGGATTGGTCAGATAGGTCGACTCGTCGCTGTAGCCGTCGAGCCAGCGGCTGGGGTCGTATACGCCCGAGAGCGAGATGAATCCCAGCACCCGATCAGGGTGACGGAGCGCGAGCAACGCAGCGTGGAAAGCCCCGAACGACGGTCCTGCGCACAGAGGACGCTGGCCCATCTCGTTGAACAGCTCTTGGACCAGGTAGCGCTCATATTCCAGGTGACGAGCGACGCGCTGCGCCGGCGGTCGCGTCGGCGCGTACCAGGACTCGGAGTCAACTGTGTCGACGCACCAGAGGTTGAGCTCGCCGCTGTCGATCCTGGCCGCCACTGACTCGACCAGGCCGAAGTCCTCCCACTGATAGAAGCGCCCCTGGGAGGTGGGGAAGGCCACGAGCGGGCGGCCCTTGGTGCCGAAGCGAAGGATCTCCATGTCCCTGCCGAGCGCGGGGCTCCAGGTCCGCCGGTAATCCCTCTCCACGACGTGGGAAGTCTATGGTGGAAACTTCGGCCCTGATCTCTCGGCGGGTGCGGTAGCCTCTCCGCGATGCCGCTCACCGCCACCCGCACGCTGGTACTGATGCCTGTAGCCATAGCCCTCAACGTCGCTTTGGGCTCGACAGTCCAGCAGGCGCTGAAGCTGCCCCTCTACCTCGACTCACTCGGCACGGTCATCGCCGGAGTGTTGGGCGGCCCGTTGGTGGGCGCGGTCACCGGGTTGCTCAGCGATCTGATCTGGGCCTACGTCCTGCCACCGCCCCTGGCCGCGCCGACCGCAGGCCCCTTCGCAGTTACCGCGGCGATCGTCGGCCTGCTCGCGGGGGTCTTCGGTCGGGCCGGCCTCTTCCGTATACGGCCTGTGGCTGATCGCCGCTCGCTGCTGTTGGCGCTTGTCGCGTCGCTCGTGGTGCTCATGCTTGCGCTCTACACCTTCAGCCGCGCCTACGGCTCACCACAGACCTTCAGCACCGTGACCGGCAACCCGGCTGCCAGCTTCGCCGCGTCGCGGCTGGCCTTCGGCTTCATCAGTCTCGTGTTTGGAGGATTGGTCATCTGGACGCTCTTCTGGCGCCGCGATGCAGGGGCTCTGCTCGCCCTCACCTGTGGCCTGCTGACGGGGCTGGCGGCGGCACTTGTCTCGGCGCCTATAGCTGCCTACGTGTTCGGTGGCGTGACAGGCTTCGGCGGCGATGCGCTGGTCGCCGCCTTCCGAGCCGCCGGAGCGAGTCTCTTCCAGGCCACACTGCAGCAGGGCCTGCTCTCGGACCCGCTGGACAAGATGGTCACTTTCCTGATCGCCTTCTTGGTGCTAGCGGGACTGCCGCGCCGAGTCGTGAGCCGCTTTCCCAACGGCGATCGCCTGACCGAAGCTGCGTAGCCGTCTGTACCCGTATGGCCCTGCCTAAGGGACTGGCGCCGCTGACGGCGCTGGCGCTCGCGCTAACCGCCGCCCTGATCGCCGCCCTCTGGGGCGGCTGGGCAGCTCTGGCGATCTCGCTGGCCGTCGTCGCCGCGGCTATCGTCCTGGGCCGGCTGAAGCCGATGGGCCTGGTGCTGCTCACCCTGCTGCCGCTGGCGCTCTCCAGCCTGCTGATCAACGCGCTGCTGCCCGCAGGGGGTGCAGGGGCCATGACCGCCATCCTGGCACTGGTCCGGCTGGCCGGCGCAACGCTCCCCTTGAGCCTCCTCTTTCTCGCAGTGCCGGCCGGCAGGCTTCTCGCTGACCTGGAAGTGCACGGGCTGGGTCGCCGCCCCGCCTTCGTCCTGGCAGCCTCTCTGGGCTCGGTTCCGCGGGCACGCGAGCGGGCGGTCCACGTCATCGAGGCCCAGCGCTCGCGCGGCCTGGACACCGAGGGCTCCTGGTGGCGGCGGGCGCGGGGCGTGCTGCCGCTCGTCAGCCCGCTCGTGCTGGGCAGCCTGGCGGAAGTGGAGGAGCGGGCGCTGGCGCTGGAGGTCAGGGCGTTCAACCGCTCGGGCCCCCGGACGGTACTGGAGCCGCCGGTTGCTGCGGCCTGGGAGCGGGTCCTCCGCTGGTCTCTTCTCGCCGCCGCTGCGGCTGCCGTCGTGCTGCGATTTGCCGGGCGATGATCCAGCTGACCGGCGTCACCTATCGCTATCCGGGCGAGCGCGAGTGGGCCTTTCGAGAAACCAGCATGGCGGTGAAGGCGGGCGAGCTGGTTGGGATCCGGGGAGCCAACGAGTCAGGCAAGACAACTCTCTGCCTGGTGGCCGCTGGGCTGGCGCCGCGCGTGCTGGGTGGCGAGCTGCGGGGCACTGTCGAGCTGGACGGGCTGAGCGCCATTCTCTTCGACAACCCGGAGACGCAGCTGTCGGGTCTCTGCCGGACCGTGTACGAGGAGGTCGCCTTCGGGCCCTGCAACCTTGGGCTGGCGCGGCAGGAGGTTCATCGCCGGACGGCTGCCGCGCTGGAGCGAATGGGCATCGGGCAACTGGCCGGGAAGTCGCCCGAGAGGCTTTCGGCAGGTCAGACGCAGCTGGTCGTGCTGGCTGGCTTGCTGGCGCTGGAGCCCGACGCCCTGATCCTGGATGAGCCGGTCTCCCGCGTTGACCCCGAGGGGGCGGACGTCATCGCCGGCGTCCTGCTGGGCCTGGCCGATTCCGGCAAGGCTGTGCTGCTGGCCGAACATGACGAGGCGCTGCTGTCTCTCTGCGGGCGGGTGGTGGAGCTGTGATCGCCGTCAGAGGCCTGAGCCACACTTACGCCGACGGCACGCAGGCCCTGACCGGCGTCAGCTTCAGCCTCGCGGCCGGCGAGGTGGTTTCTTTGACCGGGCCCATGGGCTCGGGCAAGTCCACGCTGCTCCGCCACCTCAACGGACTGCTGCGGCCCAGCCGGGGCCAGGTTTGGATCGAGGGGTGTGACTCCAGCGCTCTGCGGGTCGCTCAGCTGTCCCGCCGCGTGGCGGTCGCCTTCCAGGAGCCCGACCACCAGCTCTTCAAGACCAGCGTGCGGGACGAGATCGCCTTCGCGGCCGCTGGGCAGGACCGACTGGAGCTGGTGCTGGACTGGCTAGGTCTCGGGGCTGTCGTCAACCGCCATCCCTTGGACCTCGGTTACTCGCGCCGCAAGCTGGTGGCGATCGCCGCGGTGGTGGCAATGGGGACTCCCATTGTCGTCCTCGACGAACCCGCCGCGGGCCAGGACCGGGCTGGGCTGCAGATGCTGCTCAGCCTCTTGGCCAGACTCCGTGAAGAGGGCCGGACCGTCGTGTTCGCGGGCCACAGGCGGGAACTCTCAGATGTCGCCGACCGGCGGCTGCGCCTGGACTCAGGCCGCTTGACGTGTGGCTGAACCGCCTCGGAGCGCCAGCGCGGTTGGGCCGACCGCCGGCGGTCGATCTAGCGCGGCAGCTGGCCGACCAGCGACCCGGTCACCGATGGTAGCTCGCGGCTGAGCGCCGCCAGCGTGATGTCCACCGCCTGCTGGGAAACGCCGGATTCGTGCGGGCCGCCCAGGTGCGATGGTGAGGCCCGGAGCAAAGGCTCTGCTGATTAGGACGTGGGCGACTCTTCTTCTCTGCATGGTCTTCATGCTTCTCAGGTTCTTCATGCTTGTTCTCAGGTACGATGCTACCCAACTGGCCAAATGGCAAAGCGCCAGGCTGGCGCTTTGGCGTACATCAATCCCGGCGTAAGATCTTGTCCAGCCGATGAAGAGCATCGTCGCCATGAACACCACAGGCCGGCTGACACTGCCGGCCGAGACGCGCCGTGGGCTGGGGCTCGAGGGCGAGTGCTACTTCGAGGTCAAGGTGTAGACGGCACGATCCTGCTCTGTCCAGTCAAGATAGTTCCCTTGGTCTCGTCCTCGGCCGCGCCGGCGTCTTCCACCGCCAGCGTTGGAGGCGGTGCTCCACCAGCCGCCGGGTAGCGCTATCATTCTCTTAGCCGCTGGTAGTCAGCGGTGCTGGCGTAGGTCGTTTCCAGGTTCTTCGACCGCCCGTCGTCAGTTCGTCAGTTCGAGGAACCAGGAGTAACGAGATGCCTGAGGGCACCATCAAGAAGATCGTCTCGGATCGCGGCTTTGGATTCATTGCGGCCGACGACGGCAAGGAGTACTTCTTTCACCGCAGCTCAGTTGCCGAATTCGACAACCTGCGCGGCGGCGAGAGGGTGACGTTTGAGACCGAGCCGAGCCCCAAGGGCCCGCGCGCGGCTCAGGTTCGGGTCGCCTAAGCAAGAAGCGCTCCGCGCTAGCCCCGTGCGCCATGAGCGCACGGGGCTATCTATTTTAAGCACCGTGCAGCACTCGGCTCGGCGCACTTTTCGGCTGCCTCGAGCCCTCGATCTCGCGGCAACGCTGCGGCCTCTGCAGAGGGGATCCCTGGATCCGACGCTCCGCTTCGAGGCAGGCGCGGTCTGGCGGGCCAGTCGGACCCCGGCGGGGTCGGCCTGGGAGAGGCTCTGGCAGGCGTCGGACGGCAGCGTCTACGTGGAGGCCTGGGGCCAGGGTGCGGGCTGGCTGCTGGAGCACGCTCCAGAGCTGTGTGGGAGCCTGGACGACGACTCTGACTTCAGACCAGTCGACGGGCTGGTCAGCACGCTTCACCGCCGAGCGCCGGGCCTGCGCCTGGCTCGCACCCAAGCTGTCTGGGAGGCGACGGCTGCCACGATCTTGGAGCAGAGGGTGACAGGTCTGGACGCCTGGCGCAGCTGGCGACTGCTGGTCCGACGCCAAAGCGAGCCGGCCCCCGGTCCCGGGCCACATCTCTGGCTGCCACCTGGTCCGGAGCGAGTCGCCTGTCTGCCGCTTCATGAGCTGGCAGGAATCGGGGTCGAGGCCAAGCGGGCCGCCGCCCTCCGCCGCGCAGGCGCTCTGGCCAGGCGTCTCGAGGAAACCTGTGAGCTCGATCCTCCAGCCGCCCGCAGGCGTCTGCTTAGCGTCCCGGGCCTCGGCCTCTGGTCGGCCGCGGAGATCGCACGCATGGCGCTGGGCGATGCCGATGCGGTGCCGGTGGGCGACTACCACGTGCCGCACCAGGTGGCCTGGGCGCTGGCCGGCGAGCCACGCGGCAGCGACGAGCGGATGCTGGAGCTGCTGGAGCCCTACCGCGGCCACCGCGGCCGAGTCCTGGCGCTGCTGAACCACGCGGGCATCCGGGCTCCCGCCTATGGTCCTCGCCAGCCGCTGCGGGACATATCGAAGCTCTGATCCTGCGAGCCGAGGGCTTCACTTCCACCTGCCTGCTAGCCAGTTCGAATTCTGAGCAAGAACGCCGGCAGCGGCAGCGCCTGAACCAGGCAGCACCAGCCAAGCCCGAGCAGGATCCCACCCAATACGTCGGTCGGCCAGTGCGCCCCCGCCCAGA
>JAABUQ010008338.1_pt1 | contig 14581 bp, 12 predicted proteins | sample 5560001 | NCBI WGS metagenome assembly JAABUQ01 (sample SAMN10711888, study PRJNA513371) | rock metagenome | isolation source: Antarctica rocks | place: Antarctica: Victoria Land, Finger Mt nord | collected 2015-12-18
GCTTGCGCTGGAGGAACCGGCGGGCCCGGAACGTGGAGTAGGCCAGGGCGTGGGTCAGGTCGGCGGCGAACGCCTTGGCCCGGCCGTGGTTGGTCCGGAAGAACCGCCGGCGCGCCTCGAACCAATAACGAGGGCGGCGTTTCCGCTTCTGCGCGACGGCCGTGACGCCCGAGCTCTGGCCGACGAGGTGGACGACCCGCGAGGCCGGCACGTACCAGCAGGGGAAGCCGGCCCGGCTCGCCCGGAGGCAGAAGTCAACCTCCTCGAAGTACATGAAGTAGCCGTCGTCGAGCAGGCCGATGGCGTCGAAGACCTCGCGGCGGACCATCAGGCTGGCGCCGGCGACCCAATCGGCCGGGCATTCGACCTCGGAGACCGGAGGGGCCGCGACGTGGCGCTTCAGCAGGCGGCTGGCCGGGCCGAACCGGAGGCCGCCCTCGAGCTCCCCGAGGATCGAGGGGAAGCGGAAGGCGGAGCGCTGGGGGGTGCCGTCGGGGTCCTCGAGCCGGCTCCCGGCCATCCCGACGTCGGGCCGCCGTTCGAGGAACCCGAGCAAGCCGGCCAGGGCCCCGGGGCGGACGATCGTGTCGGGGTTGAGCAGCCAGACGAACCGGGGCGGATCGTCGCCCCGGAGGGCCGGGGCGATGGCCACGTTGTTGCCCGAGGCGAAGCCGCCGTTGCCGGGGGCGAGCGCGAGCGAGGCCCAGCGGCCCCACCCCCGCTCAGCGATCGCCCGGCCGATCCGCTCGGCCTGGTCCGGGCCCGAGGCGTTCTCGACCACCACGACGGCCGCGCCCGGCAAGCCGGCGACCTCGCCTTCGAGCGAGCGGAGGCAGTCGACCGTCAGCTCGGCCGACTTGTAGTTGACGATGACGACGAGCAGATCCATCAGCCCAGGCCCGCCAAGCGGTGGACCACGAGCGACCCGAGCGTCGGGTCGGACCCGACGGCGGCGAAGTGGTCGTCGAACGGCCGGATCAGCTCGCGGACCCGGTCGGCCCGGCCCCCTCGCATGATCGGCGACTCGCACATCTCGTCGATCATCTTGCGGAAGATCGGGTATTCCTGGACGGCGATCCGGGTCCCGTAGGTGACCAGTGCCGAGGGGTCGTTCAGGCCCGCGGCCAGCTCGTCGACCCTGGGGACTTCCCGGGTCCCGTCGGGCGAGGGGTCGAGTTCCGCCAGGATCGCCAGCAGGAGGAGCCGGAACAGCTCGTCGATCACCGGCGCCCCGGCCCGGTCGCGGAACATCCGGTAGGTGACGATCGTCCCGTTGTAGTGGACCAGTCGGGGCGGATGATCCATGACGCCGACCTTGCCCGACTCGTAGTCCACGAACTGCGGGTAGAGCATGCTGTCGAAGATGATCCGGCCGGCCTCCGTCGCCTTCTCCCGCCCCTTGAGGGCCGAGGGGGGTCGGGACCGGGCCCACCGGGTCGAGTACATCAGCTCCCAGGTCCCCGGGATCCGGTATCCCAGCCGGACGAAATCCGGGTCGGTCCGGGCCGTCACCCCCAGGGTAGACATCCTCCGATCTCGGCACTCGCGGAATTGCCGCTCCAGGCCGTCGGCCTCGAGGAAGAAGGCGTCGGAGTCGTGGAGGAAGGCGTGGCCGCACCGGGCCCGGAGCGTCCCGTTGACCATCGCCAGCCAGTGGGTCGCCGCCGAGTTCTTGAACATCTTCACGAGCCGATAGTCGAGCGGGCGGAGCGGGACCATCTCGATCCGGGGGTCGGTGAACGAGGCGGCGACCTCGCGGAGCGCCCGGCCGCCGTCGCGACCGTGGCCGTCGGGCACGATCAGGATCTGCTTGCAGTTCGTCGTGTCGATCCGCAGCAGCCCCTCCAGCGCGTACCGCAGCAGGAATGGCATGTCCATCGGCGAAGGCAGGAGGATCGAATATCCGGGCTCGAAGTCGCACCCTCGGCCCCAGCGCCCGAAGAGCGCCCCCAAGCCCAGCCCTTTCCAGTCGATTCTCATGACGATGGGATCCTCGGCTCGGTCGTCGCGCGGGCCGTCGCGGCCGGCGAGGGGGTTTCGAAGCCGAGCAGGTCGCGCGCGACCCGCACGGAGAGGTACAGGGCGTTCCGGGCGTAGCGGGGGGCCAGGCGGGCCGGATCGGTGTAGATCCGGTAGGCCCATTCCATGCCGATTTTCTGATAGAACCGGGGGGAGCGGCGGACCCGCCCGGCGACGAAATCGAGCGTCGCGCCGACCTGGACGGAGACGGGCACCCCGAGCGCCTCGAGGTTCCTGGACAGCCAGAGTTCCCCCTTGGGCTGGCCCAGGGCGACCATGAGCAGGTCGGGCCGGGCCGCCCGGATCGCGGCGATGACCCGGTCGCACCCCTCGCCCTGGAGGTCGCCCGGGGCCGGGCAGGCGGTCCCGGCCACGATCAGGCCGGGGTACCGCTCCTGGAGCCGCCGGGCCGCCTCCACGGCGATCCCCGCGCCGCCGCCGAGGAAGTAGACCGACTTCCCCCGGGCCGCCGCGAGGCCGCAGAGGTCGTAGATCAGGTCCGATCCGGCGACCCGCTCCGGCAGCGGGACCGGCCCTCGCCGCGAGGCCCAGACCAGCGGCGCGCCGTCGGCGAGCAGGAACGCGGCGCGCTCGTTGATCGGCCCGAGCTCGGGATGCTCGGCGGTGAGCATCGCGTAGTGGAGGTTGGCCGTGATGAAATAGGAGGGCTCGCCGGCTTCCATCAGGCCGAGGACGGCCTCGGCGGCCCCCGCCCTGGTCAAAGGCGCCAGGGGCAAGCCCCAGACTCGCGCCACCCGGCTCACGATCGGGCCCCGGCGTTCCACGAATTCTGGACGCGGTCGAGGTTCAGCAGGCCGTCGGGCCGGGTCGCCACCGTCGACTCCGTCACCAGCCACGACAGCAGGGCCAGTTCCAGCCCCACCAGGACCATCGCCAGCGGCATCATGAGATAGCCGGCCCCATCGTGGGCGTACCTGCTCCCGACATCCGCGCCGAACTTGTAGTAGCACCAGGCCGTCGCCGCGATCCGCAGGACGTTGCTGAACAGCGCGATCGGGACGATGCTCAGCAGCAGGACGACCCGCTTGCTGGTCGCCATCGGCAGCAAGGTGGCGGTGGCCGCCACGGTCGCCGACAGGCTCATCAGCATCGACAGCCCGTTGCACGCCGCGGCCACTTCGAGCCGCTCGTTGCCCACGAGGATCACGTTCCCCTCGGGCATGACCCAGAGCCCGGAGAGCTTGAGCAAGGCGCACGAGAACTTCGTCGCCAAGCTCTGGAGCGGCTGCGAGACCGAGGCGTTCACCGCGTCGGGCAGGGGCAGCAGGAAGATCAGGAAGGCGAACGCCGGCCAGACCCGCGCGAACGTCCGCCAGCCCATCCGGGCGACCGCCAGGCCGACGACCAGCGGGATCACCGTCGCCGTCTCCGACCAGGTCGCCCCGACCTCGTGGAAATACCAGCGGGCCCCCAACGCGGCCAGCGCCAACGCCCAGCCGGGGGCCCCGGTGCTCGGCCGCGCCGCCTCGGGGGTCGGCCAGAGTTTCCAGAGGATCACCAGCGCGATCGGCAGGACCAGGAAGCCGTGCGAGTAGTCCGGCTCGCGGACCCAGGTCGCATAGAGGGAGGCGAAGTTCGGCCAGTACGCCCAGAGCAGGCCCGCCGACACGGCCACCAGCCCGGCCGCGTCGTAAGGCCCGACCCGACGCCAGTCGAATCCCGCGACCTCGGCAGGCGCGGGGGCCGGCCCCTCGGCGGATCTCGCCGGGATCGCCGGGGCGGCCTCATCAGAGAGGGAGGGGTTCATGATCTTGGACCGTCCATCGGTGCGAGGCCAGGGTTCGTGTTCGCTCGGGGAGATACGACGAGGGCGCCGCGGCCGTGACCCTCGACGCGCGGACTCCGTCCCCGTCGGTCGCGTCCCGTCGAGGGGCGGACCGGATCGCGTCGGCTCGATCTTTTCGGGGCGAGGGGGCTGCCGGCGCGGTACCCGCTCCCCAAGCCTAGATCAAGGGAGGGGCACCCGTCGCCGAATTCAAGAAGTTGGCGCGTCGACCGCCCGGTCGGGCCGGCCGAGGTAGCTGTAGGCGTAGTCGCCGTAGGTCGTGTTGTGGCCCTTGACGCCGTTGACCACGACGCCGAGGACCGGGATCCCGGCGGCGGCGAGCTGGCGGTTCGCCCGCTCGACCAGGGGGAGCCGGCTGGCGTCGAACCGGGCGGCCATCACGGCCCCGTCGGCCCAACGGCCCATGATCAGGGCGTCGGCGACGGGCAGGATGGGCGGGGTATCGATCAGGACCAGGTCGTAGCTCGCCCGGAGCTGGCCGATGAGGTCGGCCAGGCGGGCCGACTTGAGGACCCGGCTGGGGTCGCGGCCCGGCGTGCCGGCGGAGAGGAAGTGGAAGCCGCCGGCCTGGACCGTGACCAGGGCCGAGTCCAGCTCCACGTCCCCGGCGAGGACGTCGGCCAGGCCGGGCCCGACCGGGACGTCGAGCAGCCGGCCGAGCGAGGCCCGCCGCATGTCGGCGTCGATCAGGAGGGTCGAGGTCCCCGCGTTGGCGCAGCGGGCGGCCAGGTGGGCCGAGAGCGTGGTCTTCCCCTCGCCGCCGGTGGCGCTGGTGATCATCACGCACCGGCCTTCGCCGGGAACCCCCCCTTCACAGAGGGCGACGCGGAGGTGGTCGAGGCTCTGCACGAAGCGGGCGAGCCGCTGCTCGGCCCGGCCGTCGTTGGCGTCCTCGCCGGGGCGGATGTTGGGCAGCGGGGCGATCGAGAACACCTCGTGCCGGACCCGGGAGGAGAGCAGGTCGGGGTCGCCCACCCGGGCCGACCGGATCTCCAGGAGCACGACCAGGCCCAGGACCGCCGCCAGGACGCCCATCGGGGCCATCGCCAGGTACTGGACCCGCTTGTCCGAGATCGGCTTGCCGGGCGCCACCGCCTCGTTGACGGCCCGGATCCTCGCCTCGCCCTTCGCCTCGAACTTGAGCTGCTCGAGCCGCTTGTTGACGACGTTCTGCATGCCGATGAGGTCGTTTCGGCTTTCTTGGATCAGTTGGATCTCGACCGAATCGGTGGACTGCCGCCGGTGCTCGAACTTGACCTTATCCAGCTCCTCCTTGAGCGAGACGCTCCTGATCTTGAGCCGGGCGACGAACTCTTCGGCCTCGCGGACCTCGGCCTCGGGGTTGAGCCCCTTGTCGCCGCCGGCGGCGAGCTCCTCGCGGATCTGGGCCTTGCGATCATCCCAGGTGGCCTCGTAGTCCCGCTTGGCTCGGGACCATCTGTCGCGGGCCTTGAGCGTGGCCGGGTCATTGCCCTGTCGCGACTTGGCCACGAGGTCGTCGACCTTGGCCTGGGCGTCGTTGACCGCCTTGTAGAGGGCCCGGATCTCGGGGTCGGCCTGGAGCCGTCGCGTGAGGAATTGCTGATTCCGCCCTTCGTCCTCGACGCCGGCCGGATTTTTCGCCGCGTTCTCGAAGTCGCGGCGCAGTTTCGCGGCCACGGCTTCCTTCTCCTTCAGCTCCAGGTTGGCCTGGAAATACTGGGCCTCGATGAGCTTGTATTGCTCGGCCGTGAGCGTGGTCAAGCCGACGGCGCCCGGCTCGTTCGCCTTGTTGGCCCCGACGGGCGGCCTGACGGCGATGACGCCGCCGTCCCCCTTCTCGACCAGGGCCTTCCAGCGACGTTCCTTCTCCTCGGACTCGTTCTTGAGCCCGGCCAGGTAAGTTTCGAGGTTCTTGATCTGGCCCCGCGTCATGCTATCGGACCACTCGCTGTTCGAGTCGATGAAGGCGGCGACGACCGCGTTGACCAGCACGGCCGCCTCGTGGCGGTCGGGCGAGGACATCGAGACCTCGATCAGGTACGTGTTCGAGCGGATGGCGACCTGGATGACCTTGCGGAGCTCGAGGACCACGTCGCCGGCGGCCTGGATCCGCGGCAGGGCGCCCGCCTTGGGGCTGGCGCCGGCGGCGGTGAGGACGTTGGGGCTGGTGATCAGCGCGACCTGGGTGTTGAGGAACTGCTCGAGGAGCTCGCCCTGGTTGCGGATGTTGTAAAGGTCGGTCTCCGAGGGGCTCACCCGGAGCAGGCTCGTGGCCTGATAGGACGGCTTCACCTTGAGGTAGATCGCCGCGCCGAGGCCGGCCGAGCCGATCGCCCAGAGCGTCAGGACCAACCACCAGTACCGCCGGGCGCCGCGGAAGGCGACCCGGAGCGAGATCGGCGAGGGCGCCGATTCGTTCGAGTCCGGCCCGTACCGGTGGGCGGGCGGGGCGACTCGATGCCCGGGCAGGCGAGCCGGGACGGACGATCGGGGCGAATCGAAGGTGTCCATTGGTTGCCTTGGTGCGGGTGACGAGCCGTGGGGGCGGGGTTGAGACGCGGAGCGGGCGAGCCGGAGGACCAGGGGGTTGGGTTGCCCTTGATGGGGGGCCCCAGACGTCGGGGGCTCCGGTGCCCGGTTCTTCGGGAGCGGTCCTGGAGACCGGGTGGGATGCCGCTCGATCGGGCCTCGGTCCTCCTGACGAGGACGGCATCAGCCCGACGACACGGCGCCTACAATTTACGGGACGCGGTCGCCTTCGGTCAACTCGAAAATCGATGCGGGCGCCCATCGGCGAGCCCGGTGTTTCCCGGGAACAACGGGGCTCGGAGGGCCCTTTCGCGGCCCTCGTGGGGCTTCGGCCGCCGGGGTCGCCACCGATGCCGACGAACCGTGATGCGTTCAATCACAATATAGGCGCGAAATATGGATTATGACGAGACGTCGGCCGGTTCGTTCACCTCGGGAGTCGATCCGGTGGACCCGGGCTCGTAGGGTTGCCGGACCTCATAAGCCCGGTCGCTCGAACCGGAAGGTTTCGGGGATCGATCCCGACCGGCACCCTCGGCGATGGGCCCATCCATGACGCCTTGGAAGGCCACTGGTCATCCGGGATTTCGAGGCGAGATCGGGTCGACCCTGTTTTCAATCCTGGAGTCATGACTTCGGGGTGCCGATTTTCAAGCTGGACCGACAATTCTTCGGGTCCGGTGGACATTGGGCTGACCGATGTCGCATCTTCTTGGAGTCGATCCGCGCGATTCATGACGCGGGTCGTCACCGGGGGCGAGGATCCCGATTTGTCGCCCGATCCGGTTCACCGACCGTCGCTCGCTAGGCCGGATCGTCCTGGCGGGGTATAATTGACCGTAAGTCCTTTCCCGTCCCCGTTCGCTCCTTCATCACCGACGCAAGTTCGCCGGCCTGCTCGACGCGGGCCGGGTTTCCTTGCATCCGGCCCAGGGGGACGATCGCGTGGTTGGCCGGGGATCACCGCGCGTGCCAACAAAGGGAGCACGGCAAATGTCTCACGTCGTCAGGTTGCGGAATCCCAATCACCCCGCCGAGCCGCCAGGTCAAGCGGTCTGGGATACCGACACGTTCGCCCGAGCCGTCCAGATCGGGTTGGCGATCTATCTTACGCCCGTCGTGCTGCTGGTCGCGGTCATCGGGACGGCCTCATGGGCCGCGCAGGTCGCGGTTCGGCTCGTCCATCGGTCGGAAGCGAGTCTCGATGGGGAGCGCCGCCGCCTCGCCTTCGACTCCGCCGAGGAAGAGGTCGGACCCACGGGAGAACGCCGCCGGCTGCCGGTCGCCCACTGATCTTCAAGGGGTCGGGACCGCGACCGCCACTTTCGGTCGGGCCTGCCCCTGCTCGGGCGCCTCCGCGATGCGTTGTTCGAGGTCATCGACCAACAAGGCGAGGAACTGTTCGATCGGATCGTCCTGGTCGCGTCGCTCCCCTTCGACGACCCTGCGCTGGACCTGAACCTTGAAAATGCCCGGGTTCTTGCGGGGGAATTTGCGGCCGCGGCCCATGTCGGGCGACCAGTCGTCGCCGAGGCGAAACGAGTAATAGACTTCTTCCCTCAACATCATCCGACCGCCGGCCTTGCCATACACGGCACTCCGGAAGGGCGCCGCGCGGTCCAAGCGAAACTTGATCCGCCGATCGCTCGCGTCGTCCACCGCCGAGTATCCGCATGCGGGGTAGCAAACCTCGGGGGTATGCGGGACGACGGGCACGGCCGGCCCGAACAGGATCAGGGCCGAGATCGTGACGCCGGTCAATTCATCGACGTAATTCCGCAGGATATGATCGGTGGATCCGGTGATCCGCAGGGTGAGTTCGTCGAGCTTCTTATCGCTGCCCTCGACGACCTTCCAACCGCCCAAGGTCTTGGGGATCGACTTCAAGGGGAAAGGGCAGTTCTCCAGATAGCCCTTCTCTTGCTCGAACCGGCGATCTTGCACCGCCCGGACGATCCCCGAGGTGGCCAGGAGGGCGACGCCGACCAGGGCCCAAAGGATCGGGCCGCGGGTCCTCGGTCCCCTCGACGGGGGCGGGGCTTGGCTGTCGGTCGCGGCGGGATTCGAAGCGGTGGTGGCCATGACGGTCGGCTCGTGCTCGAAGGGGTGAGTCGAGGTGGCTCGCGGACCCGATCTTACGGGCCGCGAAACGTCGCGTGACGGACGATCGTGGCTCAGCAAGCGCCCTTGCCGGCGAAGACGACGATGACGGTCCTGGCCAGGATGTTCAGGTCGGTCGCGATCGTCCACGATTCGACGTAATCGAGGTCGAGCCGGATCATCCCATCGCTGTCGACGTCGCTCCGGCCGCCAACCTGCCAGGGGCCGGTGACGCCGGGCAGGACCGAAAGCCGCCTGGTGTACCCTTCGAGGTCCAGGTCGGCCAGCTTGGCGCTGTCGCGGAGCTGGAGCGGCCGGGGCCCGACCAGGCTCATCTCGCCCACGAGCACGTTCCAGAGCTGCGGCAGCTCATCGAGGCTGGTCTTGCGGAGGAACCGACCCAGCGGGGTGATCCTCGGGTCATGCTTGATCTTGAAGAGGACGCCGCCGGCCGCCTCGTTCTTCGCTTCCAGGTCCCTCAGCCGGGCCTCGGCGTCGGGCACCATCGTCCGGAACTTGAGGCAGGAGAACGAGCGTCCCCCGAGCCCCTTCCGCCGCTGGCGGAAGAGGATCGGCCCCTTGGAGTCGACCCTCACCAGCAAGGCCACCAGGGCCAGGACCGGCGACAGGACGACCAGCCCGCAAGACGCCCCCACCAGGTCCATCACCTTCTTGACGATCGATCGCGTCGCGGGAGCGGGGACTTCCTCGAAAATCCGGAACCGGGCGGCCTCCGCCACCGCGAGTTCCGGCATGGTTTGGGTCATATCGTAGTTCGATGGAAAAGTCATGGGATTCGCGGTGCTCATCGGTGCGGCTTCTCCGGGAAACATCCTTGGGGGGATACTGCTCGGTGCTGGGCATCGACGGTTGGGCGGACCGACGGCGGGTGGGGAGGGCGGAGTCTCGGTGCTGGAGCATGCGTGGACGACTGGCTACCTTAACAAGTCGGGCAGGCGAGGTCAATCAAGTGATCGGTGGACTGTTGATTTCCTGAGCATGGGATGCCACGGCGTGTCGCTTTTTTCCACCACCAGGCAGGCGACTTCCAATCCATGTCCAAGCCGAGCAAACCCCTCTTCCATGGCGATTTGCTCTTGTTCTTCACACTTAATCTTCTCGCGGCGCCTCGACCGGTCGGGATGAGCTTCAGCGGCGAGCTTGCACGGAGATTGATGGTCCTTGTGAATTTGCCCTCGGAATAGGCAATGATTGCCTAGATGGAGTGCCATGACGCCAATCCATCGATCGTGCATCCCGCGATCGATCAAACTCGCGGTTGGGGCTCGCGAGGGGTCCGGATCCACCCTTTTTGTCTCCTGCCGAGGCCGACGATGAGCTTCCACGCGACGTAATAAGGCGCCACGGCCAGGTCGCGCAAGTATCGCGGTGGCAGTCCCATGACGAGGACCGGGCTCAAGGCATAAGCCAAGAGGCTTGCCGCCATCGCGCCATGCGGGATCAGCAAGCGGTCCGCGATCGATCTTGAGTCGGGGATCGCTCGGGCCAGCGGGTGGATCGAGGCGGTGATCAGCAGCGCGAGTCCCAGGCTCGCCAGGGGGGGGAAGTAGAGGTCGGTCAGATAGCAGAGTTTCGGGACGATGCCCAGGCGACGGGATCGGGCCAAGGGGCTCCGGAATTTGCCCCTGAGCGATTTTCGACCGTCCTCCCAGCGCCTTCGTTGCGAGGCGGCTCCCGCCCCGCCCCGGCTCACCATCTCGCCGTAGACCCGGGCGTTTGGATCGAAGTGGACGCGCTCGCCCGCGACCCGGAGCGAGAGGGCGAATTCCATGTCCTCGACGAGCCCGTGGGCTTTCCAGGGGTGGCGCCGGAGCCCTTGGGCGGAGAAGCACATCCCGTTCCCCTTGAGGCCGACGCTCAAGCCGGATCGATCGAGGCCCAGCGGCCAGACGCCGTTCGCCAGGCTGAAAGCGAAGGTCATCAGCCGGGTCCGCCAGGATGCATCCGGATTCCGGACCGTGTAATAGCCCTGGATCCAGTCTTGCCCGGCGGCGAGGCCCCGCTCGAAGGCCCGGAGGAGCGAGGGGTCGACCACGGTGTCGGCGTCGATCAGGACCGCCGCGTCGTATTCGTCGGAATCGGGGCGGGCTCGCGACACCCGCTCGAAGAAGTATTCGAGGGCGTGGCCCTTGCTCCGGAGGTCGGGCGTCGAGCGTTCGGTGACGTCGGCCCCGGCCTCGCGGGCGAGCGCCGCGGTGGCGTCGCCGCAGTTATCGGCGATGACGTGGACCGTGAAGCGGGACGGGTCGTGGTCGAGCTCGAAGCAGCTCCGGACCGTGGCCGCGATGACCCCTTCCTCGTCGTGCGCGGGGATCACGATCAGGAATCGCGCCCGGGGTCCGCTTGTCGCGGGCCGGCGGCCCGCCCTCCCGATCTTGGACGCGAGCGCGGCCAGGGTGATCCCGGCCATGAGGAGGAAGAACGGCGCGAGCGCGACGGTGGCCGCGACCGAGGCCCAGGCGAGGATTCGGATCATGGGGAGGGCCTTGGGGACTTCCGGCGGGCGGGGGAGTCGGCCGACGACCTCGATGGCCGTCGGGAAGATCACGGTGAGGATCGAAGGGGCCGATCGGGCCGACCCGATCAGTTTGCCCGCGGGTAGGTCGGGAGCCGCGATTCGGGGACGTCGCGAAGCCGGGGGGCGTCGCGGTCCTTGGGGGCGAGGGTGGGGGACTCGCCGGGCCAGTCGATGCCGAGGTCGGGGTCGTCCCAGGCGATCGAGCATTGGCCGGTGGGGTCGTACCCCTCGGTGCATTTGTAGGTGAAGATCGCCGGCCCCGGCCCGAGCACGAGGAAGCCGTGGGCGAACCCCTCGGGGATGTAGAGCTGGCGGCCGGACTCGGCCGAGAGCACGGCCCCTTCCCATCGCCCGAAGGTGGGCGAGCCGACGCGGATGTCGACCGCGACGTCGAAGACCTCGCCCAGCGCCACGCTCACGAGCTTGCCCTGACCTTTGGGGAACTGGTAGTGGAGCCCCCGGAGGACGCCGCCGGCCGAGCACGACAGGTTGTCCTGGGCGAAGTGGACGGGCAGCCCCTCGGGGCCGTACCCGGCCGCGCTCCAGGTCTCGAGGAAGTAGCCCCGATCGTCGCGGAAGATCCGGGGTTCGACGACGACGACGCCGGGCAGTCGGGTCTCGGTGACGTTCATATCGGCCCCCGATCCTCGAGGATGCTCAGGAGGTATTGGCCGTACTCGTTGCGGAGCTGGCCGGCGAGGTGGGTCACCTGGTCGCCGCTGATGAAGCCCATCCGGTAGGCGATCTCCTCGAGGCAGGCGACCTTGAGCCCTTGGCGATGCTCGATGACCTGGATGAAGTTGGCGGCCTGGTGGAGCGCCTCGTGGGTCCCGGTGTCGAGCCAGGCCATCCCCCGGCTGAAGACTTCGAGCCTGAGGGCCTGGCGTTCGAGGTAGGCGATGTTGACGTCGGTGATCTCGTATTCGCCCCGCTTCGAAGGTCTCAAATCGCGGGCGATGTCGAGGACGGCGTTGTCGTAGAAGTAGAGGCCGACGACGGCGTAGGACGACCGGGGCTTCTCGGGCTTCTCCTGGAGGCCGACGACGCAACCTTCGGCGTCGAACTCGGCCACGCCGTAGCGCTGGGGGTCCTTGACGTGGTAGCCGAAGATGGTGGCCCCGCCGGGGTTGGCGGCGACCCGCTGGAGCTGCTCGCTGAGGCCGTCGCCGTGGAAGATGTTGTCGCCGAGGATCAGGGCGACGGGGTCGGGGCCGACGAAGTCGCGGCCGATCACGAAGGCCTGGGCCAGGCCGTTGGGGACGGCCTGCTCGGCGTACTGGAGGTCGACGCCCCACTGCGAGCCGTCGCCGAGGAGGTCGCGGAAGCGGGGGAGGTCGCTCGGCGTGGAGATCACGAGGACCTCGCGGATCCCGGCCAGCATCAGGACGCTGAGCGGGTAGTAGATCATCGGCTTGTCGTAGATCGGCAGGAGCTGCTTGCTGACCACCCGGGTCAGCGGGTAGAGCCGGGTGCCCGACCCGCCGGCCAGGATGATCCCCTTGGTCTTGATCGCGGGCGGTGGCGTCATGAGCGGGCCCCCAGGCCGAGCCGTTCCTGGCGGTAGCCGCCGGACTGGACGTCGCGGCACCAGGCGCCGTTGGCTAGGTACCAGGCGACGGTCCGCCTCAGCCCGGTCTCGAAGGTCTCGGCCGGCTCCCAGCCGAGTTCCCGGCCGATCTTGCCGGCGTCGATCGCGTACCGCCGGTCGTGCCCGGGGCGGTCGGCCACGAAGGTGATCAGGTCGGCGTGCGGCGCGTGCGGCGAGTCGGCCACCAGCTCATCGAGGAGCTTGCAGATGGCCCGGACGACTTCGAGGTTGGTTCGCTCGTTGTGGCCGCCGATGTTGTAGGTCTCGCCGACCTGGCCCTTCTCCAGCACCAGGCGGAGGGCCCGGGCGTGGTCGTCCACGAACAGCCAGTCCCGCACGTTGTCCCCCTTGCCGTAGATCGGCAAAGCCTTGCCGGCCTTGGCGTTGAGGATGACCAGGGGGATCAGTTTCTCGGGGAAATGGTACGGCCCGTAGTTATTGGAGCAGTTGGTGACGATGCTCGGGAAGCCGTAGGTATGGTGCCAGGCCCGGGCCAGGTGGTCGGACGCCGCCTTGCTCGCCGAATAGGGAGAGCGGGGGTCGTAAGGCGTTTCCTCGGTGAAGTAGCCGGTCGGTCCGAGCGAGCCGTACACCTCGTCGGTGGAGACGTGGAGGAAGCGAAACCGGTCGCGGGCCCCGCCTTCCAGGCCCTCCCAGTAGGCCCGAGCGGCCTGGAGGAGCGTGAAGGTGCCGAGGACGTTGGTCCCGATGAACTCGCCGGGGCCGTCGATCGAGCGGTCGACGTGCGACTCGGCCGCCAGGTGCATCACCGCGTCGGGCCGGTGCTCGGCGAAGACCCGGGCGACCTCGGCGGCGTCGCGGATGTCGACCCGCTCGAAGTGGTGGCGGGGGTCGTCCCCGGCCTCGGCGAGCGATCCCAGGTTGCCGGCGTAGGTCAGCTTGTCGACGTTCACGACCTCGGCGTCGGTCTCGCCGATCAGTTGGCGGACGACGGCCGACCCGATGAACCCCGCGCCCCCGGTCACCAAGATCTTCATGCGGCCCCACCCCGGAACCCGTCGAGCCGCCCTGCTCCGCTCGATCACCGACGCCTCCGGCGACGGGCCGCGCCACGCTCGCGGCGGCTGCCATCTTAGCGTCCGACGCGAACCGAGTCACGACCGAGGCCCGGCCGAGTGGCGGAAAAAAGACGAGAGCGTCGCCGGATCGCGGTCCAAGCGGCCCCGCGTCAGCACCGAGGGTCCGCTCGCCCACGCGGACCGGACCGGGCCGCCGTACTTCACCCCGATGACGCGGCCGTCGTCAATCATGCCAAGACGGCCGACAGCCGCCCGGGCCGGCGACCTAGCCGTCAGCATCGTGCATCGCCATCGAGACCGGCCCCCATCACCTCTCCGGCCTTATCGGGTCGTTCAACTCCGGGACGGTGGCCTGAGCTTTGGGAGGCTCGGATAAGGCTCGGAGAACGGAGCTTATTCGATCGAGTTCCAGCTTGGGGGCCTCGAGGTCGAAGGCCGCCTCCCATGCGAGCTGTTCGGCCGGATCGCCAGGGATGACCGGTTCTGGTCGCCAAGGTTGGTCGGCGGCGAGACGAAACGCCGCCTCCATTTCGGCGTAGTAGACGACCCGACGGCGAGCCACTTCTTCCCATTTATTCATGTCCATAGCAGTATTATTGACCACTCCCGTCCGGCGAAAAGACTCGAAGTCGACGAGATTTTGCCGCTCATGCGCCAATTGCCGGGCGAAGATCGTCACATACTCAAGGTGACTCTTCCTCCGCGCGAGCATCTCCCTCGAAGCGACGGCGAGGCCGAGGGAGACGATCGCGACGATGATCATCAGCGTGCGGACCGAGATTCTTCGCCATCGCATTATGTTGGTCCCCCGGAGGCGGCCGTGAGGAGAGGATATCGAGACCGTGAGGGTTTCTAGGCCGTGTGGACAATATCTGGGCGACCTGCGTCGACCAGGCTACCGCAAGAGGATCATGATCGACGCCACATGAACGAATCCAAGGAAGTTGCGGGCCGTCTTCTCGTACCGCGTCGCGACC
>JAABUQ010008339.1_pt1 | contig 14579 bp, 10 predicted proteins | sample 5560001 | NCBI WGS metagenome assembly JAABUQ01 (sample SAMN10711888, study PRJNA513371) | rock metagenome | isolation source: Antarctica rocks | place: Antarctica: Victoria Land, Finger Mt nord | collected 2015-12-18
TGAGTGCGGTACCGTTATGACGCTCTTCGGCGAGGATGTCGAGATGCAGCGAGAGGCGGTCGGGGGTTCCCAGGTAGTCGAGATCTACTTGACCTGTGGCGAAGTGGACGTTGGCTTTGTTGTCGACGGTGCCGCGCGCGGGCTGCGGGGTGATGTAGTAGCCGTCCGTTGTGAGCTCGCGAGAATGAACGGTAAGCCCCCACTGGCCCCACAAATTGGAGTACGCCGCGGAGACATCCGCGGTGCCGTCGCTCCCGCCAACGACATCGGCGAAGAGGTGCTCACGTTCTTCCGGGGCGGAGAAAAGTGAGAGAGTGCCGGCCATGGCGCGATTTCCGAAGATGCTGGTGGTGGCGCCGCGACTGATGTCGGCCTCGCCAATAAAGTTGGGATCAAGGCGCGTCCAATAGACCCAGCCGCCGAAAGGATCGTTGATAGGGATGCTGTCCCAGAGAACCAGCGTCCTGCTTGCGCCTGTGGAGCCGATGGCGCGAAGAGATACGCCCTGCGTGGTGGGATTGGCGACGATGCTTGAGGATCTGCGGAAGAGGCTAAAGCCGGGTACTTGCCGGAGCCGGTCGTCTATGTTTGTGCCCGGTATTTGTTCAAGCTGCTGCTGATCGAGGACGGTGATGGCAGCGGGCGTTTCGCTGGCTACGTTGGCGTTGACCGTTACGGTTGTCTTGAGAGGCGCCGGCGCATGACCGGCTGATTGGCTTTGCGGATCGGGTGCGGGTGAGCTTTGCGCAAAGGCGCCGCTGTTTATAAAGGTGACCAGCACAAACGGGAGGTAGTAGGCGCGGCGGAATGTCATTCGGCTTGGGAACTATCATTGTCGCCCGCTCGTATCCTGAAGTGACATGGTGGAAAATTACGCAATCGAGACGTCGGGCCTCGGGAAGCTTTATCGAACGCGCTTCCGCGGGCGAGAGACTGCCGCAGTATCGGATCTAACGCTGCGCGTGCCGGTAGGCGTCAAGTTCGGATTGCTAGGGCCGAATGGGGCGGGGAAGACGACGTTTGTGAAAATGCTACTCTCCGCGGTTAATCCAACAGTTGGCTCGGCCTCGCTATTTGGACGAGAGGCGCGTGATCCGGAAGCGCGCAGGCCGGTGGGCTATTTGCCGGAGAACCATCGATTTCCCACCTACTTCACGGGACAAGGCATGTTGGACTTTTACGCCGCTCTCTCCGGTCTCGAAAGCGGCGAGCGCAAGCGCCGTGTCGCGGAGCTACTCGAACTGGTCGGGCTGAAGGACTGGGGCGACGTTCGCATCAAGAAATATTCCAAGGGCATGCTGCAGCGCCTGGGCTTGGCACAAGCCTTGATGCACCGCCCCCGGCTGCTGATTCTGGATGAGCCTACCGATGGCGTGGACCCCGTCGGCAGGCGACATATACGGGACATCCTGAACGGGCTCACAGGCACGGGCGTGACGGTGTTTATCAACTCTCATCTCTTGGGCGAGGTGGAATCCTTTTGTGAATACGTGGCCATTCTTCACAAGGGAAAACTCGTCTTGGAAGGGAAGATCAGCTCCCTGGTCGCGGGGCGTGGGTATCGGGTAACAGCCACAGGTTTGTCGGAGAAAGCATTCACAGCCCTTCGAACATTGGGTGCGGCGACGGTGCCGTCCGGTGATGGTGTAGAAGCGCACGTCGCCACGCGTGAGGAAGCCAACCGGGTCATCGATGAAGTTCGCGCCGCCGGAGGTTTGATTGAAAGCGTGGCGGCATCCAGCAGCAGTCTGGAAGATGTATTTATTCGCGCAACGGAAACGGGGAAGGCCGCATGAAAGCAGCTTTGAGCAAAGACCTGAGCAAAGAGTTGAGCACGTCGCGTCTCGGTGTCCTGCAAGCGCTGATCAGCGACACGTTCCAGGAAGCCCGAGCGCGCTGGCTGTTCTGGGGGCTGTTCGGACTTTCGACTTTGCTCATCGTGATTTTCCTGTTCGTATTGAAGATCGATTTGGTGCAGGGAGCGATCTCCATCATGGGCATTGAAGGAACGGTGAGCCGGCTTGACGTTCGCAATTTCGTGAATAAGTCTTACGCGTTCGTATCGGTCTTCCTCTACCTCTGGGGTACGTTGCTGGCGATATTTGCCTCTTCGGGATTGATACCGAGCGTGCTGGAGGCGGGCCGCATCTCGCTCCTGTTGTCAAAGCCGATCACGCGGCCCATGCTTCTGCTGGGCCGATACGCCGGCAATATTCTGGTTGTGGCCGCCAATCATCTCTACCTGATCTGCTCTATCTGGATCATCATTGGCCTGAAGACCGGCATTTGGGAGAAGCGCTTTCTGCTCGCCTTTCCGGATAGTCTGTTCATCTTCGCCGTGCTGCTGACGGTAGTGGTCTTGATCGGTGTTACTTCAGAAAGCGCAGCCTTAGCGGTGATGATCCCGATAGCGTTGATGTTGATCAGCGCTATTCTCGCCCAGCGCCAATTCGTGATTCGGGCTTTGAGTTCGGAATGGTCGCGGCAGTTGTGGATGGCGCTCTACTGGGTAGTTCCGAAGGTCTACGATCTGGCGAATGCGATGAGGCAGATGATCGTCTTCGATCGCGAAGCGGATTGGTGGACACCCGTTTGGACTTCGGCGATCTTTGGGGTTGTGGTGCTGTCAACCGCCGTCCGCATATTTCAGAAAAGGGACTTTTAGTGCGCTATCTGATGACGGTGTGCGTTCTGGCCGGTTTGGCCGCGCTGCCGGCTTGTAGCCGGAAAAGCGCGAGCGGCGTAAGCCTGAATTCCGGGTTTCGATATCTGATTCCGGCGGACACGGAGGCGCTTGTGGATCTGCAACTGGAGGAGCTGAGACGAACACCACTTTATAAACAGCACGAAAAGGAGCTGGACTTTCCCCTGCTGGATGACTCATCCGCGCGCTTCGGAATCGACCCAAGGCGTGACATCTCAGAGGTGCTGATCGCGTGGAACGGTAAGCGGGCACTGTTCCTGGCGCGCGGAAGCTTCGACTCCGCCGGAGTGGAGCGAAAGCTGATTTCGTCCGGCATCCCGCGCGGCACTTACAAGAACCATCAGGTGTTTGGGGACGCGAATAACTCGCTGGTATCTGTGAACAACGGAGTTGCAGCGATAGGATCCGCGGCCGATGTGCACAGCGCCATAGACCGGGAAGACGGCAAAACAGGCGAAATTCCCGAAGAGTTGCAGGTGCGCCTCCGGCAGATGCCGAAAGGTTATCAGCTATGGATCGTGAGCCGGGGAGGACTCGCGTTTGCGGACATGCCCATGCGTTCCGATATGCAGTTGGCCCTCTCAAACATCGTGAACTTCATCACGGGAGCCACCGTTGGCGTGGCAGTGGATACCGGCACGCATTTTCGCATCGACGTCACCTGCATCTCACCGCAAGGCGCCCAACGGGTGCATGATGCGGTGAGAGGCGGGATTGGACTTGCGCGGCTCACCACAAAGGACGATCAGCTCCAATTACTTCAGGTTTATGACGCCGTTAACGTGGACATAGACAAAGAAGTGGTCCACGTGCGGGCGGACTATTCCGGCCAACTTACGGACAAACTGCTGACGCAATTACGGCAAATGAGAGGGATCGGGCGATAGCGACGGCCTTGGCCCGAGAGTAGAAACGCCGCCTTCGCTGATGTAGTTGCGGTTCCACGAAGGAATTTCGATCGCCACATCACCGCGCACCACCGCTTGACACCCCAGGCGCGAACGCAGCGTTAATCCCGCTGCCATATCCAGGCGGTCCAATTCGTCGTCGTCTGCCTCGGATAAGTTTTTATCTCCTTCGACGACAATGACATGGCAAGTTGTACACGCGCAACTTCCCCCGCAGGCGTGTTCAAGATGGACATTGAAGTGCATCGCGATATCGAGAATAGATTCGGGCTTACCGTGGTCTCCGTAGGGAATTGTGCCGCTCTCAAATTCAACAGTTTTATTCTCCGGCAAAAAGGTCAGTTTCGGCACACCCTATTGTAACGACCGGATCCCCGGGCGGATTCGGCATACTGAGAAGCAGTGTTCCAGAAGATAGAGGCAGCATTAGCGGAGGCGGTGGAGCGGCAATTAGTTGCCAAGTTCGGCCTCACACTGAAAGTAATAGTCGAACAGCCGAAGCAGGGTTCGTTCGGTGAACTGGCGATTCCGGTGGCATTTCAGCTCGCGCGCCAGTTAAAGCAGTCGCCGAAGCAAATTGCGCAACAGTTGGCCGGCGGTCTGCCGAATATTCCGGGCGTCGCCTCGATTGAGATAGCGGGAAACGGATACCTGAATGTGCGCCTTGACCGGGCCGCCTACGCTTGGTCGGTGCTGCAGGGCGGTGATTCGGCGGAAGCCGCTGCGGACGTCACCGGGAAAGTGATCGTGGAGCATACCAACATCAACCCGAACAAGGCCGCCCACATCGGCCACTTGCGGAACGCGGTGTTAGGCGACACGTTCGTCCGTATGCTGCGCAAACGAGGGCGTTTGGTTGAGGTACAAAACTACATCGACAACACCGGCGTGCAGGTAGCCGACGTGGTAGTTGGGTTCCATCATTTGGAGAAGAAGAGTCTGGCGGATGTGGAAGCGCTCATTCGAAACCCGAACGTCAGGTTCGATTACCTTTGCTGGGACCTGTATGCGCGGACCTCGAGCTATTACAAAGAGAACCCGGCGGCAGTACAGTGGCGCGGAGACACTCTCCACGCGATCGAAGCGGGGCACAGTGAACTAGCTGAACTAGGGCACTTGGTGGCCAATGCCGTTGTGCAGGCGCATTTGAAGACCATGTATCGCCTGGGCGTCCGATATGATGTGCTTCCGCGCGAAAGCGAGATTCTGCACCTGAAATTTTGGGCCACCGCTTTCGAATTGTTGAAGCAACGGAATGCCATCTACTTCGAAGAGCAGGGAAAAAACAAGGGTTGCTGGGTCATGCCCTCGGCGGCGTTTCGAGATCATCCAGAGACTGCCGAGGCGGGCTCAGAGGACGATTCAGAAGACGACAGCAAAGTCATCGTGCGGTCAAACGGGACCGTGACTTATGTGGGAAAAGACATTGCTTACCAGCTTTGGAAGTTCGGTCTGTTGGGGAAAGATTTCTATTACCGGCCGTGGTCGTCCTACCCGGATGGGCATCAGGTTTGGGTGACGACGGACCAGCCAAACGACTTCAATGCGCCCCCTTTCGGGCACGCCGCGCAAGTGTTCAACGTGATCGATTCGCGGCAGTCCTATCTGCAGGACGTAGTAGTAGCGGGACTGCGGGCGTTGAACTACAACGGGCAGGCCGACGCGTCGATTCACTTCTCTTATGAAATGGTGGCGCTGACTCCGCGGACGTGCATGGAACTGGGCATCGAGCTGCCGGAAGAAGACAAGCGCCGGTCGTATGTGGAGGTGTCGGGGCGCAAGGGGCTGGGTGTCAAGGCAGACGATCTCATCGACAAGCTGATCGAGACGGCGCTGAAGGAAGTAGAGGACCGGCATCCGCAAGCGCCGGCGCAGCAACGGCAGAAGATAGCCGAACAGATCGCGGTCGGTGCGCTCCGCTACTTCATGTTGAAATTCACGCGCAATTCCGTGATTGCTTTCGATTTTCAGGAGGCGCTCAGCTTTGAAGGCGACACGGGACCGTACGTGCAATACGCAGCCGTGCGGGCGGGAAATATTCCCCGTAAGTTCGTCGAGCGGGGAGAGACGATCCCCCAGTTTGAGCAAGTGCTGAACGCCGATGCGCTGAAGCGGTGCTTTGAATCGGAAGGCCTCTGGCAATTGCTGCTTTTGGCATCGAAGGCGGAGAGCATCGTGGAGCGCGCCATCGGCTCAGGAGAGCCCGCGCACGTGGCGAAATACGCTTTCCAGCTTGCCCAATCTTTCAACAATTTTTACCATGACCATCAGGTGATTTCGGAGGAAAACATTGAGCGGCGCACCGTTTTACTTTGGCTTACGGAGTACGTCCGTAAGCAATTGCTGGCCACCTTGGAAGTTCTCGGTATCGAGCAACCGGAGTACATGTAGCTCAATAACTTGCGCGTGTTCACCGGTGCGTCGCTGGACTAAACTGTAAGTGCAATGGCCAGCAAGAACTCGTTCGGCGCTGCTGCTACGCTTCACGTCAACGGCAGCGACTACCAGATCTTCCGACTCGATGCGCTAGAAAAAGCAATCAGCGGCGTTAAAGTATCGCGAATCCCATACTCAATCAGAATCCTGCTCGAGAATCTGCTGCGTTTCGAGGATGGGCAAACAGTGAAGGCTGCCGACATCGAGTATGTTGCGAAGTGGGACCCGAAGACTGAGGCGCAGGAGATTCAATTCAGGCCGGCCCGTACTCTGCTGCAGGATTTCACGGGCGTCCCCTGCGTGGTGGATCTGGCTGCCATGCGCGATGCGTTGAAGAAGCTGGGAGCGAACCCGGAGCTGGCGAATCCGCTGATCCCGGTCGATCTTGTCATCGATCACTCCGTGCAAGTGGACGCGTTCGGATCGCACCAGGCATTTGGGGAGAACGCCATTCTTGAGTTTTCGCGCAACCAGGAGCGCTATGCCTTCTTGCGTTGGGGCCAAACGGCATTTGGAAATTTTCGCGTGGTGCCGCCGGACACGGGAATCGTGCATCAGGTCAATCTTGAATACTTAGCGAGCGTGGTGTTCAGCGATTCATCGAAAGGTGTATTGCAGGCTTATCCCGATACGCTGATGGGAACGGATTCTCATACCACGATGATCAACGGCGTGGGCGTGGTGGGCTGGGGCGTGGGCGGCATTGAGGCCGAGGCCTGCATGCTTGGTCAGCCGATTTCGATGCTGTTGCCGCAAGTGGTGGGATTCAAGCTCACCGGCAAATTGCCCGAAGGCGCCACTGCCACCGACTTAGTCCTTACAGTGACGCAGATGCTCAGGAAGAAGGGAGTGGTCGGGAAGTTTGTCGAGTTTCACGGCGCCGGAGTAAGTGCATTATCACTCGCGGACCGGGCGACCATCAGCAACATGGCTCCTGAGTATGGCGCGACCATCGGCTTCTTTCCTATCGACGAGGTAACCCTCGACTATTTGCGCCTAACCAACCGGCCGCCTGAGTTAGTCAACTTAGTAGAAGCTTATGCCAAAGAGCAGGGCTTGTTTTTGACTAAGGACTCGCCTGACCCCGCTTATTCGGATACTCTTTCGCTGGATTTGTCGAAAGTGGTCCCGTCCTTAGCTGGACCGCGCAGACCGCAAGACCGGATCGACCTGCACGAAGTCAAAGCTAATTTCCTGTCAGGGCTGGGAGGCTCACCCAGGAGTGCCGAGATAAAAATAAACAGCCACAAAGAGAAGATTAACGACGGAGCGGTGGTCATCGCGGCCATCACAAGCTGCACAAACACATCGAATCCCTCCGTTATGGTGGCTGCCGGTCTGCTGGCGAAGAAGGCCGTAGAGAAGGGCTTGACCTCAAAAGCATGGGTGAAAACATCGCTGGCGCCAGGTTCCAAAGTGGTCTTCGACTATTTGACCGATGCAGGATTGATGCCGTATCTCGAACAGTTGAATTTCTATCTGGTGGGCTACGGCTGTACTACCTGCATCGGGAACAGCGGGCCTTTGCCGGATAACGTTGCAGCCGCGGTGACAGAAGGGAAGCTGAACGTGGCGGCGGTGCTGAGCGGGAATCGTAACTTCGAAGGGCGGGTAAACTCGCTGGTTCGCTCGAATTATCTTGCCTCTCCGCCGTTAGTAGTCGCCTACGCCATTGCCGGACGTGTGGATATAGACATTACCAAAGAAGTGCTGGGGAAGGACGCGAAAGGAAAAAAGGTTTACTTAAAGGACATTTGGCCAACCTCTGAGGAAGTGGAAGCGGTGGTGAAGCATTCGGCCCGAACCGAGTTCTTCGCGAAGGAGTACTCGGAGGTGTTTGCGGGCGATCTGAGCTGGAACTCCTTGAAGGTTCCAACCGGCAGCATCTATGAATGGAGTCAGGACTCGACCTACATCAAACAGCCACCCTATTTTGAGCACATGGCGGACCCGGCTACTTCCGTGCGGGATCTTACCGCTTTGCGCGCGTTGGCGGTTTTGGGCGATTCAGTCACCACGGACCACATCTCCCCGGCGGGTTCCATTGCGGTGCATAGTCCGGCCGGGCACTATCTTATTAGGATAGGCGTGAATCCGGGCGATTTCAACAGCTACGGAGCGCGCCGCGGCAACCATGAAGTGATGGTGCGCGGGACATTCGGGAATATCCGGCTGAAGAACCAAATGGTACCGGGTGTAGAGGGTAGCTGGACGCGCTACATGCCTGGCGGCGAGAAGATGTTTATCTACGACGCCGCGATGAAATACAAAGAAGAAGGCGTCGGACTGGTGGTAATTGCGGGCAAAGAGTACGGATCGGGGTCATCGCGCGATTGGGCGGCGAAGGGAACTCTGTTGCTGGGAGTAAAGGCCGTCATCGCGGAGAGTTTCGAGCGCATCCATAGGTCGAACCTGGTGCAGATGGGCGTTCTACCCTTGCAGCTTCTGGGTGGCGACACGCACGAGTCGCTGGGTTTGACGGGTGAAGAAAGCTTCGACGTTTGCGGCGTACTGGCGGCGTTTGCTTCGGGAAGCAATGTGGAAGTGATTGCGACGGCGGCAGATGGCAAGCAGACAAAGTTCGCGGCCAAGGTGCGGATCGATACACCGCAAGAGGCGGAGTATTTCCGCCACGGCGGCATCCTGCCCTACGTTCTGCGGCAACTGATCGCCTCCGGTGCCAGCGCGGCTTAGGCAATGAGGCCTCGCGCACCACTACTTGTGTCAGCGGGAATCATCTATCGGCGTGGGCAGATTCTGGTTGGCCAGCGGCGGCGGAACGACCGGCATCCGCTGAAGTGGGAGTTCCCCGGCGGCAAGGTGGAATTCGGCGAATCGCCGCAGGAGGCGTTGGTGCGCGAACTGCGCGAAGAGCTGCAGATCGAAGCCGAAGTGGGCGCTGAGCTTGCCAGATACGAGCACGATTATCCGAGTGGCAGCCGCGTACACTTGCTATTTTTTGTTGTTCCGGCATTTACTGGCGAGCCGGAAGGGCGCGTATTTGAGCAGATTTGCTGGACGGATTTACAGGCCTTGCCCACGCTCGATTTCCTTACTGGAGATCTCGACTTTGTCCATCGGCTGGCGCGCGGCGATTTCGCGCAGCATTTCACGTAGTCGCTCAATCCAGATCGAACGGGCGCTTGGGAGCTGTGCCGGAAGTATCTTCTTTCGCTTGCTTCAGCAACTCGTCGAACTTCTTCTCGCGAACTTTCTCGCCTGTCAGGTGGGAAGCGAGGCTTTTTTGGAACAGGTCGTCGCGCCGGTCTGCCTCGCCCCGAAGCTGCTGAACGGCGGCATTCAGATCTTCGATCGCGGGCCTCTTCTCTGGCTCGCGATGATGAAGAACAACCTGAGTCTCGGGATCGACCTGCAAAGAGGATCCACAACAGGGACACTGGACTTCGAAGATCCGGCCGGGGGTGTTTGCCATACCGGAAATCGTAACGCAACCGGGTCGAAGGCGCGCCGGGCAACTGTTATCCTCTGAGTTCCCGCTCGATGGAGATGCTGCTCACCTGGCTCTTGCATTACGGCTATGCCGGTTTGTTTGGCTTGCTGGCGCTGGGTGTTGTCGGACTGCCTATTCCCGACGAGACGCTGCTGGCGTTCTCCGGCTATCTGATCTCCAAGGGCCAGTTCGACGCCCGCTTCGCGTTCGCCAGCGCCTTTGCAGGCAGCGCGTGCGGCATCTCGCTGAGCTATTTGATCGGGCGCACGGCCGGTCAAAAAGCGGCTCACCGCTATGGCAAATATGTTCATTTGACACCGGAGCGCCTGGGCCGCGTGCACCGCTGGTTCGACCGCATCGGAGAGTGGCTTTTGATGGTTGGCTACTTCATCCCGGGTGTGCGCCATTTCACCGCGCTAGTCGCCGGGATGTCGGAAGTTCCATATGGCAGGTTCGCGGCATTCGCGTATGCAGGGGCGGCCCTGTGGGTCGGCACCTTCCTGAGCATCGGATATTTCGTTGGCGAGAACTGGAAAACGGTGATAAACGTCGTCCAGCACTACACTGTCGTTTCGCTTGCGATTCTGGTTGTAGCCGGCTCCGTGGTCTGGTGGATTCGCCGGAAACGCACGCCAGAACTGTAACCTCGCTGCAAATTTGCTATTCATACCATCAGTACATTATGAGGAATTTTGATGGCGCTCGCCTGGTTTGCGGATTGTTGACAATTTCGGCATTTGGCCTTGCCCAGTCGCCACAGCCCACCAGCGGTGTCGATGTGCAGGCGATCGACAAGAGCGTCGATCCGTGTCAGGACTTTTACAAGTACGCCTGCGGTAACTGGATGAAGAACAATCCAATCCCTCCCGATCAGGCGCGCTGGGGACGCTTTGAGGAACTGAGAGAGCGGAATCAGCAGGTGCTGCACGAGATTCTAGAAGACTCGGCCAAGCATCAGGATCGCTCCGCGGTAGACCAGAAGATAGGCGCTTTCTACGGGGCCTGCATGAACGAAGCGGCCATCGATAAGGCCGGTTATACACCCATCAAACCGGGTCTTGAACGTATCCGCGCGTTAAGGGACAAGGCACAGCTCGCCGCCGAGGTGGCGCGTCTGCATGACCAGGGCATGGGCGTTTTCTTCCGCTTCGTGTCAATGGCGGATCCCGACAAATCGACGGTCAACATCGCGGATGTCGATCAAGGCGGGCTCGGCTTACCGGACAAGAGTTACTACCTGGAGAGCAAGGACCAAAAGACACGCGATAAGTACGTCCAACACATCTCGCGCATGCTGCAGTTGATTGGCGATAAACCCGAAGAAGCAGACGCCAAGGCAAAAATGATTCTCGGTTTGGAAACCAGCCTGGCAACGGCTTCGCTAGACCGCACGGCGCGAAGAAATCCTCACCTTACGTATCACAAAGAGACCGTGGCCGAGTTGGAGGCCCTTACCCCGAACTTCGACTTCAAGCAGTATTTCAGCGATCGAGGCGCGCCTGCGTTCGGGACGCTGAACGTCGCGGTCCCCGATTTTTTCAAGAGCTTAAACACGACGCTCGCTTCGACAAGTCTCGAAGACCTGAAGAGTTATCTGATCTGGCACTACGTTTCAGCTAATGCCGAACTCATTAGCAAGCCCTTTGTGGACGAGACTTTCGATTTCTACAGCCGGTACCTTGCTGGAGCGCAGCAGCTTGAGCCGCGTTGGAAGCGTTGCGTTAACTTGACCGACGACGCTTTGGGCGAGGCGTTGGGCCAGAAGTACGTCGAGAAGGCTTTTGCGGGCCAGTCGAAGGAGAAGACCCAGCAGTTAGTCGCCGCTATCGAGAAGCAGATGGCGACCGACATCGATTCCCTGAAATGGATGAGCGATGAAACCAAGCGACAAGCGTTCGCAAAGCTCAAGGGAGTCACCAATAAGATCGGTTACCCCGATAAGTGGAGAGACTACGCCACCGTGACTGTGACGGAGACAAATCTGGTTGCCGATGATCGGAACGCCAAAGAATACGAGATTCGACGCAATTTGCAGAAGGTCGGCAAGCCCGTCGACCGTTCAGAATTTGGCATGACGCCGCCGACGGTGAATGCGTATTACAGCCCATCGCAGAACAACATCAACTTTCCAGCCGGCATTTTGCAGCCCCCGTTTTACACCAATACGGCAGATATGGCCACGAACTTTGGCGGAATCGGCGCCATAATCGGCCATGAGCTGACGCACGGCTTCGATGACCAGGGACGGCAGTACGATGCAGACGGCAATCTCCGGGATTGGTGGACTCAGCAGGACGCCGACGAATTCAAGAAAAGGGCCGACTGCATTGCGAACGAATACTCCAAGTTCAGTCCCGTGGAAGGAGTGAATCTCAACGGCAGGCTCACGCTGGGAGAAAACGGCGCCGACAACGCGGGCATTCGCCTGGCCTACATGGCCTTGTTAGGCGGCCTTGAGAATGGCACGGTAAACAAGGAAAAGATCGACAGCTACACGCCCCAGCAGCGCTTTTTTCTTGGTTATGCGCAGGTCTGGTGCCAAAACCAACGGCCCGAGTCTTTGCGAGTCCGGGTGAGAACCGATCCACACTCCCCCGGTCAGTTTCGCGTGATCGGCGTGGTGCAGAATACGCCGGAGTTCGCCACCGCCTTCGGCTGCTCTCAAGGTCAGCCCATGGTGGCGGCGAACGGCTGCCGTGTCTGGTAGCGCCCTGCGAGTAGCGCGGCGCGCCCATTACACTTGAGTTAAATGGCAATTGCTACTTTCGCGTTCCGTGTGATGTCCAGTGCCGCGCTCGCCTGCGCCGCCTTCGCACAGGTGAGCGAAACGCCATCTCATAGCGGGCTCGATTTAAAGGCTATCGACAAGACGGCGGATCCTTGCAACGACTTCTACCGGTACGCCTGTGGAAACTGGATCAAGAACAATCCGATTCCAGCCGACGAGAGTTCGTGGAGTAGATTCAACGCCCTGTATCAGCAGAATCAGGACACCCTGCGGGAGATCCTGGAAGATTCTGAAAAGCATGAAAGCCGCTCGGCAATAGATCAAAAGATCGGCGGCTTCTATCAATCGTGCATGGACGAGAATGCGGTGGAGCAACGCGGAACCGATCCGTTGCGATCTGAACTTGAACGCATCGCGCATGTAAGTAACTCCCGGGAGCTACTGGAGGAAGTGGCGCGGCTACAAGGTATGCAAGTGGGCGTTTTCTTCACGTTCGACTCCACGCCAGACCCGAAAAACGCGAAGATGACCATTGCAGAGCTCGATCAAGGCGGCCTAGGGCTGCCGGAAAAGGACTTCTACTTCCGGGACGACGAGCGATCAAAAGAGGTTCGGCGGAAGTATGTCGGTCACGTGGCCAAGGTATTCGAGCTGACGGGAGTCCCCGAAGCGGACGCGCAGCGCAAGGCGCAGGTAGTGATGGCGATTGAGACCGCTCTTGCGAAGGGCTCGCTTGACGTGACCTCCCGCCGCGATCCGCAGAAGCTCATTCATGAGACGCCAGTGGGCGATCTGCCGCAGTTGACGCCCGATTTCAACTTCAGCGCTTTCTTCACTCAGCTTCGAACGCCGGAGTTCACGAAGCTTAATGTCGCGGTTCCTGTCTTCTTAAAAGCTTTCGACACTTTAGTGAAGACGGAAAGCATGAGTGCTCTCCAGGACTACATAGCTTGGCATTATGTCAGCGCCAGTGCTGGGCGGCTTCCAAAAGGATTTGTCGATGAAAATTTCGATTTCTATGGGCGAACCTTGTCTGGCGCAAAAGAGCTGAAGCCGCGCTGGAGGCGTTGTGTCTCCGCCACTGACGATCAATTGGGCGAGGCGCTGGGACGGAAGTTTGTGGAGAAGACTTTCGGCGAACAGGACAAGCAGCGCACGCTCGAGATGGTTCACGACATCGAGCACGAGATGGCGAACGACTTGGAGTCGCTGACCTGGATGAGCCCAGAAACCAAAAAGCAAGCTTTGGTGAAGTTGCACGCGGTGACTAACAAGATTGGCTATCCCGAGCGATGGCGCGACTACTCGTCGGTGAACGTCGTGAACGACGATTACTTTGGGAACTGGTACCGCGGTACGGAGTTCGAAAGCAAGCGCGAGCGCGACAAGATTGGCAAGCCCGTGGATCGCGCGGAGTGGGGCATGACGCCGCCCACGGTAAATGCCTATTACAACCCCACGGAAAACAACATCAACTTTCCAGCGGGCATTCTTCAGCCGCCCTTTTACTCCCATAAGGCGGACGACGCTGTCAACTACGGCGCAGTCGGCGTGGTGATAGGCCACGAACTAACCCATGGCTTCGACGATCAGGGCCGGCAGTTCGATGCCGACGGGAACCTGAAGGATTGGTGGCAGAAGAAAGACGAGGAGAAGTTCAACAAGCTCGCCGACTGCTTTGTGAATGAGTACGGCGGCTTCAGTCCGGTCCCAGGTATTAAGTTGAACGGCAAGCTGACGCTGGGTGAAAACACGGCTGACAATGGCGGGATTCAATTGGCGTATCTCGCTGTGTTGGACGAACTCGCTAAAAAGAGCGTGCCGGTTTCCCGCAAGGACGATGGCTATACGCAACCGCAGCAGTTCTTCATCGGCTTTGCGCAGGTCTGGTGCGAAAATGTACGGCCGGAGCAGGCCCGCCTCTGGGCCCAGACGGACCCGCACTCGCCCGGTGAATTCCGCGCCAATGGAGTTGTTTCGAACCTGCCGCACTTCAGCGATGCTTTTGGATGCAAGCCCAGCGCCAAGATGTATGCCGCTAAAGGATGCCGCGTCTGGTAGGCGCTCGCCGGGATCACTCCCCTTCTTGAAAATGCCCGAACAAATACTTTCAGATAATCCGCTCCTGGCGGAGCGATCGCCAATCGAATTTAATGCCATCCGGGCGGACCATGTGGAGCCCGCGATTCACGTTTTGCTTGACCAGATGAGAAATCGTCTTCTAGATCTGGGCGCGCCGCATGTGCCTAGAACCTACGAAAACATTCTGATGGCTCTGGACAAGATGACGGAGCCGCTGGACTATGCGGTATCGGTAGTCCGTCATTTGGAGTCGGTAGTCACGACGCCGGA